>Ga0209093_1000946_pt1 | contig 16278 bp, 15 predicted proteins | sample SidtaG_4_FD_187450 | JGI IMG/M metagenome (GOLD analysis project Ga0209093, IMG submission 187450) | Marine algal microbial communities from Sidmouth, United Kingdom - Sidmouth_Male1 metaG (SPAdes) (version 2) | ecosystem: Host-associated > Algae > Red algae > Unclassified | place: Sidmouth... | reverse complement strand
CCCCCCACTCGGTCGCCTCAAGCGGGGGCCACCGCCGCCTGCAGCGCCGCAACGGCGCCGCCGAGTGCCGCCACCGCCGCTTCGACCGCGTTGGCGGCGGCAGCCTCCTCCGCCAGCCGCGCTTCAACCGCCGCGACGGCCGTCCCAACGTCCTCCACGAGGGCCGCGAGGCCGTCGAGTTGCGCGACGGACACCCCCCCCTCACGGCCGTGGAGGTACATGCACTCGGCCGGCGAGAGGGTGCCCGCGTAGGCCACGACGGCAGCCTCGGCTGCGGCGGCGGCGGCCGCCGCCGCCGTGTAGGCGTCACCGGACAGGGCCGCCACGGCGACCTTGACGGCGGCCGTGGCCGCCTGGACGTTGTCAGCCGCAGCGTCGACGGCGGCGGGCGGCGGGTCGGCGGCGGTGGCGATCGCCGCCGCCGCCGCGGCGGTGGCCGCGTCCACGTCCGCCGCCGCCGCCGCGGCCGCGGCGAGGTACTCGGCGTGCGTGGCGTTGGTGAGGACGACAACGTCGGCGGTGGTGGCGGCCTCTTGGACGAGCTCCGTGATGAGCGTCACGTCGGCCGTCTCGTTGGCGGGCGCGACCGTGTCGACGATGCGGAAGGCGCTCAAGAAGACATTGTCCGTGTACCAGATGGACGGCTGGAGGGTGATCGTGACGGTCGACGCAACGGCCACGCCCGGCGTGCCCATGGGCGGGTAGACAATCTCATAGGGCGTGTTTCTTCCGACGAGCGTGTACACGTCGAGGAAGGAGGCGAGCGCGACCGGCTGCCCACCGTCGACGGTGACAAACACGTCCATGAGCCGCGCGCCGGGATCCGTCTGGAAAATTTCCGCCCAGTGCAGCGTGATCCGGTACGCCGACGGCGCCGGCACGGTCCGCGTGTAGACCATGGTGACCGTTGAAAAGCGGTTGGTGCGGAGGATGGTCGGCAGGCCCGTCTGGTCGGGCGCCCCAAACACCCGCGTGTTGTTGGGGAAGCCGTCGACGGTGTCGGGCACCCACGTGGCGCCGTCGTACTCGGACGTGCCGGCGCCCACGCAGTCAACGTAGAGCGAGTTGGGGGCGCCCGCGGCCTGGCGCGCGACAGAGGTGAGGTGGTCTGCGCGGCGCGCGGTCGCGATGGGCGTCCGCCCGAGCGAGGAGAGGCCGGCGGCAGAGCGCGTCGCGACGCGCGCGGCGGCGGTCGACACAAAGGAGCGGGGCGGATGGGCGACGGCGGCGGCGCCAAAGTCCGCCCAGGGGGTGGAGGCGGACGTGTACCCAACGCTGGCGGCGGTGGTAGATGCGCGGACCGTGGCGACGGCCGTGGCGAGCAGCGCCACCGCGGCAGCAGCGGCGAGCGCCATGCGCGGGGGGGACGGCATGGCAGCGGCGGCGGGGGGAGCGGGGTAACGGGGAACGTGACACCGAGTGCCCGGCGTCGAACGGGGGCGCAGCGTCGACGGTGACCACTGGCGGTCCTCTGGTGTGGAGGCGGGCAAGTCGAGTCTGCTGCGGCGCGCCGCGGCTCGTCTATGTACCGGCGGGCATGCGCGGAGCCGCCTGCGGCGGTCATCTAGCGACGCCGATTGTCAGCCCCTCGACCGCACGCGCGGCCGGGAGTCACCAAGCACCCGGGATGCTAACACGCGTGGCGGTTGGGGCGCTTCTGCGCCCGGCAGAGCTCGCCGCGCGGGACCCGGGCGGGTCGCGGGCCGACCGCCCCCATCGCAGTGGCTGACATCGATTGCTCTGGAGCAGCAACGGGCCGCCGCTCTAGCGGATTGCACTAGAGAGGCTCGGTGGCGGCCCAGCGCCCCCCGCGCGGCCGCCACGGGACTCAAGGAGTCAGCCGCGGGGCGGCGGCCCGGGGGAGTCGACTGACAGGGCTGAAAATCGAGACTGGACAGACTGAACTTCGAATCTGTCTTGTTGTTATTGCAAGGGTTACGGCTCGGGTATTGCAGGAGTCTTGAATGGTTCTTTGAACAGAAACAACAAGCCCGTACTTGTTTCAGGTCACGCATTTTACTCGCAACTTTCATTTTTTCCTCGTACACAAGGGATCTTCAGGCGAATTTTTTCCCAAGTGCATTCACGTACTGTTTTGGGTGTTTACCAGGGATGACAGGGAAGAAGTATCAGGCGATGTGGGGGTTCGATAAATGTGCAAGGTTCACCCAAGTCATCGCGTGTAGCGGTCGGTCGGGGAGCGCTTCCAGCGTCGTGTCTGCGTCCGTCTTTTAAGAGCGGGCGACAGAGCCTCATGGTTTGGGCAGGCTTCTCGGCCCGTGGCCGCACCCCACTCCGCCGAGTCATCGGATCCATGAACTCCGAACAGTACGAGGAGGTGCTGGCCGAGGACGTGCTTAGCTACATCGTAGCCGTCTACGGCGCCCCGGACGCGGCGTGGCTTCAGGAGGACCTGGCACCTTGTCACGCCTCGAAAAGGTGCAAGGCTGCCAAGGTCGCGCTGGGGCTCAAGCCCGTGCCTTGGATGGGACAAAGTCCGGACCTCAACCCAATCTAGAACGCCTGGAAGGAGCTTGACCGCCGCCTCCGCTCTCGCACGATATCCCCCAAGAACTTGGACGAGCTGTGGGAGGCGCTGTGCGAGGAGTGGGACGCCATTCCAACCTCTTTCTTTAACTCCCTCATCCAGTCGATGCCTCGCCGCGTGCAAGCTGTCGTCGCCTCCAAGGGCTCCGGCACCAAGTATTGAGCTGAGGGAAGTCGAGGAGGGATAGCCGGTTTGATGGGGTGACCAAAACATTTTCTTGCGTTGGAGACGGTCTTTGGTGGTGATGGGGGAAAGGGGGTGAAGACGGTCTCCGCTAAGTCGGAGCCGCTGCCTGCGCCAACGGCCTACAGGGGATGGAGGATCGAGTGACAAATTAAATTTCTGGACTTGACACGCAAAGTGGACGAACGATATTGTCACCCGACTGTACACGAAGAAAACGCGTGGTGGTGCACTGACCCCCAAGGCTCTTTCCGGAATGGAGCCTAGACCGTATGGCAGCATGTCACACAAGACTTCGTGGACTTTTCACACGGGTGCTGAGGTAGTCCACTCACGACCACATGCCAAAGATGGCCACGAGTCAGGGGAGTTTGTTGATACTGCGGATAGGTCAGACATCCCGCCGAGGACAGGTCAGGCAGCACGACCATTCAAACCGTGTGTGGCATGCCAGCCCGGACTCGGGCACATGCAGAATGGCTAGGAACAACGCAAGAAGAATGGAATGGGTTCCAACGACAAGCACGCTTACAATAGCAAGGGAAAGGCACTACAACGGTCGCGTCTCACGCTCTTGTCACCGTCAACAGCACTTGCGTCCACCATTCCAGCTTGAATCCTGTCGAGCGGTAAGCTTTTCAGTGTACGACAAAGGAAAACGCTGAGCCCAGCCCACGAAAGAGCGTAGCGGTCTCGACAGCAGCGAAGCAACTGGGGGGGGGGGACATAGACAGACCAAATAAGGAGAAACAAACTGGCTGTGACGCCAAGGTGGATTGGACTCAAAGAAGAATGGCAGGGCTCCCGCCGGCATGCAGAAAATGAAACGGCACACCACTCAACCACACTGTAACAAGGTAGCCACGCATGTACAGTCGCAAGTGGCAAGGATACAAGTCAGGTGGCAAACACCTCATCAGATGACACTGTGCACGGAAACGCAAGCAAAACGAGCGAAGCCACAACGAGATGTCAGATGTGTCTTGCATCGGACGCGCAAACACCAACAACGAAACGAAGCCAACACAGGCACGGCACGGCCAACAAGGAATGAGATGAAGATACTGGAATCCACTTACAGGAGCGAGCTAAGGGTGGTGGGGTGGTCAGCATGCGGGGGCGGTACGGGATGCGGCACGGCCGTAAATCACCCACGGGGCACACCGCGATTAAGTTGGACCCTCCACAACCGGCAGCGGAGCAAAAACCCCGTGCAGCGGTGCGCCCGGATCTGTCATCTCGGGGAGCGCCCGCATTGCCTGCCGGCGTGCTTCTCGGTAGCGGCCTTGAATCGACGCCAAAGGAACCGACGCAAACGCGAGCACATGCAGTGACCGATCAGGAAGTTCAGGGTTGCGAAACGCCAAAGTCCGGACAAAACAGTTGTAGTCGGCGAAGGCCGGATTGATGGCAGAGAGATGTGGGCAGTACGGTGGCAACGGCATCCGCCGAACACTGTTCATGGGCAATAAATCGTCCACCGCTTGTGCGTGTACCGACGCATTGTCATAACAGAGCACGCAGTCGTCTGGTTGATCCGCACACGGAGCCCCTGCGATGAATGCCCCCATCCGTCGGACAAGACTGGTGCAAAACGCTAGCAAATCGTCGCCACACTGCGACGGTGGCACTTGGTTGACCGACAGCTCCAGAATGCCCCGCCCCGAAGATTTTACGACCATGGAATAAAATCTAGGTCAAGCCCGCACATCGGGTGCCAGCACTGCCACCTTGTTGCCAACCGGCGCCCAGCCCCGTGGCCGGACCATCGATGGCCCCTTAGTGTGAGTCTCGTCCGCTACAACAACGCACCGATCAGAAATCTCCACATATCTCTTGCAATGGGCTCTCGTCCGCGCCTCGTCACGCTCGCTAGCCAAACGTTCCACGTTCTTCACAGAATATCGAATGGCATCCAACAGACGAGATAAAGAGGAGATGCTGTGGGGCCAGCGGCGATCAAAACCAGGGAGTGCGCTGAGTCGCGAGAAAATAGACTCTATTTCATGCAGAAAGACCTCAGTGCTAAGACGCGAGAAAGTAGACTCTATCTCATGCAGAAAGACCTCAGGGTGCTCCCTCAACAGTCCCTCCAACGACCGCAAAAACCCAAAGTCAAATAGCACTGCGTCGGCGTGACGGTTCTCAAGAATCGAATCTGCCCAGGGCGTGCCGTTGCGCACGTAGTTGCCCCACCACCCCTGTGCTGCCGACAGGCTGCACTGGCAGTTATTTACGATCTATTCCCTACTCTGGCCTCGTGCGCGTTTGCGGATCACTTGCCAGCGCACAACGAGAGGGAAAATCTCGCGAGAATTGTCCGCGGAGGGGGATGTAGTGGAGACGGGGGGGGTTGGAAGGGATCGCGGGGGGGGGTGGCGGGTGGGGGCTGTCGAACCAACGCATAGGTCGAGGCACGATCCGCCGTCACAAAGATGTCGGTGCCCAACGGGAGCCGGGATGCTGGCTTTTGGCGCGGCAGTGGCATGGGGAGGCCAGCGGGGGGGAGGGTGGGTACCGTCACGTGATCCGAAGGTGGGTATTGGGGGGTTGGCGGGTGACGATGCACGCCACACAGTCGATCGCAGCTGGCCTAACGTTTCGTGCTCCACGGGAGGAGCACGCGCCCAAATTTAACGCTGTCCGTGTCCAAACCCCGACATTGTGCACCTGATTGGCGGGCATTGCGCCATTTTGTGCTGGAAAAGCTGGTACTGCCGTGGAACATTGAGAAATTGGCAGTACAGCAGGCAGTCTCCATGGATTTGGCATGGGTACAGGCCACTGGAAGTTTCACTTCCTGGAGATTGCGCTCCTAGAGCAAGGCTGGAGGACCGCCCTTACGGCTATGGTGCCTGTGTGGCGAGGAGCGCTGCAACCAAATTGGGGTGCAGTATGAGTTGCTAGAGGTCCAGGACACACCACAGCTGCCTCCAATGGGGAGGAGGGGGGGGGGGACGAGCTGGAAATGACTGCTCTGACACACCATCCAGGCAGCACACAGCTTCCCTGATGGGCTCTGCTTAGAGGGCGTCTATCAATGTGGTTTTCGCAAAAGCAGGCGAAAAAGTCGCCGCGCCGACGGCGGAATGCTGGATTGAACATGCAATGTGGGGGCGAAGTCGTGGGAGTGGCTTGTAAAGATCGCCCGCATGACCCACGGACGCGAGACCTCAAGCCAGAAGGGCAAAATGTAGCCACCCGTGGCGAGACAGCCACACCCGCACAACCGGAACGGCGCTCCGCTGTCCCTACAAGCGTGTCGCTCTGCTTGATCTGTGTCGGCTGACACGTTCCACCGTGCCCACCCAATTTGTGCTGTGCCAAGCAGGTCACGAGGCAGTCTGCCCCCAGGCATGGTGGCATTTGCCAAGGGAGTGTGCCGAGCGGCCGGAGGACTCACTGACATCCTCTCCGAATCGCCTCTAATAGCGCAAGAACGGCGGTGCTGGAGATGCAATCAGTCGGCATCCGGAAGCGTCGCGACCGGCCGGGCTGCCTGATTGCAGCACGATGCCATCTGTAGGGGCCAGGCGGAGATACAGTTTTTGAGGAGCGCCGCTTGGAAAGCCAATCGCTGTGCTCGGTGATGCTGATCGCATAAGCAACGAAACGAAGAACTCCTGAAGCCCCACTTCTTGATGAACGGATGTCCGACTGATGGCCTCTTCCAGTCAGTTTTTGATCCGGAGCTCCCGCTGACAGGCCACGGGAACCGCTCTAGCCGTGCCTTTTGGCCTCAACGTCACAATAGTAGGCTGATCATTGACATCCACCGTCCGCGTCGAGTCAGCGGGCCAATGAAAAGCCGCGGAACACCCTTCGGCGAGCTCGACGGTGTCAATGTGACGTGAAATTGTTCACGAAGCGTGGATGATGCGCCTCATCAGCTATCAATTGTGACCAATTAGTCAAGTATCGATGCAAGCCATCGATAGGACATATGCACGTTGTTGAGGGAAGGACCATAGGCGGTGCGGTACCAGTTGCTCCTTGTTTTTGATACTACCTGCCGATTGGGTCCCCCATTTGTAACGCTGTTGCCGCTGGTACATGCTCAACTAATTTAAACCAGACTCTGGACCGCACGGCGGAGGCGACCAAAGGAGAGAGGGGGACTTGAGCGGGATTGCTGTGCTACGTGAGCGTGCGTACCGTTGTAGTTGTGCAGGATTGTTTCCGATGTGTGACTGAATATCTCAATGCGTAGGGCTGGTGTTCGCTTAGAATGATTTGCTCGAGCGCTTCGGAAGATGCCGCGTCACGTGGTCACCGCGCCTCTCCTGACCGTGTCAAAGTAGCCGATCATCTGGGGATCAGGCCCGAATTGTACCCAAACTTTTCTGTGTCGGTCGAGACTCGACCAGATCGCAGGAGCCAGATCGATATGGTGCGTGTCCAAAAACTGAGACATGCTCGTTCTCTGGAGAACTGACACCTCACTGCACGGGGCCATGCGGGGTGGGGAACATGAACATTCTCTACTGGCCTCCATGGAGAGAGCCTGTCCCGAGGCGCTCTTGGCTGACAGCTCGATATTACATGCCTGTGGGCCATGTTGTGTGGTCCTCTTCGTACATCACGATCGTGGAGTCAGTCTTTTTCAGGTTCCCCGGGTTACAGGATTGCAACTCATTGACCTATGTGCTAACTGTGGCTTCGAAGAGGGGTGTCCCAAATCGTTTTTTCCGTGTAGGGGGCTACAGGCCGGTCTTTTTCAGGTTTTTATCGGCAAGAAACCACCGTTCGTTTCTTGTACTGTATGCCAGGTCGAGCTGACTCTAGTATCCTTGGAAATGATTGGCGAGCATGATTGTCATCTGTCAAACCAGCATGGCATGGTCATGCCTTGCATGAGTGGGGCCGCTGTTTGTCCGTTTCTGTGCGCGGATGACACCACTGTGACGAAGCCCACCCCATTCAGATGCTGTCAGCTGTTCCGAGAAGGCCACTATACACGAGTGGACTGCTTCATAACGCCGATGGGACGATAATAGAAAAACGTTCTGGGATGTCTCACTTTGGGACACGCAACGTACGAAGCAGCTGCAGGGACCAAAACGTCGGATCTACAGCGCTTCTGGCTCTACTTTTTTGATGATCAAACTTCCAACGTTTCATGCGAGGTTTTCTGCCAAGTTTAGAACTGGTCGGAGCACGCATGTCAGCGATATGCCTCCATACATCAGGTGTCTACTTTGATGAGATCGACTTTAGAATGGATGCACAGCTCTGCTGTTTTGATGACCGTAGTCTCTCCAGATGTAAGAGTGGTCGGCGTCAGCGAGCAGTGTACACGCGCCACCAGAGAGCAGTCGTCTAGAGATCAGTGGAACAGTTGACGCCAGTTAAGAAGAAATTTAGGCGTGAATCTCGAGATCTAAAAATGGCCGGCCTCGGGATGGAGTTCCGTGCTCCTGAACAACTTTTGTAGCATACAAAAGTTGTTCAGAAGCACGGACTTGTCACATGATGTGACAGGAGTTCCATTATTCAGGTGCCATGCCATCACAAGTGCCAGAACGGGCTTTCGCCTTGGCACTAGCAGACCCGACCTTGGCCGCGTTGACCCGCGCCTACGCCGCCTGGATGACCTCAGACGCCGCGTGACGCGCGGCACCGACGGCCGTGTCGCCAGTCGCGACCAATCCCAAATTGGCACGGACGTTGGCTTTCATCAGCTCCGCGTTGACGGGCCAAAGACCCCGCGGACGGAAGGCGCCGACAGTGATGGGGCGAGAAAAGGCGCGGCGCTCGTCCTCGTAACAAACCATCAGCAGGGCGTCCCGGGAATCGGTGTTGGTCAGCATCCTGTCCATGACCGCCGCCTCGTTACGGCGCACCCTGTCTACCTGCAGCGTAGGAAAGGGTTTCTCATCTAGCGGCTGCGTGATGTGAGACGTGTTCTTCTCCAAAGAAAAAAGTAAGAGGCCGAGCCCGAGCGCAAACTCGACAGTGTCAGCGCGGCGGTGGGCGGCGAGTTGGTCGCCAAAAAGGAAAGCGGACAGCCCGGGGTACTTGGCATGGAACTCCTCGGCGACCTTGACCAGAGCCGACTTGAAGATGTCCGCGTCGACGTAGCCCGAGTCATTCCAGACGTAGTAACGCGGCCACGTCCTGCGTGTGACGCGTGGCGCCTTCTCCATAGAGAAGTTGACGGTCGCCTAGTCGACCTCCCCAAGCCGCCCCTTCAAGATATACACACTCAGCAACACCGACCCGTTCGCAGCCACGAAGGCGTGCAGGGAGGCCACCACTTGGTGGCGCGTGGACCGTAAGTTTCCCCTTTTATTGTCAGCTCCCTCAATCCGACGTAGCACCAACTTGACGCCCTTATGCACAATCCTGGTCGCGTCATAGTTGAAAACGGCGTGGTCCGGGAACTTTCAGTGAGCCAGGAAGTCCTCCAGCTCCGTGAAAAAGTCGACGACGCCATCAAACACCTCCCGCCCCGCCCGTTTGTCCTCCAGTGCCTTACACACGCATTTTCCCAGCTGTCGACGGTAGCGGCCGACGAAGGGGCAGACCCACTGCCGGGACACTTTCACGCCATACTTGCGCTCGACCAGCTGCCGCATCTGCTCCACGCTCAGCGCCACGTTGTTCACACTGAAGGCCTGAGCCACGGAGACCAGAATGTCCTCCGGATCGGCTCTCAGCTTGAACTGCGCATTCCGCTTCTTGTGCCCGCGCCGCGAGCGGTGGTATGCCGACCGCATCGACGAAAAGGTCTGGTTTTTCTGGACCGCCGCGTACTTGAGGGCCTCCTCCAGCGTTTCAAAAGGTGTCCCCGACGTCCTCAAGGAGGGCAAGAGCGGGAGCGGGCGACTTTCTCGGCGTCATGGTGCCACGGGCCGGGAGGGATGGAGCGCTGGCCGTCGGATGCGGTGAGCGACGGGGTGCGCGCCCAAAAAATCATCCAGATCCCAATCGCCCGCCACTATCTGGGCGGTCGGCTGGGTGGCGCGAGTCTCGGATGCGATTCGAAGGGCAAATTTGCGATTCGGCGATCATCACTCAGGTGCCGAAGCAAAGTGTCCTGCCCCTGGTTCTCGGAGATCGACTATTGACCAAACGTTTATGTCATGGTCCTGGGATTGCAGTTCGTCAGCACTTCGTGCACATCAGCAATAGAATTCACTCTAGTGGTTTCCCGGTATATAATCGATGGTCACAAGTTCTCTTCACAAATGAGATGCGCGACTCGGGACTCTGGAGGAGGAAGAATGCACGTGAACACTGAAAGGATCAGGTTGAATAATCCACGATCTTCAAGCAGGTCCGCTCTGCAAAGTACGTGTCGCCACGCCTAGGTCAGAGCCAGTGTACCTGCTCTTCTGGGTTTTCAACAAAGTAGTCGCACCGGATTGGCTGCTGCTCCAAATGAGACAGCTCATTGGTCGTCACGGCAAGTGTCAGATCAGGCGTCCACATTCTCGTGCAGAACGCAACGTGGAAGGTGTCACCTGCTCTCACAAGGCTTGAGGCGAACGTCAGAACTCGTCCTTTCAAGTCCCTGGTGCCAAAATCAAGGCAGACTGGACCGGCTCCTTCTGACCTCTGCTCAGGCGTAGGGGGGAGTCGCCGACTCCCAAGAGAGGAAGAACTGGGAGCTCCCCCTGCACCAGTCCACCCAAAGGAGGTGTGACGAGCACGATTCTGCAGGAAAAATGGGGTTTGACCACTTCCTACCCGTATGCCGACGCTGTGTAGGCAGAAAAGCTCGCCAGCCAATGCCCGTGGCTTATCTTCAGTCTCGCTCGCGTTTTTGCTATTCTGCTTCCAGAATATTCAAAAGATACCCTGCAGATGCCACTGGCTCTCATAAGCGCCCAAAAGTGACAACTACGACCTTCGCCGAGAGGATTCCTCTTCGTACGTCCTCGACACGGCCGCGCCGCCAAGTGGCATGACGGTTGCATGCTGCCCAGAAACACATTTCCGGGAGCTCCCCCTGCACCACTTACAGGAACAAGAGTGTGCAGAGCACGATTCTGCTGTCAAAAGCAGTCCCTAACCACTTCATGTGCACTTCTCGGCCCCGTTAAAGAAGCCGAGTGGGCCAGAGAGTGCCCGTGCCTACATTGGGCCTCGCCGTCCTTAATGTCACTCTGCTTTGACTAAGATGTGTACAGATAGCGTTTAGGAGGGCATAGATGAAGCCTCTTGAAAGTCTTTCTGGCATGGACAGACATCCCGTCCCATCTTTATTGTTGAGAATTGTCACACGATTGAGTAACGAGAGATGATATCTCCGGCCCCACTCATGGGATTTGACTGATCTTTAGCTTTTTGTGTAGCGCTCTTTCAGAAGCACCTTGGGATACTCGTAGGAAAACAGAGTCGCTCGCGTGAATTAGATAGCTGTCAGGCTTCTGTCGGCTGACGGGTGTGTGCATTTGACAACAGCAACGCTCCACAAGCAATCGGACGGGCATGCTGAGGCACGCCCCGAGCTATGAACAGCAGACAGAGTTTTGGTGGCATGACACATCTCATGAGTGCATTTCCAATATCACAGACTCCGCCCCTATCGCATTCATCAATGAGTACTGGGTGACCGACAAAGAATCAGGCACAACTCAGGCTCTGCTGGTGCGTTTTGAACGATTTTTAGCTAGTACAGCTGGGCTCTTACACACGCACCTTGGAAGCGTCGAGAAAGCGACCGAGCGCGCGACATAAACAAGTATTCCGAGTGGTTCTGATTGTTATTGCTCGTGGAGAGTGGAGTACTGAGAGCGCCAGGAGTTGCTTCATTTATGTTTCAGCATTGCATAATGACTCGGGCCACCATACGTGCACTAACTAGCATACGGTCAGCTCGTACGATGGTGCATGGGCGTGTACAGCTCTTCTGTGCCGGGTTTTTAAGTGGGATGCATTGAGGTTTAGCGCGGGGGGGCTGAACGTAAAAAGAACATAATAGCATTCAAAGACACTCAAGGACGCATTTATTCTCTCACCGACGTGTCTGTCTGTCCCTTGAGGTGCGCACCAACGGTCGAGGCCGCCTCACTAGCACTCCTAGCCGCCCACTGCTTGCGCGTCTTCACGGCCCTGCGAGCCTCCGCGCCGCACACTGGAAATTCTGCCTTGCTCTCTCGACGCCGCTTATCTCCAAGCTTTCGTGATTTTTGCACTCCAGCCGCAGCGGGAGTGCGCTTGTGAGAGTACCACGTAAGCACATCAGGTCCCTCCTCCCGCGCCAGCGCCATTGCGCGCAAGAAAGCCGCGGCTCGCTCCAGCTCAGTCGCGCCGGGGTACTTTACAGCATTCTTCCCATAACGGCCGTGCCACGCTTCCAGTCCCTGTTCTCCGTACAACCCGATACTCCCAAATGAGTCCAAAACTTCTGGAGCGTGAAACATCAGAAGTTGTAGCTTGGGAGAGATGGAGAGCCAAGGAAAGCTTCCTTTAAGCAGAATGACCATTGCAGCAGTATCCGCCCGGAATTGAAAGGCCTCTTGGGCTGGAATGGTGCACGCGCGGTTGAGTGTCTTTCGAACACTGTTCCACAGTCTTCATGCCTGCTTGTACGCAGCGAGGTGCACGTCCAAAACTTCGCCCACGAGCGGGTCGCAGAGCACTGCGCTGTTGTCACCAATCGTGTGACAATCGCGCCCGATGAACAGGCCCCCATGGTAGGAATTCGGCCGTATTCGTGCCTTCTCTCGTAGAGCAGCTTGAAAAGCTCGAGGGCAAAGGCGGCACCCACCTGCCGCCAGACAGCAGCGACGTCAGTCGAGCTCCGGCCCACAATGACCATCTCGATCGCAAGTCGCAGTAATCGATGGGTTTTTCCTTGAGTGGCGTGCAGTGGAATTGGTACGTTTTGCCTCAGATTTGCAGCAAGCAGAGGACTTCGCACAACCGAGCACTGGTGCTCAGGTGTACCGGGCTCCCCAACCAACGGTGTGGCGCCATCGATGACCATCTGATCAGCAACATGCATCGTCTCCCGGAGGTGCAGCGGGCCCGTGATATCCTGGAGTGTGCCAAAGAGGGCGTCCAGCACCGCCTGCTTCATGCTCGGCCACCGAGTACGCTTGCAGCACAAGTAAGGCTGTTTCGTGGTTGCGCTCTCGTGCCCAACGACGTTGCACTGGGAAACGTAGTCGCACCCCAACATCAGTCGCACTGGCCGGGGCGCGCTGCGCACGACAACTCCGTCGCTCAGCAGCGCTTCGACTTGAGGTAGATGGGTCTCCAGCATGGACGCCAGCGCATCGTACTTATCCTCTTGACAGGGACACACGCCCACCAAAATGCTGTTGGATGGAGAGTTAGGGTGGGGTTGGTTGATAATTGTGGCAACAATATTGACCGTGCCCGGATCCCCTCCCTTTTCGAGCCCAAGGGTGACGTGCACATCCTGCTGGGCTACTGGGGGAGAGCTGGGGGAGACAACTACGGCCGGGGGCTCCCCCAAGTCGTTGAGCGCAGCCACAGCGTCGCGCACAGGCCGCTCGACAAAAAGGTCCGCGTCACATATGGCACTCACCCACTCTCGAAAGGCGGCAGTCGACGATGCAAGGTGGGCACCAGATCTGGTCACAATGACCTTCTTTCCCGGGATGGAGTACATCTCCCGACGCGCAGCGCGCAGTACAGGTAAGCTGGACAACCCACTTCGCCCCCCCCCGGTTGCCAAACGCCGGCGATTTAAACCCACGTGGCTCATGGAGAGTGCCGCCATCAGGCCCACCTGTTCCCGTACGGATGGCTGCACAGGATCCCGTGAGGGCGGCGTCCTACGTCCCTGCAGCCGCGCGACCACCCCACACCTGTTGGCCTCCAGTCTGCGAACGGCAACTTTGCGCTTGTTTGCTTTGCTGACTTTGACCAGGGCCTTCCTCGGCGATAACTGCCGGGAGCACACACGCACGCGCCCGTTCTTGTGCCGCTGTCGGATCTCTGGGCCCTCGCCTCCGAAAAGAACTGCGTTCGCAATGTCTTCGAGCACGGACTTGTCACGCTGCCAAGCGTACTTACCTTTCAGGAGGGCCTAGAGGAATTGCTGGCAGTCTAGGACTTGCGGCGGTCCGTTGGACAGTGATGACGTGGCCGGATTCGTCCCAACCCCCTGGTCCAGCTGCAGCGGTCGGTCCGGATCGACTCGACGAGGCTGCTGCGCGGCTTGTAGCACCGGTACGGCGGAAGTGGCGACACCGTGCCCTTGCAGTAGAGACAGCTCGGTAGAAGCTCCAGACGCGCCAGCCATGCGAGCGGGCGGAGCCGACGGCAAACACGAACTATAGCCACCGCCGATAACACGGTTGACCATCCGCTCGTTATCGGACCCAACCCCTGAAGATAGGAGAGGTGCGGAAGCAGCTTGGTCGCATCTGTCCGTCCCATTGACGCGCGCGTGCTGCACGGGGGTGCCCAGGAGGACAGCAGGGAGGGGAAGCACGGGCACGGCAGGCTGGTCCTCACAGCCAAGCTTTTGGGAGGGCAGAGGGGTAGGGGTGATGGGAGAAGTGGAGGTGCCAGCAACTCTCTCGCGCCGCTGCAATCGCTTGAGCCGGCCGTAAAACGGGTCAAACAGACCCGTGGGAGTTGATACGACGCCCGCGTCACTAGCATGAACCGCACGCCGGCACTGAACCACGGGCAGGCAGGCCACGAGAGTAGGGGGAGATGCCGGAGGCTGGGCCCTTGCCCACTCCTTCTAGGTCCCCATACCCGCCGTTGGTTTGATAAAGAAGCGCATGCATTCGACACACTGGTAGGCCCATACTCTGCCTGGAAAAGCCTGAGTGATATCCGCCGCCGACGCCCTGTTTCCATTCAAATGAAATCAAAAGCGCAGGACGGAGGGGGACGCATGGGGGGGGCGTTTGAGTGGACACGTGCCGCCATGATGGAGGGGGGAGAGGTGAGTACGCTTCTCGAGTGGTATCATGTGCCGAGAGTATCTTCTCTCCCGCCCCGTCCCCACCTGTATGGCGTCTTTTTTCACTCGCAACACGCCGAGACTTAACTTACGTCTGTCCGTCTTCAGCTACGACCATATTGTGTCCCCCCACAGAAAGACGGCGACCGCACGGTGATGACAAAGGCGTCACGGAAAGGCCTGCAGGCAACAGAATCGACGACGCTCGAGCAAGACGTGATCCGCCCCGGATCAGGAATTCGACCGCTGCTGATCCGCTCGGGTCAGGAGGGCCCCTCTCATAGAGCCTGCAGAGGCACCCGAGAATTGGGTCGCGACCTGATGCTAGCACAAACCAAGTCTGTTGAGAGCTGCTGATCCACTGTCGTCAGCAGCCCCTCTCACAGTGGCTGCAGAGGCCTCAGAAAATTGGGTTGCGACCCAATTTTCTATTGACCACTGGACACGTTGCTCTGGAGCTTTCGAAGCCATCGTGTAATGCTCAGACCCAGAAGAGCAGGCTTAACTAGGCGTGTCGCAGGGATGGCAACGATTAAATCGGTGCATTTTATCCAACGAACTAATCTGCGATTAGTCGATGATTCAAACACAGCCAGGAGCTGACAGAGGTACATTCGTCCTGCCAGTTTTTGGGGGGATAGGGCGGGGGCGCTGGTAGTTGTTGGCTTTCACGAGACAAGGGGTGGGTCCAGGGCGGCGCGACCACGCGCAACTTCTCTTCCACGCCGTGTGGGGCACTTCTCTGACTGGGACGCCTGTCTCTGTTCGGCAGGACTGCTGTTTTCTCGTGTGGTCGCTGTTACCCCAACCCCTTTTTTATCCCCTTCCTCTGTGGTTGGCTGCAAGCAGGTGCGGGCGGCGTCTGAAGGCGCCGCGGTGTCGGTATCCACATCAGAGAAGTCGACAGCTGCCCCTTGTGTACCGTCGTTCACGGGGGGCGTGCTTCTGTTGGCCAGCAAGGAAGATGGAAGATTGTCGGGAGGGAGGAACTACCAGCACGACGGGGCTCCAAGGGGACACTGGTGGTTTACCAGCCGCCCGTATCACGCGTTAGTGCGTTTGGAAGGAGGTTATGGGATGAGGGTGTGATGGTGGTGGGTGGTAGCTGGTGACGAGGACCACCTCGGCCTCAGTGGCTCCAGTCGGTGTGGGGCAACGAAAAACCCAGAACATAGGATCGATTAATTCAAAGATCATTTTTCATTAATCGGTAGATTATTCGAAATCCTCGTCAAGAATTTTGCATTTTTTCCATCCCTTCTGAATCGCGTCTCCTGCGAGCTTGTCTGGTGTGCAAACACTTTTGCTGTCATGCGGCTCCGCCCGCAACTTTGCCGGGCCTCCATCGCCTCCATCGCCTCCATCGCCTCCATCATGGCGGCGATGATAGCCGCCAGGGTTGTCCCCCTCCCCAGCCAGAGTTCCCCCCCCCCACCGGTGATCTGTACCTGTCGGCCCGCATTCAGCGCGGGTCATGCCAGAATCCGCCACCTCCCCCGCCTTTGTCCCTGTCGCCTTTGCCCGCCTCACGCGCCTGCCCCGCCGCTGTCACCGCCCGCTGCTCGGCCCCCGCTCGACGGGCGGCGCGGTGCCACATCGCCGCGGGGCGCCCCCCCCCCCCCCCCCCCCCCCCCCCCCCCCCCCCCCC
>Ga0209093_1000945_pt1 | contig 16287 bp, 9 predicted proteins | sample SidtaG_4_FD_187450 | JGI IMG/M metagenome (GOLD analysis project Ga0209093, IMG submission 187450) | Marine algal microbial communities from Sidmouth, United Kingdom - Sidmouth_Male1 metaG (SPAdes) (version 2) | ecosystem: Host-associated > Algae > Red algae > Unclassified | place: Sidmouth... | reverse complement strand
TGAAATGTTCGATAATCTATTATGTGAATAAAGTAAAAAGGTTGGATGTGTACTAGAGTAGCGAGTAGCGAGTAGCGAGTAGCGAGTAGCGGGTTTTCTACTCGCTATACGAAATTAAGAATAAACGCTTTACATGGCTGGGAATTTGGAATTTGGAATTTGGAATTTCACTCAATTAAGTGCCACAAAATCAGGAACTTGCCCGATAACGGAATATACATTTCCCTTATCATTGAGTACTTCTCGCCAAAGGTTGTCGTAATTTTCTTTAAAAATATAATCGAATTGTCCTTTCTGAGGAATCCACGAACCACTACGTATTTCCTGTTCCAATTGAGTGGGATCCCAACCCGAATATCCGACAAAAAAACGAATGTCATCTTCATGAACTCGCCCGTTTTCAATCATCATTTTTAATTGGTCAAAATGTCCGCCCCAGTAAATGTTGTCAACGACATGTGCGGCACCTTCGAGTTGCTCACCAAGCGTATGCATGTAGTGCAACGTATCAGTACGCACCGGTCCGCCGTAATATACTTCTGCCTCAAAATCAGGAAAATCATTCACCAATTCGCTGACCTGCATTCGTACTGATTTATTGAGAATAAAACCTATCGTACCTTCTTCCTTATCATGCTCGCATAATAAGACTACCGACCTGCGGAAGTAAGGATCCAACATAAAAGGCTGCGCTAAAAGCAGATGACCGGAATGTATTTTTTTTAACTTTTTCATTAGATACAAAACATCTCTGGCAAATGGTAAGATTAAGACAGCAAAACCCGCCTTTTGGTCACCTTTTACAATGCTTAAATGTTGAAATGATGTAATACACTCAATGAGTGAATGAGCGAATTTTGAATGAGTGAATGTTTTTAATGCATTGGTATTCACTCATTAGCATTATCGCATTTAAGCATTACATCATTTAAGCATTATAAGTTAGCGTTTCTGTGGGAATTTTTCTATCTACTTTTTTGACCATGCCTTGCAAAACTTTCCCTTTGCCACCGACTTCTGTGAACTGGGACGCGCCTGCGGCAAGCATGTTTTGGAGCGTCTGTGTCCAGCGGACGGGGGTAGTAAGTTGTTCGATTAGGTTTTTACGGATTGTTTCGGGATTAGTTTCCGGTTTTGCATCAACATTCTGATATACAGGACATTGTGGCTTCGAAAAATTAGTTTCTTCAATCGCTTGTTGCAATTCCTCTCTCGCCGAAGCCATCAATGGAGAGTGAAACGCACCACCCACAGGCAAGACCAAAGCACGTCGCGCACCGACTTCTTTCAATTTTTCTACCGCCGAAACCACACCATTCACCGTACCGGAAATCACCAATTGCCCCGGACAATTATAATTTGCAGGCACTACAATATCGTCTATTGCCTCACACACCCTTTCCACCACATCATCCTCCAAACCGAGAATGGCTGCCATGGTACTTTCCTGCGCTTCGCAGGCTTTTTGCATCGCCATTGCGCGTTTGTAAACCAGTTGCAATCCATCTTCAAAACTCAATGCGCCCACTGCCGTCAGTGCCGAAAATTCGCCCAAAGAATGTCCCGCTACCATATCAGGTTGAAAGACATCTTCCCGCAAACGGGCAGTAATGACCGAGTGCAAAAAAATCGCCGGTTGAGTGATTTTTGTCTGCTTCAAATCCTCCTCTGTACCCGCAAACATCACATCCGTAATACAAAACCCAAGTAGGTCATTTGCCTGTTCAAAGAGACTGCTTGCAAGGTCGGATTGTTCGTACAAATCCTCGCCCATGCCCGTAAATTGTGCGCCCTGTCCGGGAAAAAGATAAGCCCTCATTTTTGATTTTCGATTTTTGATTTTCGATTGAATTGAATGATTTGATTTTAGCCTAAAATTCGCGTAGCGAATCAATCAAAAATCAAAAATCACTCAATCAAAAATCACAATAATTTCTTGTCAATTAGATTTAAAAATTCATTTCGGGTTTGGATATGTTCAAATGCGCCGGTGAAGGCAGAGGTCGTCGTAATAGAATTTTGTTTTTGCACCCCGCGCATCATCATGCACATGTGTCGCGCTTCGATAACTACGGCAACACCAAGCGGTTGGAGCGTGTCGTGTATGCAGTGAAGTATTTCATCAGTAAGGCGTTCTTGTACCTGCAAACGACGCGCAAATACATCTACGACACGCGGTATTTTGCTCAATCCGACGATATGACCGTTGGGAATATATGCGATATGCGCCTTGCCAAAAAAGGGTAAAATATGATGCTCACACAGGGAATACACCTCAATATCTTTCACAATGACCATCTCGCTATATTCTTCTTTAAACATCGCTCCGCGCAGGATTTCGGCAGGGTCAAGGTGGTAGCCTTGCGTGAGAAATTGCATCGCCTTAGCAGCGCGTTCGGGGGTTTTGACTAAGCCGTCTCTGTCGGTATCTTCACCAAGTTTTTCGAGGATGTGGAGGTATTTTTTCTGTAAATCTTCTGTCGTTGGTTGGTCGTAAGTCTCTGTTTTCTTATACATGATAATGAATGAGTGAATGGTTGTTAATGAGTGAATGAGCGAATTTTGAATGAGTGAATAATAATGCGATAATGATGCAATGCGTTAATGCGACAATGTTTTCTTCATTGACGCATTGTATCATTATCGCATTGTAGCATTAATATTCACTCATTCGCTCATTCAAAATTCACTCATTGTTCCCCGAAATACTCGGCATAAATTTTTTCGGTTTCGTATAGACGAACACTATGTAAGGCACAATTGTTTATGTGCGGTGCAAGTTGTTTCCAGATATGAATGACAAGGGTTTCGGAAGTTGCTTGTACATTATCCGGTAGGAAATTTTCGTCCAGATTCAAGTTGGTGTGGTCGAGTACTTCTGTGACTTCCCGCTTGATGATGTCTCCTAAATCTTTGGCATTCATGACAAAACCCGTCAAAGGGTCAGGTGCGCCCTTGACTGTAACGACTAATTTATAATTGTGTCCGTGAAAATTTTTGTTGGCACATTTTCCGAATACTTCGAAGTTTTTCTCTTCGCTCCATTCATTGACCCACAGGCGGTGTGCGGCATTAAAATTTTCTACTCTTGTGAGATAAACCATTATTAAATTCAAATGTAGCGCGGTACTTCCAGCCCGCGTTACGTTAGTTTAACGCGATATTAGGCGCGAATTGGAAGTATTGCGCCAACCTTAATACGTAAAGAATCGTGCCTAAGTTCAGGCAGCTTAGATACGCCAAATTAAAGTGGCGCAAAGGTACGGAGTTTTGTGGGATTATTTTTAGGAAAAATCCGATTGTGTGAGACCATTAATAAATCCTATGATTATAGCGAATGGTTTTTGATTTTGGGATTATTTTCCCTTACTTATCAGCTTATCCCTCCAATCTTCTCCCTCACATCCGCCAATTCCTTATCAATCTCTTCCAACTGCTTTTTTAGGCTAAATTTCTGCCCCGCATCCGAAGAAATTGCTGCTTGTTGTCGAAACATATTATACTTTTCAATCAATAATTTTTCGGTGTCTCTCAGCCCTTCCAATTCCAATCGACGATTGGTATCATCAGATAAGGGAGAAGGTGTTATCGTGGGAATATCTTCTTTTTCAGGAGCTTCCGAGATGGGCGTATCTCCTTCATTATCAATGGTTTTTTGAGCGCGAATCGCTTTTGCTGCCTTTTTAATGTGATTGGTAATAAAAGTAAACGGCTCATCCATATTGGGATAAGTCGCAACGGGTTTGGCATCCTTCGGAAGCCCCTGCAATTTGCCGAATGGCGCATCAAACCACGCACATTCGCGCAGTACAACCGGCACGACTACGGCATCGTTTGCTTCGTGTCGTTCCATCGCTGTTTTTACCTCCACATCCCAAATATAATCGGACGCCAAAAAGTCCGCACTAATCAATAACAGAATAATATCCGCTTCATTTAGTTCGGTTTTGATAGCTTTATTCCATTCGCTGCCGACAGGAATAGCGCGATCATGCCAAGCGTCGATGACATTGGTACGTTCGAGAAGTTTGAGGTGTTTGGCGAGTTCATCGCGCAAACTTTCATCATTATGCGAATACGAAAAAAAAACGGTAACGGGAGCAGGTTGAGACATAGCTGCGAGTTTAATATGTTTATTTTTTCCCAAAGATAAATCTTTCAATCGACTAATCCACCTTTTCAGTCGCTTCTCTGGCTTTTCGCGCTTTTTTCTGCTCGTTATTGCTTTCATAGATGACGTAATTCTCGTATTTGGCAAGGTTGGTTTCTGCCCAAATATCCTTGCCGATATTGCACAGGTGGACGTATTCGCGGTACATTTTATTGCCGAGTTCGATGCGGCGTTCTACGGAAATATCGCGGTCAGCCACTTTATCTTGTTGGATATTTAGCGCAACTTCAAAATCCTTACACGCATCTGTAATGCGTCCCAAATGATTTTCACGTAAACCTGTTTCTGCCAGAAAATCAATCTGTTGACGTGCCGAACGTACTACACGTCGTCCGCAAAAGAGCAATTGAGCGTCAGTCATATCACCCATTTTTGCAGTACCAAATTTGCGGTATCTGCCGGAGCGATTGCTGAACTTTGTGGCTACGCGCGTCATCACGCTACGTATGGCGGTTTTGAGTTTTTCGGCGGCTTCGTATTTCTTTTCTGTCGTAATCATTTGCGTACCAAGCAACTCATCGTCCGTCGGCAATTTCACAAATTTCTGACATATATTATGTATGCCTTTTAGCTTCTCTATATCGTAACCATAATTGTCAAATTGCTTTATATCGCGCTGTGCAAAACGTAATTTTTCCATCGTTTGCACATACAAATCGGCATCGGGGAAATTGTATTCGCGGTGTACATCTTGCTTTTTCATCAATATTTTTGTTTTGATTTAAAGCAAAAATATGTCATTTTATTGTGCAAAACAAATTTTTTGTCATTTTTTTGGTGAAATTATTTTGTATTTTCTTTTACTTAAATGAAATTTTCTTTGTGTTTCTTAAATAAAAAAATATATTTTGTGGGATGATTATCCTTGTAATTTAATAAAAAAATGCTAAATTTGGGATGCTTATCCTTTATTTTAATTTTGCAAAAAAGATTAAATTGATTTTCAGTGTTTTATAAATATAAAAAATGAGTTTTGATGAAAAAATACTATTACGTCGTATTGAAACAGATAATAGTTGGTGGTCGTCAGGAAAAATTCCTTACTATAATGAGTTGAAAAAACGGGCTTATTATGCTCGTTTTAATGAATTGGTCAATCAATCAGTGCCGCACCGTGCAGTCGTATTGATGGGACCTCGGCGGGTAGGTAAAACAGTAATGATGTATCAAGCAATTCAAGATTTGATAGACAATGGAATTGCCCCCGAAAAAATATTCTACTTTAGCCTTGATACGCCTATTTTTACGAACATTCCTTTGGAACATTTATTGTTTAAAGCATTGGAAATTAACGATTTACCGCCTGAAAATTGCTTTGTTTTTTTTGATGAAATCCAATATTTGAAGGATTGGGAAATTCACTTAAAATCTTTGGTAGATACATTTCGAAGTACTAAATTTGTAGTGAGTGGCAGCGCGGCGGCTGCCCTGCGAATGAAGAGTCGCGAGAGTGGTGCAGGGCGTTTTACGGATTACTTTTTACCTCCTTTGACATTTGCCGAATACATTGATTTGAATGGATGGGATACGATGTTGGATGAGGTAGAGGTGGATTACATGGGGATGCGCCGTTTTTATGAAACTGACGATATTAAGTCTTTTAATCGTCATTTTATTGATTACATCAATTTTGGAGGATTTCCTGAATTATCTCTGTCTAATCAGAAGGTGGCACATCCTGATCGCGTTATCCAACAGGATATTACAGATAAGGTGATTATGAAAGATTTGCCGGGACTGTTTGGTATCGAAAATACGTTGGCTTTACAACAATTTTTTAATGTGTTGGCATATCGTACAGGCGAGGTAATAAGTTATAAATCCATTAATCAAGAAACAAATACGGATATAAAAACAATTAAAAAGTATATGGAATACCTTGAATCAGCATTTCTTATCAAAATTTTACACCGGGTAGATGTTACTGCTAAACGTTTTAGAAAAATTACACAATTTAAAGTCTATTTAACCAATCCCAGTCTTTATATGGGACTGTTCGGACCTATAAATGAAAACGATGAGCGACTACCACATTTGGTAGAGACAGCGGTTTTTGCCCAATACTTACACCGTGAACATGCTTACTTGCGATACGCACGTTGGAAGGATGGCGAGGTAGATTTAATCCAAATTAGCCGGAATATGCAGCGGGTATGGTGGGCATTGGAGGTTAAATGGTCAAATAGCCCAAAACCGGATAAATTAAAATATTTTATGAGGAAGAATGATTTGAAGAAAGGGATTTTGACTTCAAAAGAAGTATTTGAAGATACGGACGATTTATTAATTGTACCAAATAGTATTTATGCCTATGTAGTTGGTAAAAATGCTTTAGATAGGTTGGAAAAAAACGATTGAAATGTATTTTTTTTAGTGTAAAATGTTTTTTAATATGAAATTATCACAAAAACAAATCTACGATATAACCCAGACACTGGATATGGGAATGCGCTGCTATGTCCACAAAGAAACAGGCGAGATAAAGGAACTTCCGACCCAAGAAATGCTGGATTATGGAGATGCTGAACTATGGGAGGAAGATATTAAAAAAGTGGAAGAGGAGATAGATAAATATGCCAAAATAGAACCTATGAGGTCGGGAGATTCTTATCCTATCATGGAAGATTTTGCCGACCAAGTGCGTGATACAAGATTGCAAAAACGTCTGATTGAGGCACTCAACCGCAGACGCCCCTTTGCCAATTTTAAGAACGTGATAGATAATAGTGATGTACGTGATGATTGGTTCAAATTCAAACAACAACAGTACGAAGCATGGGTACGACACGAACTGCGGCATAATTTTGAATTTGAGACGGAAGATGCAAATACAGATACGGCTGCAAGCGAAATGGGAATGACAGAGGCAAAGATGAATGAGATTATTATGATGGAAATTGTCGTAGATGCCAAAGATGAGGATGAGATTATCATGGGTTGGTTTCACTACATGGCAGATGAGTTAGAATTTCCATTTGAAGCAGCAATAGAAATCAAAAACAGGCGCGGCGAAAAAACTGTCATTCAGGTAGATGTATTGGATTTGTCGGATAGCAACCAAAATGCGACTTCGGCTGCGGTGATGCTTGATATTAGTGAAAAAGGCAGCGAAAAAGTGATGGATGTCAGCATTTCCAAATTACAAAATGTAAAAGGCAGTGAATCTACACAAAATGCGGTAGCAATTTGGAAGTATTGGGAATCAGGGAAGTATCGGGTTGGATGATGACCCAAAAAAACCGTAAATTAGCCCCGAATAAAGCACATGCGTCCATGAGTAAGAAAAAAAAGCAGCCAAAGCAAAGCCCCAAAAAGCAAGTGACGACAGCGCAAGTACCGTCTTTTGACGGTAAAGTCTCGCTCGTCATACCTTGTTATAATGAAAGTGAACGTGTGCCGCTACTCGTCAATGCGCTCAAAAAATTTGACCAAAAATGGAAGGGCGATTACGAAACTATCGTGGTAGATGACGGTAGCAGCGACGATACTGCACAAAAGATACAAGCTGCAAACCTTCCTCATTGTCAAGTAATTAGCCTCGAAAAAAACGCAGGGAAAGGCGCAGCCCTTCAACGCGGCGTCGCAGCCGCTACGGGTACACACGTCCTCACGCTCGACGCAGACATGGCGACAAGCCCACTCGAATTAGCAAATTGGTTGCGACAATTACCCAACAAAACATTCCCTGATAACGACATCCTAATCGGCTCACGCGAGCATCCCGATTCTACGATAAAAGGCGAACCCACCCGCCGCCTGATGGGTATTATCTTCAATTTTATCATCCAATTATTTACCTCGCTCAACCTGAAAGATACGCAATGCGGCTTCAAACTTTATCCTGCCGCTATTGCCAAAGATTTGTTTCAAAGCCTCCGAGTAGGCGGATGGGCGCACGATGTAGAGTTGCTCTATAAAGCCAATCTGCAAGGTACACCAATACGCCAAATGCCCGTCACATGGGAAGATGTGCAAGGCACGAAAATTTCTCCTGCACGTGACAGTTTCCGCATGTTTTTTCAAGCCCTTTTCATTTCGCTTTCCGTCAAATGGGATTGGTTTATTCGCAAGCCTTTGCAGGATTTGAAAAGTGGATCGGGAGTAGGGAAGGAGTCGTCTATTTTCCGCTTATTATTCGTCGTATTTGCTGCGTTTTTATTCTTATTAATGCCCTTAGTGAGTTCGGATTATGGGATGACGGGCGACGAACATACACAGCGCGTTTATGGTGATAAACTCCTGAAAAACAACGTGACAGACGGTAAAGACGAAAGCTACCTCCAATGGAAAAATCTAAAATATTACGGCGGATTATTCGACTATGCGACCTCGCGCCTCAATCCGCCTTCCGACCCTGCCGCACCATATTATAAAGACAAAAACGGCAAAGAATATCCCGACAGAGAAGAACCCGCTTTTCACGCGCCCAATCGCCGATTTGGGGATATTTATGACTTCCGGCACTTGGTCAATTCATTGGTCGGATTTCTGATGATACTTTTCGCGGGATTGTTGGCGAAGCAAGTCACGGGCAGTTGGCGAGTAGCGTTTTTGACCTTGCTGTTTATGGCACTTTCGCCACGTATTTTCGGACATTCGATGAATAATCCGAAGGATATTCCCTTTGCGGCGGCATTTATTTTTACCCTGTATCAAATTTTTAAATTCGTAAAACAATTACCCAATCCAAGCAAAGCAACGATGCTATGGTTGGCGATAGGCATTGCATTGGCGATAAATGTGCGGGTCGGCGGTATTTTACTGATTGCATATTTCGGTTTTTTCGTGGGCGTAGCGCATCTGTGGAAACCTGAATTACGAGCGAAATTAACCAACATAAAACACCTCGCAAAAATCACGGGAATTGGTTTGTTGGTGAGTATCGTGGGATTTTTCGGCGGTCAATTGTTCTGGCCCTGGGCAAGAAAAGCTCCCTTTTCTAATCCCTTCAAAGCCCTCGATGAAATGCAGGATTTTGATACCGGAATACAACTTTTATTTGAAGGAAAACGCATCTGGTCGGAGGTCGTACCCTGGTATTATATTCCGAAATGGATGGCGATTGGCTCACCGATTTTCTTTAGTGTCGGATTGATACTCGCGTTAATTTTGTTTTTTATTTTACGAAAAAAAGTAAATACACTCACATTCGCATTGATGGTTTTCGCGGGTGTATTTCCTATCGCTTATGCGGTGATTAAAGATTCGTCATTATACGATGGGATGCGGCACTTTTTGTTTGTCTATCCGATATTGGCGGTGCTTGCCGCTTGGGGATTTGATATGCTTATCGAATTGATTCCCAATAAAATAGGAAAATATGCTATTGGTGGTGCATTGGCTGTTTTATTGGCATTGCCCGCTATTTTTATGGTCAAAAATCATCCTTACCAATACGTATATTTCAATGAGATATTTGGCGGCGTAGATAATGCCTTCGGCAAATATGAAACGGATTACTGGATGACTTCGATGAAAGGCTTGAGTGATTGGGTAATTGAAAATATACCCGAAGCCAAACAAGGTTGGGAAGCTGTACAAGCCGGAAAATCTGCCGAACAAATCAAAGCGGAACTACCGGAAGTAACTTTTGCAACAAACTGCGCCGAGCCTGTCGTATATTACCTCACACGGCGTGTTCCAAACCTGAAAGTATATTATGTACGCTACCATGACAGGCAAGACCGCCCGTGGGAATACGGGTTGTGGTATTCGCGACATATTGACCGCAGTTATATCGAAAATGCTTGGCCCCCCAGCGATGTGATTTATGAGGAAAAAATTGGTAGTACGACCATTGGTGCAGTAACAAAACGCCGTAGCGACGATGCCTATAAAGGCTTTTTGGCAAAGAAAGATAAGAACTGGCAGGAAGCCATCGGGTATTTTGAAAAAGCCGTGCAATTGGATGCTAAAAACGAGGGCGCGTGGATTAGTTTGGGAGAATGTTATCGTTCGATAGGTGACAATCAAAAAGCCTTGAATGCCTTTGGTAAAGCACTGGAAATCAACCCTGAACATACGACGGTATTAGGTTTGCAAGGAAGTACCTATGCCGCGATGAATGATTTGCCGAAGGCAAAAGCCTCATTTGAAAAAGCTGTTGGTACGAATTATAAATACAGTTATGCCTACTTTTTCCTCGCACAAATTGAGGCGCAATCCAATCCTGCCAAAGCATTGGAATATATAGAATTGCATGACAAGCATAATGGCAATGTGCCGCAAGCCTACGCCCTCGGAGCGCAACTCGCACAACAGCAAGGCAAACGCGCCGTAGGTTTGTATCTTGAAGCAAAAGGTGCCTATCTGAAACGCGATGGGCAGACGGCTTTGACAAAATTAAATCAAGCACTTCAGGCAGATAAAGATTATGAACCTGCTGTGAAGTTGAAGAAGGTTTTTGATGAATTGCAAAAGAAACAACAACAGAAATAGAAACTCAATCCCAAGTCCCAAGGTTTTCATTTTTGGAATTTGGTGCTTGTTATTTGGGGTTTTTCAAACGGCTGTTTCATTCTAAGATATTTGGTCTAAATTGACCTGCAATCATATAATTTTTGAGTTAAAAACATACCAAATTTTTAAAATTTGGTATATTTCAAGCTACTAATCAACTTGAATCAATTATGCATATTTTTGTCAAAAAAAATAATATATTTTGTTAAGTAAAACTTAATCAATATCTTGCCTCCAGCTTTGGAAATGAACTTGTTAATTATTATTAATTTGTTTGTTTTATATTGAAAATCAATGATTTTTCAATGAGGAAAATTACACATGCGATTTTTTATTACTATTCCAGATTGTTACTATTGAGTAAATTTATATCTTGAAGCCAAAATAAATTCATTTAAAAACCAATAGTTTACGCTCCATCAAAGCAAGATGTATGGTTTTAAACTGAAATACAAAGGAAAGGATTCAAATGGATTAGCAGATTAATTTTTGTCGTTATTTAGAAAAACGGCAACTCCCACTTTTCCACCCTTGCATGTCTAGCATCTGCACTTACTTACTTTTCTTCTCTACTTATCATACATTTCGGCGATATTCTCGCTTTCCACACGCTATTATTTCGATATCCATTAAGCATTAACAGATTGCAAGAGACTTATGCTCACCATAAGTCAAAAGCATATAAATATCAATTATATGTATGTTACTTAGTATGTGTAAGTAGGTACATGTGTTGATTCTTTTTATTGAATTGATTATCAGTTTATTACAGTACTCATCTTGATTTTAATTAGTGGATTGATTATTGATGCAAGTTATTATTTTAATAAATATATAAATTATTGTTAAATGCAATAAAAAGTAAATTATTAATTACTGAAAATTTGTATCAAATAATTAGTTGTCAATTAAAAACGGACTTATTGTTATTCCTTTGTCGAATTTGTTTTAATGATATTTGGAGTAGCTGTTGGTAAATTGAAGTAAATATTAAACTTACTACAACTATGAAAATGCCTAAATCCGGCACACACGCTGCTAGTCGTAATGCCCAAGTTAGGGGTACGAATAATACCCACATCAGTAGAAAGACGCCTGCTTTTTCACGTATTATCAAATCTGAAAATCGCTGGATGCGATGCTTCCTTCCTCTATCAATGATGCTAATGAGTGGACTAGCAACTGCTCAAGATGCAAGAATTGAGTGCCCTCCCAGTGCTGATGTTAGTTGTGAGACTGATATAGTGCTTGCGCCGCCGACGCTTTTCATAGAGGACACTATAAGGGTTCTATCTGATGAAAATGAGTTCTATGGAATCGCCGATACAGAGAATTATGAGGATAATCCTACGGTGACACTTCCCGGTCCTAATATCTCAGGAGATGCGTCGCTCTTGGGGGCAGAATTAAGACTTATATTCAGAATAGAGATGAACTCATGTGAAGAGGATATAGATATTAGATTAACTAGCCCTTTGGGTGATGTGAGCGAGTTTATTAGTCCGTTTTCAGGTTGTCATAGCAATCCTCTCAGCCCGCTATATACCTTTACCACTATGCTCGATATAAGTGGGATAGCCCCGAATAATGCCGGAGAATGGTTAATCGAATTGAGAGATAGCGATGACCAAAATCTCGCCTCAGAGAACTTACCCGGATTTTCACCCAATGGTACGGACTTCTCACTTCGATTCGTAGATATTCACTATTTCTCAGAATATTCAGAAGTGACTTCTGACTTTAGTGCCGAACTTACAGTGAATGGTCCGCCTGGTTGTCCGGGTACTACTCACGTATATACTTATCAGGCGAATGCACCGAATGGTGATGTACTTTCTTGCGAACAAATATTCACGATAACTAATGATCTGCCAACGATTACTTGTCCGGCATATACAATAATTGCTAGTGCAGCAGATATTGTTTTGGGGATTGCAGATGTGGAAACGAGTTGTGGATTGGATGCTTCAATAGAGGTATCTAATCCTGTTATAGCTGGTGAGCCAAACGCGCCGGGTACTACCTATACCTATACCTATATAGCAATGGATGAATGTGGACGCCAAGCTACTTGTGAGCAAACATTTAAAATCGAAGATGTAAGATTGGAATGTCCGCCCGATGATTTTATTGAGTGTGAAGCTGACCTGATACCTTCTGCACCGACGTTGTTCACAAAGGATACCACACGCATTGCACTGGACAATGACTTGTTTTATGGGACAATGGATACGGAAAACTATGCGGATAATCCTCTGTTGGTATTTGCCGAACCAGACCTTTCTGACGGAAAACTCCTTTCAGGAGCAGCACTGAGGATTTTTGTGAAGGTAGAAAACAATTCATGCCAGGAAGATATAGATATTAGAGTGACCAGCCCGTCGGGTGTTGTGACCGAATTTATTAGCCCAATTGAGGGCTGTAGCAATAACAATAATGCGCTGTACATCTTTTCAGAGATGCTTGATGTAAGTGGGGTGAATCAAGGTAATATTGGAGATTGGTTGATAGAACTGCGCGATAGTGATGATCAAAACGCTCAATCTGACGGTCAGCCTAGTCCTTCCTCACCTGCGGGTACAGAATTTTCAGTTCGATTTGCCGATATTAATTATTTTCTGGAAATACCTGAAACAGTATCTGATTTTGATACAGAACTTACCGTAAATGGTCAACCTGACTGCCCCGGCACCACCTACACTTATGAGTATGAGGTAGTAACTCCCGGCGGCAATACACTTTCCTGCGAACAAACGCTTACCATAGCCAATGACCCTCCGACAATTACTTGTCCGGCAGGCGGAATGGTAGCTTGTGCCGCTGATATTATTCCGGGCATGGCAGATTTTGAGACGAGTTGCGAATTGGGCGGTTCGATAGACATGTCAGATCCGGTCATAGTAGGTGAAGCAGATTGCCCGGGTACAACATATACTTACATATTCACAGGTACAGATGATTGCGGACGCCAAGCCGCTTGCGAGCGAGTATTTACCATAGCCAATGACCCGCCTGTAATTGTCTGTGGAGAGGATATGGATGTTAGTTGTGTTACTGAAATTTCGGTAGCTATTCCTGCCTTTGAAAATTCTTGCGGCTTGGGGGGCAATGTCGCCTTAGATAGTCCGGTGGTCAATGGTACACCAAATTGTGATGGTACAACTTACACTTATACCTTCACCGGAACAGATGATTGTGGCAGAACGGCTTCCTGCGAACAAGTATTTACCATCGTCAATAATGAACCACCAGGGATTACCTGTCCGGCAGATGCAACAATATTCTGCTCGGCAGATATTATGGTCAATGCTGATGATGTAGTATTTACGACAAGTTGTGATGTAGATGGCGTAGTCAGTGTAAGTGATCCCGTAGTAAACGGCGAGGCAGATTGTCCCGGTACGACCTACACCTACACCTACACGGTAGAAGATGCCTGCGGCAGAACAGCTTCCTGTGAGCAGGTATTTACTATTTCCAATGTAGCACCTATCATTAGTTGTCCTTTGGATGCAGTGGTTGCATGTTCGGCGGATATTTCAGTAGATCCTTCGAATATTGTCTTTGTGACAAGCTGTGACGTAGAAGGTACAGTGAGTATTGATGAACCTGTAATCGTCGGCGAGCCTGACTGTCCGGGAACGACCTATACCTATACTTACACCGTAGAGGATGTTTGTGGTAGAGCATTGTCATGCAGTCAAACATTTACCATAGAAAATGACGCGCCAACAATTACTTGTCCTGCGGATGAAACGGTGGCATGTTCATCGGATATTTCGGTAGATGCCTCAAATGCGATATTTACAACCAGTTGTGATATAGCTGGCGGTGTAATACTTAGCGGTCCGATGATAGACGGCGCACCTGATTGTCCCGGCACGACCTATACCTACACCTACATCGTAGAAGATGCTTGTGGCAGAAATGCTTCTTGCGAACAAGTATTTACGATAGAAAATGACGTGCCGACAATTGCTTGTCCGGCAGATGCTATCGTAGCATGTTCATCGGATATTGTGGTAAATGCTTCTAATGCAGTATTTACGTCAAGTTGTGAATTAGGAACAAATGTAAGCCTTAGTGATCCGGTCATAAACGGTACAGCAGATTGTCCGGGAACGACTTATACCTATACTTACACCATAGAAGATGCCTGTGGAAGAACGGCTTCCTGCGAACAAGTATTTACCATAGAAAATGACCCGCCGACAATTACCTGCCCGGCAGATACAGTCGTAGCCTGTGCTTCGGATATTATTCCGGGTACGGCTGATTTTGAGACAAGTTGTGAGTTGGGTTCATCAGTAGAAGTGACTGGTCCTATGATAGATGGCGAGCCTGATTGTCCGGGTACCACTTATACGTACACATACACAGGTACAGACGCTTGTGGACGCCAAGCTATCTGCGAACGCGTATTTACCATAGAAAATGACCCACCTGTAATTACCTGTCTTGAAAATGCAACAGTGAGTTGTGCTATTGAAATTGCAGTAGCTATCCCTGTATTTGAGACTTCCTGCGGCTTGGGAGGCAATGTTGACGTAGAAAGTCCTGTGATAGACGGTATTCCTGATTGTGAAGGTACGACTTACACTTATACGTTCATTGGCACTGATGATTGCGGCAGAACAGCTTCTTGCGAACAAGTATTCACCATAGTCAATGACCCGCCAACGATTACTTGTCCTGCTGATGCGACGGTATTTTGTTCAGCAGATATTATGATAAATGCTGATGATGCGGTATTTACGACAAGTTGTGATGTAGAGGGTGAGGTGAATATCAGTGAACCTGTTATTGTCGGCGAGCCTGATTGTCCGGGTACGACTTATACTTACACTTACACGGTAGAGGATATTTGTGGCAGAACAGCTACTTGTGAGCAGGTATTTACTATTTCCAATGTAGCACCTATCATTAGTTGTCCTTTGGATGCAGTGGTTGCATGTTCGGCGGATATTTCAGTAGATCCTTCGAATATTGTCTTTGTGACAAGCTGTGACGTAGAAGGTACAGTGAGTATTGATGAACCTGTAATCGTCGGCGAGCCTGACTGTCCGGGAACGACCTATACCTATACTTACACCGTAGAGGATGTTTGTGGTAGAGCATTGTCATGCAGTCAAACATTTACCATAGAAAATGACGCGCCAACAATTACTTGTCCTGCGGATGAAACGGTGGCATGTTCATCGGATATTTCGGTAGATGCCTCAAATGCGATATTTACAACCAGTTGTGATATAGCTGGCGGTGTAATACTTAGCGGTCCGATGATAGACGGCGCACCTGATTGTCCCGGCACGACCTATACCTACACCTACATCGTAGAAGATGCTTGTGGCAGAAATGCTTCTTGCGAACAAGTATTTACGATAGAAAATGACGCGCCGACAATTGCTTGTCCGGCAGATGCTATCGTAGCATGTTCATCGGATATTGTGGTAAATGCTTCTAATGCAGTATTTACGTCAAGTTGTGAATTAGGAACAAATGTAAGCCTTAGCGATCCGGTCATAAACGGCACAGCAGATTGTCCGGGAACGACTTATACCTATACTTACACCATAGAAGATGCCTGTGGAAGAACGGCTTCCTGCGAACAAGTATTTACCATAGAAAATGACCCGCCGACAATTACCTGCCCGGCA
>Ga0209093_1000944_pt1 | contig 16310 bp, 16 predicted proteins | sample SidtaG_4_FD_187450 | JGI IMG/M metagenome (GOLD analysis project Ga0209093, IMG submission 187450) | Marine algal microbial communities from Sidmouth, United Kingdom - Sidmouth_Male1 metaG (SPAdes) (version 2) | ecosystem: Host-associated > Algae > Red algae > Unclassified | place: Sidmouth... | reverse complement strand
ACGGACGACGATGGGTCTACATTGACTGTGCAGTGCATGTTCTGGGTCACTGGGCGATAAATCTATTAAGTATTTCAATTTCTCCTGACTGGGTTGTACTCCAGATGACGATCGCGAGATCTGTCGAAGGATCTCGTGGAAATTGTCGATCGCGATCCTCCCAGTTATATAGCACGTGACATATAACTGGAGCGCATATAACCGGATATTGACTGTATGCCTTCTGGAGGCACCCGGAGATACTCTGAAGGCACGCGGAGACACCCTGCAGGACCTCCTCAGGGAGTTATCCAGGAGTTACGTGACGCCCTCTTGTAGCGATTCGTAGCCGCGCGGACAATCGAATACGCATCGCGCGCGGGAGCGCTGTCGTACGGGGCGGCGGCGGCGCCACGTTGTCCCTCATAGATAGAGCGCATTGCATAAAAGGCTACACTGTACATGGCGCTTTTACGCCTCCTAGGTAGGGTTGGGAAGGACGCCTGGGGCGCTCTTCAGGGGCGCTGTTCGAGCACTGTTCGGGCGCTGTTCGGGCACTATTAGCGCCCCGCGCCCTTCGATGATATGGCGTCGTTCGGGCGCTATTGATTCCCTCGCGGCAAGGAGATCAACGAAATCTGACCCAAGGTTACCCAAGACTACCTGGGAGAGCCTCTGCAATCCAATACAGAACAGATTTGGGGTGCTACATATGGTTAGAGTTGGTATTGTGGGGGCTACAAAGGGCGCTGCAGGGGCGCTGTCGGAGTTAATTGGGGCGCTGTTCGGGCGCTGTAGGCGCTACTCCGCCCCGACGCCCCCAGAATAGGGGCGCCACTGCGAACCCTACTCCTTGGGGCGCGGAACCGGATGGGGCGGGGCGGGGCGGGGCGGCCGCCGTATGGGTCCGATGATCTCTTCATACCGCTCGCATACCCCTTCCGGCCCGACCCGCCCGCCTCACCCGCGCCGCTTCGCCTCTCCCGCTCAACACAGTCAAAAAAATTACCTACAGCACGACCACAGAGTGCAAGCGAAGCGCAAGATCGAATTCGAACAAACAGACAGCATCACAAGCGTCAATAAGCAGCTAACACACCACAAAAAGTTAGTCTCGGCCTCCACATTGCAAAAAAAGTATGTTTTCGTGCATCCCCACGCCTGCACCCGATCTATTCGGCGCGGAGGTAGCTGCAGCATGCAGATGCGGATGACGCATCACGCGCTCCAGATAGACGCCAGCCAAACGATCACGCCGTACTTGTTACTTCCGTCCGCACTCTCCACGACAGCGCCCTGTACACAGTTTCCGCCACTCGTACAACTCCGCGCGCGCGTCGTATCGCCACCGCCTGCTCCACCCTTCTCGACATCTGAAGGGATGGAAACGGAACAGTGAAGTACAGGGGATGTTAGAGCAGTATGGGGCTGTGGGGGGCAGTACGGAGTAACAGGAGCAGTACGGGGCAGTACGGAGGAGATGGGGGCAGTACGAGGGAGCGCCACAGAGAAATAGCGAGAAGATTTCTTCAAACGTTAACACAGAACGACATCCTACGTGAAAGAAACGGCAGGCAATACTCCAGGCCATCACCACAAGCACGATAAGAGATGACACAAAAGCTATGGTATACACAGCAACAGAAAAAACGCGTCAGAAGCAGCGAGAGGGATGCTCCAGGCGCTGGTGGTAGTGGGACGGCGGGCTGACCCGACCGCGGTGGATTCATGGTGGCCCGATGCACGATAGATAGACAAGAGTGGGATCGGCATAGGGCATGCACTTGTTCCAGGCGTCTCTTGTGCATGATATTAGACCGAGTGGGAGCGGTCCGGGGGGATCAGTGGGTAGGCAACGGACAGACGGTGGGTGGAAGGGAGGGGTGGTGGTGGGTGGAGGTCCCTGAGAGGCGCGCGAGGCTGAAAGGTGGTACTTTTGATGAGCTGTCCACTTGCACAACACACACTGACGATAGACCAATAGAGGTTTTGAGGGGGGGCATCGTCCAAGCAGGGCCTTCATCTGAGATGTTCCTGGACAAGAGGCCCTTCCCAGGCCTGCTACCAGCCCCTCTCCTGCTGTGCTCACAGCCAAGCAGTGCCTCTTCAGAGGTGTGTCGCACCCCATGACACCAGCCGGAGGAAGGGGCAGTGGGAGATGCAGCCTTGACTTTCGGATTCACCACACACAATGGACGATGCCTGGAAGGCCTTCCTCGCCTTCGACGGGCGCCCTCGTGGCACCAATCAGAGAGCGCCAGTAGATCGCGGCCTGCCGCAGGCTGACCGACATGAGCTTTTCTCAGATGAGTCCTGAACGCTGCGGGCCCTCACAGTGACTCAAATTGAGGATCACGGTGCTTACGCCGAGCCGACTACGTTTCAGTGCTTGGCGGTGCGTGCCATGGGCGCGGCTTAGCGGTTGCGGGACATATGTAGTTTGGCTCCTCGTTGCGAGATGTATTCGACGTCGCGAGAGGTAACCTGCCGGTCACTTGATAGAGGATCAATGAGGGCCACTTACGTGTTAGACAGTCCATCCCCCCAGAATCCAGTGATCCGCGACCACAGTTGATCTGTGACCAGTGCGCCCTTTCAGGCATTGATTCGTCGCAGGAGCTGCATTTCTCCAGCAAGCCGATCGGCTTGTAGCCTTCTTTCTGAGGGGCTCCATCATACAGTTTCCTTGCATGCGCCGTGGATGAATGCGGGCTCCACTTGTAGCCCGCGTTCCCTCGTGGCCAGCACAAAGCCGTCAGGGCCAGCAACAGTTCTAGATCGGGAGTAAAAATTTCTGGCCGCAGCGTATTCTGCACGCCTAGTTACCACTGAGTGCTCGTGCTCTTCTGGGTCTTCAAGGGCCCTGATGCGCCTTGTTGGCTCCTCGTCCCACATACGATAGCTCATTGGTCACCTGACATTTTGACAGATCTTGGGGCCGTCCTTTGAATCAGGCGCCAGATTTCCATGGCGGAATACAACGTGGCCAAGCCCTCCCGCTCTCATTGACGCATTGCGACCAGTCGGGCAACGATTGTTTCGAGCTGATCCGACGAAAAGGAAGCGAGGCCGAGACTCTTCCGGACGTCCCGCAACACTGCGCAACGGATCGTATGACAGCACCAATACCATCGCCACTGTCCCGTGTGAGCGACTCTCAGAGCCGCGGACGGGCTCAAAACCCTTTTCGGACGGCAGATTACGACTCAGCGTCCCATCAGCACCCATGTACATATAAAGGGAGCATACCGCAGCCAGGGGACCTCTTTTGGGTGCTTACAGGCCCCTGGGTCCCCTCGCGGAAGATAGGGGTGAAGTCGCTCTTACTTCCAAGGAGGAGACTGTCAAGCGCACTGTGCGCACGCCAGGCGCGCACACATCCTTGGCAGGGGCTCGCACCGAATGGTGTTTGTAGCGTAGCCGGGGCCCACGCCATGCGCTCCCTGGTGAATCTAATTTATTCAGCCTCAATGCCACTGACGCATCGCCAGGGGGGGGTTAAATCCAAAACTGGTCCCTCAGCCTTCATCTGTTCGTGTGTTACGGGCAAGGAGGTACGGTCTTCTGTAGCCCTCGCCCTACCCCTAGCTCTATCTCTACCGTGTCGAGGTTTGTACTCTTTGCGGCCGCCGAGTAGACGACCAGGTCGAGGTGACTGAAATTTGTTCCAAGAGACCCAATCAGAAGGCTATAATCACCACCAGATCCCCCAATGAGAAGAATGCAATCATGACCTCTTGCAAGCGCCTTACAGCCGACAGTCCCCTCAGCTCGCGAAAGGTCCTCTCAGCCCGAGTGGGTACTGCTTCTGCCACTGTGGCCTGCGTGGCCCATGTCGCACGACACTCACGATGTAACCAGGTGCAAGTGGCCAAGGGGTAGGGAATGCGACTATCTCTGGCTGTGGTTACGCTATGGCGGTGTTCTATAGCTCGTTCGATAGGGCTCGGAGAGAGCAACGTTGGTGTGCTCGCAAATGAGCATGAAAATGTCGCAGAATACAGATAGTCCGTTGTTTTCATGTCACGGCCACTTCTCGTTGTGAGCGACTCTCAGAGCCGCAGACGTCCTCAAATCCACTTCTGACATAACGGTGGTCTTTTATTTGCCCTGACCGTCAGATGGCGCGCTGCATGTGCGCGCCAACCGTTGTAGCCGCATCCTTGGTAACTTCCGCCGCCCACATCTTGCGCTTTTTCGCGGCTTTTCGGTTCTCTGCCTATCAAATTGGGAGCTGCGGCTTGTTCTCCGGACGCCGCTTGTCGCTGACCTTACGTGCCATGCGGGCCCCCGGTACAAGAGGCTTTCGTCTCTGCGAGTAGCGCGCAAGCGCATCAGCCCCTGCCGCTCGTGCGAGTGCCTTAGCCCTCATAAATGCCGCCGCACGCTCCAGCTCCGCGGCACCGGCGTACTTGATATTACTCTGGCCGTAGCAGCCGTGCCACGCCTCTAAGCCCTGCTCCACATATCGCCCGATACTGCCAAAGGACTCCAGAAACTCCGGAGCATGGCACATCAGGATGTGCAACTTCGGTGAGATGGAGACGCACGGAAAGCTTCCCTTCAGAAAGCGCACCATTGCAGCGGTGTCAGCCCTAAATAGCGCGGCCTCGGCACGGGAGATGATCGAAGCACGATTAAGGGTTTTGCGCACCCGATTCCACAGCGACCACGCCAGATCGTAGGCATCAAGGTGGCTCTGTGAGACCTTTCCTTTGAGCGCCTTCCACAAGAGCGCCCTGCTGTCCCCGATGGTGGGACAGTCGCGGCCAATGAAGAGCCCGCCATGGTACGGCGTAGGCCGCACTCTCACCTTCTCGTGCAGCAGGCCAACAAGCTCGAGGGCAAAGCTGGCGCCAGCCTGTCGCCCAGCAGCAGCGCCGTCAGCTGAGCTCCGAAAGACCATCACCATCTCAACAGCAAGCCGCAAATACCGATGGTTAATTCCTTGCGTGCAATGCAATGGAATTGGTACAACTTGCCGCGTGTAGATGGCAAGTAGGGGGCTTCGATGCACCGAGCAGTGGTGCTCGGCTGTGCCGGGTTCGCCCTCCTCCGCTGCAGCGCCCTCAGAAACCATCCGATCGAGACAGTGCGTTGCCTCTCGCAATACAGATAATGCCAGCCTTGGAAAGGGGGGTTTGATGCGATGAATATCGATCCAAGGCTTCGTGTCCAATCACAGCACGCCGCCAAATCAATCACATGTCTCGGAATGCACGGGTCATCTATCTATATAAATTTGGTAGCGAGCACTGCGGCGAAAAACGCAGTATCAGCGAGGCACCCTCGGGGCCCGAGCGTAGGCGCGGAGCGCCGGAGCCGGGCCCCGAGGGTGCCGAGATGACACTGCGTTTTTCACGCAGAGCGGAGCGTGGCTGCCTCTAGGATTTGCCCCGGGAAACACTGCACAGGCGCCCCCACAGAGCGTGCGGGGTGCCCAAACAGTCGGCCCTACATCAGGCGCGCAGCGCCCTATATGGTGGTGGTGGGGGCGTAGCGAAGGTGGGGGGCGCGCACGCCCTGGTAGCGCCTGGCTTCTTTGCGGTCGACCCGGGTTCAAACCCGCCGCTTTTTTGCCACGCGCTCTCTTAGCACACCATTAGTAGCGCCTATTATACGATCCAACCCCAACTACACGATCCAACCCTACTAATACACGATCCAACCCTGGCATTACCGGTACTCCCTCTCGCAGGTGCCTGCGGGTGTCAACGTCTTGGAGGGTGCCGTAGGCATCGTCAAGTACGGCCTGCGCCACACTCGAAAACCGCGTGCTCTTGCATCCCAGACAGGGCTGCGTCTCAGACGCACCCTTGTGGCCGAGGACGTTGCACTGCGCTGCGTCGTCGCTGCCAAGCAGCAGCCGCACTGGGCGGTCCACACCGCGCACCAACACCCCGTCTCGAAGCAGAGCGTCGACCTGTGGGAGGTGCGTCTCGAGCATTGCCGCAAGCTCCTGATACTCTTCGTCCTGGCAGAGGCGAACGGCCACCAGTGTCGTGTTGGATGGACTGTTGGGGTGGAATTGGTTACTAAATGTTGCCACATTTTTCACCGTCCCTGGGTCTCCTCCTTAGTCGAGGCCGAGGGTGATCTGCACGTCGAGTTCAGACGGAGAGGGAGACCCGGGAAGGACCAAGACCGCCGGGGCTTCAGCGGAGCCACTGGGCTCACGTTGGGTTTCAGCCAGAGTGTAGTGGATCCTGCCCTCACAGCAGAAGGGGTATAGCCGCGCCGACGGGGTATAGCCCCGTCGGAAAACCCAGCACAGGATGCGGAACGCTACGCCAGAGTCACAATGCGAACGCCGGGATCACTGGGCGCGAAGCGCACCAAAACGACGGAAGTAACGCAAACGCAACGATGATTTTTTCGAGCACGCACGATGACCCCAAAGCATACACTCATATACCCTCAGAAAGAAGACGCACGACGTGCACAATTCCGACCCCCTGGCGCTACCAGGTGGGGACCGGTACCCAACGGGCCACGGTCTCAGGCCCGGGCCTCTTGTGGCCCCTGCCCAGCATCCCTGGTAGCCCTTCCACTGGGAGGGGACCCCCGCCCGTCTCGGGCGGAAGCAGGAAAGTCACTAAGACTTCCTAGATTTCCGGATTTACCCAAAATCAATACCTCGGGACTTATCCCAAGACTTTTGAATTTTCCCGGATAGAATTCCGGTGGGATTTTATCCCTGGTCGAGATCATATCTCGGTCCGGCTTGCGCTCGGATTGCGGAAGCTTCCACAAGCTTCCCGGTCCCCCCAGAGTGCCCGGATTCGGGAAGACGTGTGTCTCCCTTGTGTGTGTCAGACCCCTCCAGGGGGGCCCAATCGGGTGTTCCCCGCCTCACGCCCCTCTAGAGGGGTCGTTTCATGTGTGGCCCTGGGGTTCCCTGGACACCCGCCCAAGGGGGCTGTCCCACGCTACCCCCCTAGGAGGGTGTTACCTGACTGGTCACGACCCGTCCCAGGCTCATGCCGGGGGGGTCGTGTCACCCCTGACGAGGGGTTTCCCCCACATATCCCCCACCTCAGGGCCCGCGTCTCGCTGGACCGGGGGCGGTGTCTCGCGACCCCCTCCCTAGGCCAGGGGGAAACCCTGCCCTGTGGCTCCCTGACAGCGTGCCCCTGGGGGCTCGCTCCGGGGCGCCATACGGCGGGGGACCGACGGGTTCACCGAGCCGGGGAACCCTCGGGTCAGTCCCATAAGGCAGTCACCGCCAGCGGGGACTGGGGGCCTCGACTTTCCGGGTCGGTACCCGTGTTGTCACGGGGAGGACGACCCCGTCGGGCGAGACCGGGTTCTCCCCGCGTCCCGCGTAGTCCGTGGACCCCACCCGGGGGTGGGGCATCCTTATCTTCCCGGTTCCCTGCCTCTCGAGGCGGGATGGCGTCTTCTACGGCTCCCGACGCGCCGGCCGCCGTGGCGGTCGACCGTGAGGCCGAGGGCGCGGGCGCCCTTTTGGGCCCCGAGGAGGACATCGACGACGACGTCCTTGCCAACCTCCTGTCGGCCTCGTGGCCGACTCCCGCGGTCGTGGATGACAAGTACGGGCGTTACCCGTGGACCCCCCCAAGGGGGTCGATTGCCGAACAGCGCTTTGATGCTACCGACAGCCGTCGTATGACGGCTATCTGGACGACCATCCGGGGGATGTATGATACCCTTTACGCCGTCCCCGAGGGGACGGTGACGGACTTTCCCTTCCTCCGTAGTCGGGAGGACTGGCGTGTGTGCCAAGTGCTTCGGCACTTGGCCGTCCGTGAGATCCCTCCCGAGGTGGGGGACAAGCCCCACTTCTCCTGGGAGTACTACCCGGGGTCTCCCCCTAAGTTGGGTGAGATGGACCGCGGCTTCCATGCGCCGGGGGCGCTGGGGGAGTGGACGGTTCGTACCTCCCTCTGCCTCCTCACGCTGTATGAACAGCGTGAGGTGCGCGATGTACCTGTGGTACGTCGCAAGGCCTTGCATCCCACCACACCAGTGTGGTGGGAGCACTTTGAAGTGCCCCGCGGTATGGCCGCGCGGGTGCCCCAGATAGTGGCACTCCAGGGGAGCCAGCTCATGGGGGAGCCCCTTGGGGGTCCCCATCATCTGATGTTGGCGGCCCTGTGGGCCGTCGAGGTGGCGGATGTCTTCCTAGGGAGCATTCGCCACCATGGGCACCTCTGGCGTTTGCCAATGGATATTCGGTCGGCTTCTGCCGACCTGACGCCCGAGCGTTTGTGCTCGGCCGACCCGTCGGCCCGACCTCTTCTTGAGGTCGGGCTGAAGCTCCTCCGACTTATCGAGGTGCGGGCGCCGCCGGATTGGCTGCAGTGGCTAGGGGAACCCCGAGGGGTCTTCCGATGCGCCAAGGTACTGGATGACGAGGGGACCTTGGTCCTCGAGGAGGGTATGGGGGACGTCCGCCTCCCGTATGGGAGGGACATCCGCGCGAATCTCCGCATCCGAGGCTTGGATCGGGACTTGGCGGACGTTGGGTCGGCTAGCGTAGGCCTCGTGGTGGCTCCAGAGCCCCCGTCGGCCCCGGCCGCTTCGGACTCCTCCCCTCTCGCCCTGCGGCCCCCCTTTTGGGGGAGGGTGTCACGCCCGGCCTACGTGTCCCGCGTGCCCGGTCGACCCGCGCGGACTCGTCGGGTCTACCCCCTTGGGGGTAGCGGTGTGACGACTTCTTCTCTTGGGGGACCCCCGGGTCCCCCTCTCGCGCCCCTTCCTTTCTTCTCTTGGGATGGGTCTGCCCAGTTGGGCACCCCTCGCCCCGTCAACCCGGCCATATGGTCGAGTTTGGGGCGTTCCCTTGGGAGACTCCCGTCCATCCTCAATAATGGGATGGACCATGCGCTCATTAAGGCGTTGAGCCGCAAATTGGTGCGGCTGCGCAACGAGGCTGCTGCGATTGTGTCCCGCCCCCTTGGGGAACGGGACGTCGGGCCCCTGTACCAACTCGGCACCGCCGAGACGCTCCGCCGCTATCTAACGGAGGAGTATGGTACCGCCGTGGTGGACACCAATACGGTCGTGACCGGATGGTCACTTAGGCACTTGGCCGCCTCGTCGGCTCCGCCCCGAGGGGCGGCTTTGCCGGCGGCGCCTCGACGTCCGCCGTCTCCGCCCCCGCCCCACTATGGGGCGGGCGCCGGTTCTTCATCTCAAGCCCTGTATGGGGCTGAGACGGGCCCCTCGGCAAACCCACCGATGTACTCGGGGTCGCATTTTTATGCGCCCGAGGAGGACCGTAGCCAGGACTATGATCCTGGCAATGGGACCAGTCCTGGGGGTTGGTGACTTCGTCACCCTAGGGTGACCAAGAGTTCCTTGTGTCCCCCTCTTGCTTTTTGTGTCGCCCGTTGTCGCCCCCCGTAAGGGGGTGGCCGCCGTCTTTCTTACGATAGACGGGTCTCGGGCCCCGTAGGAAATAAAAGGCTCAGCCTCTCTTCTTGTGCTCTTCTCTTTGTCTGTGACTTGAAGTCACAGGGGTCCCGAAGGGCCGTCTTCCGACTTGGTCAGAAAAGAAAACACCTTCTCGCGTCAAGGCGGGAAGCTTGACACGTTTTCGCAAGCAATATTTGCGAATTGCCTCCCTAGGGAGAGAAGAGGCCAATTGCCACGTGGCTTCCAGTTCAGGAAACCCGAACCAGTTGACCAAGACCCTCAATTGTCCGTCATCATCCCAACCATGGTTGAGAAATCGTTCGAAAACGAATTCAGGGCCCTCCTTAATTTAATCGCCCACCTTAAAGAGGGCTTGGGCCTTAAGGGCCCGTGTCCACTTGCCATCCCGCGCCGGTGGTGCGGGGGCACCAGTGACATGGTCACTGCTCACCGTACGGAGACCTTTAGAGCTCTCCACCAGAAACCGATGTCCATCGGTTTGTAGCACCATGTAGGGTCCTTGGGTCTTAAACTCAAGCTTCTTTGGAGAGCGGGAGTGGGCATCCAGATAGACCCAGTCCCCGGCCTTGACCGAGTTGTTCTTTTCCTCGGTGCGGGCGTCAAACGCCCGCTTATACGTGGCCTGGGCTTTGCCCAGCTGCCGGCGAACCGTCGGGATGAGGGCCTTAAGGTCCTCAACATTCTGCTCCGCCGCCGTGGAGGCTTCCTCCGTTCTCTCCTCGGCTTGTCTAAGCCGAGGCATGCGCTCCATGCCAATAATATGGAGCCGTCTAGGGCTCACGAAGGCAAAGGGGATCTCCCCAGTGCTCGCGTGCACCTGCGTATTATACGCAGTCGTAAGAAGGGACAGATGACTGTCCTATTCCTTCTGATGCTCAGCAATATAGCATCGGAGCTTCCGCACCAAGGTGCGGTTGTATCGCTCCACCTGCCCATTGGTCTGGGGGTGGTAGGGAGAGGTATAGCCGAGGCTATACCCAACAAACCGAGGATGCCCTGGTAATATACCGAGGCAAACTGAGGTCCGTTGTCCGCAAGGACAGAGTCGGGGATGCCATAGGCAGCCACCCAAGTGTCAATGAACGCTGACGATACCGTCAGCGCCGTCGCATCCCGCAACGGAATGGCCCGCGTCAACTTGGTAAACGGGTCACATATGACCAGTACATGCTTGTGACCACCCCCAGAGGTGGTCAATTGGCCTAGAAGGTCCATTGCGAGCCCCGAGAAGGGCTCTAGACCTGGAAACAGATTCATTGTGGAGGTATGCCTCCTCTCGGAGAGGCGATTCTTCGCGCACGCGGGGCATTGCTCCACGTGCTTGTAGACGTCTACCACCATGGTAGGCCAGTAGACATACCGGCGGAGAGTGTCATACATCCTCCGCGAGCCGGGGTGACCGGCCAACACCGATTGGTGTTGATAGCGTAAAAAGGCGCTGCTCAGCGCATCGGGGATGACCACTTGGGTCTCCCTCCCATACACAGAATGTCGGCATAGGAGCCCGTTCTTCTCCCTAAAGAAGAAGGCTTGCCGACTCCACTTGGGGTTGGGTGGGGAAAGAACGTCCAGTTCTTTCAGTCGTTCTTTACAGAACGCATCCTCGGCTTGGCCGAGGATGATATCTTGGGCCGTTAGCGCCCCCATGGGGGCTTCGGCTGGCAATGCTGCCTCCAAGGCGTCACTCGCCCGGGTCTCGACGGCCAGGACGGGGATATCCTCGTCCAAGGGAGTCGAGTCGAGACCCTCCGTGGGCAGACGCGATAACACGTCCGCGACCTTATGGTCCTTACCCGGCTTATGCCGGATCTCGTACGTGTACTCCGATAATCGGAGTCGCCAGCGGTTTATCCGCGCATTCGGACTCATGTTTGTGAGTACCGATAGTAGGGCCCGGTGGTCACACCGGACCAAAACCTCTGCCCCTTCGAGGTATGACCACAAGTAGGTCACCGCCCAGACGACGCCGAGCGCCTCTATCTCGTTGGCGAAGTAGTTCTTCTCCGCAGGGAGAAGAGCGCGGCTATAATAGCCGATGGAGTGATACTCCCCATCGGGTTGTTGTTTCTGTAAGCAACAACCCAGCTGTTCATAGCTGGCGTCTACTTCGACGATGTAGTGCCCGTCTCTCCTGGAGAGAGCGAGAATGGGGGCGGCCAAAAGCCGTCCCCGTAGCTCTTCGAAAGCCTTCGACGCCTCCTCCCTAGGGGGAGGTAACCTTTTGGGGAGCTTGGTGCTCGTCAAGGCTGTAAGGGGCTTCGATATCTTGGAGATGTCGGCCACGAAGCGGCGATATACACCGCGCATACCCAGGAAACTCTTCATCTGGCTTTGGGTCTCCGGATACCGGAGACCCCTCAGTGCCCGGAGATTCTTCTCCAGGACATGTGCCCGTCCCGGCCTGATAACATGGCCGAGGTACTCCATTTCTTCTTGGAAGAAGTGGCATTTGGTCGCCTTCAAGGTGACCCCTGCCTTTCCTAGGCGTGTCAACACCTCATCGAGGTGTTGTAAGTGTTACTCTGGGAAACGGGAGAAGAAGATGACGTCATCCAGATATACTAAGCATATCTGCCACTTGACCACTGCCAGGATCATATCCATAGCCCTCTGAAAGGTGGCAGGGGCATTGCACAACCCAAAACGGAGGCGCACGCATTGCCACGCGCCTGAATGTCACGTGAACGCCGTAGGGTGTTTATCCTCCTCGGCTACTGGTATCTTCCAGTAGCCTAGGTTGCAGTCCAGGGTGGAGAACACCCTGGACCCCCCTAGGGAATCTATGCACTCATCCATCCTAGGAATGGGGTACGCGTCCTTGACGGTCATCAAGTTCAGCTTTCTGTAATCAAGACAGGAGCGTACCGAGCCATCAGGCTTCGGCACCATAACGACTGGGCTAGCCCATTCCCCAGTGGAGGGTTCTATAACCCCCATCGAGCGCATGCGCTCGACTTCAGCTTTCTCTCTCTCCCGGGCCAAAGGCCCGGCCTTGTAGGGGTGTTGCCGCACGGGGACAGCCCCGGGCTTCAAACGAATGCGATGTTCTACACCGCGTATCAACCCCAAGTTACCCCCCCAGAGGGGTGCATGCTTCTTCAAGAGGGCCCTAAGGGCCCCTGACAATTCGTCGGGTACCGACGACACGTCCACCCCTGGGAGTGAGGAATCCTTCTCCTTCTTGGAGGTCTCGTTGCGCTCCTGGAGCTCATCCCGGGGCACCTCATAGGTCGGCCCCTCATAGGGGTCGATATACCCCACGGTCATATCGGTTGTCAGCCGTAAGGGCGTAGAGCCCAAGTGCATCACTTGGACGGTTATCGGCTCGCTCGCTACCATGATGGCGGGTCCCTGAGGGACCTGTATACCATGGTTGTGATATAACAGGGGTCGCCCCGTAAAGAAGCCATGCCCCGTGTAGGTACCCTTCACGGGGATGTATGTGATAGTCCCGGGTTTTACCCAGGTCTTCCTTGCTGGCCTTAGCTTAGCCGTACCCCCTTGGGGGCACGCACATACCTCGCTGACTGATGCGATCGGGTGCCCCTTGCGGGCACCGTTTCTTCGGATAGGTACCTTGGTACCATTGAGGACCTCCACATGTTGCTCCTGAGTCGCAATATTCTTTGTTGCGATATACATAAAGGAGGCGCCCAGTATAGCTGGGACGCTCATATTATCGACAACTCCAAAGGAGATGTAGGAGGTTTGGCCCCCAAGGGCCACACCAAGACATACTGAACGCACAATGGGGAGCCAGCCCCCACTGACATCGTGGAACAGAGAGGCCCACTCCCCCCGCGGTTGTAGCTGGGTGTCGTCCGGCAGTAACTGCCGGCTTATCAGTGTGGGGCCACTCCCTGTATCCAGGATGGCCCAAGTGGTAAGGTCGAAACCTTCCTTCAGGAATAACCTGACAACTATTGCTGATCCCCGAACTTTGTCCTGGTGGACCGAGACTGAGTTGCGGACCGACTCTCTCCACCAATCAGATGCGCCCCTGGGACTGACTTGGAGCTTCTGAGTGCTTACATGTGCCCATACGGCCCGGAAATCGACATCAGCTCCTCTTTTTTCTGCTCTTCTGGCAAGGAAACAGTAGAAAATCTCAGTATCTCGCCTGCGCAGCTTCCTCTGTGCCAAGAAAAGCGGATCAAGCGGCGACAAACAGTGAGTTCTGCTGGGTGCAAGGTCCCTGTACCGAATTCGTGCTTTCTATTGGCTTCTATGTCCTCTTACTGTCTTTTAAGACCAATAGAATGCTCTTATTCACAGCCAGTCTCTGTCCCTGTCCCCCAGGACAAAATTCGGGGATCAGCAATAGGTTATAGCTAGAAGAGGGCATGAATACGCATGCCGTGCCCTCAGGAGGTTTCCCTTGGGATACCCCAGGTGGCCACTTAGGCCAGTTCTTTCCGGCTCGCCGGGAAGACTTGTACCTCCTTGTTGCCCTTAGAGTTGTCGGGGGAGGTGTGGGATTAATGACGTTGGTTAAATAAACGGTATATAGCGACAGACCGTAGACGCACGATAAAGCGAACACTATCGCCTTAGAGGCGAGGAAGACGAACCTTTGTTCGTGCAACATCCGATGGGGAGCCGGGGGTGCCGACGACGGCGAACCCCGGTCCCATGGTGCTTTTATTATCAGACGGTAAAGGGGCGGGGTCGATCGACCGAGAGATCGTAGAGATCGAATAACCACCAAAATAGAGACGATACAAAGAAAGGACAGATATACAAGACGGAAGTAACCTCCCAGAGGGCGAGCCACAAGTCAGTTCAATCCTCCATATGAATACTGACCAGTAAGGGGGGCTACTGGGCCCAATATCCAAATATTAAGGAGATACGCTACAGGAGGCGGGACCACCGCCCCCGTGACTCGTTTTCCGAGGAGGACTTGTCCTCCTGGACGAACTCTTCGGCCTCCACCCCTGGGGGTGGAGCGTCATCCGACGACGACCACGGCGGCCCTAGGCTTGTGGCCACGACTGCCACCGTCTGCTTTGGACGGCGCTGGTCCTCTTGAGGACGTTCTGCCATACGTTCCTCGTAGGCCTTTTTTAACAGGGCCTTGGTCGCCGCGTCGAGGCGGGGACACTCACGGAAGAAATGCCTCGCATGTTACATGCGAGGCAGTTGTAGTTCTTTGGTTGCCCAAAGCGCCCTTTACCCCTTGGGGAAGGACCTGCCGGGACTTCCCCCACCTTAGTTGGGGCTGTGACCGCCGCGGTAATATACTTGCGTGGTGTCGGCCGTGCGGCTCGACGCTCTCGACGGGCCTCGGCCCGTCGGGCCTCTTCGGCCTGTTGCTCCTCGTGACGTCTGCGACAGACGTCACCCTTCCTGTGGGCATATTGCACCAGGAGGTCCATCGGCATATTTCCGGTGTTTTGTTCGCGCACATCTGCGCGAATCTCCCAACCGAGCCCCTGCATATAGCGGCTCTTCATCTGCCACTCTGTGTGTATATACCCACAGAGGCGACGTAACCCCTTAAGGCGTACGGAGAAATCGTTCTCTGTTTCACCATCCTCCTGGGAGGCTCCGTGAAACAGAGCGTCCTGGTCGCTTAGCGACTGCTCATCCGCATATTTGCGGAGGAGCCAGTTGACCAGTTCCATATAGGAACTGACCTCTCCACTCCACCCTCCTTGGAGGGACGGTATGATGGTGTACTACTCCCGTTTGAGATCACCCTTGGTGAACTCCGGGAGGAGGTAGAGGGTTCTGCCCTCTGACACATCATTGTCATTCCGCGCTTTTACAAAGCGGTTCAAGAACTCAAAGACGCCTAAGGCTGGCGTCCCGTCCCACTCTGCGTCTCGACCAAAGGTGGTCGAGACATCCTTGCGCAGACGGCCTAGGCCGTGTGCCATCGTCCGGTCATACCGGACGTCCGTATTCGCCAAGGCGTACGATTCACAATCCAGAATCGCTGCATAACGATCATCCGCAGGGATGATCTTCTCGGGGAGTCTACGATGAGGGGCTTCCTCTAGCTCGCGCCCTAGGGCGCGTGCTACCGCACGTCGGGGGACATGACGTCCCCCGTCTCCGCCGGAGTACTCCCCATCCGAGGAGGAGGAGCTCAATCGGCGAAGACGGCGCCTTGACCGTCGGGAGGCCCCAAGGGCTGTGTCAAAGAAAGAAAGCCGTTCATGCAAAGGACTAATGAACGCATCCAGTGAGTCCCGTAGGGCCGCCGAAAAGGCGCCCCCTTCCAGGGCCTCTTGCGGGACCCCAACCCCACTGACTTGTGGGGGTGTATGGGGTAAGCCTGCGGGCCTAGCCCGCCGAGCCCGACCGTCATACTGCCCCTGTTCTTGGGGTGGGACCTTTTGTCCTCCACCCCCCAGGGGTCCCGGCACTCTGGGAGAGACTCTCTCTCGACCCCTTGTGGCGGTCTCAACAGAAGGGGGGAACGGGAATCCGTCACCGCCCCCGCCTCCGACGCTCGCGGTGCCACGCACTCTCGTGGACACGCGCGCGCGACCCTCCACATGAGGAGGGTCCCCCAAAAGGCCACCCGGCCCTGAGCCCTCACTAGCTCCGTCACGGACGCCCCATGAAGAGGAGCCCGCGCCTTGCGCGCGGGACAACATCCCCCTCATGCTATCCATAACGATGGAAGCCCTACTCCCCCGTGGGAAAATCCAGTCAAACAGTCAACCAGTCACACCCAAGGGTAAGACTCAGAGAGCAAGTCCACCGTGAGAAAACGAAACAGGGACGGCCCGACTGATCAGGAAGGGCTTGACCGTGTCCCCGGCTGATCCACTAAATGTAGTGGATCTTGCCCTCACAGCCGACGGGGTATAACCCCGTCGGAAAACCCAGCACAGGATGCGGAACGCTACGCCAGAGTCACAACGCGAACGCCGGGATCACTGGGCGCGAAGCGCACCAAAACGACGGAAGTAACG
>Ga0209093_1000943_pt1 | contig 16328 bp, 21 predicted proteins | sample SidtaG_4_FD_187450 | JGI IMG/M metagenome (GOLD analysis project Ga0209093, IMG submission 187450) | Marine algal microbial communities from Sidmouth, United Kingdom - Sidmouth_Male1 metaG (SPAdes) (version 2) | ecosystem: Host-associated > Algae > Red algae > Unclassified | place: Sidmouth... | reverse complement strand
TTTCTTGCTGGCCTTAGCTTAGCCGTACCCCGTTGGGGGCACGCACATACCGCGCTGACGGACGCGATCGGGTGCCCCTTGCGGGCACCATCTGTTCGAATAGGTACCTTGGTACCAATGAGGAGCTTCACATGTTGCTCCTGAGTCACAATACTCTTTGTTGCGATATCCATAAAGGAGGCGCCCAGTATATCTGGGACGCTCATAATGTCGACAACTCCAAAGGAGATGTAGGAAGTCTGGCCCCCAAGGGCCACACCAAGACATACGGAACCCACAATGGGGAGCCAGCCCCCATTGACATCGTGGAACATAGAGGCCCACTCCCCCAGGAAGTTGTATCTGGGTGTCGTCCGGCAGTAACTGCCGGCTTATCAGCGTGGGGCCACTCCCTGTATTCAGGATGGCCCGGGTGGTAAGGTCGAAACCTTCCGTCAGGAATAACCTGACGACTAGTTTATAGCTAGAGGAGGGCATGAATACACATTCCGTGCCCTCAGGGGGTTTCCCTTGGGGTACCCCCGGTGGCCGCTTGGGCTAGATCTTCCCGGCTCGCCGGGGAGACTTGTACCTCCTTGTTGCCCTTAGAGTTGTCGGGGGAGGCGGGACCACCGCCCCCTTTACTCGTTTTCCTAGGAGGACTTGTCCTCCTGGACCAACTCTCCGGCTTCCACCCCTGGGGGTGGAGTGTCATCTGACGACGACCACGGCGGCCCTAGGCTTGGGCCCACCAGGTGTTGTCAGAATACTGTTTTTTGGCCGTATCCGGGCCAGAATACGGATATAATCCAGAATATGGCGCGAAATATTCGTCCATGATTGTCCATTGAAGAAAAAAAGACCACAGACGGAAAGCTCTGGGCGTCACTATGTCAATATCCCGCGCTTCTGGCCCAAACTGATGTCAAATATAGTTGCTTTGTTCGCAATTACAGTAGCCCAGGATATCGGATATTTATCCTGACAACCCCTGCTGCCCACGGCTGCCACCGTCTTCTTTGGACAGCGCTGGTCCTCTTGAGGACATTCTGCCATACGCTCCTTGTAGGCCTTGTTTAACAGGGCCTTGGTCGCCGCGTCGAGGCAGGGACTCTCACGGAAGAAATGTCCTCGCATGTTACGTGCGAGGCAGTTGTAGTTTCTTGGTTGCCAAAAGCGCCCTTTACCCCTAGGGAAAGGACCTGACGGGACTTCCCCTACCTTAGTTGGGGCTGTCATCGCCGCGGTGACATACTTGCGTGGTGTTGGCCGTGCGGCTCGACGCTCTCGATCTCGACGGGCCTTGGCCCGTCGGGCCTCTTCAGCCTGTTGCTCTTCGTCACGTCTGCGACAGACGTCACGCTTCCTCTGGGCGTATTGCACCAGGAGGTCCATCGGCATGTTGCCGGCGTTGTGTGCGCGCACATCTGCGCGAATCTCCCAACCGAGCCCCTGCATATAGCTGCTCTTCATCTGGCCCTCTGTGTGTATATACCCACAGAGGCGACGTAACCCCCTAAGGCGTACGTAGAAGTAGTTCTCTTTTTCACCATCCTCCTGGGGGGCTCCGTGGAACAGAGCGCCCTGGTCGCTTAGCGACTGCTCGTCCGCATATTTGCGCAGGAGCCAGTTGACCAGTTCTATATAGCAGCCGACATCTCCACTCCGCCCTCCTTGGAGGGACGGCATGATGGTGTACAACAACCGTTTGAGATCACCCCTGGTGAAATCCGGGAGGAGGTAGAGGACCCTGCCCTCTGACACATCATTGTCATTCCCCGCTTTAACAAAGCGGTTCAAGAACTCAAAGACGCCTAAGGCTGGCGTCCCATCCCACTCTGCGCCTCGATCAAAGGTGGCCGAGACATCCTTATGCAGACGGTCTAGGCCGTGTGCCATCGTCCGGTCACACCAGACGTCGGTATGTGCCAATGCGTATGATACGCAATCTAGAATGCCTGCATAACGATGATCCGCAGGGATGATCTTCTCGGTAAGTCGACGATGGGGGGCTCCCTCTATCTCGCGCCCTTGGGCGCGTGCTACCGCACGTTGGGGGACATGACGTCCCCCGTCTCCGCCGGAGTACTCCCCATCGGAGAGGGAGGAGCTCAATCGGCCACGACGGCGCCTTGACCGTCGGGAGGCCCCAAGGGCTGTCTCCACGAAAGACAGCCGTTCATGCGAAGGACTAATGAACGCATCCAGTGAATCCCGTGGGGCCGCCGAAAGGGCGCCCCCTTCCAGGGACCCTTGCGGGACCCCAGCCCCACTGACTTGCGGGGGTGTATGGGGTAAGCCGGCGGGCCTAGCCCGCCGAGCCCGACAGTCATCCTGCCCCTGTTCTTGGGGTGGGACCTCTTGTCTTCCACCCCCCAGGGGTCCCGGCACTTTGGGGGAGACTCTCTCTCGACCCCTTGTGGCGGTCTCAACAGAAGGGGGGAACGGGAGTCCGTCACCGTCCCCGCCTCCGTCGCTCGCGGTGCCACGCACTCTCGTGAACACGCGCGCGCGACCCTCCACATGAGGAGGGTCCCCTAAACGGCCTCCCGGCCCTGAGCCGTCAGTAGCTCCGTCACGGACGCCCCGTGAAGAGGAGCCCGCGCCTTCTGCGCGGGACAACATCCCCCTCATGCTATCCATAACGATGGAAGCCCTACTCCCCCGTGGGAGAATCTAATCAAACAGTCAACCAGTCACACCCAAGGGTAAGACAAAGAGAGCAAGTCCACGTTGAGAAAACGACACAGGGACGGCCCGACTGATCAGGAAGGGCTGGACCCTGTCCCCCGCTGATCCATCAATTGTAGTGGATCCTGCCCTCACAGCCGACGGGATATAACCCCGTCGGAAAGCCCAGCACGGGATGCGGAACGCTACGCCAGAGTCACAACGCGAACGTCGGCATCACTGGGCGCGAAGCGCACAAAAACGACGGGAGTAACGCAAACGCAACGATTTATTCGAACACGCACGATGAGCCCAAAGCATACCAGGGCCTGAGGTGGGTAAAGTAGAGCCAGACTTATCCGCACATTATACTCGTAATAATTCATAATCGATGCTGCAGCCGCGTATCCATATCGTACTCTGTTCATCTACCGCTGGATATACTGAGCCCTAGTGACTCTCCAAAGGCAGGATATAATATAATCTGTATCGATTTACGTCCTTTCTTGATCCGGCTCACAGATTCTGCGCCGCAATGCTGGCGCGTGGGGATGCCTCCCCACCTGGTTGAGCTGCCAACATCTGGCAGTGCCAAGCGGCGGTCTTGCCGGAAAACGTCCGCACGGTTCTGTCCCGCGTCTGACACGGTTTGCCTTGTTGTCAACGGCCCGCGCGCGAACCCGAACGGGCGCCCCCTCGTGAGCACACGAGAATTGCAACGATCCCTACTGACGAGGCCTGCTGCATCATCGAAATCAATTCCAACAACCAGATGGTACTTGACGGCGGTTCATCGCGAACAATGCTTGTGAGTAGAAGAGTCTATTTCCAACACACGTTAGGCTGTACCTGGTGAGATGTCTCCTTTCAATAATTTCTCCATGCGTCCAGATCCATCCTCCAAGAGAATATATTCAATCTGTCTATCCGAACTACATCCGAAATCGCCCTAAATGAGTATCCGATTATAATATTGATCCTTACTCTGTCTTGCCCAGCAAACTTCGAATTCGGATAGATGACATTGTGAAATGCTCGATTCAGAGTGCATGAAGGGGCATGTGGAATATATCCTAATGCGACAAAAAATGCCTGATTCCTAAGCCCCTGTAGCATGCACTCATATACCCTCAGAAACAAGACGCAGGACGTGCACATTCCCGACCTCATGACGCTACCAGGTGGGGACCGGTACCCAACGGGCCACGGTCTCAGGCCCGGGCCTCTAGTGGCCCCTGCCCAGCATCCCTGACAGCCCTTCCACTGGAAGGGGACCCCCGCCCGTCTCGGGCGGAAGCAGGAAAGTCACTAAGACTTCCTAGATTTCAGGATTTACCCAAAACCAATACCTCGGGACTTATCCGAAGATTTTTCAATTTTCCCGGATAGAGTTCCGGTGGGATTTTATCCCTGGTCGAGATCATATCTCGGTCCGCCTTACGCTCGGATTGTGGAAGCTTCCAGAAGCTTCCCGGTCCCCCCAGAGGGCCCAGATTTGGGAAGACGTGTGTGTTCCTTGTGTGTGTCAGACCCCTCCAGGGGGGCCCGATAGGGTGTTACCGCCTCACGCCCCTCTAGAGGGGTCGTTTCATGTGTGGCCCTGGGGCTCCCTGGACAACCGCCCAAGGGGGCTGTCCCACGCCACCCCCCTAGGGAGGTGCTACGTGACTGGTCACGACCCGTCCCCGGCTCATGCCGGGGGGTCGTGGCAAACCAAACAGGGGGTCTCGCCCCTCACGCCCGGAGCACCCGATGAACGACTCATGGTCAGCCATGCAGATCGAGGATTACGTTGCCACATCCATCCGGGAGCATGTGGCTTTGCCTCCCGACCCGGTGCGATGGTCAGTGCCTTCTGATCAATTTCGTGTAACTTGATTTTAGCCGTTTGAAACATTTGACCGGATAAAGCAGCACGTGTCTTCTTTTGATTTCGCCCGTTTCTGTGAATTCGATAAAGAAAAACCTCGGTGGAGCATTGCACCCGGGCGCTGGGTCGCTCCCGCATCAATGTCCTCGACCACATTTAGGATTGGTTCCAACCAAATCAAATGACGTAAGTACCTCTCACATGCTGTTCTCAGAAATGCGGCCTCTCGGACTATCAAACCTGCTATAAGAGCGAATATCGGTGCTCTGCGTGGAGCCCGTCGTTTTGCGATGTCACGGACATCGCGAGGATGACCGCATCCAGATCTTATAGCTCCAGTCATCTTTTGTCCTTGCCCGTCCGCACGAAGAAGCAATTGTGCCCAGAATCGGCCCTCCTGGCACTGTGGAGTGGGGGAAAAATTGTTTCCGGTCGCGGCACGCACTTTGTAGCCCACCTGTTCCTGCATGCCTGTCATGTGCGTCAGGGTGCGACATAAGCGGATATTGACTGTGGCAGCCTGGGGTGCTGCCATGTGTCAGATAATTGTCGTATTGCTGTCTTCCCAATTTTGTCCGATGTGGTCGAAGTCAAGACAGGGTCTGGGTCAACTGCCCATTGGCCGATCCATTTTATCCGGCTGAATGGATGGCAGAGACACAGTTTTGCACAGTTGATCACCCTTCTTGACATCGACGGGATCGGCCAAAATTGGGAAGACAGCAATATATCAGCACGATCGGCCACTTCGCGTCGTGAATGTGCTTCGCGTTAGCGTCGTGGCAGACGATCGCCACCTTCTATCAGCCTGAGCACAGGAATCTCGGGCGGATCACAGGGATCTCGCCTTGCTGGCGCCTATCTGAGTCCACCAAGATATACTCCATTGGGATAGACCACGAACGACCCACCGATGAACGTGACTATCGGCAAGAAAGTAGCCTACTCATGAGTAAGTCTATTGCGTATATCGTCCATTTCAGGCTTCGCCGATAGGCGACCTCTGGGAGGGCGCCACGTCGCATGCCCAATTGAGAGTTCAACAATATTGTCCCGACATTGTTGGCTTTGCTCTAAAACCTGGATAATCAGACCTCCCCCCCCCTGTGAGGCCCATTTCAAGTTTGCTTCTGCGCTTCTGGCGCCGATGTGACGGGCGTGGAAAGCGCGGCGGGAGACCGACCCGCCTACAATGACAGAAGAGGACTTAATTTTCACTGCCTGCGCAAACGTTTCGATACTGGTTAAGGAGTGACGTGTGACTTCACCTGATATGGTCGTTGCGCCAAAAGCTGGACTGTCCCAAACAGGCGTATCGACGATTGGGCCAATCAAACGCACAAAAGCGCCTCTTTGACAGTCCTGGACTCTCCACTTTTTGGCGCATCGACAATATGGAACGCCGTCGGCTGTCGGATCCTATCCATACCGGTCGGCGTGAAGACATGGCGGCGACGCAGCCATGGACCCCCTCTTGTAGGATCAAGCGGCATTCAGGAGAATGGGGGGGGGTACCCGCCTCTGTCATACCGCTATACCCAGGCTCGTGAGCGGGGGGCAGGGGGCAAAGGAGCAACCGTCCAGTGGACGCGAGGTGGGGGCGTCGAAAAGAGAGAAAGCAAGCAAGAGCACAAGAAGGGCGAGTTAAAGGTGGGTGTGTGTCGTGGAGGTGGGAGAGGTGAGTGGCGTGTGTCAGACACGTTCCGGCTGCTGCACTGTTGAAGGAGAGCACTGCATGTCCCAGACATTCCGTGTTCTCGTTCAACAATGCTACTCATTAAGTTGCGCTGCCCGTCTGCTAAGTCGCCTAATCAACCGATGTATGGTCATATGGCGCGTCGCCAAAGAATGATCGGATCTGCGAAACGCTCACAGCAAGTCACAGCAAGTTACATTCAGGTTCGGGCGGGGTACTGTACAGTTTTAGCAGAAAAGCTCTGCCACACGATCAAGAGCGGGAGAATCAGACAGGAAGACCGGACGCTGCTCACCAGTCTTCGTGGAAAGCTGTCATACGTAGATGCGTGTCAGCCACGCAGGAGTCACGCTGTGAGATGGCCAGCAGACGCGGCCACACTGGCGGCCGCATCCTGCCCAGCCGGCGTCGGCTGCGACACGGCGCCGCGCAGCAAGCTGCCGCCGGCGGCGGCGAGCGCACGCGCCAGCCCGGCCGGGGTCGTCCGGATGCGTCGCTTTGCGACACCCGGACCACCCAATGCCGACGCACCACGACGCGCGCGATTGGCGGCGGCAGCGCCGCCACCGCGCGCGGACGCCCTCGCGGTCGGCGGCGGCAGCGCCGCCGCAGCAGCCGTCGTGGAACCCGCTGCCGCCGACACCGTTGCGGCGGCAGATGGCGCCGGGGCGGACCCGGTCGGGGCGGGGGGAGGGGCGACAGCCGCCGCCGGGGGCGGGGCGGCCGCCGATCCGCCTTGGCCGGCCGCCGCGGTGGCCGCGGCGTGGGGGTCGTCGACGTCCACACCGGAAGCCTGCTCGACGGGCATGGCGGACGCCGACGCCGCCCCAGAAGGCCGACCATACCTGCGGCGGACGGCCTTTTTGGCAGGGGGGGGGCCCACCGGCCCGCCCGGAGGAGAGGGGACAGCCGTCCGCGGCGGCGGCGCAGCCGCGAAAGCGCCAGCGGTCGGAGGAGGCCTGGTGGCCAACGCCACGGTCGCCGTTGGCGACGCGGCGGCGGCGGGCAGCTCGCCGCCGGCGGGATTGGCGTCGGACGACAACTCCATCGCCGAGCCCGCCGCCGACGCGACAAACCCAGTCTCGGGCACCACGGTCGCAGTTCCAGGCCGAGGGGAGGGCGGAGGGATGGCGAGCGGCGCGGCGGGGGTTATTGTGTGGCTGCCGCCAGACGAAAGTGCTGCGGCGGCGGCGGATGCCGCCGCCGACCCCAAAGAACCACCGGGGTTCGTCGCCGCCGACGCAACTGCCGCCGGCGACGCGCGGAAGTCGGCCAGACCCGCCCCCGAGGCAGACGTGCGGTGCGGAACGGGCGGGGGGGCAGCAGGAGACGCGGCGGCGGACGCCGCAGCGTCCCCACCCGCAGAAAGTGCGGCGGCGGCGGCGGCGTCCGCCACGGACGCGGCCGAGACGCCGGGCGAGGCCGCCGACGTTGCGGCGGCCGCCGTCGACATGAGAACGTCGGCCCCCCTGCCACGGGGTCGACACGTGGCGGGGAGGGGGCCGGGAGGCGGCGGGAGGCGCGGCGGTGGACGCCGCGGCTCCCCCGCCTGCAGAAAGTGCGGCGGCGGCGGCGGTGGCCACCGCCAACTTGGCGGAATCGCCAGGGGTGGCCGCCGTTGTCGCGGCGGCGGCCGCCGACGCGAAAACGTCGGCCGCCACCGCCGCCGTGCCCAACACGTGGCGGGACGGGGGCTCGGCGGCAGCGGGATGCGCGGCGGCTGACGCCGCGGCGCCCCCACCCGCCAAAATGTGGTTGGCGGCTGCGGTCGCTGCCGCCGACGCGGCGCCGGAACCGCCGCGGGCGGCCGCCGACGACGCAGCGACCACCCCCCCGGCACCACCGTGCGCCGCTAGGTCTCCCCTTTAGTGGGCCTCCAGCGACGCACGCAGGTACAGGGGCATGGTCGCCCGTGCCGCCAGGTCGGCGACCAGCTCGGTCAGGCAGCGGCGATTGTGCGCGGCCGCTTCGGCGGCCGCGGCGTCGGCCGACAGCTGCGCCCGCCAGCGGGAGCTGAGCAGCGCGGGGCCCCACGGGTCGGCCCCGCGCAGGAAGGTCAGCACGCGGGCGGTGGCGCCAGTGGCGACCGCCGCCGAAAACGCGGCCACAGCGATGGACACCAGGGTCACCGCGGTGCCCGACCCAAACAGGCGCACATCCACGATTCTGTGGACTTGTGCACCGGTCAGGTCGGCCAGCAACGCGCGCAGGCGCTGGGCGGCGGCGGCACGCGTCACCCCCGAGACGTATACAGTCTCGCGGGCGACTAGCGCCCCCGCGCGCAGCCGCTCGCGCGTGAGCAGCGCGGCGGCACGCGCCGCCCGCTCCACCGGCGACAGCAGGGCGCGGTGCGCCGGGGCGGCGGCGACAAGGGGGAGCGGGCGACCACCAGCAGTGGGAACAGTCGGCGGTACACCAGAAGCACCGGCATGTGCCCCAGCGGCAGCCGACCGCCCTCCCCCGGGTCCGCGCCCACGGCGACGCCCACCGCGGACCACCAACGTCCAAGCAGCAGTAGGAGGGGGAACAGCCCCCGCCGACACAAGAGAAGCACCAACACCAACCGCCGCACCAACACCGACAGCACCGCCGCCGCCGACTCGCGCACCAACACCGCGTGCACCCCCCCCAGCACCCTCACAACAGCCGTCTTGTCCTTGACCTTGTGGTAGTCGGGGGTGAGCACGTACTTGTCCTTGACCGCCGAGAGGGTGAGCACCGCCGCCGCCGCCGCCAGGAAGAGCACGAACTGCAACTGACGTTGGGGCGGCGGCCGGCCGGCCGATCGCCGCCCGCCCCAAACGGGGAAAGAGCCCCCCCCCCCCGCCGACACCGCCGAGGGGGGGGGAAGGGGCCGCCCCACCCGCCCCAGGTCGAAAACCCGGGGGGAGGGGGGCCAGGGGGCCACCAGGGACCGCAGCGCGCGCGGCACCCCCGCCATACGAGGACAAAGACCGTGAGACAAGTCGAAGACGAGAGAGATCCGCTGGAGTTTCTATCATACGCAATGTAGCACCGTCATTTACAAGCAAACAGCGAAAGAACAGAAAGGAATGCAAAAACACGAACAAATATCGTATCAAAGAGGTGTGACCTCCCGGCAGTAGCGGAAAAACATGTCCAAGGACCGCATGTGGCCAAATGTCCACTGCTTGGCATCCTGCATGGTGCCCTCGAAAAGGCCGACGAGGTCACTGACCGGCGTGCCAGCGTCAACCACCACTGCCTCAGGGATCCCCTCATCCACGAGGACCTTCTTGACCAGCCCCAGGTACACGGCGTCGTCCTTGATGGTGTACCGCTTCTTGAACAGGTCGAAGACACCCAAAGCGTCCAGCAAAGAAGACACATTTGGCTCGCTACCGGCAGCCTCTACAATTGGTCCAGCAGTAGACGGCGCCGTCATGGTGCCGAGGGTGTGCACAACGCCATTAGCCACCAGCCGACTGCTTTGGGTCGTCGCAGGCGCGCGAAGCCGCATGGGCGAGGCTGCCAGCGACACGGCCCTTGAGGTCGAACGGGCTGCCCCGTGCGCAAACAAGACCGTCTGGATTTTCTTGAGCGGCGTGTCAACGCCCAGAAGAGCAGCACGTACCCGACGGCGCTCATTGTCGGTCAATGCCGTCAGGCCACCAGCTTCGTCAGCCGCAGCCAAAATCTTGGCGCTTGAGGAAGAGAACCCCGCCCCGCGGTAAGCAAAAGCAGCTCGCAGCTGGTCCTTGTTCTTGGCGTGCGTGGCAGCGGTGACCTTGCCTTGGCGGCTAGCAACTGCCATGAGATTGTCCATGTCCGTGGCCGCGTAGCTGGGAGTGGAGGAGGCCCCCGCGGCGCTTGATCCCGCCATGGCGCCGTCGCGTCTCACGACTGAGGGATGTACCGTGTGGAGCGCCTTTGTTGCCGCCTTCTCTTTGCGGTGGTCGTCGTCCTCCTCCGCGTAGCGCTTCTGTGCGGCTTCCTGCGCTTTCTTGACGTAGGCGTCCGTCATAGACGGAGAAGGGCACACCATCACGGCAGCTGACATGACAAAGCTGCGCTTGTGGCGGAAGACAAGTTTTCCCTTCTCGATGGCCTGGAAAAAAAATGCCAAGCGAGACAATCAAAAATCCAGACGTGACACACACGCACAGAGACCCATTGCAGAAGAAGCACGAAGGCCCGTCACAGTCAGAGAACGCTCTAGAACACGCAAAAATCAGCGTGCACCCCACATCATGTCTTGGGGCCTGGATTGAAACCGTCGTCCTAACTTACCTTTTCGTAGAGCGCATCGTACTTGCTCGTCATGGCCATGTGCCCGTCCTTGACACAAAGGTCACAGTGCATGACATGAGCGCCTGTTTGAGTTGAACACGTCTTGGTGTGGCGTTGGGTAGCGGTAAACACGCGATTCTGTTGACACAGGCGACAGGGGCACTCAATAGTGACCATATCGAAATTGCGAGCATAGTACTTGGCACCGCCATCCCGCGACTGGTGGCCGCAAAACTTGCACTTCGCAAGAGCGCTCTGCCGCCCCGTCATAGTGCACAGGCGCTGAACCTCCCAAGACTGTCAACAGACCCTACAGGCAGCCCACACGATGCCACACCACGCACACACCGCGGCGCATCACACCACCACACAGGGCACACCGCTAGCAACCTTGCACCGGCTCAGAGCCGGCTGCCGGTCTCCCTCTGTGCCTTTAAGGGGCGAAGACGCCCTGCGGCGAAGAACCATGCCGAGAAACAGCAGGAGCTCACACAAAAACGGCCCCGAACCGATTATTGATTTCCAAACCAGCGTGCATCCCACTTGGCAGCGTACCGCGCCTCCATCACCACTCCATGTCAACCGTGAGGACTCTGGGCGCTCTGTCGCTCCCCTTACGGCGCTTTTCTCAAAACAAGACGGACGAATGAGGGTGGGCCGCGACACAAGATCGCTTTTGCTGGCCGAGTCTCCACCGAGGGCCTGAAAACCCGCACCTGGGATGGCGAAAACGGACGTGCCGGGCAAAGATGCGGCCGGCACTCCAATGAAATGGTCGCTCGTCTTCATTCGTACCCTCTTTCCTGAAAAGGTAGGCATGTGCCTGACAACCTCTCTTGTGAGGTGAGCGTAGAGCTGCCAGGCGGCCACTACGTGAACAGGAGAGTGGGCCAACAAAAAGATGCGTCGGCCCCTCGCGGTCAGAGTCAGACGAGCGCCACGTACACATCACGGCGGGTCACCACTGGCCGACGCCATGTGGAGAGATCGGTTTGAGGCCCGGTGTCACCCACCCCACAACAACCGTCTGATGGCACACCAGCTCAGCCCAGACGCCAGAACAACTCTATGTAAACGTGGTCCCTGTAAACGCGCGGCCGGATCGCCCCCCCTCCCCGTCCCTTCAGGGCAGGAATTGTCAGGAAATGCCAGACATGGACGCTGAGGGTGTGGAAACCCGTCCTTTCTGCCACCGTGCCCGGTCCTGCTCACTGAAAGCGGTCGGCGCCCATCCTAGAAGCACCCACCGTCGTCGTGGCGTTCACCTTCTGCACACGGTCGACCGTCGGGGCACCGTCCTGATCCCCCTCTTCGCTCACAGCTTTCATCCGTGTACACTACTTCCTATGCATACCTTGACAGTTGCAAGGCGCCGCACGCTTTCATGCGTGCGACGACGGCCGATGGACTGATGCCTGCGCGTTTACAGGGACCACGTTTACATAGAGTTGCTCTGGCGTCTGGGCTGAGCTGGTGTGCCATCAGACGGTTGTTGTGGGGTGGGTGACACCGGGCCTCAAACCGATCTCTCCACAGGGCGTCGGCCAGTGGTGACCCGCCGTGATGTGTACGTCGCGCTCGTCTGACTATGACCGCGAGGGGCCGACGCATCTTTTTGTTGGCCCACTCTCCTGTTCACGTAGTGGCCGCCTGGCAGCTCTACGCTCACCTCACAAGAGAGGTTGTCAGGCACATGCCTACCTTTTCAGGAAAGAGGGTACGAATGAAGACGAGCGACCATTTCATTGGAGTGCCGGCCGCATCTTTGCCCGGCACGTTCGTTTTCGCCATCCCAGGAGCGGGTTTTCAGGCCCTCGGTGGATAATTGGTCAGCAAGAGCAATCGTCTGTGGCGTCCCGAGCTTACACGTCCGTTTTGTCCGAGAGGAGGCGGGTGAGGGGGGGCAAAGGGGTGCTAGCAGATGTGCGCGGCGGGATGGACCTGTGACTGAACGGCGGCTGGTCATCGAAGTGGATGCACCGTGCTTTGTATTTGGTGCACGGCAGGTTGTGCGGACGCCGGCGTTGCGTAGGTTTGCCGTCAGTCGTTTTTTTCTGGGCCATTGTGTGTGGGCGTCGGCCGGCCGCCACTGAACGCATCCGTTGCCTCTCCGATGACCTTACGGCTCGCACCACATAGGACACTACGCCCTCTTTTCGAGTCGCAGAGGTCTGTTGTGGCCAGCACCCTCACCGTGGAAGACGCTGAGCGGCGCTGCGCTTCGAGCGACGCATGCATTGCTGCTCGGTTGTCTTGAGATTTTGCATGTGGGAGTCAACACGGTGCCAGTGTGGACTGTGCAGCCGTCGGGATTCGTTGCCGTGCACATGACGTTCGTAGAGGACCGACGTGTGCTGGTCCTATCCTGTCTTGTCGTTTGCAGGATGACCTGGGCGGAGGCGGCAGAGCTAGAGGGAGTGAGTGTGGCCACTGTGGGGCAGTGGTATCGGGTGTTTCGTAGGACAGGTGCTTTTTAGCCCGATGACGCCCTAGGTCAACAACATTACGACCACGCCGTTTTCAACCCCAAATTCCTTGTCGCGGTGACGTCGCTGATTGTAGACTCTCCGGAGGCCTTTCTGGGTGAGATCTCAGAGACCTTGCGGCAACTCTCAGAGCTCCCAGGCTGGGAGGGGCTGCCGCATTCGCCTTCCACCGTGTCGCTCGTGCTTCGCGCCGTCGGGTACACCCACAAGCGCATCATCACGCACTTCCACCAACGCTGTGCTCATCGCCGACGCGAGTTCGCGCGAGAGATACGCCTCGTGCCCATCAAGTGCATCGTCAGCATGGACGAGGTGCAAAAGGACGGTTCAACAAGCTATCGTCGCTACGGCTGGGCGCTGCGCTGTGTGCGAGATGAGGTCATGATATCAGACCCCCGCAGGAGCCCCCGCTACTCTGTGATGGCAGCTGTGAGCATCGACGGCGTCGTTGAGACGATGACGTGCGCTGTACCTCCGTCCTACACCGCTCTCGACTACGCGCTCTTCATACACGCCCTGGCGCCATCCATGGGAAAGTGGAATCCGGACCTACCTACCGAGGAGTGGGAGGCGCAAGATTCCCGCTCCGTCCTCCTCATCGACAATGCCGCAATCCACTTCGATGAGGCCAACGACCTGGCGCGTCAGTAAGGCATCTTAGTGGTCCTGCTTCCTCCGTACTCGCCGGACTTTGCCCCAGTGGAGGGCGTCTTCTCCATCCTGAAGCAGTGGATTGCGTTCGAGTCGGCACAGGACCGGCTGGCTGGTGTCGTGATGCCCAATGGAGAGCGCATGGGCAAGTACGTTGGTTTGATTTTAGATATAGGCTTGGGATCGTTGACAACGGCTCAGTGCGCTAGCCAGTTTGAGAGAGTTTGTTGGGAAAGGCTTCGTCAAGGAGCAGCGTATGTACGCGAGGTCGGTGGTGAGAACGACGAGGGGGAAGACGACGGCGAGCGCGAGCAAGGAGAGGGAGAAGGTGGTCATGGTGAGGGAGCAGACGAGGAATCTATGGAAGAAAACTGAGCAAATGGACAGAGAGAGTTCTGTTCAAAGTTCCATGTTCGAAGTGCGTCCGCTGCCGGTGTATGAGGAGGATCCGTACCAATGCGGATGGCACATCGTCCCACCGGCGCGTCGACGGCTGAGTCCGCAGAGCCCGTGGCGGCGCGAGCGCGGCGGTGCGGCTGCCACAGCCCCAAGGGTGTGCATCAGGTCGTACTCGACCAGGACACGTCGGAAGTTCCTATAGACGGTCGAGCGTGAGTCGACCGCAGCATCAGCGGAGCGGCGGTCTCTACTGAAGCGGCTGTGATTTATGGCGCCACTCGGAGCAAACAACTGCACCTTTTCTTGCATCTTCGCTTCTTTCCATTTGTTCGGCTTTTATCCAGCTTCAATGTTTTTCTCGGTTGCTTCTAGCGGCTCCAGTCCGCCACTGCACAATGGGAATGCTCGTGGGCAAGACAGTTGTGCAACAAATAAGGAATGGTCTGCTTCCCTGCAGCTTCATAGATATGAACAAGGATGTGCTCGCTGGTGGAACACCATCGAGTGGTTTTTTGCGCCATTTTATGGGCACGGCACAAGAGGCCCATCTTCTGTGCAGCCTTTCTGAAGAGCAGCCAGCAAGGGAAGGAGGAGGAGCGGCTGTTAAGCCAAGCAAAAGCAGCGAGTGCCACTATAAAGCCCTCCGAGCGAGGCCACCCGCGTGTGCCCTCCCCACTGCGACAGCGCAACTCAAAGCGGCGTCGACGCCATGCGCGTGGGGACCTGGGCGCTGGGCGGACCCCTGGACTTGGTGCGCAAGGCGCTCATAAAGGGCGGCGCCGGATTCTGAGTGTTTGGCGGGAGGGTCGGTGCGAAGCAGATGGCTGTGGCGCTTGGGGAGGCAGCGGATATTGTGCGAGACTTGCTTGTCGTGATCTTCAACACGACGGTAGCGGCGGAGGCGACGGCGCGCGGCGCCAACGGCGACTGCGGTCGCCGCCAACTCGGGCTGGACGCGGGGTGTCTGGCACGGCTTGGACTGGTGCCCGGGTTGCGGGCTGGTCTGGCGGCCATGGACGGCGTGTGTTCGGTGCTGGCTCACATTTTTTCTGCACACTACTTGTCGTATTCCCCTGTTTTACTTTTTTCGGAGCCAGGTGTCGCGCAGCAGCTGGCGCCCACCGACGCCGCGCCCGTTTCGCTCGTCGGCGCGGGTGCTCCCCGGCTTCTGGGTGGCCTCCTGGCTATCCAGGAGGACAATCGGCTGCTTGCGTGGCCTGGGTTGCAGTTAACCACCGTGGAGAATGAGGGGGGGACGTCGATGGGAGCGGACGCCGGGAGCGCGAGAGGGTGGGTGACGGGAGGGGCGAAGCGGGGGGGGAGAGCGTGGGGAAGGGTCGGGAGGACGCGGGGCAAGAGCAGAGCCCAGGTGGTGGCGCGTGTGGCTGATAACGAGGCGACGTGTGCTGACACTGAGGAGGACGTTTTCGTGTTGCGGGTGCCGGTGGGGTGCCTTGCTGTTTTCAGGGGTGATGCGGTTCAGGCTGGTGCTGGGAACCCCTCCCAGACACCGCACTGGAGAACGCATGTGTATCTGCTGCGTGAGGGCTTCTCCGAGCGTCAGTTGCTGAAGGACACCACAATTGTTGCCTGGAAAAGATCGGGGAGCAGCCGTCCTCTGTGTTCTTGCTCTCTACATGCTCTGCCCCACACACCCACCCATATACCGCAGCTCCCATGCCCGCGTCGACCGCCCTGCTGTCCAGGACAGCGGAGACAACTTCAAGCCCCCCAGGCAGCAGCGGCCCCGCCCGGAGGGCGGGGGAACGCCCGCCAGCCGGGCTGGCGGCGGCAGCGACGGGAAGCTGGGGCGTGGGCGGGTGGAACAGCTTCGGGGGGGGGGGCACGCCGCTTGCGGCCGTCGGGGGGGACGGGCCGGGGAGGCGACGCGACCACCGCGGTAGCGGCGGCGAGCACCGCCGCGGCCGCCGCGACGGCGACGGCGGGGGCCTCTTCGGCGGCGGCCACGACCGCCGCCGCCGCCGCTGCTGCCGCTGCCGCCACCAGCGCCACCGCCGACGCAGCCGACAGCTCCTCCGTCGCCGCTTCCACCGCCAATGACGTGACTGCCGGCGGCAGGTGGGCGAGGTCCCAGCCACTCAGACCGCCGCGCGTCGGGGGGCTGCAGGAGCCGCCGCCGCCCCTGGGGGGCCACGACCGCCGCCATAGGCGCGCGGCTGACCTACCAAAAACCGGGTTTGTGTTTGGGGAGGGAGGCGGAGGGAGGGCGTCTCGGCGAGCGATGGGGCGCCCGGGACGCTGCCGCCGCCGCCGCCGGGAGGCGGTGGGGGGAGGCGGGTGGGGGGGGGGGGACAGGCGATCCAGG
>Ga0209093_1000942_pt1 | contig 16330 bp, 19 predicted proteins | sample SidtaG_4_FD_187450 | JGI IMG/M metagenome (GOLD analysis project Ga0209093, IMG submission 187450) | Marine algal microbial communities from Sidmouth, United Kingdom - Sidmouth_Male1 metaG (SPAdes) (version 2) | ecosystem: Host-associated > Algae > Red algae > Unclassified | place: Sidmouth... | reverse complement strand
GCCAGCAGTAGAGGCTGCCACCGAGGAAAAAAGCGGGCTGCCTTCCCCCCCCCCTCACCCTAGCCCCTCGCCACGCGTGACCCCCTCTCTTGCGCGACCTCCAAGCAACAGGTCTTTCCATGCTCTGTCCCCCTCTCTCCCTCCATCGTAGGAATTATCCGAAGCGGCCACTTGAGCGGCGGCCGACCTTTGGCCGCACCACGGAGAAAAACAGCGTGACGCCTCCGGCCCCCCCTCCTCCGCGCCTGCCGCCACGCCCCGGTGTTGCCGGGTTGAAAATTGGGGCGGCGTGCCAGCCGCCGCTTCCGTTCTTGTCGCGTTCTGCGGGGCGCGTGGCGTGGGCCGAGTGGTGTCAGCGAGGGGGAAGGGGGGGGGGACGGGGGGGGAGCCGCCTTGATGGGCGGGGGACAGGGAGATGAGGGCGAAGATGTGCGCTTGAAGGAAAAAAGGAGCGGGGGGGGAGTGCCAGTTCCCCGTCAAACGCGGCATGCCAGTGCGAAGACCTGGACGCACACGCTTGGCTGTCCCTCGATGTCGCTGCGCACGTTTACCAAGCACAATGATCGAAAAATGCTGTAAATAGCATTACAATCAGCAATTCCACAGGCGTCAATCAGCACCTTGTCCGAAAAAACTGGACCCCCGTCCCAAAAATGAAGCCCTTCCTCAACCAATGTTCAGAATTTTGAGTATCTTCCCTTGTGGATTGCAGTATATGTGCCACTGGTACCCATCGCATGTCGGTATTATCGGAAGATACCCGAGACTAAAGGATTTCCGAAATACGCCACTCAAGCCCAAATTGAGTACCCATAGTAGGGCCTGGACTCGACCAAGAGCAGCCGCAGCTCCACTTCAACCGCCGACAGCGGTAGCGACCACGGGGCGCCACGCCGTCGACGACGGGCTCGCGCGGCCGAGAAGCGCCCGCAGCGGGCCCTGGTGCTGGAAGCGCTGCGTGCCTTCCGACGGGAGCAGCGGGAGGGCACCGTGGTGGACCCCCGTTTCAAGGGACTCCTGTCACCAACACGGTACCGTCTCGCGCTGCGGGGGGGACGCTTGCACCTCCCCCGCGTCAACTCCATCCGCGGCATCCGCGCAGACGTCAAGGCCTTGATGCACACCTCGCGGCAACTCGAGGGCGATACCCCGTTGGGGTTGGTGACATTCCTCGGGAACTTCCAGACGGCTTGCGACGGCATTGGCGTGAACAAGGAGACGGCACTGACACTGCTGCAGTACTCCGTCACGAGCGAGGCGCTCGGGGTGCTCCAGCGCGCTAAGGACACCGACGCCACGCGGCAGCTCACATACAAACGCGCGGTCCGCGCCCTACTCTACGAGTACCTCGATGGCGACCATTTTGTTGACCACCTGCATTCGCTCATGCAAGCGACTCAAGGGAAGTATGAGGACGAGCACGAAATTGCGAGCCGCATCCTCGATGCTAACCGTGCCCTGGGTTCGGTCCTTCAAGAGGCCGAACTCAAGAGTATCCTACTCAAGGGCGACGGACGAGAGGTCCGCGCGCTTGGCAGGAACTTCAACACCCAGGGTAGGACCTTTCCCAAGCTGCGCAAGTTCCCTGCAAAGACGGGCGCCACCACTGGTGAGGCCCTGGGGGACAAGCTCCAAGCCAAGCCCAAGGGGAGCAGCTCCCGGTCCGCCGGGGGCGAAGAGCGGGAGCCCCGACGTGCCCGGACGGCCGCATCGGTGGCCCTGCCGGTGGGAGCCGCCTCGGCCGCCGCGGCCCTGGCCGTCACGGACTACGGGACGGAGGCGGAATGCGCTGAGTGGGCCGCCGTCCTCGCCTCGTCAGTGAAGCCCCCCGAACACGGTCCGGTCGGGGACGCCACGGTACTGCCTGTCGACAGCAGTCCGCCCGCGTCGGGGTGGCAACAACAACCTGCGTGGGGTGGACGTCCGGAGATGTACCCCGTCCACACCGGGGTGGGCCGCGGCAGGGGCACTCTGGTGTCGGGTACCCCGGTCCCGGCGCGTGCCGAAACCGTGTTCCCGTACTGCGACCGGCCGCCCCGGTTCCCGCGCGGCGGGGCGCTCGCACCACGCGGTGGTGGAGGCGCCAGTCAGTCCGCGTCGACACCGGCGCCGCGTCGGCGGGGGGCCTGCTCCTTTTGCGGCCACTTAGGGCACTGGGTGTGGGAGTGCCCCGCCCAGTCCCCCGAAGTCCGGGCGCACGGGCGCGCTTTGCGCGAGGCCGTCGCGGCGCACCGGAGCGGGCGCCGTCCCGCGCCGCGCCCGCCCCTGCCTCTGGGCGCGGGTCCGCCGGTCGCGCCTCCGCCGCCGGGCGAGGCCGCCTCCGGGGGCACTCCGCCGGGTACCGCCTCGTTCGTCCACGCCGTGGAAACCGACGATCTGGCTTACCCGGACGGCCCAGCCGACGACGACGGGAGCTCCTCCGAGGAGTGGTCCGCCGGGGACGGTAACGGCGGGCACCCCGGCCACGCCCAGGAAAACGAGTAAGGGGCAATCCCTTAAGTGGGCTGCCCACGGACGTTGTCCGCCTCAAGGCACACCGACACTGTTACATCATGGCGAGCCACCTGCGCCAGGTCCGCAAGAGGCGGGCCGCAGCGGGTTTTCCGCCAGGGCCCGCCTTCTGCCCGTGGGTCTTGGCGCGGCCGGGGGGGGCCTCCCGCCCATCGTCCGGGGGCCCGGACCGGGCCCCGGTCCGGGCGCTCCCCACGGACGGTCCGGTCCCCTCCCCGATTCCACCGGTTGCCGCTTCGGTCCTGGCCCTAGGCCACTCCGCCCCCCGGCCGTGGTGCGGTGGGGATGGCTTTCCGGCCGATCCCCCCGCCAACGGGGCGCTCGTGGGCGGCGCACGCCGGCACCGCCTCAGTGGCCGCGCCCGCCGGACGCGTACCGGCTTGCGCTGCCATGCGGCCGCCGTGGCGGCTTCCACGCTCCCACCGGGTGCCCCGACGGGGGAGGGGGAGGTGCTGCTGTTCAGCCTGCACAACTACCGCATTGTGGCCTCGTTTGGCCTGGACAAGCTGTTTCTGGTCGCTGTCGGGGTCGTCGTGGACACCGGGGCGGGGCCCAACCTGGTCCGCTGGAGCGCCCTTGCCCCTGACTGGCTCCGCCAGGTCGTCACATCCAGGGAAAGGAGCCGGTCCGCCTTAGAGACGCCAACAACGCGCGGCTACGTACCAGCGGTACAGTCACGCTGTGGCTCCAGACGGGGGCACGGATCGTCCCTGTGACCTTGCTCGTCGTCGTCAAATTGTCAGTGCCGGTCATCCTGGGCTGCACATCATCGACGACAACGCGCACGCCATCCTGCCCCAGGACCGGTCCATCCGTTGGACGGACGGCTCCGTCACCGCAATCTTGCGGGGGCCCCTGGACGACGGCGACCGCTCGATGGGTGTCTCATGCGTGCTACACTCCACCTGCAAGACACGGCTACCGCCGTCGGCCGCCTCGGTCGTCTGGGTGCGGACCATGTGGGAAGGCCTGGGCCAAGAGTTCGGCGCCTCGCTCGTGTTCACGACGCATGGTATATGCATTGCCAATGGTGTCCACGACATTGTGCCAGGACTCTCCTTCCCGGTCATCGTGACCAACTTCGGCACTCGGGAGGTCGTCCTCCGGCAGCGAGCCAACGTCGGCTATGTCTAACTGCTTACGACGGGCGTTGTGCAGGTGCTTCTTGCGGCGCACCCCGGGACGTCGGCCGTCCCGGCCTTCACCACGCCGACAACCGCGGAGAGCGTGGTGGGGGACGTGTCCGCAATGCGGGGTCGCCCGAGACCCAGGCAGGACCCGGAGTCGGCCGTACTCGCAGAGGGACGAGTAGCGACCCCAGCGCGGCCCCGGGACCGGGACGAAGCAGGCCCCTCCCCGGGTGGCGCACCGCCCGTGGCCTCGTTCCACGTGGAGGACGTGGACCTCCCGGATGCCGACCCGGCACTGGACACCCGGATCCGACACATGCTGGGCCAGCACCAAGCGATGTGGACAGGCCAGGCGCTGGGCGTCATCACAGCCGCCCAACATCGCATCGACCTCAACGCCGGAGCCCGGCCCGTCCGGTTCGCGCCTCGCCGTGCGGGGCACACCGCACGGGAGGCCGAGACGGCCGAGGTCAAGCGGCAGTTGGAAGCGGACGTCATCGAACCGACATCGTCGGAATCGGGCTTCCCGGTCGTGCTCGTCCCCGAGAGGGACGGCACCCTCCGCGTCTGCGTCCATTATCGACTGCTGAACGTCGTGACCAAGAAGGACTGCTACCCGCTTCCCCGGATGGACGAGTGCATTGACAGCCTCGGCGAGGCGACCATCTTTTCCACATTGGATTGCAATGCAGGCTACTGGCAGGTCGCCATCGCACCCGAGGACCGGGAAAAGACCGCCTTCGTGTGTCACGAGGGCGCCTACCAGTACAAGCGGACGCCGTTCGGACTAATCAACCCTCTCGCGACGTCTCAGCGGGCATTGGTCATCATCCTCTCCGGGGTCAAGTGGCAGAGCTGCCTCATCTACCTCGACGATGTCATCGTGTCCTCCAAGATGGAGAAAGAGCATATAGGCCACGTCGACCATGCCCTGCGCCTGCTGCGCGAGGCAGGAGTGACACTCTGCCTACCCAAGGGCCGATTCTTCCGCACGACCGTGGAGTACCTCGGGCACGAGATTAAGCCGGGCCGGCTTGGTGTGATGGACGCCAACACGCGCGCGCTGCGCGGAGCACACTGCCCCACCACCCGCACGCAAGTACGGAGCTTCGTGGGGTTGTGCAACGTCTTCTGCCGGTTCGTGCCGAACTTCGCCGGAATGGCGGCGCCATTGACGGACCTCATGGGGTCCACGGCCCCTGTCCTCGTGCCCCCCGCCACGCCGCTGCAGCAGCAGGCGTTCGACCGGCTTAAAGAGGCCCTTACGACCCCGCCGGTCCTCGCACTCCTGCGACGCGGGCGCAAGTACGTCCTCGACGTGGACGCGTGCGGAACGCAGGTGGGCGCCGCCCTGCTTCAGGAGCAGGACGACGGCAAGCTCCAGCCCGTCGCGTACATCAGCCGACGGCTGGCAACGAACGAGCTCCCCTACGGGGTCACGGAAAAGGAGTGCCTGGCGGTCGTCTGGGCGTCGCTCAAACTCCGCCCCTACCTCGAGGGTGTCCGCTTCCTCGTGCGCACCGAACACGACTGCCTGCGGTGGATCCTCAACATCGAGGGTTCGGGGACCCCCCGCTTGGCACGCTGGCGCCTGCGCCTACGCGAGCTGGAGTTTGACGTAGCCTACAAACCGGGAATGACGCATTACCTGGCGGACAGCATCTCCCGCCTGGAGTCCGGGGCCGGCGACGAGACGGCGTTCGACGTCGCCGTCCCAGTGTTTGCCACTCGGGCCAATACGGTCCGGGGGCTCGACGCCGCCAACTTTGTTGGCGGTCCCACGGTCCGTGGCATAAACCGGGACACGGTGCTATCCGCCCAGGCCGCGGACGGCTACTGCCAGGAGGTCGTAAGGGCCTTGAACGCTGGACGGCACATCCCGTTCTTCGAGGACCCCGACGGGATCCTCCGCCGCCGCGCGGCCCCCGACGGCGCTCACCAGGTGGTCGTCCCGGCCTCTTTGCAGGAGCAGGTCCTTCACCTCGAGCACGACGCGACCCTCGCGGGACACCCTGGGGAGTCCCGCATGTACGCAGCAATGCGGCGGCATTACTACTGGGTGGGCATGGCGGCGGACGTCGTCTCCTACGATACGAAGTGCGACAGCTGCGCGCGACAGCGGGTGAGCCCCCTGGTGCGGCGCTCGCCGCTCACCCTGTTCCCCGCCACCATGCCTTTCCACGACATTGCTGTGGACCTCTACGGGCCCCTCACTCGGACGGCCGCCGGCCACCGGTTCATCCTGGTGATAACCGACCGGTTCACCGAGCTGGTGCGTGCACTCCCAATGGATGGTACCACGGCGGTGGACTGCGCCTCGGTGGTCCTGGACTACTGGGGCGCCGCCTATTTTACGCCGGACCGGTTGCTGTCCGACTGGGGACCGCAGTTCACCAGCTGATTTTGGGGCCAGGTGTGCAACCTGATCTCCATCGAGCCGAAGGTATCGTCTCCGTCCCACCCGCAGACGAATGGGCAGACGGAGCGGTTCAACCGCACCATGCACACCATCCTCAACCACTACGTGGCGGAACATCCGCGATCTTTGGACCAACTCCTTGGGGCGCTGACGCTGGCGTACAAAAGTCTCCCGCACCGGAGCACCGGGGTCACCCCGCTGGAGCTGGTCAACCCCACGGGGGTGTCGAGCTGGGCGTTCAAGGACGTCTCCCGAACAGGGGCGTTTTCCCTCACGGCGCAACGCGGCACAGCCGCAGAGAAACGGGCCCAGGCCGACCTGCTGACCCGCCTCGGGCAGCTCGTCCCGCATATGCGGGCAACGCTCGAGGCAACGCAAGGGCGCTACAAGCGCGACCACGACCGACGCCTCGCGCTGCGCGCGGGGAAGCTAACCGTCGGGGGCTTCGCGTGGCTACTCGATCACGCCAAGAAGGAAGGCGGCGGCGGCTAGATGACACACGTTGCCCGCGGGCCCTATCGCGTGGTCTCCACGGATGGTCCCACGGTCCTCCGCGACGTGGATGGGGAGCATCTCCGGTAAAACATGACTCACGTCGTCCGTGCCTCGGGCGCGGCCGTCCCGGGTCCCGCCCAGCACCCCGCGTTGCGGACGGCCCGCTCCTTCCATGTGGCAGAGGCCGATGGCCAGCGGTACGCCGTGGACCGGATCGCGGGTCACGCCACGTTGCCCGACGGAACCCTGCGGGTCCAGGTTTCCTGGACCGGGTACCCCCAGCGTACCTGGATGGACGCCGCGGTCGCCCCTCTCGAGACGCTCCGCGTCTATCTGCGCCGTGACACGCGCCTGGGGTTACCACATACGTCCGCCGACTCGCCACCGACGCCCTCGCGTGCCCCGGGCCTTACCGTTGGGGCCGCCGCAGGCGTCGCTGCCCCGTCGCCCCCGACCGTCCGCGCCTGACCCCTTGGGTCGGCGCGGCGGCCGGGTGCGGACGAGGGGGGGGGGGAGGTCGGGTTTTTTTCGGTGAGGCCCTCGGGGGCCGTCGGGCCACTGGGTCACCCGGACCGGCGGTAATGGGTCGCCAACGCCATAAGGCAGCGCCACGTCGACCCGCACACACTCTGGGGACACCAGGAGAAAGCCCGCGGCTTTACGAAAAGGCAACGACGGCCCAATGCCGCCCAAAAAAGCGCGGCATCTACGGGGCTAGGGCGATGCCCTTAGTCGCGGCCGCGGCTCTCCCAAATGTGGACTGGGCGACCGGCCCCACGGAGGACGCGGCGCAAGGCGGCATGGAACCGCTTCGCCCGAGTCCGCGGGGTCTCTAAACAGGACGTCACGACGCCGGCGAGCCCGATGCCGGCGTACTCCACCAGAGCGGCGGTGAGGTCCGGGGGGCCCACCTCGGCCCAGTTCACGGCCTCGTCGTGCCCAAAGAGGGCTACGACCTTCCCGGACGTGAGCGAGTCCCGCCACGCCGTGGCTGTCATTGGAGCGGGAGGCTCCCACAGCAAGGACGGCCACCAGTCGTAGGCGATGTCCGGCTGCCCCGGGACGGGGGTTGCGACGGGACCTGCTATCCCACGCTCCAGCAGCGCCGCCGCCCTACCGTCGTTTTAGGGACCGGCGTCCCAGCGCGCGGAGCGCGGACCCTCGGTCCCCGTACAGGCGGCGTCGGCGGGTTACTCCCCGCCGTCCCGGCGGGACTCCAATCCCCAATGGCGGCCGTCGCAGACGTCGCGTTGCAACTCGGCGGCCGCCCCGGCACTGCCGTTGGGGTATCCGCCGCCGTCATGCTGGGGCTCCGCGTCCCAGTGGCGGCCGGCGTGGGCGTCGCGGTGCGACCCTGCGGCCGCCCCGCCTCGGCACCGCCGGTGGGGTATCCCCCGTCGTCGCGCTGGGGCACCGAGTCCCAGTGGCGGCCGGAGTGGGCGTCGCGCCCACAGCCCAGGCCGCCGTCTGTGCGCCGCATGGGGTCGTCGCGGCCGGCCGCAGCACGGCTGCGACCGTCGCCCTGACTGGCCGCCGGCCACGCGCGGTCATCCCACGCGCCGGCACCGCGGCCCACTCTTCCGTCCATACGGTCCCTGGGGTCGTGGCGGGCGCCTCCGGCGCAGCCGACGGCAGCGGCCGGCCACCCGTCACCGAATTCGGCACCGGCCATGCCGGGGTAGTCGTAATGCCGTTCCTCGGCCAAGCGACCGCCCGGCCCCGCCCCGGACCCGTCCTCACGGGCCGCCGGGTAACGGTCCCAGCCGGTGTTGGCCGCTTATGGCGACGCGGATCTGCCGCGGGGCCCCGCACCGGGACCCGCGGAACGGCATGCGCCCACCTCCCCTTCGCAACCTCCCGTCCCGCGGGAGCCCAGCTCGTGAATGGGAGACCCCGGCGCGGGGAAGGCGGCGGGCCTAACCGGGACATTGGGCGCGGCGCCGAACGGAGACCCCGGATTGGCGGACCCGGGCTGCGCAGGGCCGCCGTGCTCCATGTCGGCGTGCCGCCGCTTCAGGGCGTGGTACGCGGCCGATGTGGCCGCCTCCTCCGTCGATGGCGGGACATCCCCCGGGTCGGACAAGGGGAAGCCGGCGGGCACCGCCCAGGCCTCCTCTGTCACAGGTAGTGACCGCGGGACGGCATCCGCGAGCCGCGGCTCCGCCAGCATGACCCCCAGCGGGGCTTGTGGCGACCGCGGGACGCCCACGATGCGGACGAAATGGCGCCGGCGGTCCGCGACGGTACCCACTTGGTGGGGCAGCAGGGCGCTGGGGGCCTGACGGGTGGGGTCGTGGTGGTAGGATTGCCGTTCGTGGACGGCTGCCCAGGGCACCGCCCGTGCGATGGCGTCGTACTCCGCCAAAGCATCTGCGGCAGAGCGATCGCCCGACGCCAGGTCGTCGACCGAGAACGCCCCCGTCAGGGCGTAGTAGCACGGCGACGGCTCCAGGACGCGGTGCGTCTCGCGGTACGCTCGGAGCAAGCCCGACACGATAGCCGCCGTCATCATGACGTTGGCCGTCCCCTGCATGGGGTGACACGGGTACGCCTGGAGCAGGGACTGCTGTTGGTGAATGACGGGCGGATACTCGTACGTCAGCAGCCGGGGCGTCGCGCACCGTGAGGCCATCGCCGGCGGAAAGGGAGTGCGCGCAGGGGCCAACCCGATGCCGGACCGCACGGGCAAGAGGATAGCCCCGTGCCCCGCCACGCGGGTGCTCACAAGCTCACCGCGCGAACGGCGTGCGGCTTCCAACGCCAAATCGGCTGGCGCGGTCGGCGGGCCCACCGGGCTCAGGGCACGCCAGGGGCCCACACCGCCGAAGTTGACGAGCACCAAGGAGTGGCCGAATGGGACCGTGGGGCGGTGGCGCAGGCGGGAATGCCAGTCCTCGAGGTAGGCGTACTTTTCGCCGCCGGCAACAAACGGTAGCTCGGCCGCAGGGTGCGGGACCAAAAGCACCCGACCCGTGTTGCAACGCAACATGCAACGCAGCTACGCGGCGCTACTACCGACGGAGCGGATGAAGGACCCGAAATCGCGCTCGGCCGCCGGCCGAGCGTCGTAACCCGCCGCCACGGCGAACTCCCGGAAGGCCCGCCACACGGCCTGCGCCCCGTTGACATCCTGGGGATGGGCGGACCGGAAGACGTGACTGACCAGCGGCCAATCGTCCGCCGCCACGGCAGGCCCCAGCGGGGCGAGCCACGATCGGACGGCGGGCGAGGCCGGTGGCGATGGGAGGACGGGGGCCGCCTGCCCCAACAACGGCGGCCGATCCGCCGACGCGACCGCGGGTACCCCGCCTTGTGCTGGGGTGGTGCCCGAGCCCCCGGCCGCGGCCGGGGACGCTGCGGACCCAACGACGCCACTCGTCGCCGCCGCCGCTCCCGCTTGGCGGGGCGGCTTCCGCCGCTCACGACCGTCGGGGTCGTACGGCAGCCGCAAGCCCGGCGGCAACGTCGGGCGCACGGGGACGGGCGGCCGGGCCCTCGTCGGTACCGGCGTCGCCGGTGTTGCCGGCGAGGGCATAGCCCCCGACGCAGCGTCAGCCGCAGACGGGCTCGCTAGAGGTGCGACGGGCGGGACCTCGGCGCGGTCGGTGCTCGGCCGCATCGGGGGCGCGGCGGACGGAGCCCCGCCGGGGCTATCGGAGGGCGTCGCCAGGGACGGCTCCATCTCAGCCGAAGGGGTTTTAGTACTACGGGAGCCCGCCGGCGGCGGTGGCGCGGCCGGCGGAGCACCAGAGGTGCGGCGGACGCGGGAGCGGGGTCGGCGGTGCTGACGAGGTCGGGCTCGGGCGGAACGGGGACGGCGGTCCCGCCTATGAGCGCAGGTGCGAGCCCGCGAAGGGGCGCGCCTGGCCCAGACGCCCGCCGCGGGGTCCGAGTGGCCGCGGCCGGAGGGCGCGGCAGGCGACAACCGACCGGGCGCCACGCGGCGGTTGCAGCGCGTTGCGCGCGGAACGGTCACTCCCCCTCGTCTGTAATGATCGCTTCGGGGGACTTTGTATGCATGGAGGGAATTATCTGCATTCGTTGGTGACGCCCCGGGTCAGGTCCTTATCGGGGAATAGGGCCCGGGCGACGGTTTCAGCCCTTTTGGGACGAAGGGCGACGACGGTGGGAGGAACCGTCGTCGCCGGCAAGTAAACCGTGTCTTCATGTCTTGGCGTTTCGATCGGCCCGACTTCCTGGACCTCGAGTCCCAAAGCGAGTGTCGCGCGAGTGGCCCAGACGGCCGTTACGTCCCTCCTACTGAGGTAACCCCCTTGATCGTGGTACTACACACAGCTTATTCTAAAACTATCAGACGACAGACAACAAATCACTACACCCAAGGATGAACAAAAAAACCGAAAAAGGCATGCGGGGAGAGGGGGAGGGGGGGCGGGGACTACACCGCCGGCGGCGAGCAGCGCCATCAGATGCAGAGAGGCCATAAAATCTCATGGCGGGGCAGAGGGCGGACTACAATTAACAAGCGCTGGCGCGTGCGGGGGACGCGGGGGAAGCAGCCACTGTACCGGTTGTCGCATTACGCGGCCCGGTCCACGCCCCTTGGCTGGCCATGAGGTCGATGGAGCGCCGGGCGACGCGGATGACGTGTCACGCCCCGGTTCGGACAGGTGGCGCTGTCGTTGCTGGCTGAGATCTTGATTGATTGTGTGTCTTTTGCATTTGGATGTCAACTGCTTGAATTATCTGCTTGACAGTAGGGGGGTCCACTGGTATGGATCCCCAGATCTCCTCACGGGGAGGCTACTGTGTGGGCTTCGGGGCCATTTGGGCCCGCTTGCTCGGTTAGTTTAACCGGACAGCGGGGCGCCCGTGGCCCAGCTTCCCCACAAAAGAATAACTGCGTTCTCACCTCTTTCCTCTCTCTTTACGCCTTCGGGTGTTCTCTTAGGTGCCCGTGTCACCAGACGAGAGTAGAGCAAGGGTGTGCGGGCGGGTTACCTCAGCTGGGCAGGTGTCCGTATCTGTTTCTGTGGGCTGGGGTGACACGACGCTGTATGCGACAGATTGGTGGAGCTGCAGGGGATTTTCTGGCTGACATCCGGTGCTGGTACGCGTGTAACGGGCGATCTCTCCCGTGTAACGGTTGAGCTCTCGTGTGCGTTGCCTTTCCCGGACGGGATTACAATCTCCCGACTCGTGTTGGGATTCCCACCTGGTACCTCGTTGCCACCCCTTCTTTCTGGTTCGTACATGTCTCCCGATTCGCCTGGTTGCTGAGCGCCAGAGACCACCATGCCTACCCCGACGTCCTCTTCGGGGGAGACATCACCCCGGCGTACGTCGACGGACACGCCCCCGCCTCCGGCTGGGGCTGGGAGACCTGCTTCCTTGTGCCTGGTTCCGCCCCCGCCGACGCCGGCTGACGTGGCTGGGCATGGTGGTTCCTCCCGGGTGACAACGACCGTCAGGACCAAGATTCCCAGACCCACGGTGGCGGGCACCGGCACGTGGAAGGGAAAGCAGGCGTGGACCTCGACTCCAGCTATCCCGGGTCGACGTGATGCGAGCGGTGTCCCCCCTGACGTCGCTTTCTCTCCGGCCGTGATGTCCTTCCTGGAATCCCTACGCGAGGAGCTCCGGGAGGACATGGCTGGGGCGGTCGACACGCTGACAGCGCGGCGAACACCCGGCATGCTGGCATCCCCAAGCGCTGGTATGGGGCGGTCAGGGACCCGGGTGGTGACTGGTGGAGGCGGAGGTGAAGACGGGGGACCGGACGGGAATACCAGTGGGGATTCTCGTCGGGACCGTCGGTCGCGCCGGAGCCGGCGCAGCCATCGGCGTCGTCGCCCTCGGTCTTCCTCTAGGGAATCATCCTCCCATAATGACGGGGAGACGGTCCGGCGGACACTGATGGATTTACAGATCCCTGTCCACAAGGTCGGGGACAACCTGCTTAACACGGTCACCGACTGGCACACCTACCGTCTGGACAACCAGAAGCAGACATTCACCAGCCGGATGCGTCTGCGGATTACACAAGACCGAAAGAAACTACGGGTCTCCATGGACCGGGTTCGCTTTGACGGGACCAAGCCGGCCGAACTCTTCTCCTTCTTGCGCCGGTTTGTCCGGGCCTGCAACGACAGACATGTCTGGGAGGGAAAGGCGCTCCGCCTGGTCGCCTCCTTTCTTACCGGGGCAGCCGCCACTCGGTTCAACAAGATCCTCCCTGACACGGCCGGGCACATCCCGGGCCGGACTGTCGCATCGTTCCCTGAGGCGGTGCACTGGCTCCTGGTCAATTACGCATACTCCATCACCCTGAACCAAGCCGTGTCGGACGTCAACCGTGCCTCTATGGGTGCCCGTGAAGTGCCCGATGCCTTCGCGGCCCGTTGGCGGGACCTGGGGGAGGCCTGAGGAAGCGTGTACCGCGAGGACCGGCTCAAGATAAAGTTCATCCAGGGGCTACCCAAGCACTTGCATGTGGACACCCAGCAGGACAACCTCCAGTTCACGGAGCACACCCTGCAGCAGCTCGAGTCGTTCACCCAGGGCCAGCATGAACAGGTCAAGGCGCCCAAGCGACTCCAGCCGACCCCCCCCAAGATGTACCTGGAACGAACTTCTAGTCGGGCAGGACCCAAGACGTCGGTTCTGGCCGTGGGCCAGTCATCTTCACAGGCCGGTGGTCGCCTGGAGGGCTGGCGCGGGTTTTTCACGCCTTCTACGCCCCGTGTCACCCGGGGGGGGAAACGGCCGAACCGGGTACGGGCGTGCTGGTTGTGCAACAAGGAGGACCTTATTGCGGCAGCCTGTACGGAGGTGCCCGAGGAGCTCCAGGACAAGCTAGCGCGCCAGGGGATCCAGTTCGCCAAGGCCGTCCGCTGGGCAGACCTGCAGGCCAAGAACGCCGCCCCTGGACGGCGCGATTCGAAGACGGTGCACAACCTCCGGGTCGCGATCCTGCAAAGCATCCACGAGAATCTGTACAAGGAACGTCCTGAGGACTGGGACTCCCATCCTGAGGAAGAGACGACGACCACGTGTACCTTGGGATCGGGAAACGAGGTGGGAGAGGTGCCCCCGTAGGCGTTCTCCCGTCTGTTGCAGGCCCCGGTCACCCTGTGTCGGTCTCAGGTGCATTCCTGGGCCGGTGCGGTCGTCGGCTACGAATCAAGTAAGCCGCATGGATACCGTGTGCCTGTCGGGGTACCCTGCTCGTCTTTCGTAAGGACAATGTCAAGGTCAAGACCACCTTGAGTTTCGGGGGTGAGGACCCGGTTCCTGTGGCCGCGGAGGTGGACACAGGGGCCGGACCAAGCGTCTTCAGCGAGGACCTGCTCCCTCCGGGCTGGCGCGCATATGCCTGGCGTGCGCCTACCCGCACCCGGATCGTGGATGCCTCGGGGAAAGCTCTTAATGCTCTCGCTCGACTCCCCCTCACCCTGCATGTACATGACAAACCTAGGCATTTCCCGTTTATTGTTGTGAATCGCCTTTCGGTCCCGCTAATTATCGGGTGTGACTTACAGCTCCAGTACACCAAGGCCATCCTGCCCCAGGACGGAAAGATCGAGTGGTCGACGGGCGCTGACTGGGACATCCTGGGCTACCATCTTGGCGCCAGGGGGCGACAGTACAAGGCACCGGCCAAGCCCCGGGTCCGCCCGAGCGAGCTGACGCTGTCGGGCGCAACGGTCCTTCCCCCTGGTGCCCAGACCGAGGCTCAAGTGGTGACTCGGTTGACGGGCAGTTGCCTCATCAAGGGCCGGGCGGAGTTCCTGGCCAAGCACGGGCTGCACTTGGCCCACGGGCACCACAAGAAGGTGCACTGGCAGGAGCCCTTCTCTGTCCTCCTGGTAAACCGGGGTCGCAAGACCAAGGTGTTTGCCAAGGGCACCCGAGTGGGAATCGCGGTGCCGTATACCGGCGAGGCGCGACCCCTCTCCCAAGGGGCCCTTCTGGCCGTCCAAAAGGAGCTGGCGGCGCGACAAGAGCTGGACACGCAGGTGGCCATGGCCACGGCCGAAGGTCCGCCGGAGCCCCCGGTTGTGCCGCCCCCCAAGGAACCGGAGACGCAAGAGGTGAACTGGGAGGGCGTGCCCGCGGGACTGCATGGCAAAGTGCACGGACTTCTGGATCAGGTCAAGGTCATGTGGTCGGGGAAGCTGGGTGAGCTCAAGGCCACCACGCATCACATCCAGCTCAAGCCAGACGCCAAGCCCGTGTACTCGGCTCCATACAGGGCTGGACCACACCGTCGCCTGGAAATCGAGAAGCAGGTCATAAACGTGCTCTACCTGGGTGTCATAGAGCCCTCGGACGCCGAATGGTCCTTCTTGGTGGCCGTTGAGCCTGTGCCAGGTGGACACGTCCGGTTTTGCGTGGACTGGCGGCCGGTGAACGAGCGCACGGTCAAGGATGTCTACCCGATCCCGAGAATGGACGACTGTCTGGACTCCCTCGGCGACGCTACGGTGTTCTCTACCCTTGACTGTATCGCCGGGTACTGGAAGATCCCTGTGGCCGCCGAGGACAGAAACAAGACGACATTTACGTCTCACACGGGCTCGTTACGGTTTCTCCGGCTCCCGTTTCGTCTGGTGCACTCGCCAGCCTCCTTCCAGCGGGCTCTCGACATCATCTTGTCCGATTTACGGCGGCAAACGTGCCTGGTGTACCCGGACGACGTGATTGTCTTCTACCGGACCGTGGACGATCACATCCGGCACCTCCATGAGATCCTCCTCCTGCTAGAAAACGCCGGTGTCTCCCTCAAGCCCTCCAAGTGCCACCTGTTCCAGCCAGGGGCTTTCATGAATAAATGGCTCTGATATAATGGATACATATACTCGGATGTACTCATAATCAAAAAGAACGGGCCCGATTTTACATACTCTTATCTGCATGGTACCGCTATTCAATGGCTCCAAAGTGGATAAACGCAAGTCCAATGACTTAGCATGCGTGGCATGCAGGCATCCAACTAACTCACGAAGCTTCACTTGCCAGGTTCCTCACAATGCGCGAAGTCGGGACAAAGGTCGGAGGTACATGTTTGAGAAGTGCCGAACAGTAGTGAGCAAACTCAGGGCCGGTCGTCGAAAGTAAACAGATGTGACAAAAGTCGCGCGCGGCCCCTCATGGAAGGCCCGCAAACATCAGAACGAGTATCAAGGCAGAAGGTTAAGCGAGATACCAAGATGGACACCAAAGCCGAAGCCCCTTGCCTCATATTTACTTTCGCAAGCTCACTGCTGGTCATGGTCTGGCGTGGGCCGCGTTCACAACTTGCAGCACAACCCGCTCTTCGCTTTTTCTTGGCAACACGTCTTGAAAGTACATTCTGTCGGACATACTTGTTCAATATTCTGATATATTCTGGATAAAATCCGAACTCTTATTCATATCCTTCTGGTATTGGCTGCGGATATGTATCTTATCCGTATTCAAGAAGTTGCGGCAAAAGTCTTATCTGATTCAGAAAATGCTGGTGTTGAGTATACAGTGCGTTCTCGTTATAAGAGAATCGTTTAGAAGAGAATATGGGTCGCGAGTCGTCCATTCCGAACAATGTAGGCCACTTTTTACTCATTTTGAGCTGAATCAGCTGTCTCTTATAACGAGAACGCACTGTATCTGAGTGGTCGCAAATTTCGCAATTCATGAGCCCCTGGTTGTAGTGGATCCTGCCCTCACAGCCAACGGGGTATAACCCTGTCGGAAAACCCAGCACAGGATGCGGAACGCTACGCCAGAGTCACAACGCGAACGCCGGGATCACTGGGCGCGAAGCGCACCAAAA
>Ga0209093_1000940_pt1 | contig 16356 bp, 15 predicted proteins | sample SidtaG_4_FD_187450 | JGI IMG/M metagenome (GOLD analysis project Ga0209093, IMG submission 187450) | Marine algal microbial communities from Sidmouth, United Kingdom - Sidmouth_Male1 metaG (SPAdes) (version 2) | ecosystem: Host-associated > Algae > Red algae > Unclassified | place: Sidmouth... | reverse complement strand
CCCCGCTCCCCCCCCCCACTCTGCGTACCCCTCGGCGGCGGCGGCCGTCGCTGCCCTGTTCTGATGCCCCCGCCGGCAGCGCGGCACGCGGTCACCGATGCGGCGTCGTCCCCCTGGCCGCCCGCCCGGCGGCGGCAGCGGCCGCCCGCCCCCCCGCCCCCGTCGGGGGCGCTCCCGCCCTCCCCTCCCTCTTTTGCCTTTCCTGTGGCGGCGGCGGCCGTCGCCGCCCTCGTCTGATGCCGCGAGCAGCGCGACACGCGGCACTGATCCGACGTGGGCCGACTGGCCGCCCGCCCGGTGGCAGCGACAGCGGCCGTTGGCCCCCCCGCCCGCGACGGGGGCGCTTGTCACATCCCCTCCCTACTCTGCGTACCCCGCGGCGGCGGCGGCGGCCTCTGCTCTCGTCCGTCTCTGCCGCCACCGCCGCCGCCGCTGCAGCCTTCTGACGCCATTGACGGGAGGAGCTGGCGGTCGCCCCCCCCCCCCCCCCCCCCCCCCCGCCCCCGCCGAGGGCGGCTCGTCGGCCAAGGCCGCGTAGTCGCCTGGCCCGGGCGCGACCTCCTTGCGCCTGTCCGGCACGTACGCGCCGGTTCCGCACGGCGGCGCATCTCTGCTGTCTTTGCCGCCAGTTCTTGCGGCAGCCACCGCGCCTTGGCCGTGTCCCCTCCCCTCCCAAGCATTACCCCCTCCTGCACCGAGTGACCAAGTTTGCATCTGAGCGGCGTTGCCCTGATGATCAGAGACAACTTTCACGGGCGGCCTTTTGTGTTGCCGTCGCCTGGGGTGGTGGTGTGGGGCACGCTGGCGTGTTTTCTCCGAAGTAAGCGTCCCCACTCTCCAGTTTTGCGCGCAGTCAGGGCCTTGTTGTGTCTTCAAAGCTGCATACACTCGTCTCCTGCCGCCTTGTGGCTTCTCTTTTCTATATAGACCCCCGGCATGCATGTGTCGTATCACATCACTCGAGCCCTTATGGTGTGTACCTTTTCTCCTAAGCAGTGCTTTCATAGAACATCTAAAGCAACAGACGTCCACTCACACAACTATAGAATCACACCGACGTGGGCCTCCCCCATCGATGCGCCGCTGCCTTTTCCCTCTTCGTCACTCCCTACAATGAACTGCCCAACTGAGCCAGGCGGTGACAACCCCGCAGCCATCGATTCGACTACCCCACGCTCCCCACTCCCTTCGTCTTGGTCAGACGGTTCCGGTGCCTTCCCTCCATCGGTACTTGCCCCTTCCCCGGTCTTTATGCCTTCGTCACGCGCAGGTGCGCCTCCACCATCAACGCCCGAATGGGGCGCCACCGAAGCGCCCAATGCGCTGGCTGAGCACGTGCAAGCTGGGCGGAGGCACTTGGCGTTGCGAAAGTTGAAGTAGTAGCTGTTGAGGCGGGCGCCCTCATTCTCTGCCTTGGCGTCCGGGTGATGGATCTTGTAGGAGGCCGTCAGGTTCATCATTGACAGCTGGTAGATGCGGTGCGCCATGAAGGCGGTCGGGGACATGTACGCGAGGTGACCCCTGAACTTTACCGACACGGAATGCTGCACCTCTGCGGCTTGGGTGGAGACCCCGCTTGTCACCGCCAGGGACTCGTCGGGGAAGTACACGCAGGAGCAGGTGTGCCCCTTCGCGTGCGCCCGGTCGAGGCAAAAGCGCACCTTGTGGTGGGAGAGGAGGGTCCGCACGCGCTGCATGCCGTTGCGGTCCATCTTGCAGGCAACGTCATAAAACACAACCTTGGGGAGCTTTGGAAAGCGCTCCAGGATGACCGACAGCGCGTCCGCGACGCTTTCTGCCTCGAACATAACACGGAAGCCCATGGTAACGACATGGGGGCATACGACGTTGAATACGCCGGCCGTCAGCTCCGAGTGCTTGGGAAAAGCTTTGGCACATCGGTCCCCCGCATCCTCCTTAACCGCCTGAGCCCCGCGCCGAACCCGACCCCGCCCACGCACCGGCGGCTGCCACGCGGATCTCTTGGGCGTGGTCCTTGGCGTGAAGATAGCCGGCCGCACGCGCTTCAAAAAGCCGAAGAACTCAAATGACACGTACGGAGAGTCGTAGTCCTTGTCCTTGAAGGCGGGGTGCTGAGCCGCAAACTTGTCGTACTCGGCCGGGGAGGACACGTTGAGCCAGCGCTTGCAAAACTCCGCCGTCTCCGTCTGGCCGCCGTCAGCCGCCTTGTTAGCAGCAACCTGGAAGTCGTCGTCGACAGCTTGGTCGACGTCGACGGCATAGCGGAGCAGCGCGCCGACGGCTTGCCGCAACGGCGGCTCCTTGTCTAGGAGAGGCCCGACACGCGCGAAAAAGTTGGCAACAAAGCCGACAGCATTTGCCGCCTTGGCCTTTTTCCGCCAGCCGGTGCCATCCGCCTTCATTAGGTGCATGCAGAGATCCAGGAGCGGCGCCCGCGGGTGCCCGACAAACAGGTTGACCACCGGGTCGCCGAGCAAAGCCAAAAGAAATGGGCGCACGGTCGCCCACTCTGTGCCCCCAGCCTGAAAAGTCTCAAAGACGGGGTGGCACGTGCCCTCCCGCTCGTCCCACGCCAATGAGGTAGATGCGGGAGCAGGGCCATTGCCCAGACCGCCCACCGGCGGCTCCTCGTCATTGGGGTTGACAGCGGCGGCGGCGGCGGCCGCGTCTCCTTGCACGCTTGCGTTGCCGACTCCAACTGCAGGGGCGGGGCGCCCACGTCCTAAGTCGTCAACTGCTGTCCACTTGTGAAAGCGGAAGAAGAGAACGGCGGCGTCTCGAGTGAGCCGCCAGTTGTTCACGGCTGCCGCCGTCCGCGCTCGTGGAAAAGTCGAGGAGCGCGCCTCGTGGAGGTCCCGGAGCGCCTCGGCGTCCGTCTTGGTCAGTGGGTCGCCCGTCCGCAAGACTTTGCGTACTGCAGCTCGTAGACTTGGCCGTCGTAGGACCGCGTAATTGTCGATGTTGAGGTTCATGCTCGGGAGGTGGAGCGCGGGACGGGAGATGTTGAAGCCGTCCTTGACCCTGAAGCCTAGCGCCTGGCCGTCAATGACGACGTACGCGGGGTCGTCGCCGCACGTGGGGCAAACGAACACGTCCTCCGTTGGCTTGAGCGTCGCAACGAAGCAACGACCCAGCGTGACAATGAGCTGCCGCCGCAGGCCGAAACTCGACCGCAGTGATGCCAAAAAAGATGTGGCCGCCGCGTACGAGGACCGCGAGTGGTAGACAAAGGAGACGAGCTTGTCACAGAAGGCGCGGGAAAACACCAGCATGCTGCCCGACTCGTCCGTCCTTCGCAACGAGAAGAGGCCGTCGTTGCCGCCGTCATATTCAACCACGTGCTTCTGTGGGCAGATCCATGAGCCGACCGTCACCTGTACTCATGACGACCAAAGAGGAGGACACCGCCGAAAGAGCAAGGGAGAAACAGCGAGGGAGGGACAGCATCGGTCAGCTCCTGCACACAACTAAAAGACAGAGAACGGCAAGCACACAACAGCCAGGTAACATGCCATGCAAGACCAAACAGAAAGAACACTCAGAAACGTACCGGTAGCGGCTCAGAGCTGTTTCCATCGCAATACAGCTTTCCAGCCTGCTTGATCAGCTCGTCCTTTTCTGTCTTTGCTACGCCGCACTGCGTGCACGACACCTCGTGCAGTACCACAGTCTTGTCCCACACCAAGCCCAGCTCGACCAGGCGCTGCAATACGGTCATTGAAGCGGACCGCTCCAAGACGGCGTCGCCGCCCACAGCAGGAGGCTCCGTCCAAAAGGGAGTGTCAGCGAGCTCGTCTGCCGCCCACTCGGCCGTGCGGGACCACTTTAAGCCCTGCTTGTCCTCCTCCACGCACGAAACGAGGTTGCGCTGTTGCCGCTCCTTGGAGATCTTGACGAGCTCGTCGTCTCGCAGGTACGCGTCTCCGTCCTCATCATCGTGGTGATTCTGCTTCCCGGGCTGCTCGTCATCAGACGAAACATCCGACGCGCCTGCGACCCCGTCGTTTGCGACGACCAAGCGCTCCAGCTCCTTGACGAGCTCGGCGTGATGGCAGCGTCGGGGGTTGGAGCGGCAACTGACCGCGACACACTTGACGTCGCGCCGCTTGGTCGCGACGACCGGGCTGTAGATGGTGCCGTCAAAAGCGGCGGCGGCGATGCCCTTGTGCGTGGTGATGTCAATGGCGTGGGGCTTCATGTCGCTGCGCACCTGCAAGGTGGCGAGGATCTTCTCGCGGTGGACCGCCACGCCCTCGACGGCGGCTTTAAAGGCCATGGCGTGCCAGCACGAGCTGGCATCCCCTGCCATGGAGAGTAGGGCCACGTTCTGGGAGTGTCCCCAGCAAGAGCACAGAGGAAAACCGTCGGGGGAGAACCAGATCGTGGCCAAGTCAACCGCGTTGGGCCCGACTACGCAAAAAAGAAAGCGTGAGGGAGCGTCCGACGAGCCCACCACTTTGGCCATCATACCGCTGCCCACAGACGCGTCCGCCCGCGCACGCTGCCCGAGCATCCGCCGCAGCGCCGCCGAAATTAGGTCCGTGAGCGCCTGCTGCCGCACCTCCTCGGACTCGGCGCGTGCCCGACCGACCGTGTTTCTCGGGCGCCGCCCGAGCCTGGGAGACGCGGGCTGAGGGGGCTCGCCCACGTCGACCGACGAACAGTCCGAGTGGGAGTCATTGTCGACAGGAGGAGGATCGTCGGTGGCATAGCCGCGGTCGGATGAGCTGTCCAAGGAGGAGGGAGGCAACGAAACGGCGGGGGACCCACCAGCAAGCGAGGATGAGAAGCGGGAAGAGGGTGGGGAGGAATTGGGAGAGAGAACAAAACGACGGACAGGCAGCTCGGGTACTCGACGGCGCAGTGGCCGCGGCGCGCGGGACGACGATCCGACCAGGTCCAAGACACCAAGTACTCCCATCTGCGTCCGGCGGCAGGCGAACGATGGGTCCTCGTCATCGCAATCGTGGTCTTGATGGCCCGCCATGGGGGCAAACGCAGAGGCCAGAGGGCCCTCCCGCAGGGCCGCTCACCGGGGCGAATCAGCGCCCTCGTCACGAGAGTGTCACGACAAAGAAGACGCGCGCTCCCGGCGGCGACGGCGACGGCATCGCAAGATTTTGAGACCATTTCATGCACGCACAAATACTTCTGGATTTTCAAAAATACTGCATTCCCGACACGTTTGTAGGCCATCGTCGGACATCCAATAGCTGAGTTCCATACCTTTTTAGGGGCAAGCGGGGCAAGCAACGTAAGACCACCTACCGCTCATGACTGGCCACTGCCACGACGCTCTATTCTTGGCGCATGACGTCACAGATCCCCGCTCGAAAAAGGGCCCCTGTGGCCCTGTTATTGATGGGTAGGGGGTCGTGGTGTAAACGCCCCTTGTGCGTCTTCCACGTTGACAACCCTCTTTGCGTTGCTGACGCGGCCGAGGACAGGCCGTGCTTGGCCTTTCGTAGTCACTTCCGTATTTGTCCGTACTGCTCATATTGCAAGCATCACGTACTTGGTGCAAAGTGCTTCTGATCTCTGCCGTCACCACCACGACCCACCGCAACGGGTTTCTCGACTTTTCTTCCTCCCCGCGGCTATGGCACAGCTGCGGTGTTGGCGGCGTTGAAGTTGCTGCGGTCTTGACGGTTGCGCGCGTTGCGAGGGGGGAGGGGGGGGTGGATGAACCTGCCAGGGCCGCCCACGCAGCGGCAGCGGCACAACGGGTGGCGGAAGATAGTAGGGAGGGGGTGGCCGCGCGGGGCAGCACGGCGCTGTCTCCGTCGTCTCCGCGGGGCCACTGGCCGGTGGGTCCGACGCCTCTTGAAGCGCCTACGCCTCCGCGCCCGTCACTGCCGCCGCCGGCGTCCCCCCACCCCGGCCTTGGTTTCTGGCCCAAGTATAGTGGTGAGGGCGTCTGCAGCGGTGGCTAAGGGCGCGGTGACGGCCGTGACGCGCACGGTCGCAGGCGTGCTGCACGTGTTGGGCAACCCCCCGCTTGTCGAATACGGGGAGGGCGCTGTGAGGGTGGACAGCTCGGTCGACGAGGGCACGGTGGGTGCCAAGAACTTTTCGGCCGCGGAGGAGGGGATGGGTAGGGGCGCAATGTGGGTTGCGTCGGCGCTACCCGCCACCCCGCTTCGCCGACACCAGTGTGGCGCTGTCAAGGCGGCCAGCGGGGTGGGGGAGGATGCCGCGGCTCCGTGGGGGTGGTCCGCGAGGTGACGACACCACGGCGGCGGCCAAGGACGCGCTGGCGGCCGCGGACGGGACGGACGCGGGCGGTGGCGTCGGCGCTGGCCCACCCCCTGTTTGGCCCATACCGGGCGTGCGCCGTCAAGGCGGCAGCCGGGATCACAGAGGCTGCGGCCGAGGCCACGGCGGGGTGGACCCGCAGAGGGGACGGCCGAGGGAATCCCGTGGGAGCTGCCCCCCCCCCGAACTGCTAAGAATGGAGGGGGGGTCGCGGACGTGCTCGACGGGGCGGGGGAGGCTGCGGCGGCGGCAGGCTCCGCGCCGACGGCGGGGTGGACCCGCAGAGGGGACGGCCGCGGGAATCCGGTCGGCGCTTCCCCCCCCCCGAACTGCTAAGAATGGAGGGGGGGGCGCGGACGTGCTCGGCGGGGCGGAGGAGGCTGCAGCGGCGGCAGGTTCCGCGGCGACGGCGGGTATGGAACAGCCGTGGGCGGTGTCGTCGTCGCGGGCCCGCTTTCTCCTTCGCCAACGCATGGTAGGCCCCGCGGAGGTGCTCGGTGGTGTAGAGGATGCTGCAGTGGTGGCCATGGCCGCGGCGGCGGTCACGGACGGGACTGCCGCAGGCTATGTTGTCGGCGCTGGCCCACCCCCCTTTTCGCCATGCGGGGTGAGCGCCACGGAGTTGCTCGGCCTGACCCCCTGGGCGGGGCTGGATACCGGCTGGCAGCCGGGCTGAATGCCCTTGTCAGCATGCATTTTGTTCCGTCTTCTGTCTTACTCCTACAGATAAACGAGGACGCTGGTTTGTGTTGCGCTGTCATGAATACGCTGTATCTCCACTGCGACCCTCTGGGCAGCCCCGCCTTGATGGACAGGCCAGCCACGCGGGCTGACGGGATGGCCAATGGGCCGGACGGCGGGGCGACCGACTCACCGGAAGGCGGTGTGGCCGACGCGCCGGACGGCGGGGCGGCCGACGCGCCGGACGGCTGGGCTGCCGATGCACCGGACGGCGGCGCGGCGGACGCACGGGACGACGGCGCGGCCACCGCGTGGGACGGCGGGGGAGTCGCCGCGCGGGACGGGCGCCACGTCACGAGCGGCGGGGACGAGTTTGGCGCCCAGCTCGGGGCGCCAGATGGCGTTACGGCCACGCGCGGCGTGGCGGCCAAATTGAATCACGGCCGCCGCCGCGTGGGCCAGCGCAGCTGAGAAGAGTGCGAGACACCACCCGCTGGGGACACCCCGAGGGGGTGAGCGTGCCGCGCGGTGCGCGCGGCGTGCGGTGAGTGCGGGGGGCAGAGTGAAGCGACGAGGGCGTGCGCGCGAGCAGAGGGCCCCGCGGGGCGAGGGCGAGGAGAGCGGGCAGAGGCCAGGAGTCGAGTATACATGGCGGCTCGAGGTGAGCCGGGGGAGTGCGGGGGGGGTGCGGCAGAGAGCAAGAGAACCATCCCCTCTTTGTGTACACGTTTTACTCTCGGCGTGGTGCGGGCATCCCCTTCCCCCACCAACACAAAGACTAGACGACACGCCTGTGTGGGAGCCACGGCAGTCATACCGGTAGCAGGCTTTACCCACGCCCGCCCTCTGTGTTGGTTTGGTCGTTACTTGCGGTCACACAACCAGATCAGCGCCAATCTGTGAACCCCCCAGCAGAGGTACTGGATGCAGTGTATTGGCAACTGACACTGACCATTCCAGCGGATCTTGCGCCTGCGCTTCATGGCGTCTTGGTCCGCGCCTACAGCGAATCTGTTCTGTCTTTCTCAGAAAAAACACCACGACAAGACTTCGTACACTCTCTACATCCATCCTAGGTAGCTTTGGTTCGAGTTGAGTTGGTTCATTTTCCAATCATCACCGGCTGCTGGTATGGTGTCACAGAGGTGGTGCGGCCCGGCACTTCCGAGCCAAACATGACCAAAACACCTTCAGGACAAGAAACACACCAGTGATGCTCCAAAGTGTCCTGGTTGTGGCTCTGTTGCGGGTTTTGTCGAGAAACGCATTCTTCATTCCCTTTCGTGCCTGGCTCGGCGAAGGCCTGCATGAGTGGCGCACCACTGACGCTCTCGATATCTGTTTCCAGCCGTGTTTTTTCCTGCGAGCCCCATGACTACACCCATAGCCGGCGTAAAGACCAAAAAAGTCTTGAAAAAAGCAGTCTCAGCAAGCCCCTCGAGCGCAACGAGAATCGAGGACAAAAAGTGTTCCTACGTGTGTGGCTATTGTCCCTGATCTCTTTGCGTGTCAATGCGGTGTGCCAGTGTGACCAAGGTGTGTCCCCCCACCCCACCATGCAGTTTTTTTTGGTCGGCGGTGTCACCAACGATAGTGCGTGGCCGCTTTGTGCTCTTGAGGTATGTACCGACACAGGGGCACTGACGAGCAAAGCAAAAGCAGAAGCCCATAATACTGCACCAATCTCTTTCAATACCCGTCCTTGAGGTACAACGTGCATGCCAGGTGTTTCCACATGACTGAGACGGCGTGCAGATTGTGTATGGCGGATATGGGCATTTTTCTAGCTCAAAGCCAGAAACAAGGGGCTCATGACGGAGTAGACCTGCTAAAGATCCTCTGGAGCACCATTGAGGATCCTAAGAGCGCGGAGGAGCAAAAAAGTCCTGAAGAAAGCAGCAGCAGACGGGCATGTGCGGTCTCTTTATCCAGTCCGCAGCACGACCGATAAACAGACGTCGCTCGCACTGCATCATGCCTACTGCGCTCAGTGAAATCCGCATCGTTGGCACGTTTGTGGGATGGAAACAGGCCGAGGACACGACAGGGGCAATGAGAAAACGGCAGCAGCGGTGGTGCGTTTCGGGGGGGCGGGCCGGTGGGTCGGGCGACGGGGGGAAGCACTGGGGGAAGCGCATGTGTATCCGACGCAAACAGTACCAGTTGGCTAGTGGCAGGCATTGTCAAGACTGACACAGCTGCAAACACCACCATGAGCATCTGATATCCCGCACTGCATAGGGTGCTGCCGCATGTGCTTGTGGATTGGCGTTCAGGCAGGCAGTGGGAAGAGGATGAACCGGACGGGTGCAAGACGCCGAAGATCGGCGAGGGACAGGAGATTGCCAAACAAATACGAGTGTGTACTTCCGGATGGAGGGGACGCATAAATACGAAAATAGAGCAACTCTTTGAAACGGTCGGTCCAGTGATACCCTTCCTCGCGTCGCCTGCACCGGGGGTTTTGGTGGTCTGGCAGGACCCTTTGGTCCCCAGGTCGCAACCCCCCGTCTCGGCATGTTCTGAAATGATGTCCACTTTCCCCTCGTGAGGGGCGATGTGGGGGGGCTTCGGTCCTTGGCGCGCTTCTTGCCCGCCTTTTCTAGGGTGTGGATGTGTGCACCGGTGCCTATCCTGGCACCTCCTCGGTACAGGCCGGACGAGCATGGGCACTTTTAGCGCTCCCCAACAGACGCTGCTGAGCACGCACGGCTCTGTTGGGTATCATCCGTGGACGGCTTCTCCACCGTACCATCTCGGGGGGAGCCCGAGCCACGACGGCAACGCGTGGTTGGCTGTGAGTAGGAGGGCGGGTGGGGCGTGGCTGTGTCTGTCGGGTGGCGTGAAAGTTTGTGCTGGTTCCAATGGCGCAGCGTGTTGAAGTGGTGCGCTCTGGGGGTGGGGTGCTCCGACCCGCGGCATTCATTGCCTTTCGCTCCCGGTCGGGTCGCGTCATCGTCGACGCCAAAGACCCTGTTGACATGGCACGATTGCTGATGGCGTGGACGGAGCTGGGCTCTGACGTAGCTCTCATCTCCTCGTTTGAGCATCGTCGTGAGGCCACGTCCTGGGCGACGGGCTCGTTGCCGGCGCTGCCTGAGTGGGCGAGCCGTACGTGCGGCCCGCATGCAACGGCAGCCGTCATCGGCCTTGGCGACCCCCCCCCCCGTACTTCCGTGTTTGCTCTTTTGCGCGGGGTCGGCGGTCATCTGGCGGTCGTGAGCGACGCTTCAATGGTGGCCAAACTCGTCAACACGATATCGGACCTTAACGGGGAGTGTGCTCTGGCCCGCTTGTTGCCGTCGACACCCGACTGCGAGTCGTGGTTGTTGGCCCCTCGGGTGCCGCAGTGGCTGCTGGTGTCCCCTTCCGCGGCGTCGTCGAGGAGTGCGGACGCGGGGGAGGAGGCCGTCAACTCGCGGACAGATGACGGCGTCATCGTGCTCTCGGACGATGATGCGGACGACAACGCCGAGCGAGACGCGTTCTCCAAGGCGGCGCGGGCTCTGCCGCCCATTCCCACCACCAACCGCACCATCCTGTCTTTAGGGAGCCTCGAAGACAGCATGCTCCTGCCTCTGACGTTTCAGCGCCACCCCGTCACTGGGTTGCTCGTGCGTTGCGGCGCTCAGGCCGCGTCAAAGCCGGTGACGCCTGTGAACGACGGCTCGAGCACGTCGCTGCTGACGCCTCCTCGCCGTGCCCCTTCTGTTTCTTCCATTGGAACAGCCGTGTCCCGCGGACGCCGCTCTTCCACACTCGGCCCAGCCCGTGTCCCCCATCCCCTGGGTGCCCCCCACTCGTCGACAAGTGTGGGTTGCCCCTCTCGTGCTGGGCCTTCTTTTTCGGCGGTGCCTCCATTGTTTTACTCGTCCTCAAGCCTGGAGGCTGCCGAGGCGAGCGCTGGCACTCCCAGCAGCAGCACGACCCCGCTCGGTCGCCGCGCTGACAGCAGCACTGCCTCGCTCGGTCGCCGCCGCGGCGCGGCACTGGGAGCGGCGACGCGGCCGCGCGAGTGCACGCCTCTGCCGCTGGCAGGCTCTGCCGCCGCGGGCCGTCCAGCCAAGAAACTGCGGATTACCGCTGCCGTGCCATATGATATGGCGCGGCTGGCCAAGAGTATCCTGCGGCGTGACAGCGGGCTTTTTGTTACGGGCGGTGGAGGGGTGGGCAAGACCCGCCTGTTGAGGGAGTGCGTCGCTGAGTACCGCTGCGAGCACGGGGGACTCCGATTTGGCCTGCACGTCGTGGCTCCAACCGGCGTGGCGGCAGCGGTGGCTGGTGGTGTCACGCTGCACGCCTACCTGCGCCTGCCAGCCGGGTGCTTTGACGAGTCGCTCAGCGAGGAGGAGGATGCGGAGCGGCTGTACACCGGCATGACGACGGCCACCAAGAAGCGGCTGTCGGACACGGCGGTCCTGCTGGTCGACGAGGTGTCGATGGTGAGCAGCCGCATGTTTACGCTCCTGTGCCACTCCTTGGACCATGCCCACACAGAGCACAACCCGGAGCGGCCGTGGAGGATGGTGGCCTTCGGCGACTTTTTCCAGCTGCCGCCGGTGCGGCGCGGTGACGAGGATAAGTTTGACACCAGCGGCTGCTACGCCTTTAAGTCGCTATTCTGGACGCGCCTCTTCCAAGACAACCAGCTCGAGCTCAAGTATGTCTGGCGCCAGGAAGACAAGCAGTTCATCGACATGCTCTCCAGCCTTCGCGTGGGCAACGTCACCAACGACTTGGCGGCCTTCCTGGAGATGCGCGCAGAGGTGTACAAGTCGCGTGTGTCGGCGGGTGGCTTAACAGACCTGGAGGTCACGCACATCTTCCCGCACCGGGAGCGTGTCAGGATCCACAACCGGCAGTGCCTGTCCACGATGGAGACGATCAACGGCTGCCAGCGGCTGGTGTACACGGCCATCGACTACCCCATCAAGGTGCAGCTGACAAAGGAGGAAGTGACGCGTCAGCTTGACACCGCGCTGATGGCGCCTGAGGTGCTGGAGGTGTGCGTGGGGGCGCGCGTCGCGTCGTGTATCAACTTGTCGGACGGCGACAAGGACGTGCCTAACGGCACCATCGGGACGATCGTGCGGTTTGAGTCGGTCGCCTCCCATGGCTCGAGCGGCAAGGCGACCAAGGTGCCCGTCGTGCGCTTTGACGCCGTGCGGGGCCCCGTGGAGATGGTCGTCACAGCAACGGACATGAAGCTGCAGTCGGTCGCGAGGGACGGGGCGTACGCAAGCCGGTTCCAGATCCCTCTGGTGCTGGCGTGGGCCGTCACAGTGCATCGGTGCCAAGGCTTGTCCATGGACGCAGCTGTGATGGACCTGGCGCCGTGCTTTGTCAGTGGCATGGTCTATGTGGCCTTGTCAAGAGTGCGGACGATGGAGGGTGTGCACGTTCTGTCTTTTGACTGTGAGAAGGTGCAGGCGGATGTACGTGTGGGTCTCTTTTACAGCGCGCAGCGCGACTTGGGATACGTGTTTCTTGATTGTGTGCTTCCTACGCGTGGTGTGTAAGCGAGGGAGACGCTACTTGTACATTGGTCATTGATTGTTTGTGCAGTATCTGTTGGTTCCATGTATGGGGCACGGGTACTCTCTGTTTTTTCTTGTATCATCCCCACTGGAAGTGGCCATCATCCCCACTGGGAGTGGCCACGTGCAGGAGCGGCCAATTGCTTCCTCCCCGCTGTTAAGAACAGTCTGGAAAATGCGGCGGCGCCGGGACGGAGTGGTCATTTCCCCTCTACTTTTGTCGGACGTACGACATGGTCTCCTTCATGAACACGACCACGTCAATAAGCAGACACCAAGCACACGCAGACAGAACAAAAAAAAACACCAAGTGCCGCACGCCCCCACACATCTGTTGCTCAAGCAATCTCGTTTGGCGATGCAGTTTCGCTTGTGGACGGGGTGGCACCCGCTGCCTCCGTCGAGCTGCCCCCCTTCCCCTGATCGACACTACTCGCAGGCATACCCAAACACGCCGCCATACCCGCTGAAGCGGAAGCAGCCGCGGAGACAGCGGCAAGGCTTCGGGCAGCAGCAGTGGCCCCAATAATCGAGGCGTGCGCCGACGCACGCGCCGCCGCGGCCGGGTTGCCAGCCACGGGCGGTTTGCCCGTCGCGGGAGAGCTGCCCGCCGTCCTCTGCTTCTTTCTCGGCGCCGGAATGCCACCGACTGAGGCGCTAGCGGGGCTAGCGGCGGCGCCAGAGGCACCGACGCTGCCTGCCTTCTTCCTCTTCTTGCTCGTCGCCACGGCACTAGACCCGGCAGCAGCGCCCGAGGCGTCGCCCGAGGCGACGGCAGCGGCGGTGGCAGCGGTGGCGCCCGAGGCGGAGGCTGCGTCGGTGCCCGAGGCCGCGGCAGCGTCGCTGCCCGGGGTCGCTGCAGCGTCGGTGCCCGAGGCGGCAGCTGCGTAGCTGCCCGAGTCGGCGGCCGCGTCGCTGCCCAAGTCGGCGGCGGCGTCCGTGCCCGCGTCGGCGGCTGCGTCGGCGCCCGAGGCGGCAGTAGCGTCGGCGCCCGAGGCGGCGGTAACGTCGGCGCCCGAGGCGGCGGTAGCGTCGGCGCCCGAGGCGGCGGTAGCGTCGGCGCCCGAGGCGGCGGTAACGTCGGCGCCCGAGGCGGCGGTAGCGTCGGCGCCCGAGGCGGCGGTAGCGTCGCTGCCCGAGGCGGCGGAAGCAGCGGCGCCCGAGGCGGTCGCTGCGTCGGCGCCCGAGGCGGCAGCCTCGTCGGCGCCGGGGGTGCCGGCTGCGTCCGCGCCCGGGGCGGCGCCAGCGGCGGCGCCAGGGGCGGCGACAGCGGCGGCGCCAGGGGCGGCGCCAGCGGCGGCGCCAGCGTCTGTGGCGGTACGTTTCCGGCGCCTGGGGGGACGACGAGGAGCCACGGGTGCGCGAACAGTTGCGGCCAGGGAGGCTGCTTTGGCTCGGGAGACGCGGCGAGCGGCAAGGCGCTTGGCGCGACAATCGGCGGCCTCGCGCATGGCTCGCAACAAGTAGGCCGCCTCCAGCGCAACGCTGCGGCCTTCCCGGATTCCATCGCCATCAGCAGGGGTGCCGCCATTATTTGCCGCCGCAGTAGCAGTAGCACAGACGGCAGTAGCACCATGAGCGCCATGAGCGCCATGAGCGCCACCGGCGCCACCAGCGCCACCGGCGCCACCGGAGCCACTGGTGCCACCAGAAGCTCCTCCCCGCCGAACTGTACCGTCTCCTCGAGCAGGAGCGCCTTGAACGTGCAGCCCTGCGTCGCCGCCGCGACGACCGCCCGCCCCGGCAGCTGCGTCAGCGGGAGCGGCTTCACTCTCGTGCGGGCTGCGCCCGCCCCCATTGCCATCGTCGGTGTTCCGGTCCGACGCAGCCGCGCCACCGGTGCCCTCTGCCGCCGAGCCCGCCTCCTCTCCCCTAACGACACGCTCGACCTCCAAACCCGACAAGACGAGGGTCGGGTGGCGGGTCGGCCTAGCCGCAAAGCAGCCCGCCGTTACCTCCTTAACAATCCTCACCGCATCTGGCTCAAATGTGCAAAGGAGGAGAAGGGCCGCCACCATGTCGCCGATCCTCTTCGTCCGGAAGGCGGTAAGGTCCACCACGAGCACCTCGTCCGGCATATTGAACAGCTTGTGACGCCGCCCAGCAAGCTGGGGCACGTCAAGCGATGCTTTTATGCCCAGCATGCTGACCCGATGGCACCACAGCGATCGGCCCTTCTCCACTGTGACCGCGCCTCGGGGGTTGGCGACCGTACCTCGGGGAGCGGGCCCCCTCCCTTTATCAGGGAGCCTCCACGTCTTGAGACGCTTAGTGCGAAGATACGCCACCAAGTAGCCGAGTACCAGCGGCTTGCCGGCCGCAGCCGAGGCTTCGGGTGCCGTAGTGGCCACCGCCGCGCCAGGGGCTTCCTTGGGGTCCGTGCCTCCCGCTGGCTCGCCACCTTCCATCGCCGTGCCGTCCGCCGACTTGCTGCCCGCGCCGGTTCCGGACCCTTTGCCAGCGCCGATGCTCCCGCCAACTCCCTCCCCATCCCCATCGGCCAAGGTCGCTGCTGCTGCCACTGCGGCAACCGCGGCCGCGTCAGTAGCCGCCGCTGTGCCGTCCGTGCCGCCGGCCGGCTCACTGCCATCCATCGCGGAGCCGAGGCCCGACCCGCTGCCGCCGCCGGCACTCGACTCGCTGCCTGCGCCGCGGCCCGAATCGCTGCCCGCGCCGCCGCCGCCCGACCTGTTTCCAGCGCCGACGCTGTCTCCATCGCCCTCCCTGTCCCGAACGGCCACGATCGCTGCCTCTGTCGTGGCCACGGCCACGTTTAAGGGCGCCTCCGTGCCGCCCGTGCCGCCCGTGCCGCCGGCCGGCTCAGCGCCCCCTATCGCCGCGCCGCCGCCCGACGCACTGCCAGCGCCGGCGCCCCCTTCCTCCCCCGTAGGCGGGGCTGCCGCAGGAGCGGGTTGTGACCCACTCCCGCCCGCCCCTCTCTCGACGTCCGCGGCGTCCACGAGCGCTGCCGCGGTGGCGGCCGCGGCCACGTCCGTGGACGCCGCCGCCACGGGTGAGCCGCCCACGTTAGTCGCGCTGCCCGCCGACGAGCCACCTGGAGCGAAGGGGCTGGCTGGGGTGACCGCCGAAGGGGGTGAGCTGCTGCCGACTCGAGGTGCGGCCGCCACCACGCCCGCCACCGTCTCCGCCGTGAGGCCAGCCTTGGCAATGACGAAGCTTTGGTACGCAACGAAAGCCTTCTGGCCCAAAGAACGACAGAGATTCGCCGGATGGCTCGAGTCTGCCACCACCTTAATAACGGCCTGCACCGCGGAGAGGGCAGCAGTGGTAGGCACACAGACACGGGGACGCACAGAAGAGAACGCAACGCGGGCGCGCAGGCCAGGCATCGTCATCATAGAGATGTCCAGGCGCTCACCCGTGCAATCCGTGCTCTCAGCTCGCCCCCCACGCCCCTCCTCGCGACGCATCGCCCGCCTAGTTTCCGCCATAAGGCGGTTGTCCTCCTCCCCAACGGAACCAATGAGAAAGTCATACTCCTCCTTCCGCCAAACGTGCCGCAAAGCAGCGTCCACCAAGCGGGCGACGTCGCGGTCTTCCACATCGAAGAGACCGACGCGGTCGTAAACCGATACCCAGTCGATGCTGGTCGTCAGCTCGGCCTCGTGGTTGGTAGCCCGGCTAACTGCCGCGTGGACGCTGCCATTAATGGGCGTGAGAGCCCGTTGGAGCGCTTTTGACGCCTGCAAAAAGTTCTTCAAAAGAGGGGCAATAGCCTCCTTCGACCGACTGTCAGTGATGCACAGGCCCTTCAAGGCCTCCTCAAAGCGGTCCATGGGTCAGGCCAGGGGGGGGCACAAAGACCGCACAAGACACGAGGGGGAAGAGGAGGCCCCAACCGCGGGGGGGGGCGGCAATAGGGGGTCGGGGATAGAAAGAA
>Ga0209093_1000939_pt1 | contig 16361 bp, 24 predicted proteins | sample SidtaG_4_FD_187450 | JGI IMG/M metagenome (GOLD analysis project Ga0209093, IMG submission 187450) | Marine algal microbial communities from Sidmouth, United Kingdom - Sidmouth_Male1 metaG (SPAdes) (version 2) | ecosystem: Host-associated > Algae > Red algae > Unclassified | place: Sidmouth... | reverse complement strand
CCCCCCCCCCCCCCCCCCCCCCGCGCGGGCCCCCCCCCCCCCCCCCCCCCCCACCCTCACACCACGGGCGGCGAGCCGCCCCCGTCTGACGGCGGCGACGGCCTTCGCCGGCTACCTTGTCGCTGTATTTCGCTTGCATCAGAGGCGGGCGCCGGCGGCGGCGGGGCGTCAGGCGCGGCGGGGATGTAGCCGCGCCCCGCGGGAGGGGGTGCGCAAGGCGGGGAGGGGCTTTCTGCAACGCTCTATCACTCCAGTTCACAATCAAATCAAACACGCCTCGGTGGGCGTTCCGCTCGCCCTTGCCACCCGACGGGGATGGCCCGCCCCACGCCACCCCGCCTAGGCACGCCACCCACCCACCCACCCACACCCACCCCGCGGCGCCCCGTCACTCGCTCGGCGCGTGGCGTTGCGCTTGCTCAATAAACCTCTCCACCGACGTCTCCTCCCAAGTCGTACCGCGGCGGGTGCCCCCAACAGCATTGCCACAACGGCGCCACGCCCAAGCACCGTCGCGGCCACGAGTTCGTGTTGCACCGCCGTGACAGACAAAAAAGGGACTATAACCTCACGCAAGCTCACGCAACGTCACCTCTGCGATGCACACCGGGACCATCTCCACCGGCGGGCACTCTAGCACAAAGTCACCAAAGATAGTGGCAAACCAACCACTCTCGGCAAACCCAACACCTGGTATGAGCACCTGTATAGCCCACTGCCCACAAAACGAAATCCACCGAAAGCAACGACCGGCCCGCCACTGCAGCACCGCGAGAATGCTCAAGACGCCAGACTGCTCTTTGGAAGTGCCCGCGTCCCACCCAAAGGAGTACGTGTCACCGAACGTCATGGAGGGGTCAAACAGGACCTGGCCAGCGTCCTTAATAAGAACCAAGTAGGCCCGCGTGCCGCGCCCGGTCTCAAAGCCCAAGCGCCGCAACGAGTGGCTGACGGCGGCGAAGAATGTCGACAGAGCGCAGAGCGGCAGCAGGTAAAGCGACCCAAACCCCGTCGGTGTTGCGCTGTGGCAGGTGAGCCAGTCATCTAGCGTGCGCAGTGCCGTGCGTGAGAATCCCGCGGACCCCCTTTGGCGTGGTGCCATGCACCAGCAGCACCGGAGGGTCCGCGTGCTGGTCAGCTAAAAACTCAACGGAGGAGGCATACACGCTCACGTTGATGTACATATTCATGCCGATCGTGCGGCGCCCGAGTGGCTCGTCGTCCTCCAGGTCGTCGCCAGGTTGCACGCTCTCGTCGTCGTCAGCCGCCTCATCTTGTTGGCCGCCGTCGGCGGCGGGGTGGGTGGGGGCGGTGGAGGAGGTGGAGGCGAGGCCGATCGCGTGCAACAAACCCGACCCGTCTCCAAAAGAACGAGCGGGGGAGGTGGGGGGAGAATTAGCGGCAGGGCCTTGGTCATCACAACCCCGTCCTTGGTCCTCGCCCCCAGACACGTAGTCCGCCTCCTCACACTGCACGAGGCCATGTACCGTCGGCTCGTCGGGCATCATGCGCTCTACGAGCGGGATGAGGTCGTCGTCGACCGGAGCGGGGGAGCGGAAGAAACTGCCCGCGCCACGCGCCCGCAGCACGCAAAGCAGCGCCTCGAGCGTGGTGGCAGCAAAACCCTGGGCTTTTCTAGCCGGGATTCCGGCATCCGCCAACAAGTCGCGGGCCGACCGAGCCACAAGAGTTTTGGGCCGGCGTTGCCATTGCCCAAAAACCGCGCCGTCCACACAGCGCCAGCCGGAGCTCCGCGCCAATCGAAGGGCGGACGCACATGCCAGCATGATGCTGCGGCACACGCGTCGGGCAAGCGAGGCACGCCCGTGCAGCTTCTTAATGGCGCGCCAGACGTCCTGCGTCTCTTCAGGAACAAGGCGCACCCAAGAAGCCGGTAGACTCGGCGGCCAACTCGCGCCACCAACCGCGTACGGCCCGACGAACATCTCCCCAGCCGGCCCCGTTGGAGCCGGCAAGAAGTGGCGGGAGGGCACGGCGACCTCGCCTCGGCCGGCGGCGCGCTGAACGAGCGCCACCGCGTTGGGTGCCACCGCTGACGCGCGCTCGCCAAGCCACTCGTAGGCACAGCGTAGCGACGAAAACTGGGGGACCACCACCGGGTGGTGCGCCAGCCGCAGGACGATATTGGTGGGCCACGCCGGCCCACCGCTTCGGCTTACCCTGCACGATGGGTGGCATCGCGGGGGGTCCGCCCCCCGCGGCGGGCACGACTTGCACACGTCGTCCGGCGCGTGGTAGAGCAGCGCGCCGCAGCACGTCCAGCCGTGCGAGCTCCGCAGCTTCTCGAGCACGTCGCTTGGCAGCGTGGTCGTCAGGCCACAGAGCAGGTCGCCCGCGTGCGACCACAGCAGGTTGTGCAACGAGGTGACCGTCCAGAGCTGCGATGCAGCTGCGGAGATGGTTTTGACCATGACGATCACGGCGTCGCTCATCTCCTTGTGGCTTAAACGGGGACAGCACCGCTCACAGTTGTGCGTCGCCACGTGCAGCACCGATGTTTTTCTTGGCTTTGAGTTGATGATTGCATGAAAGTGTAGCCCCTGCATTGCAGCCAGCTTGTCGTTGAGCAGCTTCTGAGCGCCGCCCACATTGTAGCCGCTCGGTTAGTTGTACAACGCGAGCAAGCTGGACATGGAGGTGCGCTGCGCGCCCACATCCTCCATCATCTGCTTGATGTCCGAGCCGAGCAAAGCCTGAAAAGCGGCGACACGGTCGCTGCGGGAGGTTGACGCGGCCGCTCCGAAGACGCTGCAGGGACATGTTGCACTGCCCATGAATACTTCGGCCAAGGGCTTGGCAACACCTCGCGTCAGCACGTCCCGTAGCGCATCAATGGCGATGCGCACCACCGCCGGTAAGACATCAGAGCGCAGGTAGTACCGCACAGCACTTAGGACGGATGCGCCCCTGCCGCCACCAGAAACGGAGGGGTCGTGGGGGGGCGGCGGCGGCGGCGACGAGAGACGACAAAGAGGGGGGGCTCTCCGCCGCCGCCGTCATCGTCTGGTAGTCGAGCGGGCGGCACGGGGGCGCAAACAGCACGGTCAGCGCGCCCGACTCCACCGGACCCGCACAAAACGTCGGCGGCGGCGACATCGCCGCCTCCGTCAACACAGCCGGCACCAGCAACACTTCTGGCACAACTGCCACCGGCACTAACGCCGCCAGCACCCGCGTCGGCACCCCCAGCGCCACCTCCGCACCCGCCGCCGCCGCCATTGCTACCGCCGCTGCCACCGTGACCGTCCCCGCCGTGGTCCCCGCGGGTGTTTCGCCAACTGACGACGCTGCCGGCGCCGCCACCGTCGGGGCCCTCCTCGTCATCGGACGGGGCGGGTTTGTGGGTCCGCTTGTCAGTAGTTGCAGAATTGTTGTGCAACTTGTGACCCTTGCGCGGGTTGGCGGGGTGTACGTGTCGAGACCAAAGATGAAGGTCGCCAAACTTTCGCCGGTCCTCTCGGCATAACTTTTCGAGCCTCTTGAGCAGCCGCCGTCTGGCCGCCGCCGTCAGCGCATCACGAGCTTGCTCTTCTTGGAGACGTACGTGGCGGGGAGCGTCAGAAGCGCCCAACACCTGTCCCACCAGCTTGCTGGTGCGTGGGGTGCTCGACACCAGAGGTGTTGGAGCCGCCGACGGCGCGCCACTGGGGGGCTCCGCCGACGGGGAACCGCCGGGGGACGGCACAGGTGACCTCCGCGCGCGAGTTCTGCGCGGCTCCGATGGCGACCTGGACGCCCGCCGTGTGCTTCTCGAGGCGGGAGACGGACCCGGGGTCACCCGTCGCCGAGATGACGGCCGGATCCGTACTCTGCTGTCATTGGAGTCCGCTCCAGACGAGGCAGCCGCAGGTGCATAGGCGCGAAGAGTGGAGTCTGGGGGTGTCATGGAGCGCTTGTGTGGTGAGAGTGGGGAGGGGGGGGAGCGTGGCTGGGTCAGGGCAAAGGAACCAATCGGATCATCGTCGTCCATACTGGCCGATCGGGTGGTTGGGAAAGCGTGGTGCACAACGAGCGGGGAGGGATGAAAGGAAAAAGGCAAGACAGCGTGACTGCTTGCGGGACCCCGCGCGGTCGTGGGTCTTGACTGTCCCGTGCGGGCATTGTTGCTGACACTACATGTGGCGTTTAAATCGCGACAAGAGTTTCTTCTGCTGGCATAGATCCCTAGGAGTCGTTGGCGGAGTCGCGGGGAGTCGTTCGTGGAGTCGCTGGGAGTCGTTGGTGGAGTCGTTGGGAGTCGTCGGTGGAGTCGTTGGGAGTCGTTGCGTTCAGCCTGGGATCAGGCATTCACTTATCGCCTCAATTTCGGCATCTAGCCCGCATCGACCATTCGGATCCGTGCGTTCATTGCAACGCCAAACCACCAGACGTCATTATTCCTTCTCGCCCGTCCAGCTTTTCCCAGATCGACAGAAATACGGTCGGCGACAGAGTCGTTGGGAGTTATTGGCAGTCGTTGGAGCCGTTGGGAGTCGTTGGGAGTCGTTGGTAGAGTCGTTCGTAGAGTCGTTGGGAGTCGTTGCGTGCAGACTCTCAACGTGTCCCTGAAGGTCGAAGGCCTGCTGCTGCATCTGCGCATGCAGGGGTTGAACCCGTCGACCACCTGCGGGCGCACCGAGCTAACGCACGGAGCTGCGCTCTTTCGCATGACCGCTACGATACCTGGTCTTTTATTCATTGGACTTTTGTGTGTTGTGTCCACGCCCTCGGTGACCATGCCGACGAGGAGGGCGAAAAAAAAAAACCATCCCCGCCGCCGCGTTGACGCACGACACGGCGCGGAGGAGGTTGCTACTCAGCTCCCTTTGCTGGCGTAGTGAGCGTGGCTCGTATCATGAAGCATACACCACCAGTGGCGTCGATGCCGTTTGGGCAACGGCATGATGCGCACAATGTGGACATCATGCCGATATCATGCGAGTATTCGTTCATCTCTCAAAAAGGGTGTTCCAGATGAAATCCGAAAACGTACAACTGTCTGATGCGAGATCCTCCGAGAAATAATAAACTTTCAGTTTGGTAGTAGTTAAGCACGCCCTAAGCACGCCCCTTGATTGCTGGGCGTCAGGACGTGCGTGACACGCCCTAAACCACGAGTTTGAGCACGCCCCGTGACGGGGCGTGAGCACGCCTGGGAGGTGCTCACCAAACTTACACCACAGTGACGCCCGCATCGGAAACTCTCCATCGAGTCGCGGCCGTAAAATGACAAAACTGACAGTACATGGACAACTGAGATTCTCGGCTTGGCGCACACCGAGGTCGGTATCTCCGCGGCTTTGGCGCTACCACAGGCGCGGAAGACCGCCGCTGAGGCTCTCCCTCTACTGGAAGTTGTCTTTCGGGACCATCCATCCATCTCCGCGGCTGTTTCGGCGGTAGCTGCCAACGCCGAGGTGTCAGAAGCTGCTTTGTTGAAGGCGTGGCAGCGCGCTGGGGGCGGCGCGCGTCCCCGCCATGGCAGCTTCCTGCTGACGGCTGACCAGGATGCTACACTGCTGGCGGTTTTGCAGGCCTTCTCAATCAACAACTTCGCCCTATCAACTACTCAAATCGCGGAGCTAAGCCACCGGCGCCGGGGGGTAGCCGTGTCTTTGCGGTGGGTACCAAAATAGGTCTACGTTAAACGACGTTGGATTGGGTGGCGGGCATGCGAAGCCCTGGCGGACAAGCGGGCGGGGGCGCAGGTGGTAGAGGACATCCAGGGTTTCTGTGAGCAGCTCTCACGTTTCCTCAACGAGCACTCCCTCCGTCCGGTCGCGGTTTCCCACTGCGATGAGACAAGAGTGGTCCATCGGTGCGGATGGTTGACGAATAAGCGGGTGGAGGTGCACAGAAAGAACCGCCCGAACGCCACCTTCAACCGAATCAAAACGGTGGCCTCCTTTCTGACACATGTGGCGGCTTCTACGACGGTATTCTTTTCGGAGTGCGTGCTCAACGGAAAGTTCAACGAGGGAGAGTCTGCGGAAATCTCCTTTGCGCTCTAGAAGGCCCCCCCCTCCAGCCTCCGGGAGTGGCGACGCTACTTTATCTGGACCAACACAGGGTATCTCAGTGACGTCACATTTGCCAATGTTATAGACCTGCTTGCGGAGCAGTGGACTGCGCGCAACTCTGGCCGGGAATCGCTCCTCTTCGGTTACCAGCTGGGCTCCCACAAGAAGTTCGCGAAGATTGAGGCGGCGCTGCGCAGAGATGGCTACCTCTTACACCTAGCTCTACACTCCTCCCATATCAATCAACCACTTGAAGGGGTGCCATTTGCCTCGTACAAGAAGTCCTCGGTGGAGCAGGGAGAGCAGGCGACGTTTGAATCGCTGCTGACGGGTACCCTCGCGCGGGCCTCACTCCTGTGGGCAGCGTACTTGGCTGAGCACCAGGCCTTCACCCGCGCCAACATTCTCGGTAGTTTGCTCCGGTGCACGCGCTGGCCGTTTGACCCCATCGCAATGCCGCGGCAGTGCCGTGGGGCCACGGGTTTGGTCGTCCGCCGCGGCATTCTTCACGAGGAGGCCTCCGCGGCAGCGATTGAGGTCATTAAGGCATCCACAGAGCGCAACGAGGTGGCCGCCGCGTCGCTTTCCGAGGGCAAACCTACTGTACGGCGTGACATTTTTCACTCTCCTGCCGACCTGCTCCCGCAACACGCCGAAAACGTGGCCGCGGAGGCCGCCCGCGTGGCTGACGAGGTCAAACGTAAGCCGAGAGGGAAGCTGAGGGTGCGGAAAAGGCTGCTGAGGTGGTGTGCAAGGCCGCAGAGAAGGATCAGACCACCTGCCAGGCGTGTACAAACACGGCGCGACGTACGCGGCGGGGGTGGGCTCGCTGCCGTTGCCGGGCTTGTTGGGTGTGCCCTCTGTGCCAAAAGGAAGATGTGGCGTATACTGTCTTTGGGGGACACATTAGTGTGTGCACTGCGAAAGTTACAGGCCCCTACATGTAGGCTTAGCATGTGCGCGTTGACGGCGTCCCAAATGTGAAAGAATCAATTCCGTTTCGTCTTCCGTCCTGTCCGCCTTTGTCCATTGGCACTCAGCTTTGTCTTCTTAGGTCCGCGACTCAGCGTCGCTGAGTTTGTCGACATGTCCCAACACGTTGCCAACAATGTTTTTATGATGAGTACATTGTGCACCTTTTTGCTAATGTCGAACAGGCAGCTTCAAAAGGGGGGGGCTACAAGTTCTATAGAGCTGCACGGCCCAGCTCTGAGGGCCCTCAGTCTTGGACCTCCCTACATGTGCGCGACGCAATTGAGGAGAATCCTGTTGCATGCCATGAATGATGGAAGAAATGAAGAGCACCTCCTATTGGTCGAGTCGATGACTCACATAACTTTGGGGTACTCTACAGGAAACTTCGGGCGGAAAACCGGCATCTCCTAAAGGAAACCGGCATACTCGACTCACTATTCCGGTTTCGTGGCACCCGTTGGGGATCGACTGTAGTGCTGACAGTAACAGTCTCACGGAGGCATCACTTTGCTGACAGCAAACCAGATCAGATGCGATCTGTAAAGATCACGCGGCCTGAAGCGCAATTGTTCGACTCCGCCAGTTCCCAACGGGTCAGTGTCAGCACATCGCACGCCCGATCCATCGCACGTCCGATCCATCGCCAGTACTTCAGGCGCGGGTGCGCGCTACATTGTACGACAAGGCTCTTCACGGCCATCATGGGAGTGTTGTACGAGTGCCCATGCGCGATATGCTCCCGTCACCCATCTGGCGGCAGGTACGTGAGCAGGGCAACTTTTTACCATCATGGTGGTAGCAATATGGCCCTGAGCAGAGCCAAGCGCCGCCGAACCGATGACGCGGCTGCGGACGAAGACCCAAGCGCGCTGGATCCAGGCCATGACGGAAGCGTCGAGGAGGAGGAGGCCAGCGACGGCGCTCATACCACCGGCAGAGATGAACAAGACGAGGAGACGGATGGCGGCGTGCTCGACCGTACTGGCGGTGGCTCCGTCGGTGCATGGGCTGTGGACAGGCGCGGGTCAGACAGTGGCGGAAATGGCGACGGCAGTGTCAAGTCCGACGGCAGTGATGATGGCGAGCGGCTGGAGGAGGAGGATCTACCCCTGGACGTGTTTCAGAACTTCCCGCTTTCTGATGGCGGCGACGACAATGAAGCAGGCGAAAACGCTGAAGACCCTGGGCTTCTTCTTCAGCAGGCGCTTCAGCCCCTGGATGACGTGCAGCACGGGGCTCCCGACAATGAGCACGTTGGGCAGTCCACGCCGGCTGCTGTTTCCACTAACGGGGTGGCCTTGTCGCCAGAGGCCTTCGCCGACATGGTCCATGACTTTGTGGCGTTCAACTTCGCGCAAGAGTACAACCCACATCGAGAAGCGCTGGCCACCATGCTGAAGCAGAGGACTCACAGGGGGCTCAAGAACAGGACACCGTACAAGCTGGACAAGTTTGTCAACAACGCGGTGCGCCTCGAGGAGAAGATCGTGCATTGCTGCCGGAACGGCTGCATGGCGTACACGGCTAAGCATGCGCAGGCTAATTCGTGTCCCTTTTGAAAGGTAGAGCGGTACAACTCTCAAGGGCAACCAGCCAAGACGACGCGGTACTGAAAGATAGCGCCATGGATGGCCATGATGCACGCGGACCCGGACATTGGACCCGACATGATTAAACTGAACGAGGAAGCGCTTTCTGATGCCGAGAAGGTGCGAAAAGTGTTCAAGGATTTCTACCACAGCAACATCTACCGTGATCTGGTCAAGAAGGGCATCATCAAGTCGCCTATGGACATCTTCGTGAGCTTGGGGGCCGACAGATACGAATCCTGGAAGCAGAGCGGCTATCAAGGATGACCTATCATTCTCACTATCATGAGTATGCCCACCTCGACGCGGTTCAAGATTGCTTCGCAGCTGCTAGTAACGGTCACCCCGGGTCCGAATGAGCCAAAGGATCTAGAGTCCTTTCTCCATCCTGTCATGGAAGAGCTCAACCTGCTGGCGCGCGGGGTGCCCGGGTTCAAGATCGCCGGAGTGGATGGGCCACAAGAGGTTCGAGTCCTCCTGCTCCAACTGACGTCGGACATGACCGGTGGAAACAAAATGACGGGCATGAAGGGCAGCAATGGTCGACAGCCAAGTCGCTTCCAGGACTTCCATGGTGTCTGGGTGGAGGGCTCCAACCACTATTACTTTCCAGACAGGGACCCGTCGGACAAACCTGCGTCGCGTGCCAAGCTCTTTGACATCAAGGACTACAACAAGAACCGACGGACGGCTTCCTCAAGAACCGAAGCTGTCGACATCATTGAAGCGGCACGATTGCAGAACCGGCCCAAGACTTTCGTAGAGCGATTGATGCGGGACAGCGGGTACAAAGGCTACTCCCTCATGGCGTGTCCCAGCCCGGCGGACAAGTCAGCCTATCCCCACATGAGCTACTTGTGGGACATCGGGCCTTCTTCCGCGCCGTACGACGTCATGCACCTGGTGCTACAGAACAACGTATCCAATCTGTGGCGACTGTTCTCAGGCGTGTGGAAGGACTCCAACAAGGCTCCACACAAGTGGGCTATGAAGGATAGCGTCGCAGAGGTCGTCGGTTCCGAGATTGCGGCAGCCCGAGCGACTGTGCCCCTATTTCAAGCCCGTGGGCTGCGAAATGTCAAGACTCACTACAAGTCGTACAAGGCGGTTGAGTGGATGTTCTTTGTGCTGAGCACAGGCCCTGCTGCTCTAGCTGGGCGCATTCCAGCGGAGGCCTACAAGATGTTTATGTGCCTCGTGCGCGCATGCCGCCTGATCTTTGTGCCGGACGACCTCCCAGTGAGCGATGTGGCGACCCTCAAGACGGAGCTGGAGAATTTCTGCGGCCTCTTCTACAAGAAGGCCTACGGAGGTGACATCAAGAACATCACGCTGTGCCTCTCCACAGTTGTGGCTCTACTGGACATCCCGTACAACATAGAAGCGTGCGGGCCTGTATGGAGCTACTGGCAGTTTCCCATGGAGCGCTACATCGGCACGCTTCCTGCGCTCATGCGCTCTCGGTCCAGCCCGCATGCGGCGCTGATGAATGCGGTGGCGCGGAAGTACAGGGCGGAGTTGATTTCTTCGCACGCGTCTTCCTTCCACCGCGAGCTGTGGACAGACGCCAGTGGGCGAGACCCCTGCGCGCAGCCGGAGTACTCGCGCAATTCCTTCGCCTTCCCGTCCAAGGAGAACCGGCAGGTGACGTTGATGTCACCGCGCAAAAGGCCAGAGGTGATGGTTGGCCATGAGCTGCAGAGCCTGCTCAAGGTGTTGGAGCGCAACCGGCAAGGCGCTCTACCTTCGAAGATTTTCGGTAAGAAGTACTTTCGGGCGGTCCTCCCCTCGGGAGCAGTAGCTGGCTCCACAACGCTGGCATCTGACAGCAGTACAGCCCAGCGACGGAACAGCTTCGTACGCGTTCGGAGCACTGTGCGTGTACGCACAGCCGCTGGCGGTGAGAGAGAGGAGGAGCGTCCTGCATACGGACTCGTCGACCACTTCCTGCTCGTCCGCGTATGTGGAAAGCTTGGGGCCTACGCCTACATTCGATGTGTCAAGTCAAGCTCCGACACACAAGGTCGATATGGCCTACCTTCGACATTCCACGACATGGACGCCTTCCGTGACTACAGCGGCTGCTTGCGGTATGTAGACGTCCTGGCGATTGACCACAGTGTCGGCACCCTGAAGCGGAAAGCCATCCACGTCGTCCTTCACACGAGGTATCCTTTTGCAATTGTAGAAATGTGACCAAGGACGCTGGCGAGAACTGGAAGTGATAAAGGGGTGCCGTGGGGGCGAGGAAGAAAGCAACATGGCCAGGAGGAGGGTGGGAGGGGTGCGTGGGAAATGATGTGGGTGGGAGGAGAGGTTGAGGGTGGGAGGAGAGGTTGCCTGGTACAGTCAGTACGAGCAGATTACTCTACATTCCTCGCCAGTGCGACTTACCTGCACTTATAAGCTCTAAGTGCTCGAAAAGTCCTCACGTGCGACTTATTCGGAGTTATATGGCGTAAGTGCATGATAACTCTGCATACTCGTGTAATTAATGTAAGTTGGCGCGGTGTTTCGCACCACCTTCATATCCCACCAAGCAACCGCCGCTCACCGCCGCTCACTCTCGCCTGCTGTTCCGGACCTCCCATCTCATTGGACAAGGAGGGATCCTCAACAAGGGCCGTCAACTGAGGGTGCCCCTGAGGAAGAGAGGGTGCCCCCGAGGCCAGCCCCTGCGACGGTCGCTCAGCCTTTACTTGACAACCACGATGCCACACCTACACACACCATCCGTCCAACCCCGCCCCCAACACAACCACCCCCCCTCTCACAGTCATTCGTCCGCCGCTCGCCCCCCCACGGCTGCACCCCACTGTCCTCCCCGCCACGCAACCATGGCGCCTCCGGCCGTCGACACGATGTCGGTTGACTGGTTCACCCAACTGCCCCCCGCCTACCGCTCGCTCTACCTCGCTCGTCGCGGTGGTGGCGGCACCCCCGACGGCCAGCTGCCTGGAGCTCCTCCACGCTGGCTACACGTCGCCACCAGCGGCCCCGCGCTGACGCCGGCCGACCTGCCCCGCGTCCACGGCGCTCATCCTCCAGCTACCCACCTGACAGCCGAATGCCCCGCTGCCGCTACCACGCCTCCGACTACCGACACGGTCATGCAGCTCGAGGCGCTCGCCTCCATGGAGGCTGTCGTGCTCGCTCGTGCCGCGGCGCAAGGCGTCATCAACAAGGACAACGCCTTCAAGGCGGGCCCTACCCTTCGCCGCATAGCGGAAGACGACGTCAAGGTCGTCGCCCGCGGCTGGAGCGGCGGCGCCATCGGCGGCATCGACGGCGTCCCGATCCCTGTCGGCGCTACCCGCGACATCCGCCGTCCCCGCAAGACAATCCTTAAGGGCATCAACGTCGTCAAGGGCGGCCTCTGCGGCGTCAACCCCAAGGACAAGAAGGTCATTCTCACCGTCGTGCGCATGGCCGTCGTGGACCGCTTTTTCATCGGCCGCTCCTTTTGTCGGCAGAGCTCGGGCGACGTCGCCACGGCCGCTGCCGACGTTCAGGCGGCCTGCCCGACGCTAGCCCGCGCCCAGCGGAGCTGGGCGGTGTGCGCCCTGCTCGCGCGCGCCGTCCGGCATCGCAACGAGGCTGAGGCTCGCAAGGTCAAGGACAAAGTGGCGGAACTGGCGGCCGCGTCCGCGGCCACGTACAAGACCCCCAAGGCGGCCGAGGTGGCGACGCCCGAGCGGCACTACACACCCGTCGATGACGACCAAGATGCGGCCAGCGGTCGCGGCTCCGACAGCGACGGTGCCGAGGACAATGACGGCAGGGAGGCCTTTCTTTCTTGTCTGTGACCTTTCGTGTACAACGACTAATGTAGTGTCAACGTTGTGTCCTTAAACATTCGCGAGCTAGCTCTTTAAAGTAAAAACCTACTGCATATACCGTCCTACATACTGAACCATGAATGCCGTATTTGGGGAATGATGAAATGGAATATTGACGTATCGGTACAGTTCGAGATCCTGTCCAGGGCCGTGCACCAGCATGTGGTTTGGATGCAACGTCGCTCTCCATCCCTATTGGTCGATGATGAACAGAGCGGATGCGCGTGACCGAGCTCTGCCGCAGTCCCTGGTTTTCGCGGTCTTCATGAGCCCAGGTATGCCGGTTCTCTGCCGTGAGGAGGTCTGAGACACCGGTCGTTGCCTCACTGATGCCGGTTTCTTCCGGAAGACTTCGGTCCCCTGAAGGGCCCTGCGGCGCGTCCCAAACTTTAGGAAACCGGCTTAGTTGTCGATAGGAGTATGCTGGTTTTTGACTCCGGCTTTTTCCGTAGGGGGTACGGGGGACGTCTTCTTTTTACGCTGCGCAGTCAGTATGAAGGTTCTATGGTCAAGTGCAACAGCACATGGGGTCGAACGCGGAGATCTACGGCTCGAGAAACCCTTTGTCGGTCCGTACCGGTGCTCAGTTGCGCACCCTGGGAAAGAGCTTTGTCAACATCTCTGACGTGGAGCCCTGCGCTCAGGTGCGGGTGACGATGATAGCTTTCTTTTTGGACCCGCATCATTCTAGTGGATGCTCACTGACGGCCGAGACCGTGACCACCGATAATGACTTGGAAATTCTCTCGGAGTGTGCCGCTGGAGCTGGGCTGGCCAACTTCGCCACCATCACGTCCGTGAAACAGTATTTCCTGCACCTGAGTCGCGCCAACGACACCCTCGGCGCCCACTTCACAAAGGGACGTAGGCACCCCATGGATCACCGACCGTATCAAGCTGCACTTATACTGGTGCGACTGCTGAGTCATCTCCAGTAGAAGAAAACGACTGTCTCAAGCGCAGTATCACGCAGTTGTACGCCCAAAAACTCTCCTTTATTTCCTGGGTCAAACTGTCTCTCTTTTGTGTGTACATTCCGGTGGCCTGTGCGCGTTTTTTTTATCGAAGCAGGGAACTCCCCGTGCCGCAAAACCCCGGGTTTTTGAGGCGGCGGCGACGGCGGTCGATCCTCGGAAACTTCACGTTTCGGGCGGTCCGGCAGGGGCGGAGCTGCCACTGGTTCTGGGCGTGTTCGTGTTGGGGAGGGTGTGGCCGGCGGCGTGGGCAGTGGTCTGGTGCGGGGTGGACAGACACGTACGCGGTGGGTGCGGGGTTGCTTCTGCATCTTTCGCTGAGTCGCGGTCCTCCTTTGAGAGTTTGTATGCGGTGGAGGGTCTCGGAGATACCGCTGTGGTACTGAGAGAAGCGTGTACATGCACAGCACGCGGGCGTCATAGTTCCGTGGACATCGTTGCTGTGCCTGGCAGTGGCAGCACACAGCCACTGACGCGCGCTTCTCTATGCTTGCGTTTGCTTTGATAGCTAGGTCCCATTTTTTGTGTTTTACCTGTACATTCCAGTGGTCTGTGCGCGCTTTGTTGATCCAAACATTGAACTCCCTGTGCCGCAAGATGCCGGGATTCGAGGCGGTGACGACATCGGTCGATCGTCGGCAACATCGCTGCAACGTTGGCATGTAGATAGATAAATGAAGTCCGCACGAATCGATAACCTGATCGATAATACGTATCGTCAAGTAGTCTATCGGTAAACCTCGGTATTCGTTTTGTAAGAGTTTATAGCATGCAATATCCTCACCGACGTCTCACACCGAGATCGTCAGGTTCACTTAAATTTCGTCCCCGGACAGACAGATAAGCAATCCAGCACCAAAAGTCCGATACGGAGGCACAAGGCACCCATGCGTCGCATAAGGACCATCCCGCTCCAGTTCAGCTTTCCCAGTGACTGCACCTAAGCTTCGAAGCACCTTAGTCGCCCGGCTTCCGGACATTTTCTGGAGCCTCAGGCTCTCGAGTCGAGCGACCAGGCCGTCGTGCCAAAATTCCAGCTCGCTCCGTCGCGGCGCTGTACCTCCTTGCCACTACCCGGCCAATTAGCGTCGCATTGTCGATTGGGGCGCCAGAAGCCCACTCCAGGCACAAGAATGTTCGGCTCACATTCCTTCTGATCCCGCCTAATGCTCGGCCGCCGTATCTATATCTGCTGGATTGTCCAGAGCATAACGCACTTTCGCGCGTGTGAAAAGAGTTGACGCTGAGGCGAAAGGATGTGTTCAGGAGAGACTTCCGGTACTGTAAGAGTTCAGTGGTGGACGTTGAAGCGTGAGACAGGGCTTGCCTACCATGCCTGGGTGGGAATACCACTTGGGAGGGCCAATCATATCGCGACCTTATGTCCCCTCTAGACGTACGAATCAGCCAATGACAACGCACCACAACACAACGCGCGTCGTGGCAGCAAGCGAAGACGTGGAGGAGCCCCGATGGAAAAGCCCGCCCCGCCACCGCACCCAGCACACGGCGGCCCCCGCCGCGCCGGCGGCGGCACGATCGCCGCCGCGCCGCCGACGCCGCCGGCGCACACAATGTTGGCGGCGACGGCGCGGCGTCGGCAAGGCCGCGGTACGGCGGCGCGGCGGCGCGGGGGGGGTGTTGGTGCGGTCGTGGGGGGGGGGCTGTTTTGGTCGGGGCGGCGGCGGCCGGGCGGGTGCTGTAAAAGCCCGCCCCGCCGCCGCACCCAACACGCCGTGGCAGCCGCCGCGCCGCCGGCGGCAAGATCGCTGCCGCGCCGCCGCCGCCGCCGGCGCACACAAAGTCAGCGGCGGCAGCGCGGCGGCGGCGCCGCGGCGCCTTGGTTTTCGAAGAGTGTGTCACGCAAAAGAACATTCTACAGCTACTGCGCGACCGACTCCACAATGCAGGTCCTGTTCTTGGCAGACATCTGACCTTGATACATGTACATAAAGAGACGATCGTTCTGTACAGGGCACATACCTCCCCGCGAGCCCTCCTCCTTTGTTGCCTCCATGCCATGGTGGATGAGGTCTTGGCGGAGAAGGAGAGAAAACCCCTTACGAAGGGTTACGATGACCGGCTTTCCCGCCTTGCTGCGGGACACCTTCGCATGGCCGTACCGGCGGAAGAGCCCGTGGCTGCCGGGGTAGACCGTTACCCGCCTGTTGTCTTCCAGAGCAATGATGAGAGACATTGACGGCAGGGATCCATGCACTATCCACGGCTCTCACACGTCTGTGTGGGCTGGTTGCGCGCCGCACTAACCCGACGTGCGCAGGTGGGCCACGTCCCCAGGGGAGGGGTAGAGGAGGCCCGCGGCAATCTTCAGATGCCGAGCGACGTCGGCTCCGAGGTCTCAGACGCCACGCCACGCCCCGACCTCGTCGAGGCGCTCCGTCAGAGGAAGGAAGGGGGGGTGATGCACTCTCATCAATACGGCGTCGTCCATCTGCTTACTGCCGCCGTGCGTGTCGCCGCGGTCGGGGGGGTAGGCGTTGAAGACGAGCCGCATTTTTCTATTTGTGGTCCGCCGAAGCATCTCCACCAGCGGCACGGCTGTGGCGATTGGGACCACGCCCTCGAGCACGCAGCTGCCGCCTGACGCGTCGCCGACTAAGGCCGGTATGGCAGCGACTGACGGTACCTTGTCCCCAATGGGAATGGACGGTGCATCCCAACAGCGAAATGGCCCTGGCGAGGGAGCCCCATCCGCAGGTTGAGAGGCGTCGCGCCTCGAGGGGCTGGAAGGGTTGGGGCTGCCGTCACGCCGCCGCGGGCCACAGCCGCACCGCCGTCCCCCATTGTCCTTGTGCGGTGGTCGGACGTCGTTGCTCTCCTCGTCCGTCTGGAAGACGATACCATACGCGAGAATCTACTCGTCCTCCCCCTAATCGGCAAATAAGGTCAACAGCTCCTTGCGGCTCCAGGGGGAGCCCGTCGACTCGCGGGGGGGGAACGGGG
>Ga0209093_1000937_pt1 | contig 16397 bp, 19 predicted proteins | sample SidtaG_4_FD_187450 | JGI IMG/M metagenome (GOLD analysis project Ga0209093, IMG submission 187450) | Marine algal microbial communities from Sidmouth, United Kingdom - Sidmouth_Male1 metaG (SPAdes) (version 2) | ecosystem: Host-associated > Algae > Red algae > Unclassified | place: Sidmouth... | reverse complement strand
GTCCCGCGCCTCAAAGATGTCCTTGAGCGCATCCCACGCCTCCGTGGCCGTACTGACCGCCGTCACCGAATAAAGATGAACCGGCTTGACCGACATCTGGATAGTCGCCAGGGCCGACTCGTTCATGGGTCCCCACGCCTCAGCCGCAACGTCGCTCTTGGCACCGCTCCCAGATGCGGGGCGGTTCGTCACAACCGCAGCCCAAGCCTTCTCCTTGATCATCTGTGCACGGCAGTACACAGCCCAGACCTTGTAGTCGTCGTCCAGCTGCGCGAGGCGAGGGCCAGCGTAGCGGCCGTACTCCGACATGACGATGACAACCGCGCCAGCAGGCGCGGCACTGACGAAGTGGGCGGCTATACTCACCCACCCGACGCCGGAACACACGGCAAGCCAACCAAGGTCTCCCAGCCAACTACGGCACGGAAGACGACGATGACCACCAGCGACACTGGGCCCATAACCTGTGAAGTCGGTGTGTTCAAGTAGGTGCGTTGCTTTACTATGTCAGAGGTCCTCGGCCGTGTCCACCCACCTAGTGTACCCCAGGCGGCCCCACGACGGGTCGTCGGGAAGCCCGCTCTCGAAGCACACCCACGTGCCACAGTTCTCAAGGCGCGCGGGCCGCGGCGCACCTGCCAGAACGGGGCATGCACCTCCCCACCCGAGTCCCTCCTCCCGAGCTCAACCCAGCGGGGAGTGCCCACTACGAGACCAACAAATCAAATACACACAAGTACAAACCTTACAACAGGTGCATAGGCAAGTACCCAAAATTGAGTCCCAATGCTCAACAGGGTAAGTACCCTAGCAATGGAATTGCGGAGCCATGCCCAACACACAATGCAGCCTCATCCTCAGCCGCAGCGCGTGTCCTCCACTGGACCAGTGCGCACCTCAAACCCCAACTCGTCTAGCACGGAAGCCGACACTTCACCGCCATGTGCAAAGACGTCTGCCAATGCGGCTTGCGCCGTCACGTACGTGAACCGCTTCTCAAGCCGATTTCTGGCTTGGACGTACGCAAAGTACGCTGAGAAAGTTTGCCAATGTCCACACTCTTTGATCTCTGAGTCAGAAACGCCAAGAAGGCGATAGAGCTGCACGCCACCGCGCTTGAATGAGTGCGTGCCAAGAAACCTGTACGATTCCACCCCAGCTTCGTCAAAGGCATCCCGTATGTCGCTCAGGAACGCACTGTCTTTCAAGGGCGTCACTGGATCCATCTCGTAGGCGTCACCGGCGACTTCCTTGAAGTTGACAAAGAGACGACCCGAACGCTTACCGCGCTTGAGAAAGTACATGGCAAGCGCCAGCAAAGGGTCAACGCGAGGGTCGCCAACGAGCCTCGGACCACTCTCCTAGTATTATCGATCACCACGCATAGAATTCTTGGTGCTCTGCAAGATGTTGATGCGAAATACTGGGTTCCCAAACATGTCCTCCGTGAGGAGCGCATTCTCGCGCCTGATGGACAGATGGAAAAACAGCATGTGCACTCTAGCGAGCAGAGGGCACAAACCCCGTGAGAAAAGCAGTGCACGGAGCGTACGGATGTTAGGAGGAGCCGTACTCATGATAAGAAGGTCTCCCGATGTCACCGTTGTTCATGGCCCGGTGCACCCGCATGGAACAATCAGTACGATGGACGCGACACATTGTATGCAAGATCTTTGTAACCTCATCGAATCGCAGTAGGTTGTATGTGGCAACCAGCATGGCGGCGAACTGGCAGAGGCTACCAGGTGGCACCTCGTCTTGGTCCTTGATGAAGTAGGAATAATACGCACACATGTGGCCGTACTCCAACGCGTCAACGGGCACAGGGACTCGCCCTTGCGATGCGAGAGCAGCCTTGCGAGCTTGCTTGCACCTTGCCACTTCGTCGCTGGAATTTGGGTTGCCATTGACGTACACATCCTTATCGACGACCTTGCCGGTTGACCAGATCATGGAGCAGCCCAGCTCTATGAAGGACAACGCCATTTGTGCAGAGACGTGCTTGGACGTTGAGAGTCCGAGCTTGAAGCTCTTTGTACGAAACTTGTAGAAGTTCGCAACATAAGCTGACGTCGAAGCTGACACGAGGGTCGGATCCACGCCGACGCGGGAGCAAAACGAAAGGTAATCGACGCTCATCGCATGATGAACCTTCGCGCTGCTCTCGGACAGCGCTGCATCCTCATTCTTCTGGGCAATAGCAACCGCATCGTATGCAGATGCCGATGGCACATGCTCCAGCGAGGCGTCGCGACGGCCAGCGCTTGTGCGGTTGTCCAGCGTGTGGGCCAGGCGGCCAATCGTCAAGGAACGATGACCAATCTGCATTGCACGTGTTGTAGAAAGATTGTAAGAAGCCATGGTTGTCTTGCACCGAAGCCCCCGCGGGTGGTCGACAGAACTTCCGTACGAGCACAGTGGGCTGCAAGACGAGGCCTTCGTCTGGATTGAAGGAGCGGCACGAGAACAGGCAGCGACGCAGACCTCATCATCCCAAAAGCACAGCAGTGGTACGATAGGAGCGAAATTGATTGGACAGAGGCGTCCAGTACCTCGAGACCGTGTCTGACAGGATTTGGGGCACTTCGAGCATAAAAGGTGTCTACTATTTGGTATGGGGTTTAGTACAGAGGTTGAGTCAGTGTAGCTCGGTGCTCAAGTCACGCTTCGTGCTGATGCCCATGGATGCCACACGGTGCTGCGGAGTGCCAAATCGTCGTCTCCAATACGAAACGATTTTCCTGGCACTCCTGGCTCCTACCGTCTTGCGGCCTCCATCACTTCGGCCTTCTGTGCTCGTCGCATGCGGCGCGGCAACCATGACCCACGGTGACCAGCTATACCGTCCGACTCCGACCCAGAATCACCATCGACACGCACTGCTCAACCCGACGACTCGCATTCACGCGACGACGATCCTTCCGCAGCAACCTCGCTGGCGCCACACCTGCCCCTGACGGGAGCTATCAACACTATTCACCGCGCGTTTGCTCCCCGCTTTCTTCCCGAGCACCTGGACGGCCATCTTTGCTTCCCGAGGGCCCTCTTTTCTATCATGGGGCGGTTATCATGCACCGGCGTCGCCAAGGCGCTTTGTGCAGCGATTATGCAGAGCGTGGAGCAGTTCGAGGTCAACCATAATCGAGGAGCAGCGCGCCGTGATCTCCCGGCCCAGTTCACGATGTCCGCGAAAGTCTTGGCGGGTGTTACCCACGGCGCGCGGTTGGGGAAGCCTGAAGCGGACAACAAAAGTGGCACGCCCGAGCTCTCTCCGACTTCCTCGGCCAAGTCGCGCTCACCTGCGGAACGGGACCACGGCACGCTCTGCTTCCATTGCCGCAAGCCATCAACTGGGCCCTCGGCGCATACACGTCCGCCGACCAAGCTCCAGGTCATGCCATTCACGCTGCCCCCCCTGCCACGGGACTAGGAAACAATAGTGGACGCCGTCCAGGAATCTTGGAAAAAGGGTTTCCACGGCTCCCCTGAACATAAGACCCTCGTGAGTGGCTCGACAACGCGCGCCGACATGGCATCCAAGAAGCAATCGTTTGTCCCGGTGTCCTCATCAATGCTATCCAAGCGCGGCGCAATCGCGAAAGCGCCGCGACGACCCCATGAGGCGCACCGACGGCGGCCAGGGTCTTGGGCGCGACGCCCACGCCGGCCGACACTGGGACTCGGCGCCCCAGCACAACGGCGGGAGGTACTTCACCGGCGGCGCCGGGGCGGCCGCCGGGTCACCACGCGACGCCTCCGCCGGCCGCCACTGGGACGCAAAGCCCCAGCACGGCGGCGGGGGATACCCCAGCGGCGGCGCCGGGGCGGCCGCCGGGTCGCACCCCGACGCCCCGGCCGGCCGCCACTGGGACGCGGAGCCCCAGCACGACGGCGGGGGATATCCCACCGGCGGCGCCGGGGCGGCCGCCAAGTCGCCACGCGACGCCTCCGCCGGCCGCCACTGGGACGCGGAGCCCCAGCACGACGGCGGGGGATATCCCTCGGGCGGCGTTGGGGCGGCCGCGGGGTCGCACCGCGACGCTCCCGCCGGCCCCCACTGGGACGTGGAGCCCCAGCACGACGGCGAGGGATATCCCACCGGCGGCGCCGGGGCGGCCGCCGGATCGCACCGCGACGCCCCCGCCGGCCGCCACTGGGACGCGGAGCCCTGGCGTGACGGCGGGGAGTTCAACGCCGATGCCGCCGGTACGGGCACCGGGGGTCAGCGCTCCGCGCGCTGGGACGCCGGTCCCGACAACGACGGCCCGCCGGCGGCGCTGTTGGAGCTTGGGATAGTACGTCCCGTCGCAACCCCCGCCCCGGGGCAGCCGGACGTCGCCTACGACTGGTGGCTGTCTTCGCTGTGGGAGCCTCCCGCTCCGATGACAGCCACGGCGTGGCGGGACTCGCTTACGTCCGGGAATGTCGTAGTCCTCTTTAGGCACGACGGGGCCGTGAACTGGGCCAAGGTGGGCCCCCCGGAGCTCACCGCCGCCCTGGTGGAGTACGCCCGCAGCGGGCTCGCCGGCGTCGTGACGCCCTGTCTAGAGACCCCGCGAACTCGGGCGAAGCGGTTCCACGCCGCCTTGCGCCGTCTCCTCCGTGGGGCGGGCCGCCCGGTCCACGTTTGGGAGTACCGCGGCCACGACAAAGGGCATCGCTCTAGCTCCGTAGATGCCGTGATCGTTTGGGCGGCATTAGGCCGTCGCTGCCTTGTCGTAAAGCCGCGGGCTTTCTCCTTGTGTCCCCAGCGTGTGTGCGGGTCGACCTGGCGCTGCCGCGTGGCGTGGACGCCCCGCGACCGCAGGTCCGGGAGATACAGTGGCCCGACAGCCCCCGAGGGCCCCACTGAAGAACCCCACCCCCCGCCCGCCCCGTCCGCTCCCGGCCGCCGCGCCGACCCAAGGGGTCAGGCGCGGACGAACGGGGGCGACGGGGCAGCGGCGCCTGCGGCGGCTCCAAAGGGGGGGGCCCAGGGCACGCGAGGGCGTCGGCGGGGGGTCAGCGGACGTATGGGGTAACCCCAGGCGCGCGGCGCGGCGCAGGTAGACACGGAGCGTCTCGTGCGGGGCGTCCGCGGCGTCCATCCAGGTAGGCTGGTGGTACCCGGTCCAGTAAACCTGGACCCGCAGGGTTCCTTCGGGTAACGTGGTGTGGTCCGCAATCCGGTCGACGGCGTACCGTTGGCCATCGGCCTCGGCCCCATGGAAGGAGCGGGCCGTCCGCAACGCTGGGTGCTGGGCGGGGCCCAAGGCGGCCGCGCCCGAGGCACCGACGACGTGAGCCACGTTTTCCAGGTGGTGCTCCCCATCCACGTCGAGGAGGACCGTGGGACCATCCGTGGAGACCACGCGATAGGGCCCGTGGGCTACGTGTGTGAGCTTGCCGCAGGCGCCTTCCTCCTTGGCGTGATCGCGTAGCCACGCGACGCCTGCGACGGTTTGCTTCTCCGCGCGCAGCGCGAGGCGTCGGTCGTGGTCGTGCTTGTAGCGTCCTTGCGTCGCCTTGAGCGTGGCCCGCATCTGCGGGACGAGCTGCACGAGGCGGATCAGCAGGTCGGCCTGGGACCGTTTCTCTCCGGCTGTGCCGCGTTGCGCCGTGAGGGGGTACGACCCTGTTCGGGAGACGTCCTTGAACGCCCAGCTCGATGCCCCCATGGGGTTGACCAGCTCCAGCGGGGCGACCCCGGTGCTCCGGTGCGGGCGATTGTTGTACGCCAGCGTCAGCGCCCCCAGGAGTTGGTCCCAAGACCACGGATGTTCCGCCACGTAGTGGTTGAGGATGGTGTGCATGGTGCGGTTGAACCGTTCCGTCTGCCCGTTCGTCTGCGAAAGGGACGGAGTCTTCACCTTCGGCTCGATGGAGAGCAGGTTGCACACCTGACCCCAAAAGTGGCTGGTGAACTACGGTCCCCCATCGGACAGCAACCGGTCCGGCGGACCATAGGCGGCGACCCAATAGTACAGGACCGCCGAGGCGCAGTCCACGGCCGTGGTCCCATCCATTGGGAGCGCCCGCACCAGCTTGGTGAACCGGTCGGTTATCACCAGGATGAACCGGTGGCCGGCGGCCGTCGGAGCGAGGGGCCCATAGAGGTCCACAGCAATGTCTTGGAAGGGCATGGTGGCGGGAAACAGGGTGAGCGGAGAGCGCCGCGCCAGGGGGCGCATCCGCTGTCGCGCGCAGCTGTCGCACTTCCTAATGTAGGAGAAGACGTCCGCCGCCATGCCTTCCCGGTAGTAATACCGCCGCATTGCCGCGTACATGCGGGACTCCCCGGGGTGTCTCGCGAAGGTCGCATCGTGCTCGAGGTGGAGGACCTGCTCCTGCAAGGAGGCCGGGACCACCACCTGGTCAGCGCCGTCGGGGGCCACGCGGCGGCGGAGGATCCCCTCGGGGTCTTAGAAGAACGGGATGCGCCGCCCAGCGTTCAAGGCCTTCACGACCTCCTGACAGTAGCTGTCCGCGGCCTGGGCGGAAAGCGCCTCGTCCCGATTGATGCCACGGACCGTGGGGCCACCAACGTAGTTGGCGGCGTCGAGCCCCCGGACCGTATTGGCCCGAGTGGCAACCACCGAAACGGCGTCATCGAACGCCGTCTCGTCTCTGGCCCCGGACTCCAGGCAGGAGATGCTGTCCGCCAGGTAATGCGTGATCCCCGGTTTGTAGGCGACGTCAAACTCCAGCTCGCTTAGGCGCAGGCGCCACCGCGCCAAACGGGGGTTCCCCGAACCCTCAATATTGAGGATCCACCGCAGGCAGTCATGGTCGGTGCGCACGACGAAGCGGTCATCCTCGAGGTAGCAGCGGAGTTTGAGCAACGCCCAGACAACCGCCAGGCACTCCTCTTCCGTGACCCCGTAGAGGAGGTCGTTCGTGGCCAGCCGTCGGCAGATGTACGCGACGGGCTGGAGCTTGCCGTCGTCCTGCTCCTGGAGCAGGGCGGCGCCCATCTGCGTTTCGTACGCGTCCACGTCGAGGACATACTTGCGCCCGCGTCGCGGGAGTACGAGGACCGGCGGGGTCGTAAGGGCCTCTTTAAGCCGGTCGAAGGCCTGCTGCTGCAGTGGCCTGGTGGGGGGCACGAGGACCGGGGCCATGGACCCCATAAGGTCCGTCAATGGCGCCGCCATCCGGGCGAAGCTCGGCACGATCAGGCGGAAACCTTTTCACATCCCCAAGAAGTTCCATACTGGCGTGCGGGTCGTGGGGAAGTGTGCTTCGCGCAGCGCGCGCGTGTGGGCGTCCATCACGCCAAGCCAGCCCGGATTAATCTCGTGCCCCGAGGTACTCCACGGTTGTGCGGAAGAATCGTCACTTGGGTAGTCGGAGTGTCACTCCCGCCTCGCGCAGCAGACGCAGGACATGGTCGACGTGGCCGATATGCTCTTCGTCCGTCTTGGAGTACACGATGACATCGTCGAGATAGATGAGGCAGCTCTGCCACTTGACCCCGGAGAGGATGATGTCCAGTGCCCTCTGAAACGTCGCGGGTGCGTTGGCGGGCCCGAACGGCATGCCCTTGTTCTGGCAGGCGCCCGCATGACACACGAAGGCCGTGTTTTCCCGGTCCTCGGGTGCGATGGCGACCTGCCAGTGACCAGCATTGCAATCCAATGTCGAGAAGATGGTCGCCTCGCCGAGGCTGTCCATGCATTCGTCCATCCGGGGAAGCAGGTAGGAGTCCTTCTTGTTCAAGACGTTCAGCAGTCGATAATCGACGCAGAAGCGGAGGGTGCCGTCCTTCTTGGGGACGAGCACGACCGGAAAGCCCCATTCCGACAATGGCGGTTCGATGACGTCCGCCTCCATCTGCCGCTTGACCTCGGCCGTCTCGGCCTCCCGTGCGGTGTGCCCCGCGCGGCGAGGCGCGAATCGGACGTGCCGGGCTCCGGTGTTGAGGTCGATGCGATCTTGGGTGGCTTTGATGACGCCCAGCGCCTGGCCCGTCCACATCGCTTGGCGCTGGCCCAGCATGTGTCGGATCCGCGCGTGCAGTGCCGGGTCGGCATCCGGAAGGTCCACGTCCTCCACGTGGACCGAGGCCACGGTCGGTGCGTTACCCGGGGGGGGGTCCGCTTCGCCCGGGTCCCGGGGCCGCGCCGGAGTCGAAACTCCTCCCCCTGCGAGTACTGCCGCCCCTGGGTCCCGCTTGGGGCTCGGGGGACCCCGCGTGGCGGTCACCACACCTACCACGCTCTCCTCGGGGGTAGGCGTGGTGAAGGCCGGGACGGCCGACGCCCCGGGATGCGCCGCGGGGGGCACCTGCACAGCGCCCGTCGTGAGCAGTGCGACATAGCCGACGTTGGCTCGCAGCCGGAGGACGACCTCCCGAGTGCCGAAGTTGGTCACGATGACCGGGAAGGAGATTCCGGGCGTAATGTCGTGGACGCCATTGGAAATGGTCGTACCAGGCGTCGTGAACAGGCGCGAGGCGCCGAACAGCTCGCCCAGGCCCCCCCACATGGTCCGCACCCAGACGACCGAGGCCGCCGACGGCGGTAGCCATGTCTTGCAGGTGGAGCGTAGCACGCATGAGACGGACATCGAGCGGTCGCCGGCGTCCAGCGGCCCCCGCAAGATTGCGGTGACGGTGCCGTCCGTCCAACGGATGGACTGGTCCTGGGGCAGGATGGCGTGCGCGTTGTCGTCGATGAATGTGCAGCCCAGGATGACCGGCACTGACAGGTCTTCGACGACGAGGAAGGTCACAGGGACGATGCGCGCCCCCGTTCGCAGCCACAGCGAGACGGTACCGCTGGTACATAGCCGCGCGTTGTTGGCGTCCCTAAGACGGACCCGCTCCTTTTCCTTGGAGGTAACGACCTGGACGAGCCAGTCAGGGGCAAGGGCGCTCCGGCGGACAAGATTGGGCCCCGCCCCGGTGTCCACGACGACACCTACTGCGACCAGGGACAGCTTGTCCAGGCCCAACGAGGCCACGATGCGGTAGTTCTGCAAGCTGAACAGCAGCACCTCCCCCTCCCCCGTCGGGGCACCCGGCGGACGCGTGGAAGCCGCCACGGTGGCCGCGTGGCACTGGAAGCGCGTACGCTCCCGGCGGGCGCGGCCCCCGAGGCGGTGCCGGCGCCCGCCGCCCACGCGCGCCCCGTTGGCGGGGGGATCGGCCGGAAAGCCATCCCCACAGCACCACGGCCGGGGGGCGGAGTGTCCCAGGGCCAGAACCGACGCGGCAATCGGTGGCATCGGGGAGGGGCCCGGACCGTGCGTGGAAAGCGCCCGGACCGGGGCCCGGTCCGGGCCTTCGGACGATGGGCGGGGGGCCCCCCCCGGCCGCGCCAAGACCCGCGGGCAGAAGGCGAGCGCTGGCGGAAACCCCTCTGCGGCCCGCAGCTTGCGGACCTGGCGCAGGCGGCTCGCCGTGATGTAACAGTGTCAGTGTGCCTTGAGGCGGACGACGTCCGTGGGCAGCCCACTTAAGGGGCTGCCCCTTACGCGTTTCCCTGGGCGTGGCCGGGGTGCCCGCCGTCACCGTCCCCCGCGGACCACTCCTCGGAGGAGTTCCCGTCGTCGTCGGCTGGGCCGTCCGGATAGGCCCGGTCGTCGGTCTCCACGGCGTGGACGAACGAGGCGGTGCCCGGCGGAGTTCCCCCGGAGGTGACCAGGCCCGGCGGCGGAGGCGCAACCGGCGGGCCCGCGCCCAGAGGCAGGGGCGGGGGCGGCGCGGGACCGCGCCCGCTCCGGTGCGCCGCCACGGCGTCGCGTAAAGCGCGCCCGTGCGCCCGGACATCGGGGGACTGAGCGGGGCACTCCCACACCCAGTGCTCTAAGTGGCCGCAAAGGGAGCAGGCCCCCCGCCGACGCGGCGCCGGTTTCGAAACGGACGGACTGGCGCCTCCCTCATTGCGTGGCGCGGGCGCCCCGCCGCGCGGGAACCGGGGCGGCCGGTCAGAGTACGGGAACACGGCTCCGGCACGTAGCGGAACCGGGGTACCCGGCGCCAGGCTGCCCCTGCCGCGGCCGACCCCGGTTTGAACGGGGTACATCTCCGGGCGTCCACCCCACGCGGGTTGCTGTTGCCATCCCGACGCGGGCGGCAGGCTGTCGACCGGAAGTACCGGGGCGTCCCCGACCGGACCGTGTTCGGGGGTCGCCATCGACGCGGCGAGGACGGCAGCCCACTCAGCGCGTTTCGCTTCCGTCCCGTATTCCGTGACGGCCAGGGCCGCGGCGGCCGAGGCGGCTCCCACCGGTAGGGCCACTGAGGCGCCGGTCCGGGAACGTCGGGGCTCCCGCTCTTCGTCCCCGGCAGACCGGGAGTGGCTCCTCTTGGGCTTGGCTTGGAACTTGACCCCCCGGGCCTCACGAGTGGCGGCGCCCGTCTGTGCAAGGAACTTGCGCGGCTTGTGAAAGGTCCTACCCTGGATGTTGAAGTTCCGGCCCAGCGCCCGGACCCCTTGTCCGACGCCCTTGAGTAGGATATTCTTGAGCTCGGCCTCTCGTAGGACCGAACCCAGGGCACGGTTAGTATCGAGGATGCGGTTCGCAAACTCATGCTCGTCTTCCCACTTCTCCTGAGTCGCTTGCATGACCGACTGCAGGTGGTCCACCAAATTGTCGCCATCGAGGTTCTCGTTGAGTAAGGCGCGGAACGCGCGTTTGTACGTCAGCTGCCGCGTAGCATGGGTGTCCTTAGCGCGCTGGAGCACCCCGAGCACCTCGCTCGTGACGACGTACTGCAGCAGTGTCACTGCCGTCCCCTCGTTCAAGCCGCTGTCGTCTCAAGCCGTCTGGAAGTTCCCTAGGAACGTCACCAACCCCAGCGAGATGTCGCCCGCAAACTGCCGCGAGGTTTGCATCAAAGCCCTGGCGTCGGCGCGGATGCCGCGGATGGAGTTGCCGTGGGGGAAGTGCAAGCGTCCCCCCCGCAGCGCGAGACGGTACCGTGCCGGTGACAGGAGCCCCTTGAATCGGGGGTCCACCACGGTGTCCTCCCGCTGCTCCCGTCGGGAGGCACGCAGCGCCTCCAGCACCAGGGCCCGCTCCGGGCGCTTCTCGGCCGCGCGAGCCCGTCGTCGACGGCGTGCCGCCTCGTTGTCGCTACCGCTGTCGGAGGTTGTGGTGAAGCTGCTGCTGCTCTTGGTCGAGTCAGTCCCACTGGGGTCGGAAGACGAGCCCGGCGGGCTGTGCTCGCTCTCCGTTGAGGAGGAGGGCCCCGATGATGGGGGCAACTTATCACGTCGCGAGGGGCGCCGATGGCGCTGCTCCCGCCGAGCCCCGTCCCTCGGCGTACGCGCCGGGGGCGCCTGCCACGAGCGCGATCGCGGAGACCGTCCGCGACGGGTGGCGGCCACTGCCAGGGCGGGCGCCACCCCGGCGCCACCCGCATCCCGAGACGACCTCCCGTGTGTATCCGAGCCGGGGCCCGGGTAAGCCGCTTCGCCCGCGCTCGCCGATAGCGACGAAGGCCCCTGGGCCGCCGCGAGCGCCGACGCGACGGCCGCACTGCGCCCCGGTGCCGGGGTTCCGTCCGAGGCCGCGGCTGAGGCCTCCTCCGCCGCATCCCGGAACACCTCGGCCACTTTGCGTAGGCGTGCGGTGTCGGCCACGGGCAGCGACAGCCCATGGGTGGCACCGCCACCGACCCCATGTAGGCTGGGTCCCGACCCGCCCGCCGCGGACGGCGGGTCCAGGGACCAATGATCCCGGGTGGAGCGCTGACACTGGAGCCGGGCCACCTCCTCCGGGGTAACCCCGAATGCTCTATGTAAATCCCGGCGCTGCCGCTCCTCCTCCTCCAGCGACAGCGCATCCACTGATCGGCTCGAACCCGGGCCTGTGGGTATCCCACCGGCCGGGGCCCCCGACGAGCTGCCCGCTGCGGCCACACGGGGCGGGCCTAAGAGCGGCGCCCCGTCCGAGCGCTGCCCATCCAGGGGCGAGGGGTGAGCCCCTGCGCCCCTACTCTGGGACTCCACTAGCGTAGACGTCCGTCCCGCGCCGGGAGGAGGACGAGCCCCGGTAGTCGGCGTGCGGCCGGGATCCTCTGGCGGGGAGTTCGACTCACCCGCCACCGTACCGCCGCCGCCAACCAAAACCGCCCTTCCACCCCCAACGAGGGCCACGGCGCCCAACTCCCGCAGTGCCCCGGGGTCTCCCGCCGGTGGCGCGTCCGTCACCCGGCTAGTGCCGGGCACCTCGAACGGAGGAGCGCCCTCGTCGAGCGGGGAAGATGAGGAAGATGCGCCAGCCATGCAAGCGGGGCCCGCGTATCGATCGGTTGTCCTCGGTCACCGCACCGCAATACAATCCACGGGGATCCCCCGACCGTGATACCGAAAGAGGTGTCGAACCGCAGCACGCACTGCGTGCACACAGCGGGTCTCACCCAAAGCGCCAAATGTAGTACCACGATCAGGGGGGTTACCTCAGTAGGAGGGAAGTAACGGCCGTCTCGGCCGCTCGCGCGACACCCGCTCCGGGACTCGAGGTCCAGGAAGTCGGGCCGATCGAAACGCCAAGACATGAAGACACGGTTTACTTGCCGGCGACGGCGGTGCCTCCCACCGTCGTCGCCCCTCGTCCTAAAAGGGCGGAAACTGTCGCCCGGGCCCGATTCGCTGATAGGGACTTTACCCGGGCCCTCACCAACCAATGCAGATAATTCCCTCCATGCATACAAAGTCCCACGAAGCGATCATTACAGACGAGGGGGAGTGAGCGTTCCGCGCGCAACGCGCTGCAACCGCCGCGTGGCGCCCGGTCGGTTGTCGCCTGCCGCGCGCTCCGGCCGCGGCCACTCGGACCCCGCGGCGGGACGTCTGGGCCATGCGCGCCCCTTCGCGGGCTCGCACGTGCGCTCATAGGCGCGCCCGCCGTCCCCGTTCCGCCGGAGTCCGACCTCGTCGGCAACGCCGACCCCTCTTCGCGTCCGCCGCACCTCTGGTGCTCCGCCGGATGCGCCACCGCCGACGTCGGGCTCCCGTAGTACTACATCCTGCCTCTTGTTTTTGAGGGTATATGAGAGTATGCTTTGGGGTCATCGTGCGTGTTCGAATAAATCATCGTTGCGTTCATGTTGCTTCCGTCGTTTTTGTGCGCTTCGCGCCCAGTGATCCCGGAGTTCGCGTTGTGACTCTGGCGTAGCGTTCCGCATCCTGTGCTGGGTATTCTGACGGGGTTTCACCCCGTTGGCTGTGAGGGCAGGATCCACTACATGGCCGTAGCACCCCAAGTAGCCGAGTTATAGCACCCTGGGAAAGCTTCCCATGTCAAGTGGCACCCGTCAGAATATTTGTATAGACTAATCGTGACTGCGGGACTGTCACGGTGGTTGATCGCGACCGGTCGAGCGATCGAGCCGATTGACAGACGCATGACGCCAATTCTCAGCGTTCGACTGGGAAATGGAAGGTCGATCAATAGGAACGTCAACTAATCGATCGTGTTACTAGCTGCTCCGAACACACTCTTACTCTTAGTGTGTGAAAGAACGTACGTGGACGAGCCGCGTGCATTCGTCACAGTGATCAAAATGCGAGTCCACTGCTGCGACAATGAAGGACCAAAAGAAGTACGTGCTGACATCGATTGCCAGCTGATCAATTTTGGTCTCAAGGTGGGAGCATGGCCGAACGTGCGGTCTGAAGCCGCCACGGCGGACGCAACACGCACCCCAACGACAATGGCGTGAGGTACCCGTCTTTCCCAGCTTGGGGCCATCTTTGTGTCACAATTTGCCTGCACGATCATCACCGGTACCAGCACTTCGTACGGCCACACAGCAGATGGTCGGGTCCGTAGAGAGGAGAGGCAGCGTGGCACGCTGTGCGCGACAGAGGGTGTCGACGGCGGGCGCTGGTCGGCTGGCCATGGCCAAGGTGGGGACCAGACGAGCAGAGCGGATCGCTGTTGGCGCTGCAAGGCCGAATTCGATTGTGCCATCAATTTTTGCGCCAATTCCTCCAACCCGCATGACACAAAGGCACGGGCAAGCCTTCGTTTCTTAGATTTTTGGCCAACAAACGAGCAGTCACAGCACACGAAGCTCGTATAAGAACAGCCGTCAGCCCTCTATCTAGGTCCCACGGTACGGGGGCCTGCAGGAATGGACGCTGCAACGAGTGTCAACACAGCTCAAGTACATGATTGGTGGATCTTCCACACCGTGTGGAGATTGGTTTTCGTATTGCAGACCGCCCAATTTTGGCCGATCCGAACAGGAACAGCAGCACAAAGGGGGACGAGAACAAGAGTGCGAACTACAGACTGACAGCCCTTATGGACCAAATCACAGTACATCTGAGGCTCTGTTCGCGGAAACATTTGAGTAGGAATCGAGCTCCCAGAGAACAGATGAACAGGGGCTGCCCGGGCTGCCCTGCCACGAGCGATTTGGTCCCAACAGGACTCGAAAATACTTGAAAGTTGCACAAGGTGCGCCGCACTCTTGTCGTGATGCATGTCTCCGAGGCGACTCTGCCTGGATTGAGCCTGTCGTGCACAACTGCGGGGCCTCGGTGCCCGCATCTGCTGCGGATCAGAGGCAGAACGCCCGAAAAACGCCGAGAAACGACGAGAAACGAAGGGAAACGACAGGACGGCAAGAGGCCCCGAACAACTTTTGTCGGGCCGCTGGACACGCTATCTGTCAGAACGAGACCTCTTTACAGCGCCTCACCTGCTGATTAGCTGCAACGAAAAGTCGTTGCACACGAGATTTGGTCGCTGATTGGCTGTCTGTTGCTGCGTGAGCGTTGTCATCTTCGTCTTCGCCGCGCCGCTGTCTCCCCCGCCCAAGGGGCGCCACAGTTGGGGTCCTTGCTCACGCCGCGGCAGAAGAGGAGGAAAAACTGCCCACGGAATGCGAAGTGCCTATAAATTGAAGAAAAAGACGGCGCTTCTGCCTGGGTTATTTTTTAGCATGATACAAAAGCAGATCTGACTCTTCACGCTCTCCCTCCTCCACCGCCGCTGTCTATGCTGCTCGCCAGAACGCCCTACTCAGCGGCAACCAGAATACCCCACGTTTTCCGAAAACGCTTATATGGACAGCACACTCAAAAAAGAGAGGGGAGGGTAACAGCGACGACTCAAGCATAGTAAGCAGGTTGATGCCACACCATCTCCACCACCGCAAATGCACGCCAACGGGAGAGGCACAAAACTCACAACAAAACGACACAGTCACAAAGAGCATAACATCAGAGATCGCATCTACCGCCACACTGTAAGCGCCTATGCGCCCCTTGCCCGCCCCCCCCCCAGCCCACAACGAAAAGAGAGGCCGACCCCCTGGAGTGCGCCAACGCCACACACCTCAAAGACACAGTCTGTGAGAGCCGAAAGAGGGCAGACGCCCACGATCAGCGAAGCAAGCGGGGCGCCGGCCATTTTGACGGGCGGGCGATTGGGTGGTGGGGGGGGGGGGGGGGGGGGGGGGGGGGGGGGGGGGGGGGGGGGGGCGGTGTGCGGCACAGCTGTCGGGACGACGGCGGCCGGGTCGCCGACCGCCGGCTGTTAGACCTCATCCAGCTCCAAATTCATTCTCTTTCCGACTGGCTGTGAAACATGCCTCGATAAATGTGGGATAAGTGCGGAGTTATCAGGACTGTTTGAAAACACATCATTGCTTGTCTTCCTGTTCGGATCGGCCAAAACTGGGCGGTCTGCAATATTTCCCACGAGGGTTGGCTACAGCTATGCTTCGTGCTGTCCTACGCAGCTTTTTGCAGCTATAAAGGAAATTTGGAACAGGATATGAAGAAAGGCGCACCGATTCAGATGCCGCAGCCATCGTGAGACATCGGATGCCCTCGAACGAAAGCTCTTTTTCATCCGTTTCTCGTTCGGGTTGTTTCAACTGGAGAAATCGACACTTGTTGGTCGCAGCGGTCTGCAGTCGTTCGGTAAGACGAGCGGCCGAACGAAGAGGTTTTTCGTCCGGAGAACCGTCGGTGCCAAAAATACAGCTCGGCACCCTCCTGACCGTACTTCTTCTGGTGCTGCGATTTCTCTCATAATGATGATGACTAAGACTGTTAAGCTAAGGACACCGGTATTCTTACCTTCCCACCTTTTCCCCTTCCTACCTTCCCGCTTCCCTCCTTCTCCCTCCCCACCTTACTCCTCCCGACCTTTCCCGGTCCCACCTTCCCCCTCCCCATCGTCCCCCTCCCCCCATTGTCCCCCTCTCCATCGTTCCCCTCCCCACCTTCCCCTTCCCAACCGTCCCCCTCCCTATCGTCCACCTACCCACCTTCCCTCTCCTCGCCGTCCCCCTCTCCACCTTTCCCCTCCCTCCCCACGCCTGAAGTCCCCACACGTCCCTCCACCTGCCCTTCTCGCTCACGTTCAGACCTCGTCCCTTCCGACCTCCCCCCCCCCCCCCCCCCCCCCCCCCCCCCCCCCCCCCCCCCCCCCCCCCCCCCCCCCCC
>Ga0209093_1000935_pt1 | contig 16413 bp, 20 predicted proteins | sample SidtaG_4_FD_187450 | JGI IMG/M metagenome (GOLD analysis project Ga0209093, IMG submission 187450) | Marine algal microbial communities from Sidmouth, United Kingdom - Sidmouth_Male1 metaG (SPAdes) (version 2) | ecosystem: Host-associated > Algae > Red algae > Unclassified | place: Sidmouth... | reverse complement strand
TATTCGGTTCGCAAAACGTTCGGAAATGCACAAACGTCTGCCCAAACGGCAGTGGTATGGTCGGCCGATGGAAAAATGCGAACCTCCTGCGAACCAGTGCCACATTATCCGGTTGGACTTATATCTGCCCCACCAGTAGCTGGGTTCACACATCTGGTTCGCGACGTTGGTGGAATGACCGGTTTTCCCATACCTCTGCCCATAAAAGGCAAATATGCCTCGTTTAACGAATAATACGCAAAAGCGGTTCGCAACCGACGTTGTTGGGTGTGCTCCGAGCCTCTAGCTTCGCACACACGAAGGGGATGCCATAGACGAGTATCGTATCGCTGTCTTCCCAATTTTGGCCGATGTGGTCGAAGTCGAGATAGAGTCTCGGTCAACTGTCCATTGGCGGATCCACTTTGTCCAGTCGAATGGATGGCTGAGAGACAGTTTCGCACATTTGATCACTCTTCTTGACATCGACGGGATCGGCCAAAACTGGGACGGCAGCAAAATTGCTGTCTTCCCAGCATTTGCCGATGTGGTCGAAGTCAAGACAGGATCTGGACCAACTGCCCATTGGTCAAGTCGATTCATCCGGCTGAATGGATAGCTGAGGTACATTTTCGCACTGTTGATCACTTCTCTTGACATCGACGGGATCGGCCAGAATTGAGAAGACAGCAATATTGGATTACAGTGGAATGAGTGACAACCCCGAGTGGATTGCCAATCTGTCGGCAGAAGTCAAAGTCACAGGGAGGTTGACCACTGCACCCCATGTGCACTGTGGCAGGCACAAGGTGCCGACTGGAGCCAACGGCTGGGCAAGTGGAAGGTCCGCGCGAGGGAGGTTTACCGTTGGCGGCGCTGAGCAGCCCCGCCGTCTGCTGCGGCCTCCCTCATGACAGCGGGCCCGATCGACGCTTCCACCGGAAGTCGCCAGATCCCTAACCTATCCGGTCCTACAAATCTGGCCCGCTCCCGTATCTAATCCCGTCGTTACACACAAATATTTCAAAACGTTTGAGCTTCAGAAGGAGGGTTGTTGAGTGCGCCCTGCGGCGCACAAATTGGGCGCTTTCTGGGCGCTCAGAAAGCGCACATTGGGCGCTCGAGCGCCCAGCGCCCCCCGTTTTCGAGGCGCTGTTCGGGCGCTTTCAACGACATGTCGGGGCCCTCTTTTTGATGAAGATATCGGCAAGAAATGTGAATTTCCAGGCGCTCCAAATATGTGGGCCACGTTGCGAAACTGAGCTACGCGCTGCCTGTCTGAGTCGGTGCCCGTTATATGTCCCTTTCGTGACGCCGGAACGAGCTGCTCCCCACGCATACACCAGCGAGTCCTTGCGGCCAGACGGTGACTCCTCTGGGCGCACCTCAAGTTGAACTGTCCGCGCTCGCGCGAAATGAAATCCGAATTCAACTGCCTTCAAAACAGGTGGCTAGTGTTTTTCTGATGTGCGTTACTAAGGGCGCTTTGAGGGCGCTCAGGGCGCTCAATTGAGCGGCCAGAGCGCCCTGAGCGCCGTTGATCAAAGGGCACTCAGAGCACAACCACCAACGTTTTGACTCAAATTGACTGCAAACGAACCTCAATTCAGGTGTAACGTGTGACTCTCTGAGTGGTGGGAGAACATATGTTAAAGCTGTTTGAATTTCTCAGGCCCATCGGGACCCCGGGCCGAGGGGAATTACCTCAACACGGGGGCTCCATACTTTTTAACGAGGCAGACTGGAGCTCGGCATGGGTGGGAGAAATCGTTCACACACGACCTGCGAACAGAGGTGAGGGGGCTGGAGGAGGACAGAAGAGTCGGAATCAGCCCGGCTGCTGTCGAAACGGCGACAATTGACAGGTGAGACAGGCGCGACCGCGTCGGGAGGTGGCGGGATGCCGTGACACGAAGCATATTCAGAACTAAAGTCAGAGCTGTCAACCGCAGATATCTCGATTGAGGGACACTTTGGGACGACGCGTGGCACCTGCCACGTCCGAAGCGTCCCCTCACCGAGAATTTGTGGTCCGTGGCGAGGAGAGTGCCTTGCTGTCGACGAGTCCCGCACGCACTTGCTCTCTGACGCACGCGACGTTGACGATGACTGGGGCCTCCATCGATTCGGAAAGGGAGGCACGGCACGCCTCTGGAGGGTCGAGCGGGGATCGGTACCCCGCCCGAAGGTGGTCTCTTGCGCTTCGAGCATTGCAGCTGCCAGGCATCGCCTGGCGAGGGCCCTGACGATCGAGATTTATTGACCCCCCCGGCCGCCACGTGATGCTGAAATCTCGCAGCTCGGCAAATGGTTGGCTCCTCGTGGGTCGCCGGATTGAGTCCCGCACGCTACCCGGGCGAGAGAGGATTTCACGGTGGTTTTGTGAAGTCCCTCGCCCGACGCAGACTCCTGGCCGGACCCCCCGCACCCGCTCGCCCAACGCCGCCGCAGAACCGCCCCGACGAAGTCAGTCCCAGCGAGTGTGACGGAGGCCCGCTGGCGTGGCCGTGGGCGGTGGTTTTCCGCCCGACACTGGTGGGTTGCCGGTGCGGGGGGTGCGTTGCTGGGTTGGCGATGCCGGCCTGGCGCTGTTGGGCCCACCAGGCGTTCCCTCTGAGCCGCTCCTTCGCTGCAAGGCGCCTCGTTGCGCTTCTGAGCGTTGCTGGGTGTTGCTGGCTGCTGCTGCTGACCGCTGACAGGCGTTCACGGGCGTTTACGGGCGTCGCCGTCGTCCTGTGGGCTCGGCTGTGGCACGAACTTGGCCGCCTTCGGGTGCGGATAGGCGTTGTTGGGCGTTTCTCGGTGGTTTTGCTGGACGTTGCCGCGCGTTTTTGGGCTGCCGGGCGTCGCCGTCGCCCGGCGGGCTCGGATTTGCGGCGGGGATGGCCGTCTCTGGGCGCTCCAGAGCGCTGCTGGGTGCTCTTTAGGCGAGTTGGGTGGTTCTCTGGTCGCCTGGGCGGACTGTGCGCGGGATGAGTGGGCTGGGCGTGCATGCAGGGGGGGCGGCGCGGGGCGCCTCCCGCCTATATAAGCGAGGCGCGGAGGCACCGAGGCGTCGACTTTGCTCGGCGTGTCGCCAGGCTTTGGCGTCGCCGCAGTACTCGTTTTCAGGGGCTTCGGAATAATGATTCGGATAAAGCACCGTTCTGTAAGCAGAGGCATCCTGCTTGCAGCAACATCTTATGTTCATCAGTCTTTCCACGAAGAGCCTGAGCATGAGGTGAGCTTTCCAGCAGTGTCTTCCGTTTTGCTCTCACATTAGATGGCGAGAAGATTCCAACGGAAATATCCGGATATATCTGGATATATCCAGATTCTGCTGAGAAACCCGGATTCTGAAAGGCCCTGCTCGTTTTGCCACTGAACGTGCCCCTGCCCTTGGGCTGCACGTCCTCCGTCCCGGCAGCGGAGGCTTCCACCGCCGCCGCTCGCCGGGGGGGAGTGGTCTGTGCGACCCCCGCTGGGGCCAGCCTCGTACTCGTTCTCCCCTTTCTCCCCGCCCCCTTTTCGCTCGTCCCCCCCCCCCCGCCACTATTGCCCGTGAACATCACCCCCCTTCGGAGACACCCTGCCAAGGCCCCTGCCAGCGCAGAACTTGCGGCATTGGGCGGCATCCTGTGGCCGGTGCGGCCAAGCCGGGCCGGGAAGACTGCCGAGCCTCCCTCCCCGCCAACGTGCCGGCTGGGGGTACCGGACGGCGCCCCCGCCCGGCTCCTCGTGCTCACCGGCTGCGGCGGGGCCAGCGGAGGTGGGGAAAAACCCGCGGGCGTACGCGTGGTGGCTGCTAGGACCTGCGGGGAGCCTGACACGGCAGACGCCACACGCAAACCGCGTGCCAGGGTCATAGGAGGGCGCAAGAGCACCTACACGGAGGCGATGCTCGCCGCCGCTACTGTCGCCGTCGAGAACGCCGACACAGAAGGGTTCGGCAGGCCCGAGCCTGACTCCCGGGCCCATGCAGTTCCCGTACGCGCACAGCGGTTGGCGCGCCGAGCCACGGCGTCTCCTGCTACTGTCGCTGCCGCCGCTACTGCTGCCGCTCCCGGCGCCGCTCCGGGGACCTGCGGCGCTGCCGGCCCCGCCAGCTCTGACGCGGGCGTTAACCGCCGCCGCTCCATGCGTCTGGACACCATTCGCTTCGTCACAGCCAGCCTCGGCACCGCCCACTCCGTAAACGACGGTGCCGAGGCCGGGAGTGGCCACGAAGGAGGCGATGGTGCTCGTGGCGACGGCGCGAACGACAGTGGCGACGGCGCGCGTGGCCACGGCGCGCACTCCGACGCCGTGGGTGGCCACCGCCGACGCAGCCATAAGCCGCAGGGACGTGCGCGCGGGAGCGGTTTCCGCGCTGCCGACTGGATACCAGGTTGGCGCATCCTGCGTACGTCGGACAAGTTTGGTGGCGCCGCCGCAGCGGCCGCCGCCACCTCCGCGCCGCCGCCTCGCGGTCGCGGATCGACGTCGGAGTCGGCGCGCGTGCGCGAATACCGAGGCGCGGGCGACGGTGATGGCGCGGAGGAGGAAGAGGGTGGCGAGGAGGACGAGCCGCGTGAACGTGGCAGCCAAGGCGCGTGGCGGGCGCCCAAATGAGAAGCCATACCTATTGGTACCAAGCAGGATAACGCGACCCGCTCGGTCGAGATATCAATGCAACGGGACTGCGAGTTGATGGCGCGCACACTCGGGTCCCTGGCGGAGGCTGCCAATGACCGTGTGGCCCAGTCCTTTTTCTTCTCTCGCTGGATGCGAGACTCGGAAGACACCCGGCGGTGGGTGGCGGCGGAGACGCAGCGGCGCATGCTTCGCACCAGGCAGCGGCTGCTTAGCGCCGAAGTCGCCGAGACGCGGCGCGCACGCTTCAGCAATGTCAGCGACAGTGCGGCGGCCTCGGCCGAGGCGCGCCGTCTCGCTCACGCCACCAACCTTGCGGCGGGCTCCGACGCGGCCTTGGCGGAGCGGCGTGTCACGTCACCGTCACCAACTCCGTCTGCGACGATGGCGTCGGCGGGCGCCGCAGGAGCCGCGGCGTCATCAGTGGCGACGATGGGGTCCACGTTGTGGGCACAGGCGCCAGTGCGGCCGCCGCCTCCGCCGCCGCCGCCGTCGCCACAGCCGCCTTCCCCCCCTCCGTCGCCGCAGCCGCCCCCATCGACGGCGCCGACAACCGGCTGTGCGCCTCCCGTGGCTGGGGTGACGCCGGCTGCTCCTGTGCTTCGCGTGCCCCTGCCACCGCGCCCGGTTGAAGACGTCGTCGTGCTGCCGCCGCTCATGTCGCCGGCCGCCACGCCTGTAATCTGCATCAGCAGCGGCACCTCATCGGTGGTGGAGCCGCCTCCTGGCGTCGCCGCGGTGATCCAGATCAGCAGCGACGACTCGGCGGGAAGGAGTGCCCCCATGCCGGTCGCCTCGAAGACGGAGATGGACAGCCACGCGGCGGCCGACGTGGGCCGCCACGGTGAGGCCGACGTAGGTGGCCAGAGCCGTGAGGCCGCCAAGCGTATCGTGGACGCCAAGCGCGGCGCCAACGCGCTGGAAACGAAGCTCCACAATTTCCTCTGCTCTGGCCCTAAGACGCGCGGGCCGGTCGGCGCCGCCAGCCAGGGCCGCCGGCCGCCGTCGTCCGGCCATGGGGTCGCCCTCGTGGCCAGCGACAGGGACGTGCCCGACATTGACGACGAGTTTTTGGGCTTGGCGCTGGGCGACGCCGGGCAGGAGGACGACTTGAACGGGGAATTATGATCTTTGATGGTGCCCGTGTACGGGTTGGCGCGCTGGCGCTCTGCTGTGTCTTGCATTTTTTTCTGCTCGTGGATGTCTTTGTGTGCAGCGGTGACGCGCTGTCCATTGGCCGCGGGGCGCTGCACTTTTTCTCCTTGTGAGTGTTCTTTGCACTCCTCCACCTGTGGGTGCTTGGCTTGATCTCTGGGCGGCCCTTCGCGCTGGGGTATCGAGCATTGTGTGTGTGTGCATGCGTGCATGTGTGTGTTTGTAGTTTTGTGTGTATGTGTGTGCGTGTGTGTGTGTGTAGGTGTTTGTGTGTGTAGGTGTTTGTGTGTGTGTGTGTGTGTGTGGGAAAAAGAAAAGAAAAAGGTTTTTGTCCCCGCCTTCTGGCGGGGGCTTTCCAATAAGCCGTGCCGGAAGCAACAAGCACAGGTGGTCGCCTTGGCAAAAAAACTGCTTGACCAAGGGCGTACCGCCCCATGCTTGCGTTCGCAGCCGAATCTGACCCCATGTTTGCCTCCCACCAACCGACCCGCAATCCGCCACTGCCCCCTACGCGTCACGTCCCCCCAGTCTATGCTGTTGCTCAAAAAGTGAACACCAAAATGCGTGCAGCCACCCGACCCTCTGTGGCCGAATGTACAGTGCCCGAAACGCGGTCTGCAGCACGCGCGCAGCCATCCGTCTGTCTGTGACCGGCGGTCCCCTCGGCGTGCCCGGTTTGAGTGACCGCCCCCGCCGCGAAGCGCGCCGTCACTGTGCCCCAGCCGGCGGCGGTGGCATTGACCTGCCACCGGGACGGCGCGCCGTCGGTCCACCGCCCGCCGGGAGGTAGGTGCACCACCAGGGGGAGGGACCCATCGGTGGGTACGCGCCGCCGAGCTCCATCGCGTGCACCGAGGATTCTGAGTAGGCCACGAGGAGTAACGGCGGGATGTCACTGCCGCCGCCGCCGCCACCGCAGCCGCCATGGCTGCCTCCGCTGCCGCCGCCAGCCGCAGTGCGCGCGTCGTGGCAGCGGCTGCCTGTTGTGGCGCTAAATTGCGGGGCATCCACCCGCCATCGAGGCGGGTGCCGCTGTCCGCCATATGGCAACCGCTCGTACAGCACGAAGTGCTATTGGACATCAGCGGCCGCGGTTGAGGGTGGCACCCTCAATCTGCCACTGCCCCCTCCGCGCCGTGCCCCCCCAGTCTATGCTGTTGGTCAGAACGTAGATAAAAAGGTGGGCGCCTCCACCCGCCCCTCGGTGACCGCCTGAAACTTGCACCAAAGACGCGGTCGGCCGCATGGGTGCAGCCACCCGTCCCTCGATGAACACCTGTACAGTGCACCGGAGGCTCAGCCACCTGAGCTGTCGCAGCCGCCCGCCTTAAAAGGGCCTGACCTGCTGCTCGCTGAGGTGCCACACACCTCGGCGGTGGCGGCCCTTACTAGCAACAGACGCAGAAAGAAAAAAGTTCGAGGAAAAAAAAAACCCGCAGCGAAAAAAAACCATTCCAAGTGGTCGACGCTGTACCCCTCTCCTACAGAACCTCACAGATATGCTCCCATGTCCAGGATACGCACCGCTACAGGTAAGGCGCCAGGTACTTGCCACGCTTGCCCTACACATGCTTCGCCAAGTCGTCCCGCAACGTCACAAACTGATCATTATCCGTGAATGCCGCCCTGGATTGCAAAAAGAACAGGAAAGAGCCCGGAGGAGGATCTATCCCAATGCGTACATCGGGCATCGAGCCCCCGGGTAGGGGCTCGAGTTGCGTATGCACGACGCCGCCGTGCCCAGCACCGCAGCCGCGACCAACCGGGTCGTCTCCCCCGGCGGCCACAGAGCCAAGGGTGGGCGGGGCCGCGACCCCACCGCCTACCCCACCGCTCCCCATACCGTCATCGCCACCGTCACCGCCGCTACGGGCCGCGGCGGCGTCAGATACGCGCCGGTTGCCCAAAAAGTGGCCCCGCCGTTCCAAGACGATCATAATGTGCAAAATCGCCATCGCCTTCACTGCCTTTACATTTGCGGCACGGTCGTGAATCTCGATGGCCGCAGCAGCATATGGAACCTTGACGTCAACACACCATACAGGCGCTCCACGTCCTTTCGCACTGCCTCCTGGAGGCGAATAAAGATGCGCTGCTTCCGGGTGGCTGGCTTGGCGTAACACGAGAGAAACACAGGGTATTTGTGGTAGGCTTTATCCGTGAGGTAGTAGGGCATCATTCGCTTGCGGCCGTTGACGGTGTACGGCAGGTCTTTGGGCGGCCACGTTCCGTCCATCATATCCATAAAAAGCGGGGACTGGCCGAGCACGTTGAGATCGTTGTGGGATCCAGGTGCGCCGACAAAGAGGTGGTGGATGTAAAGGTCATGGTCGCAGATAGTCTCGAGTACGATGGCGCACCGCTTCTTCCGGGACATGTACTGACCCGCCAGGGCCTTGGGGCCAGGGGTGTCCAATCGGATGGCCGAGCGGAACCGATCGATTCGATTTTTACAAGGCAATCATCGGTTTTCAACCGATTTCGTTCACGATGCCCCCGCCCGCACGCCTGCACTCAGGTGTCCACAGGGTGCTCCTGCAGTGTCGAGAGGCAAGTGTGGGTTTGACCTGCGCTCTCGGGTCTGTTCGAGGCCCCGTCCAGGCCCGCACTCACATCTGCTCAAGCGACATGCACCCTCCCCGTACCCGACCTCGTTTCTCTCTCCCTCCCCCATCCCCTCCCTCCCCGACGTTCCTCCCCGACGATCCCCCGCGTCTTTCGTGCGACAATACCGCGTCGGTCACCTCCCTGTGGGGATACATGCAGCACCACTTATTTTTCTTCGCCATCATCCATGCCCTTGTCGTCGACGTGCCGTCGGGTTGATTGCTTACGGCAACGATCGTGGCCACCGAGCGCCTGGTTTCCTTTTCGCATTGCTTGAGCACCGCACCGCGGTTCTGGTACGCTCTATGGGAGGATGTTACTTGCGGGACTCGGATTTGGCTGTCCGGCTCCTTTTCTTCTGTTGGGTGCCTGTCTGTCTACGGGAGCCGGGTGTCAGGGTATAGCAGCGTGCATTGCGTTCATTATCTGTTCGTTTTTCTAATATGATGCGCCCGCCTGCACTCGACACGTACCTGTCTTCTTCTGGTCTTGTTCCTGCTTGTCCTTCACTCCCTCCTCAATGTGCCCTCTCGCCAGGCGGTGGTAGTGAGAGGTGGGGTGACCATGGCCGGCGGGGCTCGTGGAGTGGATCACTCCCGAGAGGACTGGCACGACGTCAGCGCGGGGAAGCGGCCAGAACGACAGCAGGCGACGAGTCCAGACTGCCAGACGTTTGGACTGGTGAGTTTGAGACCGCCAGTCGTTTGAACTGTTTGAGGAAAAACGGCTATAGATGTTGGAGCTGATCCATTGCACACGCACAATTGAAGGATCCTTTCGGATTTACATGCATTTAAATACAAAATCGGAACTGCCGATTTTCGTCTCACGGTACCGGTTTTAAATCGATCGCCATTTTTGGGCCAATCAACCGATTTGAACCGATTTCAATCAACCAGTTGGACACCCCTACTTGGGGCACCCCCGCCACTCCCAGTGGGAGCAGTCCAAGGAGCCGATGCAGCCTGGTAGGCCCCTCGCGGCGCTGCGTTCCATGATGGCGGTCAGCTCTGTCTTGCTTGGCTGGCGCAGGTACTCGGGCTTGTAGCGGGCGTTGAGGAAGTCAAGCAGCCTCTTGACACAGGTCTCAATCGTCGCTTTGGAAAGCCGGACGTACTCGTCGGCTCGGTCATAGGTCTGACCAAAAGCGAGGACACGGAAGGCGGCCACCAGCTGCGGCCTGGCACCGATCCGACGTAGGCACGGGGCCGGTGGGCGCCGCCGATGCGAGTGCGAAATGCCGTCGAGACGGTCACCGACCGCACGGTCAGCACGGCCACCACGGTCTCGACCGCCGACGCGTTCTCATCCACAGCGGCCTCCTCTTCCGACGTCGCGTTGCGCGTAGACGGCGGCGACGGCGCGGCCGCCGCGTAGCGGCGCAAAGGCGGAACGGGGCCCATGGCGGTTGTCAGGCGAGGTGATTCGGGAGGGGGCATGGGGTAAGTCCGCAAGCAGGCGAGCGAGCGTAGCTATGGGACGGTGTTGACGGCCGCGGCGGTGGCAACCGCGATGGTGGTTGGGACCGCGGTGGCGACAGCGGCGGTGTGGAGCCCATCTCGGCGGCTCTGTCCCCGGTCCCATCCGTCTATGTACACCCCCCCCCCGCGCCCCAAGGCCTCTCTGTAGGGGGGTGCCTCAGATGGCTGGCGGTGCACGCAGGTACGTGGCAACCACGATTGGGTGGCCCGCACACACCCCTCAGACGGGGTGGACGCCTCGAACCCCAGCTGTTGGGGTTGTCCATGAGATTTCTTCGGCTGACAGGTCAGCGGCCACGCGGTGTATGGACCTGGGGGGCCCTCATCCAGCAATGCGTGGTCCTCGGCCAGGGCGTAGTGATGCGGACTGCGGGTCACCTCTCAGTGAGGCCACCGTCCTCGGTGTCTAGGCCACGAAATCGGTGGGGGAAAGGATTCTTTCCCCGTGGCCCTCGGACCACCTTCCGGGCATCCAGGACCACAGGATTAATCATGACAAATCCTGCCCCCTCCAGGCGCCTCGACCGACCAGTGGGCCGGCCCCGCGGCTATCGTTGCTCATGCTGCAAGGCGCTGACGAGGCCGTCGCGCTGTAGCTCATCAGCCTTCTTTGAGCCTCACAGTCCAGGGGGTGCGCACCGGCTCTCTCCGCCACACCGCGTATTTCTCGTGGCGCTCCCCCGACCCGAATGGGTGACAGCAGAAAACGTCGTTTCTGGTTGCTACGTATGAGCCACGTGACGAGAAGCAAAACCAGCTGCTCTCTCACTGCCGATGCGACGCTTGCTTCGCCGTCAAGGAAGCGCGGAAGCCCCGCCCGAGACCCTCGCGTTTGGGTCAAACTGGGCCGTCGCGTCGGCCTCGCTGGCGTTCCGTGTTCCACCGAGATTTCGGCGCAGGGTCCGTCTGTCTGGGCACACCAGAGCGGGCCTCGTGTAGGAGCGGTATTGGCAGTCGTGCCGAGCCCCCGCGCCGGGGTAGATGTGGGCGCGACATGGCAGCCTCCTGAATTGGTCTGAAACGAGCTGCGACGCCCAGATTGGCGGCATTCCGTGCCAAATTCACCGATTTGGGCTCGCGCAGAGGTTCGTATCGTGCGAACCTGGGAGAATAGAAGCCGTTTCTGCGGCAGGGTTCGCACTGTACGAACCAGCGTGCGAACCACGCCTGATTTATCCGGCTGTAATTACATTCTAGTTTTTAAGGCCTTCTGTGGCTTCTGGCACGTTTGTGAAGGCAGATCGCACGCTAGGTTGTGCGTATCTCCGCCACGTGGACAACGTGGCACGAATACTTGCAACGTGTGTGAACTGGTGACATTGGTGGTTGCGCTCTCAGGGGCGCAATAAGGGCCTGCGCCCCCAAAAACGGTGCGCTCCCAATAACCCTATTCCGGAGCAGTATTTAGATTGAACAATAGAGGCGCTTCAAGAGAAGCACAAAAGTGTGCTCGATGATGCTTTCTGAAGGACAAGCGAGCGACTGTGTGGGTGCAAAAGACAGTGCCCGACACCCGGCACCAACACATTCGCTCAAGTCCCACGACCTTGACCACTCAGCTGCGCGAGCGCGTGCTCGGCCTCTGCAACGGCGCACGCCACAGCTGCCTTTTGAGCGGTCCACGACGCCCAGCGTGGCCCAAACCGCTCGAGCGCGCGCCCACGATCCACCACTGCCGACCAGCGCTTCCCATCGAGAAGTGCCTGCATCAGGGAGAACGTTGTCAGAGCCCAGTCCTGGGGTGCTGCCTCGGGCGTCCGCGCCTCCAGCGCTCGGTAGAAGCAGGCGACCGCCGCGTCCACGCCCGCCGCCCCCGTGGCACCTGCCTTGTGGCGGCCATGGTGCATAACCCCCATGTGATGCTGCGTGGCCGCCCAGTTGAGCGGAACCGCTGCCTGTGTGCGTAAGGTGAGAGCCCGGTCAAAGCAAGCCGCCGCCGCCGCCACATTAGCCGATGTGTCCCCAACCAGGCGGTCGCGGAGCGCCTTGCCGAGGTGGCTTTGTGTGGCGGCCCACATGAGCGGCGTCGCGTCCCGTGTGTGCACCGTCAATGCGTCGTTGTAGCAAGCGATGGCCGTCTCAATCGAGGCCGCCTTGTCACCAACTAGCCGGTCGTAGTAGGCCAACCCGAGGTTGTAGCACGTTCTGGCCCAGAGCAGCGGCGCCACCGACCGCGTGTACTTCTCCAGCGCTCGGTTGTAGCAGGCGATTGCCGCCTCCATGTTGGCCGCCGCGTCCCCGTTGACGCGGTAGTAGTAGGCCACGCCGAGGCTGTTCTGCGTGTCCGCCCACTCGAGCGGAGTCGCCTCCTGCGTCTGCACCTCCAGCGACCGGTCGTAGCACGCAATTGCTGCCTCTACATTGGCCGCCTTGCCGTCACGCACCCGGTTGACGAGGGCGGTGCCGAGGAGCTTCTGCGTCTCCGCCCACTCAAGCGGCGCGGACGTTCGCGTACGCACCTCCAACGCTCGATGGGAGCAGGCAATAGCCTCCTCCAGGTTGGCTGCCCGTGAGCCGTTCACACGCTTGCAATACACGCGTCCGAGGCCGGCCTGCCACTCTGCCCACAATGCTGGCACCTTCAATCTGTCCACGAGCGCCAGCGCCTTGTCCCAGTGAGTGATCGCGGCGTCCAAGTTGGTCCGCCGGCTGCCGGCAATTCGTGCGTGGTAGACCGACGCCAGAGCCGCGTGCACGCGGCCGAGCAGCACCGGCGACCGGACACTCCCGGAGGCGGTGTCGTCCACTATCACCGTCAACGCGTTCAGCACCTGCTCCACATCTGCCTGGAAAGCCAGTGGCGAGCTCACCCGCACGCGCACGGCTTGCCACGCGGGATCCATGACTGACACCAGCCCGCACAAGTCCCCCGCCGCGGCAATGTGACGCACCACGTGATCGTACCAGTACCCGTCATTGGTCATCTCCCAAAAAGGGAGCCGCTGCCACCCGTGCGCATCCAGACCGTCAACGGCAATCCCAACCATGTAGGCATTGATCATCCGCTGGTGCACGGCGCGGGTGGCGTCGCCAAGCAAGGTCAGCGCGTACTGTCCAACAACCGGATGCACAATGACGCCAATGAGCTCCCCACTGGCCTCGTCTACGTTCCGGCGCAGGAACCCAGCGCGCACGAGCGATGCAACAAGTTGCTCCACGCCGGCGCTCTGTCTCAGGTCGTTTGACTGCCGAACAGACGGTTCGTCCGTTGTGGCCGCGCCGCCGAGCGGGGACCCCCACAGCCGCGCCAGCACAGGAAGGTGAACGTGGACTGGGAGGACCCCTAGCGCAGCGCACGCGTCGCGGCATGCTACATCGGGAAGGAGCTCGAGGCTGACATCCAACGCGGCGCGCACCGACGGCCGTGGAGAGTCGCTGTCCGAGCATCCAAAAAAGGGATGCATCCACCACCGCTCCAGCCCCTCCACCACTGCCCGCCACGCACCACCGCGGTCGGCAATCATCGAGCCAACAATGGTCAGTGACAGCGCGTGACACTCCGTCTTGCTCAAGACGCGGCGCACCCAACCCGTCTCTTCGGCGGCCGAAAACGGGGACACTCCCGGAGTAGCCGCCCTGCCCGCAGCCGCTGCCAACACCAGTCGCGCGTCTTCGACAGGCAGGGCATCTATGGACACCAGTGTAGCGCCCGGCACGGACGCAAGGACCGCCTCGGAGCGTGTGGAAAAGATAACAGAGGTGGCCGGGGGAATCAGCGCGAGGAGCTGCCGCAGTAGCGCCCGCTTCTTGTACAGCACGTCATCAATGACGACAAGCCATTCGGCCGCGTCCACCACAGGCACGGAACGCACATAGCCGGCCGCCACAGCCACAAAGTGCTTGTCTGCAGTTAGGGCCGCCAGCTGCTTAGCGGCTTTACCGCCACAAAAGCGGTGCACGAGAGCTACGACCGCTTCAGCAACGGACTGCAGCGTCGAGGAGGCGTCCAATTGCACCCACGCGGTGCCCTTGGTAAAGCGCGCGTGCACCCAGTTACAGGCCGCCACGCCCGCGCACGCGGTCGTCTTACCGCTCCCGCCAACCGCGCAGATGCCGACTCGCGGCGCCTTGTCAGCGTCGCCTCTCGAAGGCGCCAGCAGCGCGACGATAATCGCGTGCTCAGCACGTTGCGGGTTGTCCACCCCGCACACATAGCCTGCGTCCAACGCGGGCGGGCGCCACCGCAAGTCATACATGTCAGGCTCGTCTTCCTCATCCCGCAGGCTCAACCGCTCCATCGTGGCAACCCGTGCGGCCATCCAATCGACCCCATAGCCGACAGCACCGAGCGCGCACATGTCAGCCAGTTCCTTGCCGAGCACCTCGAGCTGCTCGATCCACCCGCGCACGACGCGGTCTGTGAGCATCGTCCTGGTGGGGTCGGCAAAGAAAGTCGCCTCGACAGCATCCAGCATCACCTCCACCCGGCTCAGCACCCCGCAAAGCTGCGCAACATGCGCAGTCGCAAACGCCGTCGGTTCGCGAGCAATCGCCTCGTCAACGAGAGTGACGAGCCGGCCGGCAAAATCAGCTGACCGCTCGAGTACGGACACGCGCATGGCATGGTGGGCATCAGCTAACACTGCCAGCGCGGTCGACTGGACGACCAGGAGCGCAACGCGGAGTACAGGACCCGCTACCGGGACCCCACTGATCTGGTCGACAGAGTCGAGCACGGCGGCGAGCGCACCGCCGCCGCCACCACCGCACGACTCGCTGTTCATAAGCGGCTGGAGCCAGTGCGCTGCTTGGACGACAGCGCGTCGTCCGCGGACCCCGAGAGCGGCGGACACCACCCCGCGCTTCGTGGTTCCCATGTGGAAGAGGTTTGTCGACCCGACCAACGACCGTACCGCGGCCACGGGGCTGGCCTCATCTGCGCGGTCCAACGAGAGAAGCACGGGCCACGGGAGCACGAGGGAACCCCCTGCCATCGCCCACGCCCGACAAACCTCCTCCGAGGGCGCCACCAACACGAGCTCAATCTCCGATAGGCTGCCCCCCCCAGGAGCGGTGCTCTGCTCCTCCCCGCGCACAAAAAGGAGGCGGTTACTCAGGCGGTCATAGTCAGCGGCAGCCGCGTCCCCCACATCCGACAGAGTCGCGACCCGCAGCGCCCCACTCTCCCGCCCTAGCCGCACGCACGAGGGGCTCTTGCTCCGGAATTCAGCTAGCGACAAAGACACCTCCCGCGAGGAGGTCCGCACCAGGTACACGTTGCGGCCCAGGCAGAGGTGGACGAACGGGCGACGGCCAAACGCGCGCGTCCAAGACGAACACGTCAAGACGCGGAAGGACACGATGGGATAACCTACCATAGCGCTCGGTTTATCCGCGGCAGCGTCGGGGGCACCAGCCACAGACCCTAAGTCCTGCCGCGCATCACCGGCGGGCGGGTGGCGGCCGATTGCCACCCCAGCCACACGGCTATCCTCACGACCTGTGCCGGCAGCGGCCGCAGCGGCTACCCCGCCACCAACGCCCCCGCGCGGTCGGCGGCGCCGACATAAACAAAACGACAGCGGCGGCTCCATCGGCCCTTCGTCCCCAAGCCGCCGCTAGGAGGCTGAGGAGTGCTCCTCCACCGCCCCACCTCGAGCGGCCGCACCTGAGGCCAAGGAATGTCCTGCTCGGGTCTCCAGCTCTCCGACCGGAGGCTAAATAGACGCAGAATACAAAGAGACGCAAGCCACTGCACCCCGGGCGGCGGGCACGCCCGACAGTTGCCCTTCCCGGTAACAGCGAGCAGCCTCATGCCTCCTGCGGTGCGCAACCCCAGGGTAGGAAGGGGGGGACGGAAAGATACACTCCCAAGAACGCATCAATGACAAGCGGGAGGCGAGAGCGACCGCCAGAGCTCCCCCTGAGGGCCACAGCAGAGGGGGTCCCTTGCGCGAGGCGACACTACGCACCGATACACGGCACTATTGGCAGGCCATCACCCCGCCCGGCAACACCACGTGCAAGGCGGAGGCCTCGAAACGATGTAGCTGACCCAGATGCGAGCAGAGCACCAGAGCCTTCATCGTCCTCAAGTCACTCAGAGCTTCACCAGTCCGTGAAGGAACAGACGCCGCCAATCCGAAAAACACCGACTCAAGCCGAGCACGAGCGCGCCGCGCTGGGGTCGGGCCGGGCCCGGCCTCGGGCCGGGCCGGGCATTCCTGGCCCGTCGTGGGGCCGGCAGCCTCCCGCTGGGGTCGGGACACCGGTACCCTCAACCAGGAAACCACAGCCTTCGGGAACTGGTCGCCAGATCCCGCAGGCAAGTGCCACATGACGAAGGCTCCTCTACCAATCAGGTGCCGAGCCTGTGTGACAAGTGGCGCTCCTCAACACAGTTCCGGATTGTATCTGGGCATATCAACCACATAGGGGCCACCTTTGAAATAGCTCGTAGGTCCTGATCATGGCCCCCCTGCTCCACTGTCCATACACCGCGACGCACGACCCCCCACGTGCCTCACCGACGTCGTGTGGAGCCTGACCGCCGTCATGACCACGCCTCCACCGCCCCGCCTCCCGCCGCCCCCGCCCCCGCCCCGCCGCCGTCCCCGCCGCCCCCGCCCCGCCACCGCCG
>Ga0209093_1000933_pt1 | contig 16433 bp, 20 predicted proteins | sample SidtaG_4_FD_187450 | JGI IMG/M metagenome (GOLD analysis project Ga0209093, IMG submission 187450) | Marine algal microbial communities from Sidmouth, United Kingdom - Sidmouth_Male1 metaG (SPAdes) (version 2) | ecosystem: Host-associated > Algae > Red algae > Unclassified | place: Sidmouth... | reverse complement strand
CCCTCAGTCCACTGGCTGACGAGCACCCCCCCCACGACGAGCGTCTCCCCCGCGGTCGTGTGGAGGGCGTAGAGCCCCGCCGCGCAGCCGCGGGTCACCCCCACCACCCGCGACGGGCGCGCCGTCGGGCCAGCAACCACCGTCAGGGCGTCGCCGACGGCCACGCGGCGGGCGGGCGTTAGCACCCCCGCGGCGCCCACGGGCACCAGGTGCCCGCCCGTGACCGTCACTGCCGCCCCGGCGGCCGTGGTCAGCGTGTGAAAGTCGCACGAGCGCGCGCGCGGGGCGGCGTGCGTCCACGCAAGCACCGCCGCCGCGCCGGTGGGGGCGTCGGGCACCGCCACGGGGGTGCCGACCGTGAGGGCGGCGACGGCCTTGCGGCCGCCGCCGGGGAGGGACACGACCGCGTCGGCGGGGAAGCACTCGGCGGCCGACGCGGATGGGGAGGAGGGCGACGCCGCCGGTGTGGGCGGGGGTGCGGGCGCCGTGGCGGGCGCCGTCGTTGGTTCGTCTGCCGTCGGCGTTGGTGGCGTCGTGCTGCCGTCGCCGCCGCCGCCGCCGCCGCCGCCGACGGCGGGCGCTCCAGCGTCAACGGTGGGGGTGGCGACGGCGCCCTCGCCGCCGCCGCTGCCGCCGCCACCGCCTGGTTGCGGGGCGCTCTCTGGCGGTGGGGGTGGGGATGGCGCCACCACCCCGCCCGCCGACGACCAGTTTCCCGCCGACATGGAGTCGACGTACGCACACGCCCCCCCCCCGTCGCTCAGGTACCACACCGACGCCTTGACGTCCGCCGGCAGCTCCACGTCGACGCCCGGGAGGGCCACTGGCGGCTGCGCCTCGCCCCCGCCGTCGCCATCCGCGGCGGGCGTTGAAAACACCCAACAACTCGCCCCGTCGAGCGCGTACGTGCCGCAGCGGCGTATGCCCGCCGTCGCGCCGCGGTAGTAGCCAACGTCCGCCGCCGTCAGCGCGGTGTCGACGGCGGCCACGCCCGCCGGCCCGTCGGCGGCCGCCACGCCCGTTGCGTTAAAGCCGTCGCGGCTGGCCACAAGCGTGACGGTCACGTTGGGGGCCGACACGGCCTCGAGCGCGGCGGTCGCCTCGCACTCGGCGTCGCCCGTGAGGCACACGCGTGGCACCGCACACGACGCGCCGTCGGCGTTGAGCCACCGGGGGAGGAGGAGGACGCCCGCCGCGGCGCCGCCGGTATTGTTGAGCAGCACCTCACTGTCCGTGACCGACAGGCGGGGGGGGCACGCGGCCGTCGCGGCGCCCCCATCGTCGGCGATGCGTAGGTACGAGTCGATAAAGAAGGAGCGGTCCCAGTCGCGGATGGTGGGGGTGAGGGCGCCGCCGGCCGCCACGCCGAGGGGGGTGCCGACCGCCGATGTGGCGGCCGCCGCGGCGGCGGCAGTGACGAGTGCGGCGGCGAGGAGGGGGACGCCCCCCGCCGTTGGTGGGCGGTGGTGGGATGGCGCACGCGGGCGCCGGTGGTGACCGGCCCGCATGGTGCAGGGAGGGCAGGGGGGGGGGGCGATGAAGAAATGGTGAGGAGCGGGCCCCCGATGCAGGGTGGCAACGTCAGAGGGACAATTGTCCCCTGCCCCTTGTGCCAGGGGTGCCCGACGGGGACGAGCAGCAAGCGTCGGGGAGGCGGTGGAGAGGCCGTGGAGAGACGGTGGAGAGCACACCGCCGCCGGATGAGTGCCCCGACGGGGTGGCAGCGAGGGCGACCGGGCGTTGGGCAGAGCGGCACTTTTGGCACGCGGCACCAACACAGGGAGCTGCAGGGAAGGCGGGGGGGAGGGTACCAGCAGAGGTGCTCTGCACTTGGTACGCCGGCCCCTGGCTCGGCCACAGCCTTGCGGTCGGCTGCCGTAGCCTGCTTGACGGCCGCGTCCCCTGCTTTCTGTACAGATGCGGCCGACCACCGCTATGCAACGGCCGCCCGTCGCTGCTCCTTCCGCTGGCGTCTCGTGGCCACCTCAGCCGCACGTGCCTCCTTGGGGGTCTTGGCCGCGTCGGCCTTCGACTTCGGCGACTCCTCCGCCAAACACCGGCGGTTGTCCGTCCCACCTCGCCGCTCGGCTTGCACTCTGTGGTCTGGCGGCCACAGGTCTGGCGGCCACAGAGAGCGCGAGCCGAGCGGCGAGGCGTGATAGAGACTGCTTTTCCTTTCGACAGCACATGGACAGAACCGCCAGATCATGCGCTTCGTGAACATGCCTTTGCTTTCTTACGCAGGCGCCGCGATCGTCATAACTCAGGCAGTAGACAGCTGGGTAGGCGCGGATTGTTCTGGCAGGTGCCTGGAAAAACTCTCTGGACCTTTGGTAGTGAAGTTGATGCCTCTGAGGAGGTGCACATCATTCCACGTTGTGGCCTTCTCTAGGGACACCCCCGCTACTATACGAGAAATCTGGTTCCCAGTGGCCTTTTGCCGGCTACAAACACACGAATCGTCGTCGTCGCCCCCACCCCTCCACAATTCTGGACAAAGCTGCCGCCCTCCGGCGTCGCACTCACGCCCGCCAACCCCCCCAGCCCGGCACGCCATTGTACAAGAGCCGGCCGAGCGGCTCCGCCGACAGCCCCGCCCGGTACGCCGCCCGCGCCGGCGCCAGCAGCGCGTGTGCCACCGTCGGGTGCAGCGCATCCGTGTAGGAGCTGACGCGCACCCCGTCGACGACCACATCCCCGTGTAGCGTGTGCGGGTTGACCTTGCCGACCGCTACCGCCGTACCGACGGCCACGACGCGCGACACGCTCGTGGCCGTGCCCGGGGTGGTCAGCGCGTCGCCGACCACCACGTCCCGCGCCGGCACCCGCACGCCATTGGCGTAGACGAGGTGCCCCGGCGACAACAGCAGATCGCGCGTTGCCGCCGCCGCTGCCGCAGCCCCGTCGACGTGCGTCAGCCGCACGTACGCGTGGCGGCCGCCGGTCTGCCGGTGGGACCACCCAAAGACGTCGCTATGGGTGCGCGCGCCTACACGCACGGTCGAGCCGGCGGGGAGGGCGCCGAGCGCCGCCGTCGACCCGTCGGCGAGCTCGACCGTCGCCGCCGCGGGGAAGCACGAGGCGGTCCCTTCGGGCGACGGCGAGTTGTCGCCCTTCATTCCGTCCTGCGGATTAAGGACCGCGACACCGCCTCCGCTGGTGGTGTTTGGCGCCGCGACGGTGCCACCGGCGCTACCCTCCTCCCTCTTCGGCTCCGAGTCGGTGGCGAGGTAGGTGCAATCCAATCCATTCGGGCCGATCACGTAGAGCTTCCAACTTTCTTCGTCATGGTTGACAAAAATGCCGTTCATCCGCACGTGGCGCCCACACAGCCACGGCGACTGAATCTGGTCGTAGAAGGCATAGGCGCGCTCCTGGGACCCCAGTCGATCCGACCATTGCACGTGCAGGCGCCAGTCAGCTTCGCACTCGGCGCCATCAAAGGAGAACATGCCCACTTTGACATACGACTTGGCAGCGTAGAGGGTATCATCTTTGACATCGTGGCGAAACCCACCCATGTCCGTCCAACCCTTCAGGGGCGCGGTAACTTCTGCAAGCAAAGGGCAGCGTGCAGAGTTGTTGGGGGTGCCCGCCTCAAGCTCGTACCGGCCGACGAGGGCGGCTTCGTGGTCGGAGATGGGTAGCAGGGGGCGCGTCGTGTTATCATCGGCGGACACGGCGGTCGACGTGATCACAAGAGCGGCCGCCGCCAGGGCGGCGAGCGCCAGCATCCGCGGGCGAGGGCGGCCCATCGTGGGCTTGGGAAGGGTGGGGTTCGCTTCAGGGGGCGTCGACTGGATTGAGGGAGGGGTTACGTGTCGGGAGGTGAAAAGTACAAGGTGGAGCGCTGGACCTACCACGCAGATAACGGTCCGCGCGAAGGCGGCCTGCACGATGACAAAGCGGACGTGAAGGGAGGTTGCTGCGGCGCCGGACAGCGTGCTGTGGGCGTCGGCAGAACGAGTGGTCTCCCGTTTTCTACCTCGGAAACCTATGTGGGGCCCTCTGTGAGACGGGCTGCGTGAGACACTGGTGCCGTAGAGCCTGGAACGCGGGTCCAGGCAGTATCTTTGGAAGCGAGGCCATGCGCGAGGGCTCACAGCCCACCATCAACGTTTCTTTGCTAACGTGCCCCGGCAGGACCCGCGACTGGCGCGGAGCGCTGACCTCAAACCGCAGCCTGTCAACCTGGTTGGTTTGGCCTTCAGGCGGGCCTCACTCCCAGCAGGGTCGATACAGCTGCAGAACCGCTGTGGGTCCCAGACGTTTGTCCATCATGGTTACAGTCAATATCCGGTTGTACAGCCGTTTTCCCAAAAATCCCACACACCAACTGTTGCAAAAGAGTTCCAAATCGGCCTCTACGACCCCACAGAGGCCGATTTGAAACACTTTTGGAACTGTTGCAGTGAGGGATTTTTGGGAGAACGGCTGTATGCGTCCCAGTTAGATGGCACCCTGCCATATAACTGGGAGGATCGCGATCGCTGAGGACGCACCAGAGAGCAGCAGCGGACGATCGTGCGGAAAGAACGCATCTCATTGGCCCGATCCAGGAAACGACAGGAAGTAGCCGTCGTCAAAGAATATATTTCTTGAAACACAAGGTGGGCTACAAAATGCACAAGGGTGCCATATAAGCGGATATTGACTGTACTGAATTCGCATCTGTGGGCGCCACGTCGAAAACTCAGAAAGGGTCGCTGGACAGCTGCCACTCATCCACGGCTTGCACAGCATCCGCTTGATACGTTGGGGATCACGAGCGTCTCCAATATCAAAGCGGGTACGTAGAGCCTTTCTGAGCTCTTGCACATGTCTCGCATCGGTACAGCAGTGCACGCACCGGCGGGAAGTGGGAGACGCGGTGCGTGAAGCGAGTCACATCGTCGTGCCCCGCCGACTGCCCATCCAAACGCGTTTTGGATGGGCTTTGGATGGGGTCCGCTGGGCTGTGCGATGGGGATGGATGGGGCCCCAAAGCCCATCCAAACGCGTTGCGGATGGGACGGATGGGCTTTTTTTTTTTTTTTGGTTGGGCGTTTCCAGGCAACGTCGTGGTCCCATTTCCGCCCGTGAGAGTGCTAACTCGCGAGGCCCGCCGGAGAGACAGGCGTGGTGTGATCCTCGGCAGGCTCGGCCGTTTTATATTCAGAAACCTGGTATTAAAACCATGCGACCATACCATTGGGTCTCGCACATGGGTCTTCGCGCGCGAGCAGCAGTGTCCGTTCTGGCCAATTCTTCAGCCTCTGGTGTAAGTACCACCCCAAACTCCACGCTAGCGATCACATTCCAAGCCACCGTCGTCGATGATGGGAGACTTCGCGCCGGTCGCTGGACGTCGAGTCGTCTCCACGGTCGTGGTCGGCCGATATCAGGAGAAGGCCTGTACTGGGCTGCTGAGCGAACCGTTGCGTTCAAGTCCAGGACTGACCACCGACTGAAGCACTATGCTTTTGAAGGATTTTTTGCATTATCGAAGTGATTTGCTCATCGCTACGAGGAGCACGGCGTTTTGCTACCTCGCTGACTTGACGGGTTTTTGATGACCAAGTCGGATCGTGTCGGCGCCGATCAGCGCGAAGAAGACGGTCGCCGTTCAGATCGAGACGAGGCGGAAACAATGAATCTGACTTATGTTGCAAATACTACCAAAACGGTAAGTTTTGTTGAAGGATATCCTGGATCCGAGGTCATCCCGCCGCCGGCACTGCGCATGGCGTGCCACGTTCGACAAGAACGAGGGCTACAGTTAGCAGGTCATGCGCTGGGCAAAGAGACGATGCTGGCCCAATCACACCTTGAATCATCTCCGCGGTCTCGAGCAAGCATAAAAGAAACGGCCTCGCCGGACTTGATGGCTGCGTGTCACCGGCTCGCTCCGGACTCAAAAGCCCATCATGGATGATCCAAACCCGTCGCCTCTGGGAAATGGGAGGGCGCCCACAGCGCCCAAAAACGCCCATCCAAAACGCGTTTGGATGGGGGATGGGGACGGATGGGGGTGGATGGGGCAGTCGGCGGGCCATGAGGATGTGAGACACGCCTCGGGTGCGAGGCCGTCGACACAGCGCCGTCATGGCCGTGTGCCAATCGTCAGCTTCCGCTTAGATGCCCATCGAACACGCGTTCCGATGGGACCCGATGGCCCATCGAACAGCGTGCCCGATTGGATCTGATGGGCGCCCGATGGGGAATTTTGCCCGATGGCATCGGGTCCCATCGGGCACGATCGGCGCCAGTCACGAGACTTTTTCGACTGACAGCTGTTTTATGACCAATCAAAAGAGTGGGATTCTGAAGTGGCTACAGGATGCTTCGAGGCCGTACTGAGGCGTGCAAGTTCCACGTCGCCATTGCACAAAGAATTGATTGACGACGGCGGGCTACGTACCAGTTTCCGAGAGGACACAGATGGTCGATGCGTGTCCTATTCCCTGTTTCTTTTTCACATGCTTTCCCTGTTCGCTATCGCATCTACCGTGCCCTGCGCATATTCGATGGCATAGCAATACACGACACGTCCGGAAACATCTAGAGAACATGGCTGTGCCTGAGAACGCGTCCATGGACGGCACCAGTCACGTGTCGTGCACTCTATGGGCACGCAAGACAGATGCAGAACTACGTGCTCGTTCTTTGTATCCAGGCAAGAGAAACATGAACAGAAAGGGGTGATGCAGTACCATACATATTCTAACAAGGTCAGAGCATACAACATCAGACACGAGACAGAAAGAACAAGAGCACTATCGCGTCATGCAACTTCCCCACCAAAAGACAGCTCTCCAGCCCCGACAACCCCAGTACCACGACTCATGACAACGCTCGTCATACAAAATATGGAGCATATATGTCAAGGGAGACTACAACGCCGCTATCGGTGCAGAAGGTTGTGACAGGCCACACGGAAAGTTGGGTTCCAAAGAGATACGAAAGGGACACAGAGGCAAGAACATAGAAAGCCAATCGACACAAGCAAGAGGGCTGTGGATGATGTCCATCTCAAACAACCACGGAAGAAGACAGGGTGGTTGGAGGGGTGTGGCATACACAAACTGGCTGCATGATACAAAGTAAGACGACGCAAGCCAAACACGACGACAGAGTGCAGGCCAAGGACGAGACGGTAGAAGTGGAACATTGCGTAAAAGAACAGATCTAGCGTCCCTCGCACCAGTCTGCCTCTAGAGTTAGGAAGGAACGGCCACAAACCTGCGATGTGCCCGTCAAGGCCAATCGTGCCTGCGGGCGTGTGAGCGGACCCCCATCTGGCGCGCGGGCCGGGCCGTCGGGAGGCACATTGGGGAAGGTGTTCAAGTCGGTGACGCGTCGTCGCGCCCCGATGACGGCCGCGCAAACCGGCCCGCTGACTCGTCGTGATGACAAGTCGTGCAAGACTGAGTCACCACCCAGATGTTCCTCTTACTTTATTCTGTCCTTATGTACACACGTGGCAAGCTTTACATCTAGTCCCTTGCAGCACCAGCCTCCGTCGAGGAAAGAAATGGCCCGAACTCCGTCCCGATCACGAGAGCACGCCCATCGGCGCCCCTGTTCGATGGGCGCCCGATGGGAACCCGATGGGGGTCATCGGGCCCCATCGGGCCCCATCGAACAGTCGATCCGATGGGCTTTTGTGCCGGATGGTCGCCGATGGGGTCCGATGGGCGATTCTAGCGGAAGCTGACGATGATTGCAGAGATGAGCGCTGCGCGCCCCTTTGCACAGGGAGCGGCGGAAAAGGTGCCTCGTGCGGAAACGTTGGGATGGGCGCCACACCTGTGCGTCGGGCGGGACTCGACGACGGCTGCCTTTCATCTGCCTGCCTCACCGTTCTGCGTCATGGTGGTGGCAAACGCTGCTACGCACCCGTGACGCGTGGCGGGCGTGGGCGGGCGCCCGTCTGGCTTGGGGCTGCACGCGTCTAGGGGTGTCCAACTGGTTGATTGAAATCGGTTCAAATCGGTTGATTGGCCCGAAAATGGCGATCGATTTAAAACCGGTACCGTGAGACGAAAATCGGCAGTTCCGATTTTGTATTTAAATGCATGTAAATCCGAAAGGATCCTTCAATTGTGCGTGTGCAATGGATCAGCTCCAACATCTATAGCCGTTTTTCCTCATACAGTTCAAACGACTGGCGGTCTCAAACTCACCAGTCCAAACGTCTGGCAGTCTGGACTCGTCGCCTGCTGACGTTCTGGCCGCTTCCCCGCGCGGACGTCGCGCCAGTCCTCTCGGGAGTGATCCACTCCACGAGCCCCGCCGGCCATGGTCACCCCACCTCTCACTACCACCGCCCACGCGGACACCACCTCACCCCCTGATCCTCCGTCGACCTCAGGGGTTGCTCCCTTGTCTCCGGTATGCCCCCCGCTGCCAGCACGTGCCGGTACCGCCCCACCGGTCTCTGATGGGGCAGTTGTCGAGACCAGCGAGCTTCCGCTGGCGCCTCGCTCCAGCTGGCGGCCGGGTACCGGGATCAAGTGGGGGGCGGTTCCTGCGGGCAAGCGGCGGAGCCCGGCGTACGCGTACTTTCGGTCGGAGTTTAAAGTGCCAATGGGAGGTATGGTCAACCCCGGCCAGTATATTTGCGTGCACAAGGACCACAAGGGCCTCCCGTCGCGCGCGTCGCGCGTGACCCATTCAAGCGGGACGACCAATCTACTCCGACATCTCAAGGACCACCATGGCGTGTACCTGACGACGGCGCAGACCACCCGCCCGGCTGCAAGCGTCCCGGGAACGGTGAGTGTCGAGCCTACTCGGGCATTTCAAGGCCCCATTGCGGGCCAAGGGCAGCTGCCAATGTTCTTCAAGTCGCGAAAAACTTTCCACCCGACGCACCCTGTGCAGAAGGCCTTCAATGAGCGACAAGTGGACATGGTCGTCTCAACGCTGTGCCCTGAATCTATAGTCGATGACGAAGCCTACGTGTCCATGATTTTTGCGGCCAACCCTCGTTTGACCGTGGCGTCCCGCTCAACTCTCTCGCGCGCCGTCACCTCCCGCTTCAAGCGCCACCAACTACAAGTACGGACCTCCCTCAAGGACTTGGACGTATGCCATGTCAACTCAGACATGTGGACGTCCACGGCAAACGACGCCTATGGCTCCTTTGTAGTGTCGTTTATAAGCAGCGGATGGGAGCTGGAGACGTGCGTGCTGCGATGCTGCATCGTGGAAGGCAGGCACACTGCACTTGCCATCGCCGCCTTCTTGCTGCAGATTGCCCGCGACTTTGGGCTGAGCAGCAAGATTGGCGTGGTCCGGACGGACGGGGCGAGCAACTGCGATGCGGCTGGGGGTGTGCTTGGCGACGTCGGCGGTCGCCAAGATTTGGAAGCTGGTCACGTGGAAGGGGCTGATGGACTCGCGATGGGTCTCGAGATTGGGGTGACTGTGGCGGCGCCGCTGCAGTCCGCGGAGGCGCGGCTGCCAGTGCTGCGGCGAGCACAACTGCGCGAGGCAGCAGCAGCTTGGACGGTGCCGATGCCGCGCATGGTGTCGCAGGTGGTGGGGCGGGGCCCGAATTTGACTCCGACGACGACGAAGGCGGCGCCGGAGATGATCTACCGGACGTTGGGTCGGACCGCGAAGACGGCGCAGGCGGGGGGGGTGCGGCTGACCAGTCTCGAGAGATGTCCACAGGTGGCGAACACGAGAGCGCGGCCGCCACGGATGTGCGCGCCGGTGCGTTTTGTGCCGAAATCCCGGCCGCACTGCACGGCGGTGCGTGGCTGGCGGGTGGCGCGACGAGCGCCTCGTCCCTGACGTGGCAACACGCCAGATGTGCCACGCACACGCTGCAGCTATCGGTGCGCGCCGGCCTGTCCATCCCGCTGGTGCGGACCATCTTGGCCAAGGTGCGGCTTGTGTCCAAACTTTGTCGCAAAAGCACAAACTTCCAGCGCGAGATGTCGGTGGCCGTGGACGTGGAGGAGGCGGGTGCAGCTGTGCGGGACGGGCGGGAGCGGATACCTGCGGCAAAGCTTGTGTCACGGTTGATTGTCGACTGTCCGACGAGGTGGGGTTCCACCCTTGCCATGGTGCGCCGCTTCTTGCATGTCGGGCCCGCCGTGCCGTCGGCACTGTCCGCCTACTACCACTACACGGCGCTGTCGCGGGGAAAGGTGCGGGTCGAGTGCCCCAATAGGCACGAGTTGGCAGCGCTGTCGGAGATGGTCGACTTTTTGAAGCTCGTTGAGTACGCGTCGACAAGCATCGGTGCGGAGACAATCCCCACGAGCCCTATGGAGGAGACGCTCTACTGGTATGTGCGGCAGGAGGGGGCGCCCAGCAGCGGGGACAGTGATGCCCTGTCAGCGCTGAAGGGCACCGTGCTGAGGGACATGCACACGCGCCGCGAGGCGGAGCGCCGAGGCGGTCCGAACCCGGACTGGTTTGGTATTCGGGTTGCTGCTGTTCTACTGAACCCGTTCTACAAATTTTCATCATTTGGCAACGAGGTGTCCACTGCTGCAATCGCGCGAGCCACGGCTTTTGCCATTATTCGTTGGATGATGGCCAAGGACCCGGCGGCCGGCGCCGAAGATGCCCCGGGGTTGGTGGGGGACGTTGGCGCCCCCTCCGTCAAGCGCCGTCGCACCTTTGAGGGACGCATGCGGTCGTTCTGTGCACCGGAGGGGGCGGCGGCTGCAGGTGCGAAGGCGAGTGGCGCTGGTGGTGCGGGGGCGGGCAGGGCTCGGCCGTTCGGGGCGGGGTCACTCGCGACGCGCACGTTGGAGCAGGAGTGGGGCGCGTACCTTGCTCTGCCAGTCGACCCCAACTCTGACGTCCCAGTCCTCGACTGGTGGCGTGACCATGAGAGGTTTTTCCCTCGTGTTGCATTGGGGGCACGTTATCTACTTGCTATCCCTGCCACCAGCGTGACGTCTGAACGTGTTTTTTCCAAGGCAGGCAGAACGATCTTCAACCTTAGAGCTCGGATGACTGGACCAAACGCCGAGAAGTTTATTGTGCTTCATGACGAGATGACGCGCCGCCGGCGCGTGGAGAGGGCACAGGCTGCCCGAGAATGACAGGGGGTTGTCTGCTCTTGGTGTGAGGCGGCGGGTGAGACGTTATGCTGTACACGTTTGGTTGGGTAGGCGGGATGATTGTTCTGTCGTAAACCAGGCAGGCGGGGTGTTTCTCCATCTTGGATGGCAGGCGGGGTGATTGTGTTAGTGCGAGGGGGGTTGTAAGAACCTTCGACGAGTGTTCGACATCTCGTCTCTGGCTCCCGTCACACACCGTAGAGAACACTCCTCCCGCGCACGCTTGAACCACCCCCCCTCTTCTCGCCACTCAGGCGTCGCCAACTCAGTCGGTGCCACAGACGTTGACACCATCGCTGCCAGTGGAGACACCACTTGAATGCAACTCCAGCAAGTGCAAATGGACGCAAACATCACGATTCCCCTCCCTATTTGTTCGGCGCCTCCACTCCCCCTGTTCTACACAGCCAACCCACCCTCCCTCGTCCAAGCCCATCGCCGTAACCCCTGTCCTCCACCTCGGCGACAAGCTCAGCTCCTTGCGCTGCCGCCCTCATGCCGACCTGCCACGTTGCACGGCACGGTCCCCGCAATTGCCCATTGTCAAGCGACGCACAAGCTACAAGAGAAACACTGCGCTACGAATACCACGGGTGTACAGTGCGGTGTACAAGTGAGAGGTAGAGGAAGAGTACCTGTGAAAACAAGATTGGTTTGTAACAAAGCACCTCGGTGTGTGCGCATACAGAAGAACCCACCAACACTCACCTCAATTTGACATGCTGCACGGGTACCCTTGGGCACACGCCACCAGGCAGCGCACCTGCATCGGCGCACGGCGCACGTACTCGCTCCCACGACACTCGCTCCCAACGACCTTCGCCACGTATGGCATGCACTCAAACATCTTGTACAGACCTGGCGAGAGGGCACATTGAGGAGGGAGTGAAGGACAAGCAGGAACAAGACCAGAAGAAGACCGGTACATGTCGAGTGCAGGCGGGCGCATCATATTAGAAAAACGAACAGATAATGAACGCAATGCATGCTGCTATACCCTGACACCCGGCTCCCGTAGACAGACAGGCACCCAACAGAAGAAAAGGAGCCGGACAGCCAAATCCGAGTCCCGCAAGTAACATCCTCCCATAGAGCGTACCAGAACCGCGGTGCGGTGCTCAAGCAATGCGAAAAGGAAACCAGGCGCTCGGTGGCCACGATCGTTGCCGTAAGCAATCAACCCGACGGCACGTCGACGACAAGGGCATGGATGATGGCGAAGAAAACTAAGTGGTGCTGCATGTATCCCCACAGGGAGGTGACCGACGCGGTATTGTCGCACGAAATACGCGGGGGATCGTCGGGGAGGAACGTCGGGGAGGGAGGGGATGGGGGAGGGAGAGAGAAAGGAGGTCGGGTACGGGGAGGGTGCATGGCGCTTGATCAGATGTGAGTGCGGGCCTGGACGGGGCCTCCAACAGACCCGAGAGCGCAGGTCAACCCCACACTTGCCTCTCGACACCGCAGGAGCACCCTGTGGACACCTGAGTGCAGGCGTGCGGGCGGGGGCATCGTGAACGAAATCGGTTGAAAACCGATGATTGCTTTGTAAAAATCGAATCGATCGGTTCGGCTCGGCCATCCGATTGGACACCCCTACACGCGTCGTGACTTCTGGGGTCCCAGTCGACGACCGACAGGTGCTTGATGAAAACAACATACGCATGAACTGTGTGAATATCTGAACCAACCAAGTTCGACAGGTGTCCACCGGCCGGATCTGACCGAGGAAATGGCCAGTTGCTCACGTCGCACAGTATTTACTTTGTCTACGCGCCGAAGTTGCAGCCGCGGTGGGGAGCACAGGGGGTGCGCTACGGCGGCGGCAGCCTTCGCAGCGCCCCGCATTGCATCCAACCGAGCGCCGAATCGTCCCAACAGTGCTTTTCAACATCGGCTGCCTATCGAGCTCAGCGGATAGGCAACAGCACTATCCTCGAAAAGAGATTGGTCATGCAGCAAAACACGTATCAAATCCGGTTCTTGACGGATTATGTAGTCCCAGGGGTTTGCGCACACCCACGAAAAAAACGGGAACAGTCGTCTTGCCAAATCCCCCGAGCTGGGAAGCTCCCGAGCTTGGGCAGAAGTGCGATCGGATTGGTGGATGCCCAGGCCTCCGGCGGACTGTTGGCTTAAATCTGATGTTAGCCTTGTCGCAAGCCAACGATGTTCTCTGGCTGGAGGGTTGCAGAGTGTCTGGGCCCGAATCAGGATAATCCAAGATTCTCTTCAGGCTCTCCTGGCCCGAACATGTCCAAGCGACATTCTGTGGCCAGTGTGCGATTTCTCGATTGATTGTGGGATTTCTTGATATTCTCTCACTTCCAGGCCCTAGTCGCATGTCTCCCAGAACTGTAGGTATTCTTTCCGGATTCCAGCGCTTCCATTGGTCCACGTACTCTCCATGATGATTGCAAGGGCTCTGCAACCGCCATTTTTTCGCGGTTAGCAATAGCTATGGTGCGTGTCCCAAAAATGAGACATCCCAGAACCTTTTTTTTTCTCGGCCCATCGGCTTTCTGAAGCGGTCCACCCATGTAAAGTGGCCTTCTCGGGACAGCTGACAACATCTGACTGGCGTGGGCCTCGTCACAGTGGTGTGAACCGGGCACTGAAACTGATCAACTGCGGCCCCACTCATGCAAGGCATGACCATGCCGTGCTGGTTTGACAGATGACAATCATGCTCGCCAATTGTTTCTAAGGACACTAGAGCCCGCTCGACCTGACATACAGTACAAGAAACGAACCGTGCTTTATTGCCAATAAAACCCTGAAAAAGACTGGCCCGTTGCCCCCTACAGGAAAAAACGAAACGATTTGGGACACCCCTCTTTGACGCCTCAGTTAGCACATAGTTCAATGGGTTGCCATCTTGTAACCCGATGAACCTGAAAAAGACTGGCCCCAAGATCGTGATTTACTAAGAGGTCCACACAACAGGGCCCACATGCATGTACTGTACTATCGAGCTGTCAGCCAAGAACGCCTCGGGACAGGCTCTCTCCATGGAGGCCAGTAGAGAATTCTCCTGTTGCCCACCTCACTTGCCCCCGTGCAGTGAGGTGTCAGTTCTCTAGAGAAAAAGCATGTCTCATTTGTTGGACACGCACCATAGTGTCTATTCCCCTGATCGCGAGGATTAATTGATCCTCTCTTGAGGATCAATTGATCCTCAGCGAAGATCGTCGATTCTGAGCTGTTTTCATATGAGAATGGGCTTCCGATGGTTCACCACTCATCCCATTCTCTGTTTGTAGCAAAGGGGCTCTCCGTAACCGCTCTAACCACCATGTCTGGTGCAGGCGCACACGGGGGCCTTCACATACCGACAAAAATGGCTCATCGCACATTCCCTCTCTACACAAAAAAAACGCTCGCATCTGCAAACCTAAGAAAGCTCACAGCTCAGACCTCTACAAACAACGCGCCTGCATCGGCACCCACACTGTGCGCTCAATCCACTACACCTCGACATCGTGAGTGGCCCGCAGATGCTGCGAAAAGCACTGGCGGCCCTCCCGCCGAGCACACAAAAAGACCCCCTCCCCACCACACTCGCGACAAGTCGAACACACCATGGTCGTGCGCTTCGTCTTGCAGACGCGGCAGTTGGGCTGCGCCAGGATTGCAGATTCCGAGGAACCAGTCAGCTTCCGACGCTTCACCGCGGGCGTCAGATGCATGCCCACGCCGTAAGAGGGTGCGACCTCAGGCGGGCCCGCCGCGGATGCCGACACGCCACGATCTCGCAAGCTCGTAGAATCGTAGCCAATCTCGATCAGGTCCGCTGCCAGGTCCTCGTAGAAGTGCGCTTGGGTCTCACGACCCACGGGGCCGCGAGCCCTAGAGTAAAGCATCCAGGAGTCCACCACACACATGCAGAGGATAGACATGTTCACTCGCGTCGGCCAATTGTGGGTGCCATACTTGTGCTCAAGCCGTAGATCGTCCTGTCGGCAGCGAAATGGCGATCGATTTGGGCACACGATGGATAGTAGACCTCCGCAACTTGCGGCTGACGGATGGTCAGGGGCACACGTTCCGACTCCTCTGCGCCGGTTCTCCACCGCATGCCTGTGAGCTGGCCAAATCCAGGCGCCGGGATGTACTTGTTGCGCGCCGTCGTGCTAAAAAGTTAGGACCGGGACCCGAACTCGAACCGGGTGCCCAAGAACAGGATCCCAACGAACTTGAGGACTTTTCCCGCGGTACTTGCGCGCAACAGGCGAGCATGAAGCTTGACGGAGGTCAACCTTACCATCCGACTAAATTGGTCGAGGGGAAGCATCGCCAAAAAGGAATCCAGAGGGCGAAGCGTGCGCCCTGGGCCCATGGCGTCACCCTCCTCATCAATGGTCTCGCCCGACAGCAGATGGACGGACCACGACGGGCGCGGGACACTACCGCCGATGGAAAGCGTCACTGCCTCGTCAGACCAGGTGTAGTCATGGGCGGTCACAGGGGCCAAGTTGGGCTCTCCTGCACGGCCGGGTACCGTCATCCGGCGAGTCGGAGTGGACGCCACATCTTGGGTGGGTGCCTCTGGCTGAGAGGGGAGAGAACGAGGGGCAAGCGGCGCGGGAGAGCCTTGCGGCATCGATACCAAAGACGCCGGCGCAAACGCCTGCGAAGCGGGCTCCGCAGGGGCCTGCGTATTCGGGGGTGCAGCGCCGCACTTGACGTTCAGCAGCATCAGGTGCCTATTAACTTGTCCGCTAGGAACGTCACGTAGTGCACGGAGAAGCATTCTCCCATCCGCAGACCTGCCGTCTACGTTGCGATTCCCTGATCGAGTGCGTTGCAGAGAAAATGGTGCTTTTTATTGCGCTTTCTTCTGCTTCCTGGGGGTACCCCTACCCCCCTTCCCACCGGCTCTGAGGGGCGCTTTCTGGAGCTTCCCATTCTCCCCACCCCCCCCCACCTTCCCACAGGCACCCTAAAGCTCTTCTGGGGGCGCTTCTTGGTGCTGATAAAAACCGCTCGCCGCCCACCCGCATGCCCCCCCCCGCCTCCTGCGCACCCCTTGTCTAGCCTCAGCCCGTACCTACATGAGTAGAAAAAAACAAAGGCCATCACAAGAGAAGAAAGTAGCAGAATCGCAGTGAAATCAGCGTATGACAACCAGAAGAGGGAGGGGAGCACAAAAGTCCAAGAAATACCCAGTCAGTATTTTCTCATACAGCCGTTCCGCCAAAAACCTCGCACTGGGCTGGGACACAGAGTGACATGAGAATCATGTGCATTGTCGCAGGATTGGCTTGATACGCCGTCTGAAATGCAACGTGGATCGCAACAGCCGGACAAACACCACCCGCGCACCGCAAAACTGCACACAGAGCCTCGACCGAGGCACCCCGT
>Ga0209093_1000932_pt1 | contig 16434 bp, 23 predicted proteins | sample SidtaG_4_FD_187450 | JGI IMG/M metagenome (GOLD analysis project Ga0209093, IMG submission 187450) | Marine algal microbial communities from Sidmouth, United Kingdom - Sidmouth_Male1 metaG (SPAdes) (version 2) | ecosystem: Host-associated > Algae > Red algae > Unclassified | place: Sidmouth... | reverse complement strand
AAACAGCGAGAGGGGGGGGGTTGGCGGGGGGCAGCAGCGACGGCCTCGTCCACGTGTGGCACGCGTGTGGAGAGGGCGTTGGTAGGGAAGGGTGCTGTGATGAGCACTGGAGCGTGCGTGTTTATTTTTCTCTGTCGCGCAGCCCCAAAGAAAGAGGGAGAATGACCGGCGCGTCGCGCATTGGCCGGCCAGAGGGACAGACAAGAGACACGGGGCTCTGGCACCACGCAAGAGATCGGCGGCGCCTCCACACCCCCCCCGATCGGAAACGTTACGGCCCCGTGCCGGATCAAGTGTCACGTCGTCGCCAAGGCTCCCCTTTTGACTGGTCGGGACGCACAATGGCTCGTGCTCCTGCTGCCACTGCGGACGTGTCTCTGGTGCCGCCCCCCCGCCATCGACATCGTCGCACTGGTGTTGTTGCACTGCTCGGTGGCGCGGTGTGTCCGGCACAGACCCCGTGTTCAGTCCCCGCTGTGCGTTGGCAGTCGGACGGCGCCACGCCCGTGGCAAGCGGCGTTTGCGTTGCCACCGGCTCCGTCCCCGCCGGCGGCGTGCGGTCCGTGCCCCCCGCATCGCGCCGATCATGGCAACGGCCGCGGATGTGGCGGCGACGCTGGCGCGGGCGCTTGCGGCTGCCAAGGCGCTCGACATCCCCTCCTACACGGGCTACGCGGAGCTCCACGGCTGGGCGCGCCACATTGCGCTCGACCTCCCCGTCTTCCCCTACCTCCTCTTTGCCCACTGCCTGTACGCCGCGGACCGCACGCACGCGCTCACGGCCGGGCGGCAGCACTGGCTCAAGTCCTACGTGCTGACCCTGTTTGCCGCCTTTGGGGGCAGCACCATGGCGGCGGTGCTGTCGGGCCGCCCCGCCCCGCTCTTCACAACGACCGCCAACCTAATGATGCCGATGCAGGCGCTCGCGTGGTACCTCGTCAATGTCGTCACGCCCTTCCGCGTGGTGCTGCGCCTCCGCATCGTGTCGGCGGTGCTCGTCTACTTTGCCACCGCCGCCAAGGTGCGGTCCATCTTTGGCGCCGTCGACGGGATGGTCGACGCGTTCCCCGACGCGTGGGCGGGCATCGTCGTGCTCGGCGGCCTGAGCGGCTGCGGCGGCTCCCTCTTCGTGTCCCTGGAGCGGATCAGCATGTACGGGCGGGGCAGCGCGTCGGAGCTGTCGGCCCCCGGCTGGCCTTTCAAGGCCGCCTTCCTCTCTGCCTTCCTCTACTATGTCGGCACGGACCCGACGGGGCTCGTCGCCGCCCGCGTCGGCGTCAAGGTGCTGCCGTGGACCAAGGACGAGGTGTGCCTCTTTGTGTCGGCCGGCTTGTGCGCACACGCGGTCCTATGCACCCTCTATGGGTCCACCTTTAACCCGCTGCGGCCGGTGGAGGTGGTGCTCTCGTCGGTGCTGCGGCTGCCGACGGGCGCGGCGGCTGCCCCGCCGGTCGGGCTGCCGCCGCGGGGGCGCGCGGGGGACGGCGCCAAGCCGCGGCCGGGGAGTGCCGTCGGCAGCACCACCACCGCGTCGACGGCGTCGGTGGTGAGCGGCGGCAAGGCCAACACGGCCAAGCTGCGCGTGCCAAAAAAGGGGGCGCCGGCGGCCGCGTCGTCGGGCACCAAGAAGAACAAGTGAGGGGGGTGGCCCGGCGTCAGGCAGTGCACCTCATACGTGCGTTCTTGGGTGTTGTCCCTTGGTGCTTTGCGTGGCGGGCGTGCGGGCCGATTGCAAAGAGGGTGCGTTTGCGTGTTGCCGTGTGTCCTGCTTTCGCTTTGCTCGCTCTCATTGGAGTACTCTGTACAAAGGGCGACCATGTAACCGTGGTCCACTGCCCGTGTGCCCCTCAGCGTTGCACGTGATTTCTCTTGCATTGGGGCGTTGTCCTGCCGCGGTCCATCCGGCCGCTTGGGCTGTGCAGGGGCGGTGCCCCATCGCGAAATTGCCAGTCCGACTGCCAACCGCCAACCTCTCCCCTTTCTTCCAACCCCGCGTGGTCGACCCATCGAGACGGTTCAGCAGACGTGAGCGGTTCCGCCGACCACTCGCCCTGTCTCTGCAACGACCGAGATGAGGAGACCGTGAACGCGGCCCCCGCTCCTGGACGGAGCTCGAGTGGAGGATCTCTGGCGCCCCGCCAATGGGGGGCTAAAACACCCGTTCCGAGGTCGATCGCCCCCACCAACCAGAGTCTGTTCCTTGCGCCTGGTCCACGCTGCCGCCGCGCGCCACGCCAGCCCGGTCCGTGGTCCACCCGACATCCTGCTTTTTGCCCTGCCCCTCCCCCATCCCCTCGAGGTCAGGTACTTTCTCCCCAACTGCATCTGCCCACTCTGTCGTTCTGTACAGCGGTCGCCATGGCGTTTGTACCCGCCACACCCGTCGTCTTGGCCCGCCGCCCGCCCGCCCCCTCGCCCCACCGTCGGCTGCCGGCTCGGCGTGCCGCACGCCCCACCGGCCGGCCACGCGTGTTGGCCAGCGGTGGCGCCGCCGGCGAAACCCTTGCTAGCGGTGACGCGCCCGACGGACGCGCTGCCCGCGACGGCGGCGGCGGCGGCGGCGGCGGTGGCGGTGGCGGCGGACCACGCCCGCCGCCCCCTGTGCTCGGCGACGCCAATTTTGTGGCCGGCCTCGCCGACTTGGTCAGTGAACTCGAAGCCGGCGCCGCGGCGGTGGCCGACGTGGACGCTGGCGAGGCGTCTGCGGGGGCGGACGAGGTGCCCGACAATGAAAAGTGGGCGTCGTGCGACGCGTGTGGCAACACGGGCTTCACCCCTTGCGCAACGTGTGCCGGGGAGGGCAAGGTGCCGATGGCGGGCAGCGAGTATGTGTCGTTTTGCGGCACCTGCGTCGGCCACGGCAAGGTGCGGTGTGTGGTGTGTGGCGGCCGCTGTTACATGTGCGTGTGACGCGGGGGGCGGGCGGTGGGGGGTGGCGCCGCCCAGACCGTCGGTGCAGGGGGAGGAGCGCGGAAGACGTCGTCAAAGGACGGGAGGGGCGTGCGTGCGGGCGCGGGTGGACGCTGCATTGCGGGGTGGCGGTTGACTATGGACGGGGGGTCCTCGGCAGCACTGACCCGTTGAATGGGACTCGGGGGTGAGAGTGGCAACGACACTGAGTTACGCGCTCCAACAAAGCAGCCACGCTTTTTCTTTTTTTTGCCCAGCACCCGCTGTGGCCCTACAGTCTGAGAATCCCTCAAGACAAGAAGCACATATCAGCAACAAGAGCACGGGACGCGCGTCGCCCAACGCGCACAGTCCACGACAACACAAAGGAGGGCAGACGTGCCCGCCGAAAAACAAAACTGACAAGAGTACAGAAGGGAGGCTGGCGGCCGGGACCTAGGCCGTCGTCGACGATGCCGGTGCGGCCGGCGGCGCGGCCGCCGCCACCGCCGGGGGCGCGGCCGCCACGGGCGCCGCCGACGCGGCCGCCGCTGGTGGCCCGCCGTCGCCGCCACCGGCGCCCTCGGCGCCCCCCCCCTGCGCGCCGCCACGCCCCCCCCTGCCCCGCCCGCGGCCACCAACGCCGCGGCGGCGGGAGCGGCCGCCACGCCCACGACCCGCTTCGCCGCCCGACACGGCGTCGCCCGCATCGCCACCACCGTCGGCGGCGCCCCCGTCCCGGGCCCCGTCGACGGCGCCCGCGGGCGCCTCGCCGCCGCCGTCGGCACCGCCGTCGGCGGCGGCGCCCGCAACAGACCCACCCCGCCGCCCGCCCGTGCCCCTGCGACGGCGGCCGCGGCCGCGGCCGCCCGCCGCCGCCGCCTCGTCGCCCCCGCCGTCGGCCGCGTCGGCCGCCGCCTCGGGCGGCGGCCCGCCGGCCGCCTCCCCGCCATTGGCGCCGTCCCCGTCCGCGGGTACCGCGCGGGCGCCGGCGCGCCCACCGCGCCGGCCGACACCGCCGCGGCCGCGGCCGCGGCCACGCCCTCCCCTGCCGCCGCCACGCGGCGGGTCGCCATCGACGCCAGCCGTCGGCACCCCGTCGACAGCGTCGCCGCCGCCCGCGCCGGCAGCGTCGGCGGGGGCGCCCTCGCCGGTAGCGGCCGCGGCGGAGGCCGCCGCCGCGCGGACGGCCTTGCGCGCGCCCGTGGTGCCGCCGCGCCCGCGCCCGCGTCCGCGCCCGCGCGGCGTGCGCGCATCCCCGTCGACAGGCGGCGCGTCCTCGCCGGCCGCCGGCGCGTCGTCGACGGCAGCGACCGCCGCCTCCCCGTCGACGCCAACGGCTGCAGCCGTCGCGCCGCGGCCACGCGCCTGCCGCCCGCCGCCGCGACCGCGGCCGCCCCCCCGGCCGCCTCGCCCGCCCCGGGCGCCGTCCACGCCGCGCCCCCGACCCCGCGGCGGCCGCGCCTCCCCGTCCATCGCCAGCAGCATTTCCTCCCCAATGGGCACCCCGCCGCCCGCGACGCCATAGCCAACCGCTTCTGGGTTGAGGTTGCGGCCGACGAGGAGCACCACCGATACGGAGGCATGGACCACCTGGATGTCGTCGAGGCCCTCGTCTGCGTCTCGGGGGGTGTACGTTGACGTCAGGTTGAGAGTCGCAGGGACCGTGACGCACGCCAATGGGGGCTTGTCTTCCGTAGCCGCGGCCGGGCTAGCGGGGGGTTCTTCCGCCGCGGCGGGAGCCTTCGTGGTCTCCTCCTCAACATCAACCGCCTTGGCTGGTGCAGCGGCCGTAACGGGTGGGCGGTGCAGGAGTGCCTGCACGATGGTCACAGCCTTGACAATCTGGGCCGTGTGCGCAACGAGCGTCACAGTGCCTGTTCGCGACGCCTCCTGTGAATCGCAAACAAAGAGCATGGAATACCAACTCAACGACGACATCAGCCTCAGGAAATCACAAAGCGCGTGAGAAACCAGACCATCACACAGAGACAACCAGCCAGGCCGCAACCACCCGCAATCCACCTATTCAAAAAGAAAGCCCTGCAAACGTGCGTCACCGACGTACCAGCTCCGCGGTCACCAGCGCTACACCCTCCGTCAAGCTCATGCCGTGCCACACCTTGATCAGCTTGCCCATTCCTGGGCTGCCAGCGCCGGCCGCATCCAGCGCTGCGGAAACCTGTCCCTCATCCAAGCCCCCCGACGACAGCTGGCGATACTTCTCCATGGTGTCTGGCGACCGGCACCTTCGATCTACAGGCAAAAAAGGCGGCACGGACCGCCGCTGGCAGGGAGCTAGCGGTGCCTCACCCCAAGCGCTCGGCGATGGAGAGGCAACAAGAAAGAGCGCGGCGTGAGCAGCCACCACTACACCCTGTAGCAAAAATCGTGGCGCGGGCAGGCGGAAGCGTCGTCGGATGGCAGCGGTTGTGCTCGCTCAGCGGGGGGGGTGTCTCGTCGACAGCGCCCGTGTGAGTCGCACAGACTGTCAGGCCACGGCGCGGCGCGCCGTGGGCGCGGTGGACAGGAGGCCACGTGGAGTCATCGACGCCACGTTGCAGGCGCAGCGCCCCGACCAGCCTCCACTCCAAAACGATCCGGCAAAAACTCTCTTGACCGGTCTTGCCGATGGGATCTTTGCAGACTAACACGTTTCAAGTACGTTTCTCGGGGGTAAGCTTTGTGGAGTTGACCGTGTTGTCCCAAAGGACATCTCCGCCTCAACGCTCCTCACGCGGACCCTCGAGTGCGTCATCGAAGCCGGGCACTCTGACACTGCGTGGGCGCCACTGTTCTCGACCACTCTGCAGCAGCAACGGCGAGAGCCAACGAGAGCGGTCACTGTCGATCGTCGGCGGGCTCCTGATCATCGCCATCCGCTTTGGAGTTTCCTGTACGGTGCCGCCTCGAGGCATTGGCAACCACTCCGCTTCCCTTCACCGCCCCCTCTTCGCTGCCTGCTGCATCCCCCCACTCTCCCTCGGTCTCCATGGCCGCCTTTGTGGGCCTGCCGGCGGCCACTGTTGGTGGCCGCCGACCGCGGTCGCTTTCCAGTCGTCCACGGGGTGCCCCCCTGGTCACTCCCCTTCTCTCGCCGCGGTGCTCCCTGACCGGCCCAGGCGGGGGCGTCGGGTCGGGCGCCCTCTGGCAGCGCCGCGCGGCGGTGGCCGCCGCCCAGTCGGCGGCGCCGGCCGCCGCCTCGGGCACGCTGGCGTTTGACAAAGTGCCAGCGTTCAACCCCTACGAGGACGATGACGATGACGATGATGAGGGACAGGGGGGCGCCGGAGGTGGTGGGAGAGGAAGCGGCGGGCGTGGCGGCGGCGGCGGCGGCGGCGGCGACGGCGGCGGCGTCCCTGATGGCCCCCGTGACGCCCTAGCTTGGGCCGCTCACGTTTGGACATACAACTTGGCTCGCCGCCCCATCCTCTCCAAAGCCGTCTCGACGTCGCTCATCGGCCTCTTGGGTGACTTGATCGCCCAAGGTGTCAGCCACCGGCGGGCGCTCGCGGCGGTCCCCACCGGCTGCCCGTATCGCCCCCCCTTCCGCCTCGACGCGCGCCGGGCAGCGGCAGTCACCGCCCTCGGCTTTGTCTTCACGGGCCCGATGTTGCACGGGTGGTATGAGACGCTCGGGCGGGTGTTCCCCGGCGGCGGATGGGCGGCGGTTGCCTCGTCCGTGGTGGCAGACCAGAGCCTCTTTGCGCCGTTGGTCAATGGCGTCTACCTGATGGCCACGGGCCTCATGGAGGGGGGGGGGGTGGACGACGTGACCGCCAAGGTCCGCGGTGGCTTTGGCGACGTGTGGCGCAAGAGCATTGCGGTGTGGGTGCCGGCGCAGGCCGTCAACTTTGGGCTTGTGCCCCTCGTGTGGCGGGTGCCGTACGTGAATGGGGTGGCGCTCCTGTGGACGGTGCTGCTGTCGTCGGTGGCGCACGCGTGAGGGGGGTGACATGAGCAGAGTTGAGGGGCGTGGTCGGTGGGTGGCGGTCGCGATGCGTGTGTCCGGGTCGAGGCGAGAGTGCAGTGGGGGGATGTCAGGGGTGTTCATACTGTAGGTGGCGCAGCGGCGTCGTGGCGCGGGATGCTGGATGATGGGCAACGCACTCTCGACTCCACCAGTGCAGGGGCACTGGCTTGCTGTTTTCTCATCATCTTTTTCACCTTGACGCCGACCCAGGGCCGCACAGGGCCACACAGGGCCACACAGGGCTACACAGGGCCACACAGGGCCACACAGGGCCACACAGGGCCACACAGGGCCACACAGGGCCACACGAAGGCCACAGCTGGCGCGGTGTCGCCTCGCCTCCGCTATCATCAGGACGCACGAACAAACTGGCCAACCGCGTGAGTTTTGAGCAGGCGGCGAGGGTGCTCGTGCCTGACCCGTCGCGGGTGCCCCCACGGCACCCACCTTTCGTGAAGGCCATGCCGCGGCGTGGCCGCGCCGCTGCGCATCACGGCGAACGCGCGCCGGCACCCGCGCCAGCCCCGTCTGGAAAGCCGTGGCCACCTGCCCGTGGCGCCGCCTCGTCTTGCGCGGCCGACGCCATCCCCCAGACGCCGTTGCTGCGCGTGCCCCCGCCTGCAGAGCATGGCACCCCTCCACCCCCACACGTCGCCCCGCGGTGGCTCTAGGCGGCCGAATACCCACCTGTGCGCCAGCCTACTGCCGTCCTCCTTGTTTGCCTGCCGAGCACTCCGCGCTCTCAAGGCGGGCAAGGCGGGCGGGCGGGCGCCGGCGCCGGCGCCCACGCTCTGATGCTCCCCCCCCCCACCGTCGGTCCTCGCTGCCGTCGGTATGCCGCCAGCACGTTGCTCGCCGCCGCGTATCCCCCCCTGCGCCGGGCCCGTCGCGCCGGCGACCATGCGGCCCGACGCGCCCGCCGTGGGCTTGGCATGGTTGAACCATCTGGGTGGGTGTAGGCCCTGGCGTGGTACCCACACAACAAACGAATGAATCGCGCCCAGGTATGTGCTCCCAACACAGTCGGGCACCTCGCCGAGGCTCCACGAACACGATAGACGACCCAGACATCACTGTTCATACGAACAGACAAGCCGCGGCGGCGGGACATCGGACACGACGCTCAAGGAGCACCTATCGAGATCGAATGAAACCACACACACGACAACGTCTGGTGCAGGCCAAACGCCTTCATCCCATCCAGCTAGAAACAAGCACCCCAAGGGACAAGGAACACCACCTCAGCGAAGCACACACCGTCAAGGAAGAGTAGACGGCAACAACAGCAGCGCGAGGGCGGGACGCGAACAGACCGCGAGAACCGTATCTCAAAAAGCAACAGAAGGCAGGAGAAAAGAGTACAGTTCCAAGGAACTCTTCGCACTGAGTAGAACGAGATCCCCACGTTGACGCCACCGCACCGAGAGCCCACCGGTACACTAGAGACACATCCATCAAGCACCAGGGCACGATGGCGACACATCCACCCGCCAGTCCAACCGTCTCCGTTGGAAGATGAAAGGAGAAGCAGGCCATGCGCCAGCAATTGCTGGTTCGAGGAGAGCTGCGCCAAAGACGGTCACGAGCACACCGGCGGCGGCGCAATAAGGCCGGGGTGCGGTCTGCTGGGCTCGGCCTCAATCCCCACGGGTTGAGGCCTTGTCCACCCTCACTTGGCGGCCATCCACATCGGCGTTGTTCATTCGCGAAATGGCGGTCTCGGCCAACTGCGCAGTGGAAAAGGTCACAAATCCAAAGCCGCTGCGGTCGTCAGGGAAGCACGAGGACACCCAAGGGCAAGAAAATTCAACACGACAAACAGCGCAGTCCTCTCATGCCGGAGTGTCAGTTCGGCTGCGTGTGGCAGGTCCATCAAGTATATGGTAGGATAGCCTCAAGGCGAGCGTACGACGCCCAAATTATGTCTTGCGTTTTCTGCATTACCACAACGTACCGGCTGCGCCCCGAGTAGCGGTCAACAATGACCTTGGCGTCAATCACCGTTCCGGGGCCTCCACCGACCCCCTCCTCAAACGCCCTGCGAAGGCTCTCGTCATTTGTGTTCCAGCTTAGGTTGCCAATAAACAGGCGCGTCCCAGGTGCAGCAAAGGCCGCCATACTACCGGGCGGGTGGAACAACGGGGGGTGTAGTGGGAGGGTGGGACTCACGTTGCAAAGTCGGGCAGGCCTGGTTCAGTGGGCAAAGAGGTGAGAATGGAGGCACTGCTGGCGGAACGTAGAGTGCTGATCAAACCGCTGAGCACATGAGGGCCTCAGTGCGGTTGTTTTAAAGACCTCGCCAAGACTGTACTGCGTGGCCGTGCGTCACATGCAGCGGGGGCAAACACCTCGCTGATACGCCAGAACGCACCCTTCAGGACACAGTGGTGCCTATGCCGTCGCTAAAGCTGTGCGTCTGTGCAACCACCATTCAGGAGGCGTGTCAGGCTGGTTCAGTACCCTCGGCCGAACCCGCAGCCAACCACACTGCGTTGGGCCCCAAAACGGCTCGGGATAGAGGCGCGGCAAGTGCATCTGCCCAAGAAAAGAGAAACCAAGAAGGGTGGCTGAAGGCCAAGAGAGCAGGTAGGCTTCAGGTAGGCGGACACCTATCCCGCAGTTGAGGCCCAGAGGGCTGGCTGGCGGCAACTCCCGCCTGGGGCTGACAGCCGCTGTGTCTGCGAGCGCTCCTAAAAATCCTGACCCGGCCCGAGGCTTCACCTGACACCATAGAAGTGCACTGACCGACGGGTTGAAACCCCATGGGTCTCCCAGAGCAGAAAGAGAGCTGCACCGTGGCCGGTCGCTCGTCAGGAGTGCAAGCAGAGAAAATCTCCCCTCCCACCGATTGGGGTAGAGCATCTATCCCTGTTGGACCTGTGGTGGATATCAGGAGAGGGCCTAGAGAAGCACAAGCTGCCATGCGAGCAGGGACAGCCAGCGGTGCCGCGGTGGAACTGTGGGATTCATCACCCGTCTTGGCTCTCCACCGTGGCGCAAGCGAAACCACCCGTTGCGCTGCGTCGGCTCACGAGTCGGGGGCCCATCCTCATCATCACTCACCTCCAGACCTTTTGGGACCTCTATGGGTGCCGCCGACACGTGGTCACAAGATGCCTCTCCTCCTAAGCCTTTTGCGAATCTGTATGGCACGGGCGCGGGTGGCGGGTAGCGCGCCGCCGCGACTCGGGGGCGTGAGCTTGCGAGTGGCGGGTACACCGGCACTCAAGGCCCCTGAAGGTGCGCCAGTGCACCACTCCTTCTGGGCTCACCGACCTACCCGTCGCTCGCGATCAAGGCGGTGCAAATTGTGAGAGAGGGCCTTGCCGTGCATGTACATGAAATTGCTTGCACCCCGCGCCGACGACAGCAGACGCTTGCTGTGACTGTTCCGGCTGGACTCGACGTTCGAGGGTGGCCGATGAGCGTGGGACTCGAGTATCCACCCAGGATAGCGTTCGCGTCCGCATTGCTGGGCCACGCACAATCATCAATCATGGCCATCCGATCAGTGCGCGCCAGACCGACAGGTCTGATGCTGCGCGTCCGCCACCTTGCGGCATGGCGCAGCCTGATGAGTCGCGGCACGTTTCCGGAGGTTTGATCTGCGGGGAGAGTTGAGATTGAGGCCAGCACCTGACAAAAACGGGATGACAACTTAACGGCGCGCTGCTGGCTCGCCTTAAAACGAGCGTGGAACGAACGACAGGTGAGCGTCAGGCAAAACGCCTTCCCGCCCGCCGAGGCCTTCACACAGTCAAATGTCTCCTCCTGCGCCGCTCCTGCCCATCCATCAACAGCCGTGAGAACGTGGCAAGCACCCAGTCAGACCTAGAAAAAAACTGGGCGGGCTGGACCGAAGAGATCCTGAGCCACAGCCGGGGAGACGCAGGGGCCCGTGGAGTCCACCTGCGCCGGAGGAGTGATTGAAAACAAGTCTGGGGAGTGAGACTCCCCATATTTTGGCCACGTCACATTAAAGGGAGCGCGGAGCGCAACGAACAGCCTCAGAGTTTGCGGCTGACCTTCGTTTTCTGGCGCAATTATGACGTCCAAGGTATAGTATTGCTCTCGTCCCAAATATATCCTCTGTGCACAAGAACACAAGAACAAGAGCGAACAACTGTCTCCGCCAATGGCGTGTTCGGATTCTGCAAGGCAGCCAACTAGAAGTTGTCATGCAGTAGTTCTGGTCGCTGGCAAGAGGACAAAATTGGGGCAGCAGCCATATTTCTTTGCACTGCTGGACTTGCCTCGAGATCTTGGTCCGTCCACTTGAAAGGATGAGTGGACACCAGGCCTCACCAAGGGTATCAGCTTTGGCCATGAGTACGGTATTTGGTTCGCATCCAGCCAACGAGTATTGGCTGACAGCCCTGAGTTTCGAGTATGAGTGTCGCCCAAACCTGGCAGAGCGAGTATCAAGGGTATATACGCGTGAAATTTTGGGTTGTCGGTATCCCAGATCGTTCTCAGCGCGGGTATGCGTATACCTATAAATGAAAAGAATATCCGGTTTGTGCACTTAACTTTGGAGTTTCGCTATGTCAATCTCCGTCGAGAGACGAATATTGTCACGGAGCCGACATTCCGTCGCTTCCACTGCCCGAAAGAGCACCGTCGGTAGGGCCGTCCGGGCGGCAATCAGAGCCGTGAGCCCTTTTCACTACGCCCGCGCGGGGTTCGATTGGAACTCGCGGTGGGAGTGCAACACTCTGAGCGTGATTCACTTGGCAAGCAAGACAAATGGGAGCGGTGTGGGGACGACCACCACAGTGTCGCGTGGTGGGCCAGGATGGAAGGCGCGACGGAGGAAGAGATAAAGCACTTTTTTCGCACGAGGGGCGCCGAAGGGCCCAAGAAGATGGATGGTGAGCTGCGACTCGCGTCGAGTATGTGCAGGATGTGCGATGTTGGCCATTTTGCCCACACACTGCCTCTTTGCAGTTTGCCACGCATGGATCTGTGCCAGAAACTTCCATTCAGGAGGCCGTCAAGAGTATCGGATTCTTCAAAATAGAGAGTACGGGTAATACTCTTTGATACCCTCCGTGATCCGCTTTGGCGAGTATCTGGCAACTGGTCATTCACCGAGTATGGGTATGGGGCTTGCACCGAAATATCACGCGTGTACGGGTTTATACCCGAAAAAAATACCGGGAAAAACCCTTGCCGAAATCCTCTTGGAGAGGCCTGGTGGACACGCACAGATGTGGCACCGTGTACTGTATTAGTAGCATGGATGGCAGCAAAAAAATGTATGCATCAAATTAAACCATTTTAATTTATAATTAATCTACCGATTAATCGGTCTTGCTCCCACTGATTTTTATGCTTTTTTTTTTATGCACAGCGTCCTCCATCGCCTCTACCGCAGCGGCGGTCAGGCTGCCGGGGCAACCCCCCGGGTGTCTGACACGGGAGGCGACGGCTGCGACAGTCCTCTGTGACCCTGCGTTGCTGTTTGGTGCAGGGGAGCCGGCGGCGGTTGTGCTCCATTGCTTCCGGCGGTGCGCCGGTCGGTTTAGCGTCTTTCTCCTCTCTAAGTTCGGAGACAGCCGATCGATCACCGATAAATTAAAAAAATCGAGATTTAGGAGATTAATCGATAGATTAATTGAGCGCAATTGTAGAAAGTGCACAATATGTTCCATCCATGATTAGTAGGGTCGTTGAGAGCGCCCCGGGGCGCTCAGTTCGGGCGACTTCTGAGCTCTCAGAGGGCGCACTGAGGACGCTCGAGCGCCCAGCGCCTTCGTTGTTCAAGGCACTTTTGGGGCGCTCTCGATGAGATTTAGGGGGCCTCTGCATGTTGAAGATATCGGCAGACAACGTGAACTTTCAGACAACTGTTGAAGAGGTCCCTCCCTTCGCCGCATTCCTCCCTCCACCTCCCCCCCTCCCCCTACCAGCCCCCGTCCTCCCTCCTGAACCGCGACCGACGCCGCCATGACCGTTCTCCAGTCTTGTTTTGCCGCCCCGCTCCCCCGAGGCCACTTGTGTAGTGGGTGCTTCAAAGATGTAGGGCATGATGTTAAATTTAGCTCTACGCTGGCTGTCTGAGTCGGTGTCCGTTGTATTTCTCTTTCATGAGGCTCCCGCACGCGCCGCTCCCCATCAATGCACCAGCGAGTCCGGGGGACGGCTCGGACCAGCTTAGAGAACCGGTCTACGATGATCAGGAGGAAGACGTTCCCGGTCTTGGTCTCTGTCAGGGGTTCGAGGAGGTCCATAGACAGGCTCGCGAAGGGGTCCGTCGCCGGGAACAACTTGAGCATCGCCGTGCGTCGCCTTGGTGCGATCCTGTTCCTGGCGCAAGACGCAAAACTGGCCACCCAGTCGTACACGTCCGCGGCCATGGACTCCCAGTAGTAGTGGCGCCTGATGGCGGCGTACATCCAGTTGACCCCAGGATGACCAGCGCGCACCACGTCTTGTTCCAACCGCAGGAGGTCCTGGCGCAGGGTGAACGGGGCGTACACTTGGACAGCCCCGTCTAGGGGGGCGACACGGACGAGGAGGCCCTCCTTGGTCTCCGAGAAGCGGGAGTGCGTGTTCTGGTCCATCCTATCCCGTAAATCTTGGCTCCGCTGGTCCACCTTCTGCGCGGCCAGCATACGCGCGAGCGTGACCGGTTGTTCCTTGTCTGGCTCCCCTTAGTTCGGAGCCACCCAGCCACGGGAGGAGTCAGCCAGAGCGAGACAGGGAATCTCTTCCGGGATGACGGACCGATCCGGCGCCAGCGTCGGGAGCCGCGACATGGCGTCGGCACAGTGGTGCTCCCTTCCCGGTCTGGTGCATACCTTGTACCGGAACTCCGACAACCGGAGGCGCCAGCGAGCGACCCGTCCTTGGGCACTGTCCATGTTCAGCAGCCAGCGTAACCTTGAATGGTCCGTCCGGATCAGGAACTCTTGTCCCTCGAGGTAGGGGCGGAGAAGAAAACAGGCCCAGACCACGGCCAGGCATTCTCGGTCGGTCGTGGAGTAGTTTTGCTCGGCTGGGATGAGTCCCCGGCTGTAGTAGCCGACTGGGAGGATGCTCTTGTCCGGTTGTTGCTGCAGGAGGGTACAGCCGACTTGGACGGCGCAGGCATCGGTATCCAGGATGAAGAGACCCTCACGTCGGGGGAGCGCCAGAATCGGGGTCGACGTCAAGCGCTCCTTGAGGTACTCGAAGGACGCCAACTGGGCGGCATCCAGCGGGGGAAGTACGTGTGGAAGTTTCTTGCTGGTGAGCTTGGTCAGGGGCTTGGCGATGTGTGCATAATCCTTAATAAAACGCCGGTACACGTTACACATGCCCAGGAAGCTCTTGAGCTCCGTCTGGTTACGTGGGGGAAGCGCTTGCGGCAGGCTCTTGATGTTCTTCTGGTTCAATAGCAGCTGCCCTGGACGGAAGACATGTCCCAGGTACTCCACCTCTTGCTGGAACAGGTGGCACTTGGAGGGCTTGAGTGAGACGCCGGCCTTTTCCAGCAGGAGGAGGACTTCACGGAGGTGTCGGATGTGATCGTACACCGTCCGGGAGAAGACAATCACGTCTTCCAGGTATACCAAGCACGTTTGCCACCATAAACCGGACAAGATGATGTCGAGAGCCCGCTGGAAGGAGGCTGGCGCGTTCACCAGACCAAACGGGTGCCTAAGAAACCTGAACAAGCCCGTGTGAGACGTGAACGTCGTCTTGTCTCTGTCCTCGGCGGCCACAGGGATCTGCCAGTACCTGGCGTTACAGTCCAGGGTAGAGAACACCGTGGCATCGCCGCGGGAGTCCAGGCAGGCGTCCATCCTCGGGATCGGGTCGACATCCTTGACCGTGCGCTCGTTCAGCCGCCGGTAGTCCACGAAAAACCGGAAGTGGCCACCTGGCTTGGGCACGACGACCACCGGGAAGGACCACTCGGCGTCCGAGGGTTCTATGACACCCAGGTCGAGCATTTTCTTGACCTGCTTCTCGATCTCCAAGCGACGGTGCGGACCAGCCCGGTACGGAGCCGAGTACACGGGCTTGGCGTCTGGCTTGAGCTGGATGTGATGCGTGGTGGCCTTGAGCGCACCCAGCTTCCCCGACCACATACCCTTGAACTGATCCAGAAGACCGTGCACCTTGCCATGTAGCTCCGTGGGCACGCCCGCCCAGTTCTCCTCTGGCGTCTCCGGCTCCTTGGGGGGCGGCACAACCGGGGGCTCCGGCGGTCCTTCAGCCGTGTCCATGGCCGCCTGCGTGTCCAGCTCCTGTCGGGCCGCCAGCTGCTGTTGGACTGCCAGAAGGGCCCCTTGGGAGAGGGGTCGCGCCTCGCCGGTATACGGCTCCGCGACCCCCACTCGGGTGCCCTTGGCAAACATCTTGGTCCTGCGACCCAGGTTGACCAGGAGTACAGAGAAGGGCTCGTGCCGGTGCACCTTCTTGTGGTGCCCGTGGGCTAAGTGCAGCCCATGCTTGGCCAGGAACTCCGCCCGGCCCTTGATGAGGCAACTGCCCGTCGACCGGGTCACAACTTGGACCTCGGTTTGGGCACCAGGGGGAAGGACCGTTGCGCCCGCCAGCGTCAGCTCGTTCGGGCGGACCCGGGGCTTGGCCGGTGCCTTTTACTGTCGCACCCTGGCGCCTAGATGGTAGCCCAGGATGTCCGAGACAGCGCCCGTCGACCACTCGATCTTGCCGTCCTGGGGCAGGATGGCCTTGGTGTACTGGCGCTGGAAGTCACACCCGATAATGAGCGGGACCGAGAAGCGTTTCACAACAAAAAACGGGAAATGCATAGGTTTGTCATGTACATGCAGGGTGTGGGGGAGTCGAGCGAGAGCCTTGAGAGCCTGCCCCGAGGCATCCAAGATCCGGGTGCGGGTGGGCGCACGCCAGGCATGGGCGCGCCAGTCCGGAGGGAGCGGGTCCTCGCTGACGACGCTTGGTCCGGCCCCTGTGTCCACCACCGTGGCCACAGAAACCAGTTCCTCACCCCCGAAACTCAAGGTGGTCTTGACCTTGAAATTGTCCTTACGCAAGACGAGCAGGGTACCCCGACAGGCACACGGTGTCCATGCGGCTACCTTGGCTCGTAGCCGACAACCGCACCGGCCCAGGAATGTAACTGATGCCGACACAGGATCACCGGGGCCTGGAACAGACGGGAGGGCGCTTACGGGTGCACCTCCCCCACCTCGTTTCCCGATCCCGAGGTACCCGTGGTCTTGGTCTCTTCCTCGGGATGGGAGTCCCAGTCCTCAGGACTCTCCTTGTACAGGCTCTCCTGGATGCTCTGCAGGATCGCAACCCGGAGGTTGTGCACCGTCTTCGGGTCCCGCCGTCCAGGGGAGGCGCCCTTGGCCTGCCGGTCCGCCCAGCGGACGGCCTTGGCGAACTGGATCCCCTGGCGGGAAATCTTGTCCTGGAGCTCCTTGGGCACCTCCGGGCAGGCTGCCGCGACGTGGTCCTCTTTGTTTCACAGCCAGCACGCCCGTACCCGGTTCGGGCGTTCCCCCCCCCGGGTGACACGGGGCGTAGAGGGCGTGACAAACCCGCGCCAACCCTCCAGGCGACCACCGGCCTGGGACGAGGACTCGCCCACG
>Ga0209093_1000930_pt1 | contig 16439 bp, 20 predicted proteins | sample SidtaG_4_FD_187450 | JGI IMG/M metagenome (GOLD analysis project Ga0209093, IMG submission 187450) | Marine algal microbial communities from Sidmouth, United Kingdom - Sidmouth_Male1 metaG (SPAdes) (version 2) | ecosystem: Host-associated > Algae > Red algae > Unclassified | place: Sidmouth... | reverse complement strand
GGGGGGGGGGGGGGGGGGGGGGGGGGGCGGGGGGCGAGATGTTGAGCTATGCTCATCAATTGCACCCGGTCAAGTTGTACTTGCGTGTGTACTTGTTTTGTAGTTGATTGGGAGTGACCCATGGGGGGTCATTCTTCCGGGAGATATTGGGAGGTGTGCTGACCTGATGTGGGGGCCACGGGTTGGTCCCCGCGCCGGAGATTTGCGATGCTCTCACTGTCGCTCCGGATATGTAGTGGTCCGGACGCGGCTTTCTGAGGGGTGCCACGGACGTGCCTGTAGGAGTGACCGTTGTGGTGGTACGGCGTGGCCCACGCGGTCCGACTCGTGGAGGTTCTCGGGGGACCGTCGCGGACAGCCCCGCCGACACTGTGGAGGACGTGTCGGGCACGGGTGGTGGTGATCTGGCCTTGGATTGGCTGGCCGGACGCCGACGCGTTCCCCTGGTTTGGACACGTTCTGGTGGATCTGACACGTATTTCGGGATTTTCTGGTTTTCGTTTGATTTTTGCTTGTGCTTTGGGGCTGTGTGCTTTCCTCTGTTTTCATTGAGTTTTTGCGTCGAAGACCAGGGCCAGATAGCGGCCCTGGTTTTCCCTGTTTGTAGGCCGTCTAGGGGCGGCCTTGCTGGCGTGTGTTCGCCCGCTGCGTCCCCACTAGGGGGTCGCGGTCGGGGCTCTTGCGGGGTGGCCCATGGGCTTCTCCTCTCCTCCACGAAGAAAAACCACCCGTGCTTCGGCTTTCCCGCTCCCCTCGGGTTTCTGCCTTGACCCTCTGTCCCCCTCTATTGGGACGGGCGTGGACAGCCGGGGCGCCTGGGCGGTTCCTTCCTGTTGACACGTGTCTGGACCTACACGACAAGACGTTCGAGTGGGACCTGGGAAAGAGAAACCGCTACAACCCTCTGTTGCGTATGAGGGCGACCGTGTAGGGCTGGTGACCCCATTGAGATAAACTCAATGCACCCACGCCACAACCGCTATCATCACAGATTATGGGCCCAGTGGACGTTGTTGGTCATTGTCGTGTTCCCGGTGGTCTTTAGCGAGGTTACAGTGAGCGCGTGGAGGTGTGTTCCGGCGGCAGGGGGCCTGTGTCTGCTTCCTGTGTCGTCTGGGTGGCGCTGGGCGTCACGGAGGTTGTCGTCATGGCGGAGCACGGTCGTTACAACGGGCCGTGGTTTGCGCAGCTCGATGACAATAAGAACGTTTGGGCTGTGTTCTGTCGTGCACAGCTCATAAAGGAGAAGGTGTGGGCGGCCATCGTGACGGACCGTGCTGCCGAGGCGGCTGACGGCAAGGGCGATGCCAAAGGTCAGGCGCGGGATGAGATGAACGTGATGGCGTTGGCGACCATCGAGATGTCGGTCAAGCCGGTTCATCGTCCCACCGTGATGGCACTCGCGACGGCCAAGGGTGCGTGGGACGCCCTCAAGGACATGTTCGTGGCGCACGACAATGCGCGTCTGCAGCAGCTCATGCATGAGCTGAGAAGCCTCAAGAAGGGCGGCGACGAGAACATCATCAAGTACACGTCGCGCGCCACGAGCATCCGCCAAGAGCTAAGCATGCTGGACAACCAAGTGGACGAGACCACGCTGGTGTTGCACATCTTGTCGGAGCTGCCACGGGAGTAAAAGATGATCAAGACCGTCCTGGAGAACAAGGACGGACGGCTGACTGTGGAGGACGTCAGCGCCAAGCTGCTCACTGTCGAGGAGCGCGGGGCAGGCGGCGGGTCAACCTCGGCTACAACCGAACAGCCGCAGGCTTTCGTGGCGACTGCACCCAAGAAGCGCTTTGACAAGAAGTCGATCGTGTGCTTCTACTGTGACAAGAAGGGTCACATACAGCGCAACTGCTTGAAGATGAAGACGGACGAGGCCAAGGGCATTAAGAACCCTGATGGCGGACGTCGCCGTGGTGGCGACGACGGATATGCTCCTCTTTGCGCCGCGTTGGCATATGCTGCCTCAGCAAAGAAGGGTACTGAAGATAAAGCTACAGAGGGCACCACCCAGTTGGAGGCCTGGATACTGGACTCCGGCGCCACTAACCACATGACGGCCAGTGACAAGGGCTTGTCCGTCAAGTCGAAGGGAAGCGGGGCCAAGGTCACTATTTCCAACGGCCACAAGGTGTCCATTAAGGGGCATGGACAAGTATCCATGGATGTCGGCACAGGCAACACCAAGGCTCGGATGGTTCTGAGCGGGGCTCTTCGCGTGCCAAGCCTGACGGACAACCACTTCTCTGTTCGGGCGGTTGACCGCAAGGACGGGGCTGTGGTGTTCACTGGAGGCTCATGCTACATCCTTTCTGACGGTGCGTCCGTCCAGAAAAGTGGCGTCCGGAAGAATGCGTCCCTTGTCGGCAAAAGCAACGACGCGGAGAAATACATCGTCAAAGTGACCCCGGTCGAAGAGTCGGAAAGCACGGCGATCGCGCGTGAGGTCGGCGAGGCGGAGCTGTGGCACCGCCGGTTCAACCACTTGGGGATAAGCAATCTCAAGTGGGCCCTGGGCATGGTTGATGGGTTTCGTTCATCGGTGGCAAGGGCGAAGGGGATGCTAGGAACCGTCTGCGTACCTTGCGCTGAGGAAAAGATTGTGCGAGCGCCGTACATGTGGCAGCACAGCACGTCCACCCCGAGCCCGGGGGGCGACCATGGCGTGTGGCCGGTAGTCCCGAGTAAGGACCCCGGAAGAAAACACCGGAACCGCCAACACACAACTGGCGTCGCCGAGTACACCCCGACGAGCACGACACAGCACTGTTGGAGCCGAATGTGTACTTGGTGGGCGAAGGGGGTCGGGGCCAGCACGGCAGACCTCCCCCCTTATATACCCTCGGGGACCCCACCCAGAACACGCAAAAAAAGGGGTCTCAACATAGACACGCACCCCGACCCACCAGGGTCACCCACTCCCGTTGGGAGTGGAAGGTAGTAAACCACGCATCGGTCCCGCGCAAACGAGGCCCATTAGGGAAGCAAGGCGTAAATCCCAAAACATTAGCGCAGGATGAAAACCCAGGACGATTAGGAAGATGTAACGGTTACCCGATTTGGGTGCATACTTCCGAACTTCGGTACTAAAGCAATTTTCCCATTAAGCCGTTACTCGGGACACTTAGTTAGTGACCGTCTTCCTAACCATCCCAATGACCTGGCCTGGTAAGTGACCCTGGGCCTGTGTGGTCCTCTGCGATCTGGGCCTCTGGTTGAGACGGATTGCGACAGGTGACCGCGGTGGGTGGCATACTACCACAATTCCCCCTTCTCAAGGGTCAGCCGTCCCGGCTGGCGGGTGTCGGAAGATTCGTCCAACAGGGGACCCACGGGGTCACTTGCCCGGGGCTGTGGCGCGGCACGCGCCAGAAATGCGGTCAGCCCACTTGGCGGGCCGCGGTCGGAAGATTTTTCCGGCTCGGGCCCCGAGTGCAAGGGCCCGAGTGTGGATGCAATCAGGCGCAAGGCGGGGGTGTTCGCCCGCCCCTACGTCACGAGGACACGCGGGGACTCGTCGCGTGTCGTCGCGTAGGCAGCCGCTCTGTGTGGTGCCTCTTGCCCGAGGCGCAGTCTGCCTCTGGCGCACCCCTTCGCGTACCCTCATTCCCTCGTGTCTGAGAGGGGGGGGGGGGGGGTTGCGTGCTGTCCTGCCAGCGTGCGGCCACTCACCCCCGCTGGTGTGGGCCGGGCGAGCCCATCGCCCTCCCAGTGCCCCTCGGCAGCCCTTGACTCGGGGGTGCCGTGTGGGACGCGCCCGTATATGGGTCGCGCGTGCCCCGCGTGTACTCGCGTCGGGTCGGGTGTGCAGCAGCTTCGCGGTCGTCGCGCGCTTCGCCGGCGACGTCCCAATCCCCCGCCATTGACGTCTCCCCCCCCCCCCCAGCCCTGAGTGGGGGCGTCGGTTCTTCCTCTTCCTTCGGGTGGGTCACTCCCCCTACCCCCCTTCTGTTTTGTCTTTCCCCCTTCGTTTGGGTTCCCCAGAGCGCGGGTTGCGGGACTGTTGCTCCCCGCGGGGCGGGTGACTTCCCCTATCCCCCTGGCTGCGGCGATGGCTTCCGAGGAGTCTACTAAGGTCCGGGGCCCCCCCTCGGGGGTGCCCGTCTTGGAGGAGGAGGAGGTGGAGCCGGCGATGGACGTGTCGCTGGACCCCCCCCCCGCGGCGCCCTCCTCGGCGGCGGCGTCGGGTCAACGAAGTGGGTCATCCCCGGTCGGGTCGGCGGCACACTCGGCCGTCGGCCCGGGTCACGGAAAAGGTCTGGCGGCGTCGGGGTTACTTCTTCCGACGCGCCCCGGGGAGGGCGCCCGTGCCGTACGGGCGGCGCTCGTGGCGGCTCAAATCGAGGCCGCTAGCGCGGGGACTACTCCTCCCGCGCCACAGGGCTGGTGGACGTCACCGCCCCACCCGACTGGGATGAGGGTCGGTCACCTCCGGGACGTCTACTTGGCGATCCCGGACGCACGTCGTTTGGACGCCTAGAAGCGCTGGTGAGCCCAGTTCCCCACTCAAGTGGAGTTCCCCCTGGGGTTCAAGGCCTGCCTCCCGGCTCTACTTGAAGCGGGGGATGAAAAGGGCATCATCACGGCCCACCGCTTGTTGGCGGCCGCCCCGGAGGACAAGGAAATCGACGCCCAGAGTGCGGCTGTCTCTTGGGCGTGGGCGACGCTATCCCCGCCCTACTTGGCGGAGGCGGACCCACACGTCAACCACGCTGCGGCGCGCCAAGAGTGGCTGGCGCGTGACGAGCACGCCTACCTCTTGTCGGCGGTGCAGGTGGAGTTCACCCAGGTGCACCGGGACATGCGCCCGCGCTACTATGCGGCGCTGCCCCCGTGGTGGTCGGAGGTTGAGGTACTATTTGGTTTCCCGGCGTGTATGCCGCGGTACGTGGCGTACGTCGCCACGGCCCTCCAACCCGGTGAGCACTTTCACCGTGCGTTTTCCATCCTTGCTACCAACTGGGTGATCGGGGTGGCGTCGACGTGGTACGCCGTCGTGCGTAACAGGGGCCGACTCTGGCACCTGTCGGCCAGCCTGGTGGCGGCCATTTGGTCGTAAGGCCCGGCCGAACTAGCTGTCGGGCGTGACGGGGACGCAGCCACTCTGCTGGCGTCCATGCTCGCCCTCCACGATCAAGTGGATTGGGGGGCTGCGGTCAGTCACCTCCGTCGTAAGCGGATGGCGCCGGGGAAGGAGGCCGCCACTCGGGGCTTCGTCCATTTTACTAAAGGGCTCGAAGACGGCGAACACCGCCTCTGCGAGGGCCTTGGCCCGGGCGACTACCCCTACGCCGACGGGTGTGGGCCAACAACGTCGCCTCCCCCAAGTGTGTAAGACTCGGTGGACAAGACGACCCCCACCTTCGATGGTGGTCGGGGCTCAAAGGGCGCCCGTACTTGGGGTGTCCGTCGAGGCGGCCGAGGTGCGCCGGGCCGTACCCGCGGCGGCTATCACGACCTGGATGCCCCGAGCTCTGGTGTGGCGGGGCCGTCCGGCGGAGGTTCTTCCCGGGCCTACTCGGCCCGTGAGTCCCCGTGGTTTGGCGCGGCGCCGAGTCGGCGTCGCGACCCACCTTCGTTCGCCATGGTGGAGCCTTTCCCCCTACGCCACTTGCGCGGAGGACTGAGCCGGGAGCCCCTGCCGCAACGTGTCGCGCGGGGGCTCCAGGAGATGCTTCCCGCCGTGGCGCCCGTCATCTGGGACGCGGCCGGGGAAGTCATCCTGGTCGCCTTGGCTGACACGGTCGGGTGATTGGGCCGCCGTTTCGCCTTCTTTGCCGCCCAAGTCGGGTCGGCTCACGAGTCTTCCGCGGCGCACCGTCTACTGGAGGAGACCGCTCTCCCCGCGGTCGGGGCCCACTTGGTCGCCCGACTGGAGGAGCACCTAGCCCACTTGGCCTGATCGCAAGGTGGTGGATATGGCCCCACGGCGCCTCCGGCTGGGCACTCATCCACGCCGCAGTGGGGCGTCGGGACTGGGGCGTCGTATGGCCAGTATGGGTCCGCTGAGCAGCGCCGGGATTACTCCTCCCCGCCGGCGCCGGGGTACACGCAACTGCGGTACGCCCACCGTACGGGATCTTCAGTGACGGGATCCACGCCGACGCATGCACAACTGATGCAGGCGTGAGAGGCGGAGCGGTCTACCGTCCCTGGTGTCCCGTCCGCGCAGGACACTTTCCGTCGCGGGAGTTGGGGTGGACCGAGTGGGGCCCACCGGGACGCGTCGCCGCGTAGGGACGGACAGGGCCACCCTGGTGGCATGGAGCCGTAAGTGAGGGCCCCAACCGGGAGCCTGGTGCGGTGGTGAGCGTAGTTCGCTTTGCTTTGCGTTGGTACACGCGTAAAGGGCCCGTTTGCATTCCACAGTCGGGATCGGTCCTTGTGAGTGGTGACCACGCGTCGTCCGGGGTTACTCCCCCCGCTCGGGTGTCTGCCGCAGCGCGATATTATGCCGACTGCAATATCGCCGGACCTTCTCACTCGGAAGGTCCTCGATATATTCCCCCGTGTCCTCTCGAAGACCATACCGAAACCAGCGCACGCGGAGCATGAGTCGCCCCTTCTCGTCATACCCTTTTCCGACAAACTGGTCGAACACCGCCTCCATCGTTTTAGTTGACGATGAAGGCATGGCGGGCACTTGCCACGCCGCGAGAGCCCGCTCCCAGACTGGGTCGCCCCCGTGTGGCTCCGGTGCCCGTGTGGCATGATTGCCATTAATCGTGCGGATGCCATCGTCACTTTCGATGGTCAGCAGCCGCCTATCTGTCTTTAGTATCTGATAGGGGCCGCGGGTTTTGAAGATGAGTTTTCCTCCTTGGTTCTCGTGTGACTTCACGAAGACCCAGTCTCCAACTCGGAGCGCCTGGCGGCGGCTCTTGACTCGTTTGTCAAAGTGCCGCTTGTATCGGGCTTGTGCCTTGTCCATTGACTCTTGGACAAGCGGTATCATCTCTTCCAATCGTTTGAGAAGGCTGGCCTTCGCCTGACTTGGCGTGAGGGTGGACTCGCCCTCTGCCGTCCCCTATGTCAGCCGCTCGAGGGCTATCGGGTTAAGCCGTCGGGGGCGCACAAAAGAGAACGGTGCCTCTCCCGTGCTACTATGCACTTGGGAGTTGTATGCGGTCACAAGTAGTGACACGTACCTCGCCCAGGAGGAGACGTGCTCGCTGACATTGTGTCGCAACTGGCGCACTAATGTCTGGTTGAAGCGTTCCACCTGCCCGTTCGTCTGAGGGTGTTAGGGTGTAGCAAAGCTCGTACTTATCCCCAGCATTTGTAGGACTCCTTGATAAAGTACTGAGGCAAATTGTGGCCCGTTATCGGAAAGTGTGGAATCGGGTATGCCGTAACTGGCAATCCACACGTGCAAGAAGGAACTCAGTACATCCAGAGCCGTGACGTCCTTCAGAGGGACGACACGAGTCAACTTAGTGAATCGATCACACATGACCAACAAATATTCATACCCCTCGGGGGTGCGTGGCAAAGGGCCAAGTAGGTCCAATGCAACAGCCGCGAAGGGCTCTTTCGCGGGAAACAGACGCATGGAGGCAGTACTCCGCGTCTCCATGAGCCTATTCTTGGCACAGGTGGGGCATGCCGCCACCCAACCGAACACGTCGGCGACCAGGGAAGGCCAGTAATACCTTCGCCTCAGGGTCTGATGCATCCGAGTGGCACCTGGGTGTGCGCCCAGCGGGGAGGAGTGTTCCCGCTGGAGGATGTGCTTTGTGAGGGACTGGGGGACAACCACTTGTTGTACCCCTTGTTGATGGCCCTGACGGCATAGTATGCCGTCTCCGTTCGCATAGAAACGGGTGGCCTCGGTGGTGTTCAGGTCATTCTGGACCTTCTGGCAGAAGTTACCTGCCTGTTGGGCCGTGGCCAACTCGGCCAACGGAATGGGCAGCGCCTGGGAATTCTCCGGGCGTCGGGGGTCTAAGACCGCCCCCGACCTCGTCGTCACCCCGACTATGGGTATCTCTTCCAGGATGGGGTTCTCGTCCTTCCCCTCAGTCGGGATACGGGACAAAGCGTCAGCCACTGCGTGACGCCGGCCAGGCTTGTACTCCACGTCATAGTCAAACTCGGCTAGACGTACCCGCCATCTGTAAAGGCGGTTGTTCGTACATGTCGTGGTGGTCAGTACCCACCGCAGTGCCTGGTGATCACACCGTATAAGGAAGTGCGTCCCTTCAATATAGGGACGTAACATAGAGACGGCCCATACCACTCCGAGGCCCTCTATCTCCGTAACAGTATAGTTCTTCTCAGCCGGGGTGAGTCCCTTACTGAAGTAACCAACTGGGTGATACGCGCCCGATGGTTGTTCTTGGTGCAGGCTGCAACCGAGTTGGTCGTAGCTGGCATCCACGTCGACGATGTACTTGCCTTCTTTCCTCGGGAGGGCCAATATAGGTGGGTTGCAGAGCAGTTCTCGCAACTTATCGAACGCCTCTTGCTCCTCTTGAGTGGGAGGGGCAAGCCGCTTTGGCAACGTCGTACTCTCCAAGCGGTTTAGCGGCTTCGCGTACTTCGCGAAGCTGTAGGTGAAGCGCCGATACACCTTACACATCCCCAAGAAGCTCCTCAGTTGGGTTTGCGTCTTGGGGAACTGGGCCTTCCTGATGGCTTTCAGGTTATTCTCATTGACGCTGATGCGTCCTGGCCGAACGACATGGCCAAGGTACTCCACCTCGTTACTGAAGAGGTGGCACTTTTTCGCTTTAAGCGTGACGCCTGCGTTGTCCAGCAGGGTAAACACCTTGTCCAAGTGGGACAGGTGTGTCTCCGCGTCAGGGGAGAAGACAATTATGTCGTCGAGGTAGACCAGGACGTACTGCCACTTGACACGTGCGAGTAGCATGTCAATGGCGCGCTGGAAAGTTGCCGGCGCATTGCATAGGCCGAAAGGGAGACGCTTGCACTGTAACGTCCCCGAGTGGCAGATAAACGTTGTGAGATGGCGATCCTCCAGTGCTACTGGGATTTTCCAGTAGCCCGCGTTACAGTCTAACGTGGAGAAGAAGTTTGCCTCACCAAGTGAGTCGAGGCAGTCGTGTATGCGGGGGAGGGGGTATGTATACCTCACCGTCCGCTCGTTCAGTTGACGATAGTCGATGCAAACCCGAGAAGAGCCATCCGGTTTCGGCACCAGGACGATGGGGCTAGCCCACTCACTTGACATGGGCTCGATGACATCCAGTTGTGTCATCTTGTCAACCTGCTCCCGTATTTTCTCGCGAGAGCGGGGCCCCATCCCATAGGGGTTCACGCGTACTGGCTTGGCCCCGGGTTTGAGCTCGATGCGATGCTCTGTGGCTTTGATGAGGCCAAGGGAGCCGTCCCATAACTTGTGGTGCTTCTCGATGAGCTCATCGAGGCGTGCCTTGAAACTCTCAGGCACGTTCTCAGTGTGGATATGCGGACGATTGTCGCCGTCCTCCGGCGCTTGGGTCGGGGTACTATCCGTGTCCAAGGCCTGCCACTGCTCCGTAGTCACGGCAGTAACGTAGCCCTCGTACCATCAATGAACCCGAGGTTCATGCCCGCTGGGAAGCGCTCAGTTGTCTTCCTACTGTAGATTATCTCCAGCCACCAGGCTTGTCCTGCAGTACAGGTCATCGTTTCTGGGGCGAGATGCATCTGGTGTTTGTCAAACACCCGATGTAGGGGAGAAACCATTCCGTTCCCCTGGAAGGCCGTGCGCACTTGCACGTACCCTCGAGACTTTGGTTGGATGACTGTCTTCTGCGCCAGCCGGACTGAGGCGGAGGCAGAAGAGGGGCAGGCACAATACATGTCTGCCTTCTGGGTTGTCGCAGCAATAGTCCCGCCGCGACGTAAGATGGGGACACGCCCCCCATCGTGCATCCGGATGTAGTTGTCCGGGCCACAGATCGCCGGAACATGGCGATCCGTGTAGTCGTTACCCAGAATCATGGGGACGGACATGCCGGGTACTACCCCGACAGTGATCTCAGTCGTATATGATCTAATGCGGACGTGAAGCGCAATGGTGCCCTTGATGGGAAGTAGCCCACCATTTATGTCAAACATGGAGGCGGATGACTTGTCCGCCGCCTGGACCGTTACTTCCCTGGGAAGGAGATCTTTCCGGATGAGGGAGACGCCAGACCCGGTGTCTATTATGGCCCGGGCGGCAAACTCCTGCCCTTTCATAAGCCATACTCGGGCTGCCACTTGATAGTTGCTGCCTGTCAGGATGGCACCGACCTTACTGCGGTCGACGCCCTTCGGGAGACGCACAGCCCGAGGGCGTACCCCCTTGGGGCGGGTGAGGATCCACCTGGCTTTCGTGGACGACTCACCCGTTGCCCCAGATGGGACCACCAAGGGCCGCGGGGTTTCCTTACCCCCAGTGGTTGGGCGTCTCCCGCATCGGAGTGGGACGCGGGTGCCGGAGCCTCCTCTGGGTGTGAGGGTTTCCCCTCCTCAGTGGTGGAGTCGCTTTCGACCACTGCCTCCGCGGCTTGCGTGGCAGCGACGACGGGCGGCGCCTGCTGGCGCGGCGCCTGAGTAGGGCGCCGTGTCTGGGGCCGCGCCCACAGATTACCCATCGCCAGACGGGCCCTGAGACGTGCATCCAACTTGGAACACGTCTCGGCGCAATGTCCCCTTTGGCCACACTGCCAACAGGGCTGGGTGCCCGGTCCATCACCAGAGCGGGCTGTCGTCGGTGCAGTGGCCGCGACTGCCGACCCCGCACCCTCGTCTCGCGCATAGTAGGCTCTGGTACGCGGCGGGGTGCGAGGCACAATGGTCTGCCTCGCCTGTCGCCGAAGGCTTTTTGCCTCGGCTGCCTTACGGGCCTCCTCTGGCGGCTCTTTCTGCTGCTCCGAGCGGAGCCAGCGAAACTCGTCACCCTCAGTCTGGGCAAGGCGAGCCAGCTCGGCCGAAGTCATGGCCGGCGTGTTCCGCTCACGCACAGTGGCGCGTACCGCTCGGTGAACTCCCTCCACGAAGCGCCCGTTGAGGGCGCCCGACTCATGGAGAAAGCCGCACTCGGTGTTCAGTCGTCGCAGGCGTTCGGCGAAGGACAACTCGTCCTCGCCGTCCTCCTGGGACGCTCGATTAAACTCTTCCACTCGAAGAGCGATGGATGCCTCATCGGCATGCATCCGGATCATCCAGTTGACCATTTCCAAGTAGGAGCTCACCTCCCCAGGGATGCCCCCACGCCGAGTAGGCATGACGGCCATCACCTCTGAGCGGAGTGGCTCGCCAGTGAAGTCCTGGAGGACGTAGAAGGCCTCGCCTTCCGAGACGAAACTGTCGTCACTCGCCTTTGTGAATTTACGCAAGAACTGGAAGACCTTGTGGGGTGGGGTCCCGTCCCACTCGGATCGGGACCCGAAGGAGTGTGAGATATCCTTCTTGAGTCGACCCATGTTATGGGCCTGCTCGCGCGTGTAGAGAGCTGACTTATTCTCCAACGCGTATGTCTCACAGTCAAACATGTCCTTATTCTGGGGATTGTTCCCTGTGATCCTGGCCGTTACAGCTCGTACCGATGAGGCAAGCCTGCCCCGGATGGGCGCATAGTCCGCGCCCGCACTGCGAGGTTGTCCACGTGGGAAGGACGCGTGGGTGCGCCGCGGCGTCCAGGAGGAGTCCTCCTGGGTGCCAGGTGTACGGATGTAGGGGGAATCCCCCCCTGAATATTCTCCATCTGAGGATTGCGACGTATAAACCAGTCGACGACGGGGCGAAAAGTAGCCCCCCCGACGCGTTCGGGCCTTGGCAACTGGAACCGAAGCCATGGAGGGCGACCACTGCAGGGATCGCGCCCCCGCCGTCCGTACCACGTGGGTGATGGCGTCCACCAGCTCGGGATCTATCACCCCCTCAGAGCCCCGGGGAGCACGACTAGAGCTCCCACCCGGCGGCTCCCGTGGCAAAGTGGGCACAGTCCAACCAACCCGATTCGGGGACGGCCTCTCCGTCCGCGACACACGGGCCGGCCGACTTCCGCCGAAGAGAATGCCAGCACCCGGATGGAGACTCTCGGTGTTTCTGCGAACCGAGGGTGCCCCAGCCGGGGGGCGAACGCCACTGGGCCCAACGGGCAAGACCTGGGGGCGGAATAAAGACCTACGCCGAGGGTCACCCGCATCCCCGTCGCTCTGACTCAGTGGGTCGCCGCTCGTCGGCGGATCGACACCCGGGGGGGGGTCAACACCGCCCCCACCAGTAGTCATTCCGGAGCGCCCGGGGGGGTTCCCACGCCCACGCCTGTCCATCGGGACCCAAGTTGGGGCTCGCCAACCTGGCGCTGCGGGGTTGCAACGCGAGGGAAGAAATCGTTGGGGGAAGAAGGTCGACTCGACCTTCCCCGATGGGCCCCTCGAAGAAGACTAAGTGTGTCCTCCTTCGCCCGCTGCTCCACCAAATGTGGCAGCAGAGCACGTCCACCCCCAGCCCGGGACGCGACCATGCCGTGTGCCCGGTAGTCCCGAGTAGGGACCCCGGAAGAAAACACCGGAACCGCCAACACACAACTGGCGTGGCCGGGTACACCCCGACGAGCACGACACAGCACTGTTGGAGCCGAATGTTTATTGGGTGGGCGAAGGGGGTCGGGGCCAGCACCGCAGACCTCCCCCCTTATATACCCTCGGGGACCCCACCCAGAACACGCAAAAAAGGGGTCCCAACATAGACACGCACCCCGACCCACCAGGGTCACCCACTCCCGTTGGGAGTGGAAGGTAGTAAACCACGCATCGGTCCCGCGCAAACGAGGCCCATTAGGGAAGCAAGGCGTAAATCCCAAAACATTAGCGCAGGATGAAAACCCAGGACGATTAGGAAGATGTAACGGTTACCCGATTTGGGTGCATACTTCCGAACTTCGGTACTAAAGCAATTTTCCCGTTAAGCCGTTACTCGGGACACTTAGTTAGTGACCGTCTTCGTAACCATCCCAATGACCTGGCCTGGTAAGTGACCCTGGGCCTGTGTGGTCCTCTGCCATCTGGGCCTCTAGTTGAGACGGATCGCGACAGGTGACCGCGGTAGGTGGCATACTACCACAGTACCGGCGCTCAACCACCGAGACAGCCAAGCTGTAACTGGTCCACACTGACGTTGTTGGGCCAATGCCAGAGTCACTTGGTGGGTCCTGGTACTTTGTCACCCTGCAGGAGGACAAAACTAGCTTATTGATGGCGACGCCGATGAAGGCCAGGTCTATGGTGTCAGGCATCATCAAGGCGCGCGTCACGCTGCTGGAGACGTTGACGGGGCTCAAGGTGCGGCGCATTTGGCACGATGGAGCCCAGGGGTACTCCACCGATGCACTCAACTCATGGTTTGACATCAAGGGTATCACGTCGGAGGAGACGGCACCGTACGCTTCGCAGCAGAACGGCAAGGTGGAGCGGGGCAACCGCATGCTTATGGTGCGCGTGCGGGCCGCGCTGTCGGACGCTGGCGCCGAAGACGATCTGTGGGCGGAGGCGCTGGCCGCTGTCATCCACGCACTGAACCGGTCTCCAAAGCCTGGTGTGGACGTCACGCCCCTCGAGGCGTTTATGGGTCGGCGCCCGAATGTCGCTGGCTTCCGTGTTTGGGAGAGCCTGGAGTGGGCGCTAAGGCCTTCCCATCAGCAACGCAAGCTGCAGCCGCGCACAAGCGTCGGTCTTTTAGTTGGTTATACCGTTGGTGGAAAGGCCTAACGCGTGCAAGACTACGAGTCCGGCGCACTCCTTGAGCGCCGGGACGTCATCATGGAGGACGTCACGGCCGAGGCTGGTCAGGGCTCTTCAGGAGCTGCACATAACCCGGCGCACCCTGATGGCCAGGACAACGACTCGTCGCTGGGTGGCGGCAACATGGATGGGGACGATGATGACAACCCTACTTCTCCAGTCTATGACAGCCAGAATGAGGACGAAGGTCCCACGTCCTCCGACGACTCGGATGACGGCTCGGAGGACCATGTCGACGACGGTAGCGGCCCGAAGTCTGTTTTTTCTGGAGGTGACGGGGGCAGTGGCGGCCCACCTGGGCCTCGAAGGTCTAGCCGGACAGCAAAGCCTCGGGTTGCCTTCTGGCACACTCAGGACCCTAAGGCGTACCAGGCGGCGGGGTAGCCCGTCGCTTACCACGGTGAGTGGGACCTGAACAAGCCACCTGCCAGCATTAAGGAGGCTCGTGCGCGCCCCGAGTGGTCTCTCCAGAAGAAAGCCATCCAGGAGGAGGTGGCGGCGCACAAGAAGCTGGGTACCTGTTCATCCACCATGAGCTCGAAGAAGCACAAGGCGATCAAGACTCGCTTTGTGTTCGACATCAAGCACGATGCGGAAGAAGAAGTGACGCGCTACAAGGCTTGTTTGGTGGCGCAGGCATTAAATCAAACGCCAGGTCGTGACTTTGATGAGACATGGGCCCCTGGACCCAACGCGGCCACTACACGCGCGCTCTTAGCTGTCGCGGCGGCGGAGGACTGGGAGTGTCATCACCTTTACGTCAAGCCGGCATTCCTCAACGCCAAGATAGACAAGGAGATGTACATCAAGCTCCCTGACGGATTGGAGTCGGGGGAGACGGAGGAAGTTTGCCTGCTCAACCTGGCGCTGTAAGGCACGAAGCAGGCCGGATGTCTGTTGGGGATGCGTCTTGACGAAGACCTGAAGGCGATGGGGGCAACGCGCGCCAGCGCAGACCTCTGCCTCTACACCTGGGATCACTCAGAGCACGGCCGTGTCTACATACTTGTCTAAGAGGACGACTTCGTCATTGCAGGCAAGAAAAAGGCTGGTGTCAAGGCGTGCAAGTTGGTCGTATCAGGAAAGTATGCCCTGCGGGACCTGGGGGAGATCAAGGACTTCATTGGCATGAGGGTCATGCGCGACCGTGCTTCCAGGGTGCTCACCCTGAGAAGCCCTGGTCACGTCACGACTCTCCTTGAGGCGTTTGGGATGGGCATGTGTACTCCCAACAAGACGAGAATGGCTTCCGGCGTTCAGATGATCAAGACAGGGGAGAACCTGCTGCCGGCTGGCAATCGGTACGCCGAGTTGGTAGGCTGTTTGCTCTACCTGTCAACGACGACGCAACCCGACATCTCCTCCGCCGTCGGTGTGCTGGCGCGCTTCATGTCCTGCCCGGAGGAAGACCACAGGCGCGCGGCCATGGGTGTGCTGCGCTACCTGCGCGGGAATACGCGGCTGGGTGCTGTGTGCGGCAGCGACGCCCCGCTAAGCGGCTTTGTTGATGCCGACTGGGCGGGCGACCCCAACGGTCGGCGATGTACGACGGTGTTTGTCTTCACGCTGAACGGAGGGCGCGTGTCGTGGGCAGACAAGCGCAAGTCTACAGTGGCGACTTCTACGGCCGAGCAGAGTGCGTGGCGGCCGCCATGGCGACCAAGGAGGCGCTTTGGCCTCGTAAGGTGCTGCTGACCCTTGGCATCAACGGGGGTGCCGTGCCGATGGGGGAGGACAACCAAGCCTGAGTGGCGCTGGTCAACAGCCCCGAGGCGACGGGGCACAGTAAGGACGTCGACTTCGCCTACCTCATGGTGCGCGACTACGTGGCGCGCGACGAGGTCGCCTTCTACTTCCTCCCCAGCGCGGATATGCCGGCAGATGGGCTGACCAAGCCTTTGCCGTCACCGGCTTTCACCTCTTTCCGAGACGCTATCGGGGTTGGTGCCGACTTGGGCCTGACAGCATGATGCGACGGGCAGGCGTCTGCCGTCGCGACTTCCTGCTAATACCCGCTAGGAGAGGTAGCTGTTGGTTGGGGGAGGCGTCCTTATGCTCGGCTACCCCCGGGTCCATGGACCTTGGGCGGCTGGACAGGGGCAAGAAGTGCTCGGTCATCCATGGCAGACACGTGTCCGGACAAGTGGCATCCACATGTCAGGCAGCCACGTGTGCCGCGTGGCTGCCACGTTGCGCGATTGGCGGGGAGTCAGTCCGTTTCCTAAAGGTGGATCTCACGCATTAAAACCTCTGCCGGCGACGCATGTTCAGGCCCACCAGAGACGGACACCAACGCACACAATGCCGAATGTCCTGCTATAGAAAGAACCACCCACTCGCAAGCTTTCAGTCTATGCGCGCCGTTCCGGTGTGTGGACTGCATTTTGGGGGTTTGTCGTGTGTGCAAAAAAAGTAGGGTGCCGATTTTGTGGTACTTTTTGCGCCCTTGTTGACGCCATGCTTCCACGGTGGGCATGTGAGGCGTGCACGACCAGGGAAAGTTGTAAGCTTGTACATGACGAGCCTTGCAGCCAGTCAGAAGTCGAAATTGAGCATTGCGGAAGCGCTGGCGGTCGGGACCGCAAGTGAAGCGCCGGCCCTTGGACTCGGCCGTATCGTTTCATGTCACTCGCCGGTCGCACAGATTACGAAGCGGGGGGCTACTGTTTGATTGCATGCCTTTTTTGTTGTCTC
>Ga0209093_1000929_pt1 | contig 16446 bp, 23 predicted proteins | sample SidtaG_4_FD_187450 | JGI IMG/M metagenome (GOLD analysis project Ga0209093, IMG submission 187450) | Marine algal microbial communities from Sidmouth, United Kingdom - Sidmouth_Male1 metaG (SPAdes) (version 2) | ecosystem: Host-associated > Algae > Red algae > Unclassified | place: Sidmouth... | reverse complement strand
GACTGCGTTTAACCAGAATTCTCCAGGTGCGGGAAGCCTCATAACCATATATATCCCTGTATCCTGACTCTCATATCTGGGATACGGATCCGATATAATCTCGGTGTTTCTGTCGGACAGGATAGATATATCCTCTCCTCCTTTTCTCATAATGCATTTTGGATATGCGTCCCCGGCTCGTATCCGAAGCGGATACGGATATAATGCACGGATATAATCCTCGGGGATATATCCATGACAACCCCTGGCTCGTACGCGCCTTCGTCATTCAGATCATGACGGACATGCCAGGCGACTATAAGCTACGTAACGCTATCGGCGGCAATGGTGAGAACCCTGGCAGATTTCGCCTGTTTTCAGCGGTGCGCCAAAAGCGGCGATACAGCCGTTCCGCCAAGAACCTCGCACTGGGCAGGGACACAGATTGACATGAAAAACATGTGCAATGTCGCAGGATTGACTTTAAAAGCCATCTAAAACACAACATGGAGCACAAGAGCCCGACAGAGACAACGCACGCGCTGCAAAACTGCTCGCCAAGCCTCGAACGAGGCACCCTGTTGACCAAAAAGCGACCGAGAAGAAACGAGCACCAGCTTGGTCACCCTCGGACCAACTGTTTGCCTGCAACTGGCAGAGATCCGCGGCACGCAGCCGTGTGGTGGGATCAAGTCCCGGTGGGCCTTTGTCCAACTTCATTTTGCTTACCATTCAAATCGCAGTCTCCTTCTTTTTAAAGATGTGTGCCTGACCGGCAAACGATCGCACGCGGCAGACAGGACTGTATCTGACATGTGACCGAACCTTTGACCGACCGCTGGATGCTCCCAGACAGACACAGCCGGCGCGAGGCGTCGTAACGTACAAGCGAGACACGGACGCCGGACGAAGGGACACACCAGTACCTTGACTCCATGGGCCGTACACATGACTCCTGAACGAAACGAGCTGTTCAACATCGGAGGAAGTGGAGGACACGCGGTCCTGTCACGTTGACACGGCCTCGTGTCGGTCGCGGTCATGGCGCACTCAGCTAACTGCAAATCGAGTACCTAAGGTGACGAAGTGTCAAGGACCTCGCACTAAACATGATACGGTGTCCTCGGAATGGCGAAAGCACGACTGCGGCAGTCGAATCCACAGTGTGTGGCAGGAAATGGTGCTTCGTGACTAGCGGTCAACTTTCCGGTGAAGGTGTGTTGGTTAACTGTCCTTCTATCGTGACAGCCTCTGATACGTACTTGATTGTGGATTGTGTTGTCCAACGGGGACCGTTCTTCTGAACGGGGGAGGGTTCGTCAACATTCCTCTCCGTGGGTATGATGCGAGGGGTAGCGGCAGGTCCGACGCCCTGTATGGACCCATCGATGCTCTGGGAGGGGTGGGGGCAGCAGCGACATGCTATCCAGGCGCGATGGCATTCTTGGAGGGGGGAGGCCGGCTCCTCATTCCGCAGCCGCACCCGTCGCGCTCCGGCTGCCCGCGACACGGAGGAGCACCGCGCTCGCGACCACAGTGACCGTCATGCTCGCGACCGCCGCGCTCGCGACCGCCGTGCTCGTGACAGCCGTGCTTGCGACCGCCATGCTCACGACCGCCGTGCTCGCGACCGCCGTGCTCCTGCCGCGGCGTTCGCGTCGTGTGCGCAAGCACAATACTCCAGCGCCATGGAGGGCGGTTCCATGGGGGGTGGGCTTATGTCACTGAGCGGATGGGAGGGGGTGGAGGGTGGCAACGACGACGTGGCGACATTGGCCGTCGTCGCAGCGCATGTTGCGACGCTCCTGGAGTGGGGCCGTCGCGTTCTGGCGGCGCGACGTGTGCCGGGCCCGCGATACAGCCGCTCCACGCCCAGCCGGGCGGGAAACAGGCCCCGCATTTTAGAGCATGGGCTGCACAGTATTCTGCGGGACTACTTTGGCGTGGATGGCCTTACCCCAGTTTTACGGCCTGCGAGAGCTTGAGCGTCGTTATCGCGTGCCTATGCCCGTGTTCCTGCGCATCTACCACGCTATTAAGGACCGCCTGTTCTGGGTACAGAGCGTGTACGCGACCGGGCGGCCGCAAGCGCATCCTCTGCAAAAGCGGGTTGCTGCGTTCCGGGTGCTGAGGTATGGGGAGTCGCGCGATCGCGCTGACGAGTACGTGCTGTTTTCCAGTTCAACGATATATCGGGCGGTGACGCTCTTCACGGAGTTCATCGTGGACGAGTTCAGCCCCCGGTACCTGCGACGGCCCACCACGGCGGAAAATGGTAACATCCTCGGCCGCAACGCTGCCCGTGGGTTGCCAGGGTGTCTCGGGTCTCTTGACTGTTCTGACGGGCCGTGGTACGCTTGCCCCAAGGGGCGTGAGGGCACCTACCAGGGTCGCGATGGCCAGCGGTCCATTGCGATTGAGGCTATCTTTGACGAGGACACTTGGATATACCACATTTTTGCTGGGTGTCCCGGGAGCCTGAATGATACTAACGTCCTGTACCAATCTCCGTTGTATATGGATGTGATCACCGGAAAACGGCCCCCGCGTGACTGTCGGTTCACTGTGAATGGCCATGCTCGCACGTTGCTATATTACCTAGTGGACGGTATTTATCCTCGCTTCGGGTTTTTTGTCGCCCCTTATCTGAACCCCCAAAGTAGAGAGCAGCGGACTTTCAACCGCCTGCAAGAGGCGCTACGCAAGGACGTGGAGCACCTCTTCAGGATCCGCACGGCACGCTTCCACAGCATGCTGCACCCGTGCCGGTACTGGTCAGTACCTCGGATGGCGCTATCCACGCAAGCCGTTGCAATTTTGCACACCTGGTTGTCGAGTGCCGCCGCGACAGGTTCATCTCGCGGTCGCGGTCTTCAGTTTATGGGGGGGGTGGCGGTGGGGCAGTCGGGGCGGGGGCCGCCGGAGCGGCAGAGGCGGATGGGCCGGACGGGGAAGGCGGCGCCGCCGATGCGGGGGCCGCCGCAGGCGCGGGCGCCGCCGGTAGCGGAGGGGGAGGGGCGAACGGTGGTGGTGCGGGCGGCGTCGACGCGGGCGCGGGCGCCGCCGGTGACGGATGTTGAGCGGCGGGTGGTGGTTGTGCAGGCAGCGCCGACGCGGGCGCGGGCGCCGCCGGTGCCGGCCCCTGGAGCTGGGGGCGGTGGTGGTGCAGGCGGCGCTGACGCAGGTTCGGGCTCAGTCGGTGGCGGCGCTGGAGCGGGGGGCGATGTAAATACGGGGGCCGTCGGGGTTTGCGCGGGTGCGCTGAGGGATCTAGAACAGACCCCCGGCGTCCCATCCCCTCATGTCGAAGGCGCTCCAGTGGCGCCAATCAGCGAGTTTATGCACATCCTCATGGCCACCGGCGAGGCAACGTCCGTCGCAGAGCACGAGGCGCTTCGCGACGACCTGTGCGCGCATGTTTTTGCGCAGCGAGGTGAGCTGCTGGAGCCGTATGTTGATTGAGCCTTGTTGTCATCTTTTTTTTGCGTCATCTGAATCTTTGTCGCCATTTTTTTTTTTTTGTCCTGCTGTTTCACGCCGTGTGCCCTGTTCTCTACTCAATGGTCCTTTTTCTTACACTACGTTTGGGAAACGGTGATTGGACAGGTGCGATGGAGTGAATATCCCGTTTTTCTTTCAGTTTTTTAATTCGCGATGGCGGCCGCGCAGAGCTGGGCGGCGGCAGCCGCCGCCCTTGTCGCGCTTGCGCGGCGGTGGCCGCACGAGCGGCCGACCGCCGAGGATGCTTGTGCTGCACGGCACACGCAGCAGCCGCCGCCCTTGCTGTTGCTCCACGGTCGCCTCCGCAGTTATTGTTGTTGCGCGGCGGCCGACGCACCTGCTGATGTTGTCCGGCGGCCTCTGCACTTGCTGTTGCGCGGCGGCCACCTCACTTGTCGTCATTGCGCTGCTGTCGATGTGCTTTGGTCTGTTCGACGGCGGCCTCTGCGCGTGTTGCTGCCGTGCGGCGGCCGCCGCCCTTGTGGCCGCTGCGCGGCGGCCGCTGCACGTGATCATGCGCGGCGGCTGCTACACTTGTCTTTGCGCGGCGGCCGCCGCCCTTCATATTGTTGGTCGGCGGCCGCCGCACCTATCGTCGCTGCCGGGCGGAGTGCCGCGCGGCAGCAGCCCTTGGTGTGGGTGCACGGCGGCCGCCGCGCCTCTTCTTGCTGCGCTGTCGCCGCCGTGTAAACGGGCGTGGCGCCGCGACCGCCGCACGTGCTGTTCTTGAGCTGCTGTCGCCGCTCGTGTTCTTGTGGAGCAGCACGACGGCCGTCGCTCGTTTTAGTGATGTGCCGCAGCCGCCGCCTTTGTCTTCGCTAAACGGCCGCCGCCGCACGTGCTTTTGCGCGGCGGCCACAACGCTTGATGTTGCGCGGCGGCCGCCGTACGTATGGTTGTTGCGCTACGGCCGTCGTCCTTGGTGTTGTTGTGCGGCGGCCGCCGCATGTGTCGCTGCTGCCAAGAAAGGGGCCGCGCAGCAGAGGACCCTGGTGTGGCTGCACGGCGGCCGCCGGCCGTCTTGTTGTTGCGCTGTCGCCACCGTGTGAACGGGCGTAACATGGAAACCGCCGCACGTGTTGTTGTTGAGCGGCGGCCGCTGCACGTGTTGTTGTGGAGCGGGGAGACGGCCGCCACACTCGTTGCTGCTGTGCGGCGGCCGCCGCCTTTATTGTCGCTTCGCGGTGACCGCCGCACGTGATTATGGACGGCGGTCGCCACACTTGTCGCGTCGCTGCGGCCTCCGCCCTTGGTGTTGTTGTGCGTCGGGGGCTGCACCTATCTTTGCAGCCGGGCGGGGTGCCGGGCGGCAGCAGCCCTTCGTGTGGATGCGCGGCGGCCGCCGCGCGTCTTGTTGTTGCGCTGTGGCCGCCGTGTAAACGGGCGCGGCGTGCAGACCGCCGCACGTGTTGTTGTTGAGCGGCGGTCGCAAGTTCTTTTTGTGGAGCGGCGCGACGGCCTCCACACTTTTTGGGGCTGTGTGGCAGCCCCAGTACGAGTGGTTGTCGCACGTCGGTCGCCAAACCTGTTGCTGTGCGGTAGCCATGGTAAAAGTGGGTGTGTCGCGTGGCGGCCGCCGAAGTTGGTGTTCATGTGCGGCGGCTGCCGCACTTGTGCGTGCTGCACGGCGCTCGCCCCTCATGTTTTAAAGGCCGGGCCCGTCCCCCCCCCCAACCCCAGCCACCGCGGCGAGGCCGGGCCCATGCCCCCCCCCCACTCTCGCCACCGCGTCGTCAGGACGGTACCCATCTCCCCGCCCTTCACCAGCCAACGCATCGCCGTGCGGCTGCTGGTGGGCGTCGTCGCGATAGCGGCGGCAGCCAGCCCTCGCAGTGGGCTCTGGCAGCCGCTGCATACACAGCGAACATGTTGGCCGTATTCCCCCTCCCCACTCTCACCACCGCGTCACTAGGACGGGACCCATCCCCCCCCGCTACACCAGCCATCGCATCGCCATGCGGCAGCCTGTGGGAGGCGTCGCGATAGCGGCGGCCGCTAGCCCTCGCAGTGGGCGCTGGCAGCCGCTGAAAACACAGCGAAAAAAATGTACTGGGCGGATCCCCCCCCCACACCAGCGCCCGCGTCGCTGTGTGCCGCGCCACTCAGCTGGCTGCGCGAGCGGCGGGCGCGAAGGCACGTGGGAGCTAGTCCGCCGCGTCCCTCCCCCCCGCGCCCCCGGGAGGCGCGCGCGCTGTTGCCGCGCGACCGCTGGTGGGCGGCCTCGTGGTTGCCGCGGCTGCCAGCGCTCGCAGTGTGCGCTGGCGGAAGACTCGCGGGCGCCTTTGAAGCCTTGATGGGCTGGATTGGCTGAATGGGGACAGTCGCCGAGACTGCTGACCGATCGATCACGAAAAGAGTGTGTAACCTCCAATACGTATTAAGATGAGCCGCGGTGACGAACAAAAAGGCCCGACGCCCACACCAGTGACAGCCCCCCCTTCCAGCGGCTGCGGTTGCGCCCTCCCCTGTGGCACGAGAGGCCGACTGGGGGGCTCGCGCGGCCTGTGGCACGAGCAGCATCGTCTCTCGCCAAGTCGGCAGCCGCCCCCCAGCGTGCGCGCATGGAAAGCCGCCGCGCCAGATCTGGTCGCTCCTCGCGCCCGTCCTGCACCCAGGCTGTTTCGCGAGTACGAAGGTGATAGGAAAACATGAACGATGCCCAACGGGGAGAAAAAAAGCCACCTGCAGCTACTAGTACACGCCCTGCCGCACCACACCGACCACGAAACTCCCGCACACACAGAATGCGCGACACATACACTTAAACACAACGCATGCAAAGAAGACCCGTACAAAGATGCACCGCGAGCGACACACAAAGAGCGTGTACGGGCCAAGAAAGAGAGAAAATACAAAAGCACGAACAAGAAGAGACGCAATGGGCATTAGTAACTCAGGCGCTCTCTTCCGAGTCGCTCCCATCCGAGTTACTTGACTCGGACGAGGAGCGGCCGCCATAGCGCGCGAACTTGGCCATAATGTCTCAGTCAAAGCCGTCAAAGCCGCCGCCGTCGGACGTCGACGCGTCGGACGACGACCCCGACGGCGGCGGCCGCTTGCGGCGCTGATGTGCACGCCCAGGGGGGGGAGCGGTCGCCGCGGCCCCGGGAGCAGAGGCGGCGGAGGCCGCTGGTACATAGAATGTGGCCGCCGCCGCGGACACAACTGAAGTGGACGGCGTGGCAGACGGCGCGGCCGCTTCTGTCGGCGGCTCCGTCGTATCGAAGGTCGTCGAGAGCGGGGACACCAAGGCGGCGCTCGCGTTCTTCAGCTTGGTAGCCATCGCCCAGCGGCCGCGCAGAGTCAAAGCCGCTTGCCTCGCGGCCGCCGGCGGTGTCGGCAAAGTCTTGCTCGCGGCTGCCGCCAGTGTGAGCAGCTTCGCACCGCAGCAGGCCTCGGCGGCATAGCGGCGGCCGCCGTGGAGGACGAGACCACGCCTGGGCTAATGGCCGGCGATGCAGCAGCGGCGGCCGCCAGCGGTAGAGCCCGAGATGCACCAAGGGCGGCCGCCGCCGCCGGTGGCCGAGCACGCGACGCAGCCGCGCTAGTAGCCGCGAGCCGAGCCCGCGATATGGCCGCGGCGGCCGTCAACGGCCGCGACGGCGGAGCACTAGCGGACACTGCTCCTCGAGCGGCCGCCCGGACCAATGACGCCGCTGCTTCAGCCGCCGACGGAGTTGCGGCAGCCGCAATTGCAAGAGAAGCGGAGGGCGTTGTCGAAGATTACGTTCTGCCCGAAATGGGAGCAGCACGGCCGGCCCCCGGTGCCGAGCTGGCCGCCGCCGGTGCCGTAGTTGATCCGGCGGCGGCCGCCGAAAATGCGCCCGCGGCTGAGGCAGAGCAGGGAGCCGCCGATGCTGGGAAAGGGGATGAGCCTTCGACGGCCGCCGGCGCTGTAGAAGCACCTTTGGCGGCCGCCGACGCTGGGGATGCACCATCGGCGGCCGCCGGCGCCGCACCTGACGACTTGGTACGATGTGTGTTGCCTGATGGCAGCAGGAAGATGTCGCCGTCGCCGTCGATGGCGATGACCTTGATCGCCTCGGCGACCGCTGCTTCCGCCGACGCCGAGACGCTGTCAACCGGTGACCGGCCGGGGGCCGCACCGGCGAAGGGCGTAGCCGCACCACCAGCCCCGTCGGCGGCGTCGCCCGACACCCCCTTGGCGGCGGCCGGCTCGCCACGAAACACCTTGATGCCCTCTTTGGCCATCATCTTCTTCGTGCGATGCGCCCAGTGCGCCGCCCCGATCGCCGTCTCGCGCATGAAGGGCTGTCTGAATGCCATCATCATCGTCCGCTGCTCCGTCGCGTCGCCAAGCTTCTCCACTTCGCTGGCGACGCGTCCAATCTTGCGGTTATCCGCAATGGTCTCTGCGCGGGCACGCTTGCCCGCCTTGGTCACAAGAGGGCGGTCCCCCAACGGCTCTTCGTCACTGTCGCTGATGTCGACCGCCGCCGGCGCGCCGCCAGCATTGATACCGGCGGCCGCATTCGATGCGGACTCCGGTGCCGGGTCGCCGTCGGCAGCCTCCTGCTCCGCTGCGTCGCCGCCGCCATCCACACCAGCGGCGGCCGCCGCCCTTGCCGCCGCTTTCAAGTGCTTGTCGGCGACCTTCTTCTGCCTGCAGGCAAAAGCGGCGGCCGCCGAATTGAAACGGTCTTGGTCCTTGAGCTGCTCCCGATAATGCGCCCAGGGGCACGACACCTGCTTCTTGCGGCGCCTGGTGGTCTTTCCCTTAGCGACGTCGTCCTCGTTGTCGCCGCGGATGCGGCTGTACATGCTGCTGCTGCAGTGGAGCCCCTCCGCGCAGTTGACCAGGTCGGCGTGGGACGCAATGCCCATCGGCTTCGAGAGACGCGCCTGCACCACACCGCTGGAGAAATCCATCACGCCGGCCAGGATCTTGGCCCACTGCTCTCTCATCGCGTCAAGCCCCCGCTGCTCCCGCGCCGCGGCGCCCGGCTCTCCGCGGAGCAGCTGCGGCTAGCCCGTCAGCACCCGGAGCGAAAAGTCCTTGCCCGACTGGTCGGTCCCACGGATTGGGATGTTCGACTCAAAAAGCCACGCCTTGATGATCGCATCGTTCTCCGCCATTGTCCACTCTGTTCCGCGCCCCATGCTGCCTATAGGGCGGAGCCGCCGCCACGGCGACGGGTCGCTGGCGGCAGGGGGGGTCGGCCACCCATGCGGCGCTTGACGGGCGGCCGACCGGCAGCACCGTCGGCAGGGACAGAGTCGGCCACCAGCCGACCGGACGCGCCGGCGGCAGCGACAGAGTCGGCGGCCGGCAGACCAACAGCAGAGGCGGCAGGGGCAGAGGCGGCGGCGCGCACGGTACCAACGGAGTTGGTGGCGACCAAGTACCGTCCTTGCAAGTACGCCAAGGCCGCCGCCGCTTTGCTCGAAGCCTGCGCCGCCTTTTTGCAGCAACACTCGCGTTTGCGGCCTCAACTCTAACCCGCGCTGCGGCGGCGTCCGCCGCCCGGTACTTCGCCGACGCGATTTCCGACTCGGCTGCGGCTGCGATCGCAGTAGCGGCCGCCTCGAAGGAGGCGAGCGCCGCCAACAGAGGCGGAGGCGACCGAGGTGCGATGGACAGCCGCCCGATCCTCAGGGATACGAGTGAGGACTAACCGCCGCTTGCAGACGGCAGGTTGCGCCCACTGCTACCGGGGCGGCCGCTCGCCAAAGAGGGAAAGCGCGGGGATGGCGGCAGCCACTGGCTCGACAGAAAGGACAGAGGGCTCCTCTACTGGAGGTTGCTCCCCAGCGGCCTCGGGCTCGGCCGCCGCTCGCCGCGTGGCGGCGAGTTGTCCCCCAGCCACCTGGGTGGGCTCGGCTGTCGCTGCTGCCCTGGTTGCTGGCCCACCGGCGGACCACCCGCCGTCCACCGACCCGGGCTTGTCGGCGTCTCGTCGAGCCGCGTGCCGCCCGTCCACCTCAGCAAGGTCGGCTGCCGACGGTCGGGCGGCGCGCCGCCTGTCCACCTCGGCGGGATGGGCGGCCGATGGTTGGACGGCGCGCCGCCCGCCCTCCTCTGCGGACTCGGCTGCCGACTGTCGGGCGGCACGCTGCCGCACTTCCACCTCCTCGGGCTCGGCGGCCGACAGTCGGGCTGTGCGCCGCCGCACGGCCACCTCGGCGGGCTCGGCTGCCGACGGTTGGGCGGCACGCCGCCGGCCCACCTCTGCGGACTCCGCGGCCGACGGTCGGGCGACGCGCCGCCCGTTCACCTCAGCGGGTTTGGCTACCGACAGTCGGGCGGCGCGCCGCGCGTCCACCTCGGTGGGCTTGGCTGTCGACGGTTGGGTGGCGCGCCGCCCGTCCATCTCAGCGGGCTTGTCTGCCTACGGCCGGGCGGCGCTCCGCCTGTCCACCTTGGAGGGCTTGGCTGCCGACGGTCGGGCGGCGCGCCGCCCGTCCACCGCAGCGGCGTCCACGGCCGTCACTCTTGCGGTGGCGCGCCGCCCGTCCACGGCGGCGAAGGTGCTCGACGGCTTGGTGGCAGAGGACCAACTTGCAGAACCGGACGCGAAGGGGGGGGGCAGGCAGAAGCAGTCGCACTGGCAGTGCGCCAAGAGCGGGGTGACCGCGTCCGTCCAGTCGCGAAGTAGCCGCCGATCTTCGTGGTTCCGCCACCGCTGCCGCGTCCGCTGGGCCCTCCGCCGCTTGGTGTCGGGAAGTTACTTCTCCCAGACCATGGCGCCGGCAGCCGCCCTTTCATAGGCGAAGAGCTACCGCCGATGGCGGCAACCGGCCACACGAGCCACGGGCGGCAGCCAGCTGCAGCAGCCGGTGACGGCAGCCGCCCACACAACCAGCTCACGGCCGCCGCCCACACCGCCGACGCGCAGCAGCCGCCCACACCACCGACCAGCGGCAGCCTTGCAAACCACCTGCGCGCGGCCGCCGCCCACACCACCGGCGCCCGGTCGCCCCTCACACCTCCGGCGCCCGGTCGCCGCTCACACCACCGGCGCGCGGCCGCCGCCCACAGTACCACACCACCGGCGGGCGGACGGAAGGCGCTCGCGCGCCAAACGCGGCGACGCGTGCCCCCCTCTGGCAGCGCAGGCGGCCGTCAAGCGCGTACTGGCGCGGCAGCCGCGGCCACGAAAGGAAGGGGGGGGGGAGCGGGAGAGGCAAACCGACGCGGGAGACGGGACGGGGTGGGAGGGGGTCATCGCCCCAGAATGGGCCCACAAAGCGGGTCAAAAAGCGCGCGCAACCTCCAGCGAAAACCCGCCGTGCACCGGCCGCCGTCGAGGGCGCGGCCGACGCAAAAAAAGCGCGCGCAAAGAAAGCGCGCGCACGACGGGCAGCCGCGTCAGCGACAGAGGTGCTAGGGGGAGTGTGACGATACCGTTCAAGAGAGGCGGGTGCTGGGAGGAAGGCGGAGGGGGGCACGATGCGGGCGTCCACCACGACGGCACGCCCTGCGAGCGTATGCCCCACCACCGACGCCACCGCCAAATCCGCCCCCCCCTCTCAGGGACACAGAACAAGGGTGGCCCGCGCCCGCCCGGGGCCCAAGAATAAACGCGTCGCCTGGAGCCCCGCCACCACACGCATGCGCTGGCCCTCGACGGCAGCCGCGGCCACGCCTTTCAGCACGAGACCGACGATGCGTGGCGTGACGGCTGCCGCGCGCGAGCCGGCCCGAAGAGCTGAAAACCCCAGGCCGAGGCCGACAGACCGATCAGAAGTGCGTGGACTCGCCCCCGCCCCCGAAAAAGCGATACGCTCCACCTTTTATTGCTTGGGGCCGAAGAGCCGCGGCCGGCGCGGTTAACTAGTGGAAGGTGCGAGCTAGTGCAAGGCGGCCGGGACGGGTCACGGGCCCGGCGCAGAATGAGGGCTCCAAGGGTCGCAGACAAGAGCCAATCAAATGGAATTCTGCTGGAGGCACGATTTCTGGAGAAATTCTCCTGCTGATAGTGGTTCGCCTCAACCAATGAAAAGTGGCTGTCCCATAGGGAAGCGGCAGCCACGTATCTTGGCCCAGGTCCCTCAGTGCTGCCGCGCCCACCTGTCGGCTTTCAGCTTTCATTAGGGACTGCGGGCCGCCTTTGGGGACACGCCAGCGCGGCCTACTCATGTCCCACGGGCGAACGGCCAGCAGCGCACCACGCGGCCGCGGGGCGGGGGGAAGTGTGGACTCATTCAGCCTGGTCGGGGTGTCAAAAGCAGGGCCTGCGGATCGTTTCTAAAACGACCCGCGGCGCGCGCCCGACGCGAGGCGATCACGTGGTAAGCCGCCACGCGGTCGCCTCGCGTTCGCGGCCGCCGTGTCTCGGTTGCGTCATCAGCACGACCCGTGCCGGACCCGAGACTCGTTCCGGACCAGCCCCTCCCAAACACAGTCGGACACGGTGGGGCACGACCACGCTCACAGCTGCTGGTGGTGCGCCCTGCCCGGGAGGGAGTGTGGCGGGAGGGCACCACCACGCTCGCAGCTGTTGGTGGTGGGCGCTGCCCGAGAGGGTGTGTGGCGGGAGGCCACGAATATTCTTGGCGCCTGTGCGCTCGCCACTTTGAGTTGTCCTCCCAGGTCCTTGTCATGCTTCAGTCTCGAGCTTTGCGCAACAGCTGGTACGGCAGCGCCGCATCACAGCGAACCACAAACAGAGATCTCATGCCGAGACTCGTTGCCCTGGATCTGCCTCCTTTTCTAGATCTCCAGGCACACGACACTCGTTCTGGGGCGGATCACTCGAATGCCGGTCGATCATCTGAGATATCCGTGCCAACGTGCGGCTGCCGTGCTCCGTGGTGTGGGCCGCGGGAGCATACAGTCATTATTCGGTATTGTCACACTGGGTGTTGTCACGCCTGTGACAACACCGCGTGACACCAGGCTAGATCCAGAGAGTTCTGTCTGGAAAACTTTAGTGACGCAAATTGTAATTGTCGATCCAATTGAGATCCCTGCCACCGCCGATGTTCCGACACCCGACGTCGTCACCGTCGACGCAGCACCAGACTACCCCACACCCTCCCACATCCTCCACTGCCTGGCCCCGTACCTCCCACACTCCTCTTTGCGTGCTTTTCTGTCACCCGGTATTGTGTACAATGGATATTCGGAGCCCTACGCGGATGGAGAGCTTCAATGCTGCCGCTGCCGTGGTGGCGGAGGCGTTTACACGCGCGGCGCCAGAGGTGGCTGCCAGCTGCCCTGGCGCTGTGGCCGGTGCGTCGCACGCGGCATCAGTCGCCGTGCACCTGATGGTTGACGCGGTTCCTGCTCAAGGTGTGCCTGATCCGGCGGCGGCCCTTCGTGCGGGGCCCGTGCCGGCGTCCGCTCCACCACGTGGCCCAGGGGTTGCGGCGGCAGATTCGTCACCCGTCCTGTCGGTACCTCGACGGGTACGTCGGTACATCAGTCGCAAGCGGCGGCAGCCCCTGACTCTGGGGTTGCGAATCATGGTCATCAACGCGCACGAGAAGGGTGACAGCTACGCGCGCATCCAGGAGACGCTTGCTCCCGAGGCGACGAGGGATGCCGTACGCAAGACGGTGGAGCGCAAGCGGTACTATCGGGAGGCCGCTGCAAAGCCGGGGGCAATGCTCAACCGGCACAGCCTGCGCGGCTGCAAGTACTTCGAACTGCACAAGCGGCTCTATGTCTGGTTCTGCGTGTTGACGGAAAGGGGGCGCAAGCGGATACCCGTTACGTATGCGTACGTGGGCCGCAAGGCCGAGGAGATTGCAGCATATTTGGACATCAACGGCTTTAAGGGGTCGCTGGGGTACGTACAGGGCTGGGCCCAACGACACCAGTTGGTCAACGTACGCCTACACGGGGCAGCGGGCTCCGTCGAAATGGATGAGGCCCGGCTGCGTACGACCGTTATACGTAGTACGTTGGAGACGTTTGACCCGGAGTTCATTTATAACATGGATGAGAGCATTTTCAACAACTCAGGCTATCTCTATCGGCTATTCTGTTCTAGAACCAAGTCCGCGTCCTTAGACAGCCACATGTACGTCAGCGGTTAGCTGCTTTGCTGTCATTAACCTAAGTACCTGCAGGATCCCTTACACCACGTCCTTTCTGGGCCCGATCAAGACGATATTTTCCGCCAGGACTCGATTCACTGCAGCGGCAGTTGACAACTGTGGTGAGCAGCCGTATCAACCATAACGAAGGCGCAGAGAACGCTCGTCGGCAGACGGACAAAGAAACAGGTCAACATGTGCAGCTATTGATGACGTCCACGCCTAGAAGGGCGTCGCTGTAGGACCATTGCCATGTACGACAGCTCATGCGGACGTTCAGGAACAGTGACCATCTCTGCCCAGAAGGAACTGACAGTCAATCTTGCAGACGTGGCGCACACGTTTCAGCCACGTGCTACTATTTGCTGTGAAACGGGTCGTTGATCCATCACATGGGCCAATCAGAGGCTCCCGTGAGATAGCTTCGGCTATCCTGCAAGCTATTCCGACTCGAAATAGAAAAGTGATAGCCGCACAGCTATTCTTGGTCAGCGGAAGCCAGAATCAAGTAGGTAGTTCCCGAACAAAAAAAGGGCTTCTTCGTCCAAAAAGTGGTGTTACATCGGACTTCAGGTGCTTAATGAGACACGTTCTGCAACGTGGCGTTCATATGGCGATAGCATCTCATTGTTAACAATGCTCTGAGACCGGTTTTTTTTACCTCGCTGTCCCATCCACCTCATTTGTGCGGGTCAGTGACAGGCGACGCGTGCGGAGAAGCAAGGCAATCAAGGCCAAGGAGCGCGTGACGCTCGTGCTAGCAGTCAACGCGACAGGGACGCACAAGATTCCTGTGGCACTGATTGGCCGAGCCAAGCAGCCTTTGTGCTTTCGGACGGCCGGGTGCGTGTCCCCGTTACCGTACTTCCACCAAAGAAACAGCTGGATGGACGGGGAGGTTTTCAAGAAGTGGCTGGAGACGGTATTCTTGGCGGCTGTGCGGGCTCGCACGATCGAGAAGGTGGCGCTAATTGTGGAAAACCTGGCCTCGCACGAGGCGGTCGAGGACGAGCAATTGCTGTTTATCACGCTACCGCCCAACACGACGGCGGTCTTCCAACCGCTGGACGCAGGGGTGATCGAGTGTCTGAAGAGGAGGCACAAGCGGCGCTTCTTGGAAGGGCTCATCCGGTCCCACAACTCGTCGGTGAGGACGCCCGCTGTCTCTGCAGCTGGCGCGCGAGCCCGGTCTTCGTTGCTGTCTAACGGCCGCGTCAACCTCCTCGACGTGGCACGCATTATCCGGGAGGAGTGGGCCTGCATCACGGCCGAGTCGATTGTGCGGTGCTGGCTTAAGGCCGACTGTCTGCCGGCCAGCTCTGCGGCGCCGCTGCGTGCCCAGCACGCTGACTACCACAACGCAACCACACCGCCTGTCGCTGCAATTGTTGACGAGATCACGACTCTTTTAAGAGGAACAACACTGGGGTCCAGGCTGTTCCCGGGGACAGCCGTTTCTGGTTTGCCGCAAGGTGTACTCGGGTGGCTTTGCGGTGAGACGGACCCTCACGTGGTGGAGGACACGGTTGACCTTGCCCTCAGCCAGGACAATGAGGAATACAGGGAGGAGGAGGAATAAATATAAGACGCGACCTCGAGCAAACACGGACACAGCACGTCCCTCCATAGCACGACAGTGACCACCCAGCATCGGCTTCATCGCCTTGGGCACGGGAGGACGGCTGTGCTGGCGCCGAGACCCACGTCGGTGGGGTGCTCGTCGGTCGAACAATGAGGAATGACTGCTGTATTGATCGTCCAGTCAAGTGCCAAAGTCGTACTTTGTCATGTCATTCATCAGATTAGCAGATTTTTCGATTGGCCATCGCAACCTCGACGCCCTCCACAGCTGCCAACCTGCGACTGCGCGGCGTGTGTCAAAATCGAGTAATGACTGTACGTCTCACACTCCATTGTGCTTCTCAGCGGTTTCTCTCTGGCGAGAGTACCATTGGCTGGGAGAATACCTTCCCCGTGTGCCGTGGCAGCCCGTGGCGCCGCCATGTGGCGCTCAATCGACGCTTTCAACAACGCTCTCTCACTTTGACACGATGCAGACACGAAGCACATGTATGACACAAACGATCGCTGCCTTTCGTCGGCCTGTCGACCGCAATCTGCGGCGGATCTCGCGGATCACGCCGCCTCAGAGGCTCCGAGATTCCGCGGAAAGTTTACTCCAAGGGGTTGGGCCACGGACCGCCCACCAACACGGAGGACTATCGATGGAAAAGTAGCCCGGTAAGGAGCAACTCTATTGCACATATTGCCCATTTCAGGCCCCTACAATAGGGCGCCTGTGAGGGGCCGCCACGTCGCATGCCCATTTGAGATTTTAAGGATAGTCCTCTTACATTGCTAGGTTTGCGCTAAACTGTACAGCCATTTTCCAAAAGTGTTCCAAATCGGCCTCTGTGGGGTGTCTTAATTTTAGACGGCATCGCACAAACTTGGGAAGACAGCAATACTGGATTCAAAGTCAAGCAGTTGTTGTATTGCAGTCTGCTCAATTTTGGCCGATCCGAACAGGAACACGAACACAATGGGTACTCTCATTTTCAAAAACAACTCTAATGTTTTCGTCTAAATCCCTTGTTTCACACCAATTTTAGTTGCGCTGCGAAGAGCATGCGATTGGATGACGCAGGGCGGCCCATCGTTGACGACGACGACGACGCCGACGGCTGTCTACGGCGTCTGCATCGCCATGCGGCCTACATCGTGGAACGCTGCACGGCGAAACACTCGCGCCTCTTCGCATCCTCGTCTTGCGGACGTCCGCCCACGACATTGGAGCACCTTCTCCCCCCCCTCCCCCCCCCTCCGCCTCTCTTCCTCCGACGGATGCCTACAACCGAGCGCCCTCCGCTGGATGGTCGCGGATCGGCACTGACTCACCACCGCGGAGGCACTGTGGCCCGCGCCGCCGCCACCGCGCCGCCGCGGCCGCCGACGGCCGCA
>Ga0209093_1000928_pt1 | contig 16450 bp, 1 predicted proteins | sample SidtaG_4_FD_187450 | JGI IMG/M metagenome (GOLD analysis project Ga0209093, IMG submission 187450) | Marine algal microbial communities from Sidmouth, United Kingdom - Sidmouth_Male1 metaG (SPAdes) (version 2) | ecosystem: Host-associated > Algae > Red algae > Unclassified | place: Sidmouth... | reverse complement strand
TCCCCGGCAGCGCTACCGGCGCTTCAAAACCAGGCGTGCCAGCTCGACACCATCTGCGACAGCGCCGCCTCTGACTGCGCCAACCGCAGCAGCGCGTGCACGTGCGCGGCGACGCCGTCGACCACGCCCGGAGCGCGGGGCGGCTGGAGGCGCCCAAACACGAGCCGCACCGACTCGTGGAGGCGCCACTCGACGAGATCAAACTCGTGGATGGCGGCGACGGCGCCGGGCGAGTCGGCCGCCGCTGTCGCCGCCGCCGCCGCCGCCGCCGACGGGCCGCCGGCGGGCGACACGGCGGCGGCGCCGCCGGCAGGCGACGCGGCGCCGCGCACGGCGGGGGAGCCGGGCGTGCCGGGCGTGCCGGGCGTGCCGGGCGTGCCGGGCGCGGCCGGCGGCGGGGCGGCGGCGGCGGCGGCGGCGGCGGCGGCGGCGGCGGCGGCCGTGGCCGCCGCCGCCGCCGCGTTGGCAGCCGCCGCGGCCGCGGCGGGCGACGCGCCCGCCGCCGCCGCGCGTTGGCCCGCCGCCGCGCCCGCGGCGGCGGCCGAGGCGGCGCCCGCGCCCGCCGCCGCCGCCGCCGCCGCGGCCGCGGCCGCCCGCGCCGACGACGCGGCCGACGCCGAGGCGGTGCGCGAGTGGGAGGCTGCCCAAATGGACAGCTCGTCCCGAATCACCGCGTGGAGGTACACGTCGAGGAGCTCGTCGTTGGACTGGAGCGCCGCCACGGTCGCGGCCATCCCCCCAAAGAGCGCCCCCTGCACGCCCGTCGGGCCGAGAAAGGCGGTCATGTTGCGGGTGAGGCGGAACGGCACCGCCTCGTCGCACTCGAGGAGGCCCCGCGACGACACGAGCGGCCGCATGTGGCCGTGCACGACCGCGCCCGACGTCCAGGAGAAGGACAGGTTTTGGGGGCGTCGCGCGCCAACAACCAGCGCGTGGGAGACGATCGACGCGATGCCGAGCGTTTCCGCAAAGCGCTTCTTAAAGGCAAACAGCTCGGCGGGGCTCGCAATGGAGCCGCCGATAAAGGAGGAGAGGCACGTGACGGGCACTTGGCGGCACACTTCCACGTACGCCGCACGACGGGCGGCGGTCGCCTCCTCGCGGCTCGCCCCGACCGGCAACGTGCACAGGCGGCGAAAAGCCACGAGCGGGTCGTCCATCGCCCCGCCCCGCGCCTCGCAGTGGCGCTCGAGCGCTTCCGACAGGGAGCACAGCGGCACATTGTCCGACACGAGCCGCGTGTGTTGGCCGGTCGGCACGAGCACGGGCACGTGCAGCGCGAGGCGCCGCCGCCGCGCCTCGGGGTGCGCCGACAGGAAGGAGGCGTTGAAGAGGCGACACAGCTGCGCCGACCGCTCCTCCTGCCGCTGACACACCGCGTTGACCGACGTTTCGAGGACGAACCGGTACTGCTTGCCGTCGTTGCCGTGGAGCGTCAGCCCCCGCGACGCCACCGAGTGCCGCCGCACGACGCGCACGCAGGCGCCAAAGCGCTCGATTTTGACGTGCCGGTCGGGCGACGGCTCGGTGGCGACGGCCATGAGGTACTGGCCCGGCACGTCGACTTCCGACTCGTGGAGGTCCATCAGGTGGCGGGAGAGGAGCTCGAGGTTGCGCTCCTCGGGCATCGAGTCGACGCGCCGCTGAAAGACGTTTTTCCACCGCCGCAGGCGGGCGATGAAGGGCTCGATTTGGGTGGGGAAGTCCGTCGCCGTCTGGGGCGCGAGCTCGGCCTCAAACGCCGCCTTGAGGTCCGAGATGGACGCTTGCACTTTGGCCGACGACGCTGCGGGGGCGGCGGCCCGCCCGCCACTGCTGCCGCCGCCGCTGGCACCCGCCGCGCCGCCTGCCGCGCCGCCGCCCTTGGCGTCTGGCGGCCGCGTCGCAAAGCACATCCGCGACACCTCCTCGAGCGCCGCCCGCAGCGACTGCTGCACGTCGCTCCCCGACGACGTCGACAGCTGGTAGCACCGGTGGAGCAGCGCGTTCATCAACCCGAGCAGCTGCTCCTCCTGCTGCGGCTTGGTGCGTTGCGCCAGGTCTTGGGCGACGCGCTCCATCTCCACGTAGAGCGGGTGGAAGGCCTTGACGAGGATGGCCATAACCGTATCCCCGTGCTCGTACGCCGACGTGGAGAGGACGTCACGGCCGCGGGAGAGGCTCCCACGCAAGGGGGGGGGCGCGGGCTTGACGATGCTGGGCTTGACGTCCCCCCCGCCGCCGCCGCCGCCGCCGCCAGACGCCACCGCCGGCGAGGCCGACGGGGGCTTGGCACGCGCCGCCGCCGCTGCCACCGCCTGCGCCGCTTGCGCCTGCGCCTGCGCCGCCGTCGTTGGCGCGCTCGGCGGCCGCGGTTGCCCCCCCGCGTCCTTCCCGTCGGGCGCCCGACGCGCCGGCGCCGCCGCGTCGAGCCCGTGCGCCGCCTGCGCCGAGGAGGCGGCCGACACGGCCGCCGCCGCCGCCGTATGCGCGCGTTGGGCTTCCCGAAACGCCGCGAGCGTGCGCTCGTACGTCCGCTGCGCCTTGTGCACTTCGACGAGCACGGCTTGCGCCTTGGCCGCAATCACCGACTTGTTGGGCTCGACGCTCTGCGCCGCCGACGCGAGGAAGGAGTGGTAGACCTTGTCGAGGCTGCCGAGCCGGTTTTTGGCCTGCAGCGCCACCCCCTGCACGGATTGCATGTGTTTCGACGCTTGGCCCAACTGCATCTGCGCCGACGCCTCGGCGGGCAGCACCGCCACGGTGTTGGGGCGGGCGGCCTTGAGCGCGTCGTAGGTCAAGTTGCGGACGGGCCGGTCGATGGACATGCGCTCCTCGAGGAAGGAGCGCAGCAGGAAAAAGAGCGCCTGCGGGTAGGTCTGCGCCATGCGCGATAAGATGAGCTGCGCCAGGCCCGCTTCCGCGCGCGCGAGCATCGGCACGAGCTGTTGGAGCCACGGCAGCCACACCCACATGGGCAGCTGCGGCACCATGACAGTAAAGACACCCTCCACGCCAATGCCGGTCGTGGGGGTGTAGGCGGGCTTGCGGCCGCCCGCCGCCGCCGCGTCGGCGGCGGCCGCAACGGCGGCCGCCGAGCCCGGTGGCGCGCCCGCCGCCGCCGCCGCCGACGCTGCCGCCGCCGCCGCCGCCGGCGTCGCCGCCCCGTGCGACGCCAACGTTAGGGGCGCCGGCGGTTTGCCGCGGCGCAGCCGCGTAATCACGTCCACGCTCAGCAGGCGGAGCGCGCGGGGCAAAAACGTGCGCGCTTTGCGGGAGCCAAACCGCACCGCCGCCAGGTAGCAGTTGGCCGCCGCCTCCCGCCACTGGAGCTCCTGCTCCAAGCTGTCCATCGGCGACGCTGCAACGGCGGCGGCGGCGCGGGGGTCGGGTGCCCCAGACCCGGGCGTGCCGGGCGGCCGCGTGCCGCCGCCCGGCGCCGGGCCCACAGGCGTGCCCGGCGCACCGCCGCTGACGGCGGTGCCCGCCGACGGGGTTGCCGCCGCGCCCGCGGCGCCGCCCACCAAAGCGGCGGGGCCGGGGGAAGCCCCCGTCGTCACTGACGGCGATGCGGCGCCCGCCACCGCCGCCGCCTCGTGTAGCCTGTCGCACTGGCGCGCCCAGGCGAGCCACGCCGACCCCACATCCTCCGACTGCGCCAACGCCGTTGCGTACTGCAAGTTGACGGTCGCCACCGGGTGGTCCATCGCGTCGTAGAGCCGCCCCTTGAGCGTGAACAGCTGCGCCTTTTGGCGGTCGTTGAACATGTCCATGTTGGTCCCATTGAGCTGCGACAAGCCCACATGGAACGCGTTGGCGCCATACTCCCGCGGCGATGCGAGAAAGGCCTTGCCCGTTTCCTTGGTCTTGACAAAGTACTCGTTGAGCTCCATCGTCTGGAAGGGGTAGAGCCGCTGCAGGGCGTTGATGGCCACTTCGGGCAGGTTTTGCTTGCGCAGCGCCCGCGCGTAGCGGTGCACGTTGGCGGCCGTCTCGTTGACGCCAATAACCAGCGCCTGTTGGGAAACATCCGACCGCCCCCCCCCAGACGCCGCGGAATCCTTCATCGCCTGCAGCACGTTGACAACGACTTGGTGCATGTGATTGCGCCACGTCAGCAGGTCGTTCCACACGGACGGGGACTCAAAGTCGTTGGGCAGCCGGTCCCGCCAGCCGGCGAGGATGACACGCACGTTTTCGACGCGCGCGTCCATCGACAAGACGCCGCCCGACGAGCCGCCCGCCCCGCCGCCGCCGGCTCCGCCGCCGCGGCCGCCGCCCGCCCCGCCGCCAGCGCCGCCAGCGCCCTGCGCGCCTGCCCCCCCCGCGCCGCCGCCTGCAGTGCCGCCCCCGCCCCCACCCGTGGCGACCGACGAGGAGATGGCGTTGAGTTCCGCGAGGATGCGCACCGACTCTTGGAGCTCCACGAGCTGCTGGAAGTGCGTCAGCGACGGTGAGACGGAGCACCAGCCCGCCGACTCGGGCACCGACGCCAGGCGCTCGAGCGCCCGCTGAAAGCCCGCCAGGATGACATGCTCGGCGGCTTCGAGCTTGTTTTCCTGCAAGTTGCGATACGCCTCGTACAGCTTGAGCTGCAACGAATCCTCCACCGGGTGCGTGTGCAGCAGCTCCTTGAGGCTCGGCCAGTCGGGGATGCGCCACAGGCAGTCGTGCAGCAGCTCCGTCGACATGACCGTCCGCGAGTACTCGGTGAGGGTGTCCCACTTGGACAGCTGCTTGGCGCACGAGATGCTTCGCTCCTGCCAGAGGCACAGCTCCGCTTGCACTTCCGCGCCGGCCAGGCCGCCGGCATTGTACTGGCCGACGGTGGCCTGCCCGCGCGCCATCACGTCACAGTAGACGTCTTGCGCCTCGGCCCACTCGCCGCGCTGCTCGAGTTCGAGCGCGACGACCGTCTTGGGGTTGGACGCGCGCAGCTTCCACAGGGCGGCGAGGCAGTCAAACTCGCCGAGCCCGTGGTAGAGTGCCGCGAGCGCATCCTGCGTCGACTCGAGCTCCGCGGCCAGCTCGACGCGGCCGCGGCCGGCCACTTCGGTCGACAGCGACGCGATGCGCGCCTCGAGCATGGGTGCCGCCGCGTGCCACGCATTCCACCGCCGCGCCACGTGCAGCAGGACAGACGGGTGCAGCACCGGCCCGTCGGCACCGCACGCCGCCGCGCCTTCGAGCAGCACCTGCACAACGTTGCGGCGCCACGACGCTTGCGCCAGGTGGTACTCCTTGACGACCAAATCGCCGAGTGCGGCTTCGAGCGCCGTCCGCTCCTGCTCGGTCGCCGACGCCCACAGTTGCGGGAAGAGCCGCACCCACAGCCGGTGCGCGAGCGACGCGTCGAGGTGGGTCAACTCCCGGAGGGAGGACGCAACGGACCCCGACGTGGCCAGCGACAGCTCCTCTGCCAGCGCCCGCACGGGGCGGCCGCGGCGGCTCGAGTCCCCCCCACCCGTCGCCACGATGCGCATGCGGATGCGCCGCATCTCCTCCTTTTCGACCGACGTGCGGCCGAGCTCGACCATGTCGACCGGCTCGACGGCGGCGCCGGCGGCGCCGCCCGCCGCCGCCAGCCGCACGGCTGGGAAGCGCGCGAGGGACGCGTCCGCCACCAGCGGCGACGGCTCGAGGACGACCGCGAGGAGCAGGTCGAGCGCCTGCCGAATCCAAAACGAGTCGGACAGCGGCTCCCAATCCTGCTTGGCGAGGATGTACAGCAGCCGCTCCAGCGGGCGCGACGGCATCGTCGCGGTGAAGAGGGCGAAAAACCGCCGCCGCGTCGGCACGTCGGTCGAGCGCAGGCCGTCGAGGAAGAGGCGCTCGGTTTTGCCGGGCAAAAACTCGAGCCGCGTCTGCCGCCCCGACTCGCCCGCAAACAGCCGGTAGACAACGTCGAGGATGCACGCCTGCAGGCGCCGCGCGCCCGACCCGACGATGCGCTCCAAGCCGACGAGCTTCATCATCAAGTTGGCCTTTTCTTTGGCAGACACAACCTCCTTAAAGGCGGGGGGCTCCTTGGCACCCGCCGCCGCTGCGGCGCCCGCCGCGCCGGCGCTCGACGCGCCGGCAGCCGCCGCGCCCGCCGCGCCCGCCGCACCCGCCGCCGACGAGGGCCCCGCCCGCCCGCCCGGCGGCGGCGGCTCCTTCCCCTGCACCGCCGGAGGGAGCACCCACGTGCCGATCAGCCGCACCGCCTCGATGAGCACCGGCACGTGGACGCACCGCTCCAGCAGCATGCCGATGAAGATTTGGAAAAACGCCCGCCGGTGCGTGTGCGACATGACGCTCAAGTCCGAGCCGAGCAAGTTGAGGCAAAGCATCAGCGGCTTGCCATCCAAAGACGGATCCCCGCCGCCACCGCCCGGCCCGCCAAGGCCGCTGCCGCTGCCGCCGGGGCCCCCGCCCCGCCCCGCTGCGTACTCCTTGGACGAGTGGTGCACGCTAATAATCTCGACCGTCAGCCGGTGAAAGGCGCGCACGAGGGAGTCAATGTACCGCCGCAGCGCCGACGGCCGCACGCTAACGACCGAGCGGAGGACGACGAGCGCATTGTAGTGCAGCACCGTATCGGTGGTGCGGAGGCACCGCTCGAGGACCATGTCGACGGCCGTGTAGACGTGCGCCATGTCCATGGCACCAGGCGAGGGGGTGCCCGCCGCGGCGGACGCGGCGGCCGCTGCCGCCGCACCCGCCGCGCCCGCCGCGCCCGCCGCCGTTGCCGCCGCGTTGCTCTTGGCTGCCGCGGCGGCTGCCGCCGCTTTGGCCGCCTCGGCCGCGGGCACCCCGTCGTCGGGCGGCGACACGACCAGCAGCCGCCCGAGCAGCTGCGCAAACATCGCTGCGGCCCGCGGGGATCGCTCCTCCAGCGACGGGGAGACCATGGCGCGCAACGCCGCCGCGTTGGCGCGCGTAAACGCCGCCTGTTGGCGCCGCAGCAGGACCAGCGCCAGCTCCAGGGCGGTCGCCAGCGCCGCCGCCTGCGCCGACGCCCGGTCATTGTTCATGGGCGTCGACGCGGCGGCAGAGGCCCCCGACGAGCCGCCTCGGCCACCGCCGGCGGAGCTCGACCCGTCCCCACCCGCCGAGCCGCCCGCCCCTCCCGCGCTGCCGCCGCGGCCGGCGGCCGCGCCACGGCCGGCGCCCGCCGCCGCCCCCCGACCGTCGGGGGTGTTGGCATCCAGGATCTTTTCCAAATACACGAGGCGCACCGCCACGGTCGGCCACACGCCGAGGGCCTTGTCGATGAGCCCCAGGCAGCGGCGGGTGAGCACCTTGCGCTCCCGCGCCTCGTTGGAGGTAAAGGCGACGCGCGCGAGAAAGTTGACAACCATCTCCGTCATGGCGACGGTCGGGCGAAACTCTTCGGCGTTTTCCGCGCGCGCCGCGGCGGCGGCGGCCGCCGCGGGGTTGGCGGCCGCCACCGCAGCCGCGTCGGTGGGCGCCACCTCCATGGGTGCCGCGGCGGCTCCTGGCACCCCCGGCGCCGTCCCAGCCGCCGCAGCGGCTGCAGCCGCACCGGGGGCGGCGGCCGGCACGGCCGCTCCCCCCCCCTCGATACGCGCCAGCTGCGCCGGGCGCCCCCCCCCCGACTCGGCGTCGACGTCCGCCGGCCGCGCACGCTTGCGCGCCGCGTTCATCCGCTGGATGTCCCACGAGATGACCAGGTCGGCAAGGTCCACCGCCAACCGCCGGTACTCGGGCAGCGAGGCCGACGAGCTCGCGCTCATGCGGCTGAGCAAGTTGACCATGATCGGCACAAACTGCGCGCGCGCCGCGTAAAAGGACGACGAGTGCCGCACAATCAACTGCCAGATGTGCACCAGGTGGGGGAGGGAGTGCCCCTCTTCCAGGAGGATCTTCTTGGTGTACCGAATCCAGATGGGGTACTTGTGGTCAATGGGGTTGTGCACGAGCCGTCGCGGCAGCGCCGGCGTGAGGATGTCGAGCGCTTGGCGGACGAGCGCGCGCCCGTCTGCCTGGCACGCCCGCAGCAGCGCCACGTACACCTGCAGGATGATCTTGTCGGGCGCCTGGTACGCCTCGATGAAGCGGGAGACGTTGACAAACGCCCACTGCTTGGCGACGGAATCCTCCCGCTTGAGGTGGTTCCACCCAAACTTGATGACCTCCTTGCGGTAGCGGCTCAGCTCCCCGGGCATGTACTTGAGGAGGAGCGTGGCCAGCTGCAGTAGCTCCGCCGACAGGGGCTCGTCGTGCACACGGAGCACCTCGTCGGGCTGGTCGAGGAGCTCCCGCATGACTCGGTCAATCATCTCCGAGTCGAGGACGTCGTCGGGCTCCATGTCGACCGCCGAGGCGGCGTCGGCAGCCGCCGATGCCACGTCGGCCGCCGCCGAGCCGCCGGGCGTGCCGGACGCGGCGCCCGCCGCGCCGGCAGCGCCAGCGACCGCGCCCGCCGCAGGCGCGGCGCCCGCCGCGGGCGCCTCGAGTTTGACGACCACGGCGGCGGGGGTCGCCGCAGCCGGGGCGACGCCCGCCACTGCCACGGGCTTGACAGCGGCCGCCGCTGGCGCGGCCACGACGGCCGCGGCCGCTCCCGGCACTGCGCCCGCGGCGGGCGCACCGGGCGCGCTTGCTGGCGCGGCCGCCGCCCCCGCCGGCGCAGCCGGCGCAGCCGCCGGTGCCACTGCGGTGCCGGCCGCACCGGCCGCACCCACACCCGCTGCCGCCGGCGTCACGTCGGCCCGCGCCGGCGACGGCGCCCCCAGAGCCCCCGCAGGGGCGCCGCCAGCCCCCACCGCCCCCGCCGCTGCCACCCCCGCCGCTGCCGCCGCCTTTTGGCGCCGCTCCCGCTCCGCGGCACGTGCGGCCAGGTGCTTCTCCAGCATGGGCGTCACGAGCAGCTGCAGCGCGTGGACCTTGTGCTCCTGGGGCACGTCCGCCTTGGCAAAAAAGGACAGAAAGTGCACCAGGATGGCCCGCTTGTACGGCGCTGCGTACCGGTCGCCGACCACGTCCGTGTAGAATTCGCGCACAAACGTAAAGTCGGAGAGCGTCCGCACGGAAAAGATGGACAGGAGCGCAAACAACACTTCCACCGCCTCGGGGTGCGCGCGCACGTACGTGAGGAGGAGCGACGCGAGGATGCGAGACTCTTGGAGGTGCTCGAGCGGCAGCGCCTCCTCCCGCTTGAGGCGCTCCCGGCGCCCGGGCGAGCGCCACACCTCGAGCAGCGACGCAAAGACCGTCGGGGAGGACGCGAGCCAGCCAGGGGACTCGCGCTCGAGCGCATCAACGATCAGTACCCCGTAGATGGCCGCCGACGACGCGCTCCCGCCCGGCCCCGACGCCTCGGCGGCCGGCGAGGTGGCCAGCGAAAAGGTCGCCGCCGTGAGCTTTTGCGGGGACGCCATCAGCTCACGGCGGAGCGGGTCTGCCCCTTCGGCGCGCAGGAGCGTCATGAAGAGACCACGAAGCGGCGGCCGCTGCAAGTGGGACAAGAAAAAGTCGACGGCCACGCCCGCGTGCATGTTGCTGTACCGCAGCAGCGGCTCACGGTAGGGCGACGTTGACGCCGCGTGCGCGCCGCGGAGGCCCAGGTGCGCCGTGCCGGGCGCGGTGACCGTCAGCACCGCCTCGAGGCGGAGGACCATGTGCACAAACGGCTCAAACAACTTGGACGCACCAGGCGGCATCAGGTGGTAGAGGTCGAGGATGGCAGCGGCGACCGACGACTCGGTGCCGGGCAGCCACTTTTTGGTGGCCGCCAGCTTCTCGGGCTCGGTCCACTTGACCAGGTGCTCGAGCAGCTTGTCCCCGAGGTTGACGTTGAACCACGCGGACAGCAGCTCGAGCACCCGCGACAGGCCGCGGAGGTACGGGATGGTCAACTTCTTATAGTCGACCAGGTTGCCCAGTACCGGCCGCAAGTTGGTTTGGAGCAGCTCCTTGGGCGCCGGGTGCGCCTTGATGGCGAGCGCGAGGCCGCGCTTGCCAGCCGCCACCAGCTCCTTGTCCCGCGACTGGAGGGAGCGGAAGAGCGCAGCGACCACGTTGCGAAAGACTTCCTCATTCTCGGGCGACTTGAGCTCGTCAGGGCACGACGTGACGATCGCGCACAGAAACTCAACGGCCTGCCGGCGGAGCTGCAACAGCTCGTCGACGGTTTTGACCTGGATGAGCTTGTTTTCGACCAGCTTGTGGCGGATGCCCTCCTCCGCCTCGGTCAGCTTCTCCATCGTCACGTCGTTGGCGATATCAATGAGCGGGATGAAAAAGAAGTCGCGGAGCACCCCGACGAGCAGCTCCTTGCCGAGCAGCACCGGCCGCAGGCCGAGGCAGTAGGTCACTGCATGCATGTAGGCAATCTGCCCGGGGAAGGGCAGCTGCCGCAGCGGCCGCTGGGAGAGCGGCTTGAGCAGCGAATCCCGCACGGGCGCGAGCACGTCTGACACGGTGCACCCGAGGACGTGCGCGAGGACTTCCAGGGCGCGCCGCGACGCCGCGCGCGCCAGGGGAGCGTCCATGAGCAACTCGACCTCAATGACCTTGGTCACCTCCCGCAGCGCGTACAGCTCGTCTTCGGCTTCCGCCTCCTCCTCCGGGGTTAGGGGCGGCTTTGGCGCGCCCGCGCCAGGCGTGCCCGCCGCCGCCGTGGCCGCGGCCGCACCAGGCGCGACCGCTGCCGCCGCACCCGCGGTGCCGCCCGCCGCCGCGCCAGGTGCGGCCACTGTACCGGGTGGCCGTGCGGGTGTACCCGCCGCCCCCGCCGCCGGCGCCGCCGCGGGCGCGCCCGGCGCCGGCGCCGGCGCCGGCGCCGCGTGCCCGCCAGGTGCCGCCGCCGCCGCCGACGCCGACCCTGCCTTCCCCCCCTCCACCGCCGCGGCCTTGACGTCCTCGGGCGCGGTGCGGTGGAAGCGCCCGTGGTGCCGCCCGCTCCCGTGCATCACTTCGAGCACGGTGGCGAGCGAGGAGGCTGCTTCCCGCGAGGCCAAGATGCCAAACTCGGGCGCCAAGTCGCGCTCCACAAACAACAAGGCGCAGACGACGTGGACCTCGTAGCACGCCGACGAGCGGTCGCGCATGATCGATGGCGGCGCGCGGCGAGTGACAATGCCGAGGCCCGCCGCGCCGGCCCACTTTTGGTACCACGTCCGCTCGTAGCAGCAGTGGCACAGGCGTTCGATGAGGCCCGCGAGGGCGGGGGAGGCTGATGAGGCGGACGAGCGGAGGCCCGAGGGCGTGGCGGCGGGCTCCCTGCCGGTTGGGGGGGAGGCGGCCGCCGCGGCCTTGCCCTTGGCAGAGGCCGCTGCCGCAGCGGCAGCTCCGGCGGCCGGCTTGGCCGCCGAACCCGCACCGCCGGCAGCGCCTGACATGACCACGTCCCCGTCCTTATCCGTGGCCGCCGCGTTGCCATCGGCGGCCGCCCCGCCAGTGCCAACCACCCCTTCCATGGCCGCGGCTCGGCTCGCCGCCGCCGCCGCCGCGGCCGCTGCCGCCGCCGCCGCCGCCGCCGCCGCCGCCGCCCGCTCCACCGCCACGGTCGAGCACTGGCGCTGCGCCTCAAACGCGACGAGCGCGTCCACGTACGCGCGCAGCGCGTCGAGCCCCGCCGCCGCGTGCTCCCGCCGCTCCCGCGCAATCACCTGCACGAGGGCGGCGACAAAGAGGTCCGGCTCGAGCGCGTCGGGCGGCCGCACGTCCGAGCCCGACGGCAACGACGCGCGGTCCACGTCCGCGCCGACGCCGACCGAGCAGGCGCCCAGGCGGTGCACCTGCAGCAGCGCAAAGTGGCGGCAGAGGGCGTCGGCAAAGACGCGGGGGCCCATCGACGCGACGGGGGGGGCGGACGCCGCCGCGGACGCGGCGGCACGGCCCGCGCTGGCGCCCACACCCGCGGCGCCGCGGGCAGTGCCGGCGGGGGACCCCGCCGCTGCCGCCGCCGCCGCCGCCGCCGCCGCCGCCGCCGCCGCGTCGGCGTCCCGCCGCTCGACGTCAAAGGCGCGGAGCAGGTCTGTATCCCCCGGCGCCGCCAACAGCCCGACGAGCAACCGCGTGACGGTCACGACCTCAGAGTGGTGGATGGCCCGCGTGCGCCGCCGGCGCGCCGGCCCAAAGCCCGGCCGGGGTGCCTCGGCCGACGCGGCGCGCGCGCCAACGCCCGCGGCCAACCCCGGGGGGAGGGGCGGCGGCACCGCCGCTGCCGGCGGCGCGTCGCGCGCGAGCGTGCGCACCGCCACCGACGCGTCGTCGCGCTCGACGAGCGACGTTGGGAGGTCGAGGTCGAGAAACGGGGAGAGGCACGCCTTGAGCAACTCGTACGCGCGCTTCTTGTGGGACCCGTCGGCGGCGCGGTGGCCGGGCGGCCGCTCGTCGAGGAGCGCCTCGGCGGCGAGCTGCACGAGGTCGTCGAGCGGCAGCTGGAAGCTGCCGAAAAAGGGCGCGTCGGCCGCCGCCGTGCCGCCCGCCGACGCGCCGGCCGAGGCCGGCCGCCCCCCGCCCGCCGGCGCGCAGACGGCCACGGCGCCCGCGTCAGCACCCGCGGCGGCCACGCCGGCGCCGGCTGCCGCCGGCAGCCCCGCCGGGGAGGTGGCGGAATTCCACTTGAAGTGCAACCGCAGCGCCGGGTGCGCTTGCAGCGGGAACGCGGCCAAGTCGACAAACGCGTGCGGGTAGCGGCGCATGCGGGAGCCGAGTTTGCCGAAAATCCGCAGCGCCGCCGCGCCGTACGCGTAGGGCGCGGGGCGGAGGTGGCGAAAGAGGGCGCGCGTGAGGCCCGGCTCGACCGCCACGAGCAGCCGGTCGAGGTAGTCGGGCTGCAGCGTGTCGACCCAAAACTCGAGCGTCCGCAAGCCGAGCGCCACCAAGTCCGACCCCGACGACAGCGCGAGGGTGATGGGCTTGAGCTGGTCGGACAAGTGCGGAAAGATGGTCGACGGCCGTGCCGGCACGATGAGGCACAGCTCGATAAAGATGTCCCGGTGGGCGAGCCGGTGGGGTCCCTCGTGCAGTTTGAGGAGCGACTGGAAGAGCGACTCGACGAGCGGCATCAGGTCCCGGTACAGCAGCTCAAACTGCAGCTTGTGTTTTCCAACCGACAGGGATTTGAAGAGCGCCCGCAGCAGCTGCAGGTAGTTGCCGGGCTCCCGCTGCGCCGCCGCGTGCGTCAAGCACCCCCGCACAATCGTCGCCAGGTGCGGGTGCAACACCGGCTCATTGTCGGAAAAGAGCGTCACAGACGCAAACAGGATTTTAAACAGGCGCAGCAGCGCCGGCGCGCGGCGCGCCGCCGGCGACGGGGCGACGCCGAGTTCGGGCAGCTGCGACACGACAAACGACAGCAGGATGTCGGCAAAGTACTTGGAGATGTTGACGTTGGCGAGGAAGTGTTGGGGGATGGCCAGCACCGCCGTATTGCGCACAATGTCCTCAAACAGTTCGGGCATGCGGAGGCCAAACACGTCTTGGAAGTTGCGCGCGTCGAGGACCGTAAAGATCTGCGCAAACTGGTCGAGGATTTCCCGCTCCGACGCGAGGGGGGGCAGCGCCGCGGCCGCGGCGGCGACGCTGCTCGCACTCGCCGCGGCCGCGGCGGCGACGCTGCTCGCACTCGCCGCCGACGCTGCGGCCGACGCGGCGCCACCGCTGGCGCCGCCGCTGGCGCCGCCGGCCGCCGACCGCAACGCCAGCGCCTGGGGGAGGGGGGGGCGGCCGCCGCCGGTCAACGGCAGCGCCCCCGCCGACGACGCGGGCGAGGCGGTCGTCGAGCGCGCCGCTGTAGGGGACGGGCCGCTCGCAGCTGTCGGCGACGGGCCGGCGCCGCCAGGGCGCGCGCCCGTGGGCCCGCCAGCGGGCGTTGTGGCGCCCGGCGCGGCGCCTTTGGCGGCGGCACTTGCTGCTGTTGCCGCCGCCTCGGCCCGCGCCTTGGCGGTCGGCGTGTCTGCCCCCCCCGCCCCGCCCGCGCTCCCGCCGCCGTGGGACACGACCAGCCCCGGGGGCAGCTCGAGGCTCGCCTCCCGCCCGTACAGCCGGTAGCAGTCCATGGCCGACTCGAGGAGGCGGGTCAGGATGGCGCACTCATCCTCCGTCAGGCCCTTGCGCGGGGGGGGCGCCGGCGGCGCGCCGCCGCCCCCGTCCACGCCGCCCCCCGGCCCCGGCCCGCCAACGCCCGGTCCGCTGCCCGGCAGCGGGTGCGGCTGCACCTTGATGTTGGAGGCCGACCAGACGACCGTTTTGAGGCCGAGCGTCAGCGTCTTGAGCAGGTGCTTGCACTCGTTAATCTCCTTCATCGGGTCGACAACCGGGTCTTCCGACAGTGGCCGCCCCGCCGCGTACACGTCACCGCGCGCACGGAGGGTGGCGACGTGCTCCAACAGGCGTGGCACCTGCGCCTTGATGGTTGCAAACTTTGAGACGAGGATGTCCATAATGCGGATGAGCAGTTGCCGCGCCTTGACCTCCGAGTCGTCCCCGAGGATGCCCTCAATGAGGTTCAGGAGTAACCGCACAGAGGTGGTTTGCATGGAAAAACTCAACGACGGGTCGTGCACGTTGGTGCCAAACAGGTAGATGACGCGGGACAGTTGCGGCAGCGTTAAATCGTGCCGCACATAGTGCACCAGCTCGGCCAGGAAGGAGTAGGCAAGCGGCCGCAGCGTGTCGTACGCAACGCGCCCGGTGCCGACAAGCACCTTCTCGTCGAGCAGCAGGTCGATTTGCGGGAAGAAGCCCGCCCGAAAGTCCGTCGCGAGGATGTGGCGGATGGCCACGAGCAGCTCCTTGCGGATGGCCACGGCGTCGCCCGGGCACGACAGCAGCAGTTGCACGACTGAGCGGGGGATGGACGTCTCGTGCGGCTTCATCAGCGCGTGAAACTGTTTGAGCAGATACGAAAGGAAGGAGACGGTCTTGACCTGCGCCGCGATAAAGTCGTGCAACAGCCGGTGCCTTGCCACCCGCGCCATCCTCTGGGGCGGAGGCACCGCCGCGCTCGGCACGGGCACCTCAATGGAGGCGACCATCAGCGGGAGCAGCACGGGGATGTTTTCCCCGATAAACTTGGGGTACAGCTGGAAGAGGAACATGACGATGAGCGGACACTCAATGATGACCTTGAACGAGTGCGTCGACGCAATGAGCTCGGGGGGCGGGGGCGCGCCGCCAGGCGTTCCGCCCTGCCGCGGCGCAAACGCCACGGCGACCGTCCGGTTAAAGTTGCGGTACAGCTCGGCAACAAAATGGAGAAAGTCCGGCACGTGCGCCTCGAGGTGCGGCCGAAAGTTCTTGTGCAAGTCAAAGATGATGCGCAGCGCCGTCACCGCATTCTCCTCATTGTCCGTGACGAGGATGCGGAGGGCAAGTGTCAGAAGGTCCGGCACGTACGGCCGGAGGGCGTCGATGTGGGGCAGCCGGTTGAGCACCTCGAGCACCAGGTTGCGTGCCTTGTGCACCTCATTGTCGACGGTCTGCGGGACGGTCACTTCGGTGAGGACGGACTTGAGGGCGGGGATGAAGTGGGTGAGGAAGGAGTTGTACTCTTGGGTGTAGACGACCTCGATGTTGTCACGAATGGACGTGACGAGCAGCAGCCGGTCCTCGGGGGTGGTGTTCCGGTCGACGAGGCGGGAGACGTGCGCCACAAAGTTGCGGGGCGTCAACATGATTGCAGCGGAGGGAGGTGGGAGGGAAGGGGGGACAGGCAGGCTGACGCCAGAGGGTGGAGGCAGAAGCGACGGGAAAGGGGGCGCAACTGAAGGGGTAGGGGGCACACCGCCAGGCCAGGCGGCAGCCGTGGTCTGCGCCTGTAACTAGCGCCACGGCGTCCGCGAAGCCGTCAGAGGAGCCAAACAGGAGCAAGGTGGTCCCTGGCCAGACGTGCAGCCAGAGCAGACCCGTCAGACCCGCGGGCGGTCAAGGCCAGTGTCGCGGAGCACGAAGAAGACGGGCGACAACCAGACGCAGGTCCGACGAGTCGACAAGGCGTCCCCGCATCCGTTTGCGCGGTCATCCGCAGAGGGCCCTATATTGGGCCCTTTTCAACAAACGGCCCAATCTAAGCGATCAAGCTGGTCGTGAGCCAATGGGAACGCGCGAAAGCCGCGAAACGGCTTCAAACGATGCTAATTGAGAAGGTTCGAGATCAGAAACAAAAAGTTACAAATATTAGCGCATCTAGGCCGCTAACTGATCTCGTATGAAAATGAAGAAAGCGCTGCTGACCCAGGGCTGAGAGGTCCCAGTGAAACCATCGACCGATGGTTCGATGTCGTCGCAAGGCGCGACCCAAAAGTAGGATTGTTTAACCGGGCTATTCCTGCTCGGCCCACGGAGTTGACCGCAAGGCACAGAGTATTCTTCCTTTCCCGCTTCCCAGTCAGAGCAAACCCTGCAACGTCGGTCCCATTCTCCAATTGGGGAATCTAGAGGCGCAACGTGTGGCACGCTGAGTGGAAAGCCCATTTTCTGGACCCTCTTTGGGGCCAGGCGAGATGTAGTTGGG
>Ga0209093_1000927_pt1 | contig 16450 bp, 18 predicted proteins | sample SidtaG_4_FD_187450 | JGI IMG/M metagenome (GOLD analysis project Ga0209093, IMG submission 187450) | Marine algal microbial communities from Sidmouth, United Kingdom - Sidmouth_Male1 metaG (SPAdes) (version 2) | ecosystem: Host-associated > Algae > Red algae > Unclassified | place: Sidmouth... | reverse complement strand
GCGTCGGGAGCCGCGACATGGCGTCGGCACAGTGGTGCTCCCTTCCCGGTCTGGTGCATACCTTGTACCGGAACTCCGACAACCGGAGGCGCCAGCGAGCGACCCGTCCTTGGGCGCTGTCCATGTGCAGCAGCCAGCGTAAACTGGAATGGTCCGTCCGGATGAGGAATTCTTGTCCCCCGAGGTAGGGGCGGAGAAGAAAACAAGCCCAGACCACGGCCAAGCATTCTCGGTCGGTCGTGCAGTAGTTCTGCTCGGCTGGGATGAGGCCCCAGCTGTAGTAACCGACCGAAAAGATACTCTTGTCCGGTTGTTGCTGCAGGAGGGTACAGCCGACTTGGACAGCGCAGGCATCGGTATCCAGGATGAAGAGGCCCTCACGTCGGGGAGCGCCGGAATCGGGGTCGACGTCAAGCGCTCCTTGAGGTACTCGAAGGCCGCCGTCTGGGCGGCATCCAGCGGGGGGAGTACGTGTGGGAGCTTCTTGCTGGTGAGCTTGGTCAAGGGCTTGGCGATGTGAGCATAATCCTTGATAAAACGCCGGTACACGTTACACATGCCCAGGGAGCTCTTGAGCTCCGTCTGCTTACGTGGGGGAAGCGGTTGCGCCCGGCTTTTGATGTTCTTCTGGTTCACCAGCAGCTGCCCTGGACAGACGACATGTCCCAGGTACTCCACCTCTTGCTGGAACAGGTGGCACTTGGAGGGCATGAGGGAGACGCCGGCCGTTTCCAGCAGGAGGAGGACTTCCCGGAGGTACCGGATATGATCACCCACGGTCCGGGAGAAGACAATCACGTCGTCCAGGTAGACCAAGCAGGTTTGCCACCGTAGCCTGGACAAGATGATGTCGAGAGCCCGCTGGAAGGAGGCTGGCGCGTTCACCAGACCAAACGGGAGCCGGAGAAACAGGAACAAGCCCGTGGGCGACGTGAACGGGGTCTTGTCTCTGTCCTCGGCGGCCACAGGGATCTGCCAGTACCCCGCGTTACAGTCCAGGGTAGAGAACACCGTGGCATCGCCGAAGGAGTCCAGGCAGTCGTCCATCCTCGGGATCGGGTAGACATCCTTGACCGTGCGCTCGTTCAGCCGCCGGTAGTCCACGCAAAACCGGAGGTGGCCACCTGGATTGGGCACGACGACCACCGGGAAGGACCACTCGGCGTCCGAGGGTTCTATGACACCCAGGTCGAGCATTTTCTTGACCTGATTCTCAATTTCCAGGCGACGATGCGGACCAGCCCGGTATGGAGCCGAGTACACTGGCTTGGCGTCTGGCTTGAGCTGGATGTGATGGGTGGTAGCCTTGAGCTCACCCAGCTTCCCCGACCACATGCCCTTGAACTGATCCAGGAGACCGTGCACCTTGCTATGTAGCTCCGTAGGCACGCCCGCCCAGTTCACCTCTGGCGTCTCCGGCTCCGTGGGGGGCGGTACAACCGGGGGCTCGGGCGGTCCCTCCGCCGTGTCGATGGCCGCCTATGTGTCCAGCTCCTGTCGGGCCGCCAACTCCTGTTGAACGGCCAGAAGGGCCTCTTGGGAGAGGGGTCGCGCCTCGCCGGTATACGTCTCCGCGACCCCCACTCGGGTGCCCTTGGCAAACATCTTGGTCTTGCGACCCAGGTTGACCAGGAGGACAGAGAAGGGCTTGTGCCGGTGCACCTTCTTGTGGTGCCCGTGAGCCAAGTTCAGCCCATGCTTGGCCAGGACTTCTGCTCGGCCCTTGATGAGGCAACTGCGCGTCGACCGGGTCACAACTTGGACCTCGGTTTGGGCACCAGGAGGAAGGACTGTTGCACCCGCCAGTGTCAGCTCGTTCGGGCGGACCCGGGGCTTGGCCGGTGCCGTGTACTATCGCCCCCTGGCGCCTAGATGGTAGCCCAGGATGTCTGAGACGGCGCCCGTCATCCACTCGATCTTGCTGTCCTGGGGCAGGATGTCCTTGGTGTACTGGCGCTGGAAGGCACACCCGGTGATGAGCGGGACCGAGAGGCGTTTCACAACAATAAACGGGAAATGCATAGGTTTGTCATGTACATGCAGGGTGAGGGGGAGCCGAGCGAGAGCCCGGAGAGCCTGCCCCGAGGCATCCACGATCCGGGTGCGGGTAGGCGCACGCCAGGCATGGGCGCGCCAGTCCGGAGGTAGCAGGTCCTCGCTGACGACGCTTGGACCGGCCCCTGTGTCCACCACCGCGGCCACAGAAACCGGGTCGTCACCCCCAAATCTCAAGGTGGTGTTGACCTTGAAATTGTCCTTACGCAAGACGAGCAGGGTACCCGGACAGGCACACGGTGTCCATGCGGCTACCTTGGCTCGTAGCCGACGACCGCACCGGCAGAGGAATGCAACTGAGACCGATACAGGATCACCGGGGCCTTTAACAGACGGGAGGGCGCTGAAGGGCGCACCTCCCCCACGTCGTTTCCCGATCCCGAGGTACCCGTGGTCGTGGTCTCTTCCTCGGGATGGGAGTCCGAGTCCTCAGGACTCTCTCTGTACAGGTTCTCCTGGATGCTCTGCAGGATCGCAACCCGGAGGTTGTGCACCGTCTTCGGGTTCCTCCGTCCAGGGGAGGCGCCCTGCGCCTGCCGGTCAGCCCAGAGGACGGCCTTGGCGAACTGGATCCCCTGGCGAGCTAGCTTGTCCTGGAGCTGCTTGGGCACCTCCGGGCAGGCTGCCGCGATGTGGTTCTCCTTGTTACAAAGCCAGCACGCCCGTACCGGGTTCGGGCGTTCCCCCCCCCGGGTGACACGAGGCGTAGAGGGCGTGACAAACCCGCGCCAACCCTCCAGGCGACCACCAGCCTGGGACGAGGACTGGCCCACGGCCAGAACCGGCGCCTTGGGTCCCGCCCGACTAGACGGTCGTGCCAGGTACATCTTGGGGGGGGTCGGCTGGAGTCACTGGAGCGCCTTGATCCGTTCATGCTTGCCCTGGGTGAACGACGCTAGCTGCTGCAGGGAGTGTTCCGTGAACTGGAGGTTCTGCTGGTGGGCGTCAACCTGCAAGTGCTTGGGCAGCCTGTGGATGAACGCCATCTTGAGCCGGTCCTCGCCGGACACGTTCCCGCAGGCCTCCCTCAGGTCTCGCAAACGGGCCGCGAAGGCATCGGGTACTTTATGGGCGCCCAGGGAGGCGCGGTTCACGTCCGACACGGCTTGGTTCAAGGTGATGGAGTCCGCGTAGTTGACCAGGAGCCAGTGCAGCGCCTCCGGGAAGGACGCAACAGTCCGGCCCGTTGAGCGGAGTAGCGGCTGCCCCGGTCAGGATGGAGCCGACCAGGTAGAGCGCCTTTTCCTCCCCGACGTTACTGTCGTTGCAGGCCCGGACGAACCGGCGCAAGAAGGAGAAGCGCTCGGCCGGCTTGGTCCCGTCAAAGCAAACCCGGTCCATGGAAACCCGTAGTTTCTTCCGGTCTTGTGTAATCCGTAGACGCATCCGGCTAGTAAAGGTCTGGTTCTGGTTGTCCATGCGATAGGAGCGCCAGTCCGTCACCGTGTTGAGCAAGTTGTCCCCGACCTTGTGGAAAGGAGTATGGAAATCCACCAGCGTCCGCCGGACCGTCTCCCCTTCACTCCAAGAGGATGAGTCACTCGAGGAAGACCGGGGGCGACGACGCCGATGGCTACGCCGGCTCCGGCGCGACCGACTGTCCCGGCGAGAGGCCCCACTGGTACTCCCGTCCGGTCCCCCGTCGTCAGCTCCGCCTCCACCCGTGACCACCCGGTTCCCTGAACGACCCATACCAGCGCTTGGGGATGCCAGCCTGCCGGGTGTTCGCCCCGCGGTCAGCGTCTCGACCGCCCCAGCGATGTCCGCCCGGAGCTCCTCGCGTAGGGATTCCAGGAAGGACAGCACTGCCGGAGAGGATGCGACGTCCGGGGGGACACCGCTCGCATAACGTCGACCCGGGATAGCTGGAGTCGGGGTCCACTCCTGCTTGCCCTTGGACGTGCCGGTGCCCGCCACCGCGGGTCTCGGCATCTCGGTCTTGACGGTCGTTGTCACCCGGGCGGAACCACCAGGCCCAGCCACGTCAGCCGGCGTCGGCGGGGGCGGAACCAAACCCGAGGATCCAGGTATCCCAGCCCCGGCCGGAGCCGGCCGCGTGTCCGTCGACGCACGCCGGGGTGACGTCCCCCCCGGAGAGGACGTCGGGGTCGGCATAGTAGTCTCTGGCGCTCAACAACCAGGCGAACCGGGAGACACGTACGACCAAGAAAGAAGGGGTGGCAACGAGGTACAATGTGGGAATCCCGACACGAGTCGGGAGATTGTAATCCCGTCCAGGAAAGGCCGGGCACACGAGAGCTCACCCGTTACTCGGGAGAGATCGCCCGTTACACGCGTACCGGCACCGGATGTCTGCCAGAAACTCCCCTGCTGCTCCACCAATTTGTCGCATAAAACGTCGTGTCACCCCAGCCCACAGAAACAGATGGGGACACCTGCCCAGCTGAGGGAACCCACCCGCACACCCTTGCTCCACTCTCGCCCGGTGACACGGTCACCTAGGAAAGCGCCCGAAGGCGCATAGAGGGAGGAAGGAGGTGAGAACGCAGTCATTTTCTTTTGTGGGGAAGCCGGGCCACGGGCGCCCCGCTGTCCTTTTAAGCTAACCGGGCAAGCGGGCCCAAATGGCCCCGAATCCCACGCAGTAGCCTCCCCATGGGGAGATCTGGGGATCCATAACAGTGGACCCCCCTACTGTAAAGCAGATAATTCAAACAATTGACAACCAAATGCAAACGACCCACAATCAATCAAGATCCCACCCAGCACCGACAGCGCCACCTGTCCGAACCGGGGCGTGAAACGTCATTCGCGTCACCCGGTGTACCACCGACCTCCCGGCCAGCCAAGGGGCGTGGGCTGGGACGCGTAATGCGACAACTCCCACCTCTGCACATTTGGCGGCTGCCGCCTGGCGCGCGCAGGAGAGAGGGAAACCACAGCCCTCACAATCGTGCTGGACAAAATCCTGAAGGAAGGAAAGGATCTTGAATGGGGGGGAGCAAATGGGGTGTGTCCCTGGGCGCAGCCTTGGCGTGTTTTTTGCACCCACTTCCGGCCCCTCCTGCACGCATCCATACATGCCCCCCCTGGCATTTATTTTCTTCGTTCTCTCGCACTTCTGAGTTAGAATCCACCAGGGCGGGGCGGGGGTGCGACCGTTGCTGTAGACGTGCCCGCGGATGGTGCTTGTATGGCGTCGAATCAAAGCGAGCTTGGCACAGATCTCCTCTATTGCCACGTCAAGAACACTGTATTCAACGCAGATCTCCGACACTGTCACATCAAATGGAGCACACGTCCCTGTGTTGACACTGCACAATCCAGTGCACTCCATGGTGGCTCTTTTACACCTCCCTACAGAGACTCCAATCGTTTTTCCCGAAACACGCATCGTTGCACGTCTCTCACAATGCCATGGGTCCTTTTTGACTAGCTATGAAAGATATGCACACTTAAAGTGCACTTCTTCACGTAATCGTCTCCTTCTGTGTAGTTTCCAGAAAGAGGTGCATTGAGAGCACCAGTACTGAAACGAACAGGACTCCAATACACCATTTTTGTAGAGGGTCAATTACGGGTCTTTAAAGTGCGCTGGTGTCAGCCATGCTGGCTGTTTTTCACCGACATGCTTCTTTCTTACATTTGCGGCTCTCCGAACGTGACAGTGACCAGAATATGGGCCCACATTTCCAGCCTGCCCTACCCGCGCACATGCGAACGCTTTAGAGACTTCTGACGGGCATGTACTAGCCGCTCAGTGTTGCCCAATAGAGGGGTACACTAGAGCCACAGGAGGCTCACGGGAGAACATTTGTGAGACGGTCTCCGCAGGCCTGCCGAACAGTGCGTGCGAGCTGCTCACAGTTTTCTCAGGCTGCCCAATAACTCTGAGTCACTATTGCAGCTGATATTTACACCATAAGCGGATGCGTTCATGGAACGCCTCGGTCCCATACAGCAACCGTACAGCCAGTGATCATCAGACTCTACCCGTGAGAGAAGGTCTGAGAGGAAAACGTGGCTATTTTAGTTGGAGCAGGGCACACCGGAAGAGGGGGTCCTGGTTTTTGCGCCCCATTCGGTTAAGATTCCTGCAGGAACGGAGACGCCGGAAGGCGCTGCACAGACACGGGGCGGCCGGCAGATCCACCGGGATGAGCGGAGATGCAGCAGAGGGGCGATGGTGCGGCCTCCCCTGACGGCGGCCGGGCGGCGCACATTGTGCCGGGCAGGAGGCGGGGCAGCAGAGACTGTCAGGCGCCAACAAGGCGTGCGTTGCTGCACGGCGTGGCTGGGAGTGCGGAGATCTCAGGAGCGCAGTTCCGTGCGGCAGTGCCCGCGAGCCGCGGCCTATGCGGCGAGGCGCGCTTGGGAGCTTATAAAGAGGCTCGTGGCTGGAGAATAGCCCCGGGGACGAGGAGAAAGCTGCCCGACGACCAAATCCTGACTTTCGGCTACCGGAAGAGCACTCGGGGCGGACTGCACGCGCGAGCAATCGGGCGGTTTCACCTACACCCTTGGTATTTTCCTCACTGGTCTCTCTCACCCCTTCTCTTAACCTACTGGTGCTTTCTTGGCGTCCCTATCTCTTCTCTCAGAGACATGCCTTCCCCTCGTGTGGGCGCACACGCCGCACTGCTTCTTTTCACGGCCACTATCCAGCACACCGTGCCGTGTTTTTCCCGCACTTGATGGCCTTATGGGCGACACTTGGCGATTACCCGGCCGGGACCGCGCGCACCGCCACGTGCCAGCGGTTTCCGCCCTCGCTTTCTTGCATCCAATGCGGACAGTCACGCACGTCCCTCCGTTTTTGCACGTGCCGGCGCGTGCCGCGCTGACACAACGGGCTCCATCACGCGCGCGCCAGAGGGGACGCATCCGGTTTTGCAGTTTGGATTAACTCGCAGCGCCGGCTGGGGCAACAGTGGCCGCAAACGGCGCCGGCCGGGACAGAAGACGCGGGTAGCAAAATCGGCAGTCGGGGGCAGCAGTGGGAGAAAGCCGCAGTTGGAGATATAAGCGCGCGGCGGCAGAGACGGGCACCAGAAGACAGACAGCGTGCAGCAGCCGCGACACTGGCAACTGAGAACATCGGCGGAGGCGGCAGATGGGAGTTTCGGAGGCAATAACTGGGGGAGGCAGGAAACCCGATAGCAGCTGGGTACTTCAGAGACACTGGCAGGTGCCAGGTGAGGAAACAGCAGCGGCAGCCGTCAGAAACGGCAGCGAAAGCGTTGTCCGCTGACAGCTCTAGCAGGAGCGGCCGCCGCCGGGGGCGGCAGCCGCAGCAGCATGCTACGGGGGCGGTGGCGCGAGCGCCAGCCTCTGATTGCGGCGGCGGAAGCGGCAGCCGCCATGAGCGGAAGCGGCAGCCGTAGCCGTCGGAGGCCGCAACAACATCGGTAGCCATAGCGTGTTGCTGCGCCAGCTGCGGAAGCCGGGGTCGGCAGCGACACCAGTAGCCGCTGGGGCCAGAAGCTACATTAGAGGGCGCTGGAGGCGGCAGTGACAGCGGCGGACGCCGGGGGAAGGGGTCGAAGCGGTCGAATCCGGGGGCGGCGGTGGTTGCGGGGGCCGCTGGCGGCGGTGGCGGTAGCGGCAGCCGCAGACGGCAGTGCCAGAAGCGGCTGCTGGCGACGGCACTGGCTGTAGCGGCGCCGCTGGAGGGGGTAGGGGCAGCAGCCGCCGCCGAAGGCATTGGCGGCGACCGCATACCAGCAGGGTGTCGACTCCCACCTTCAACCAAACCAAATTCAACCAAACATTTATATTGAACGGAACGCTTCAGGAAGCACAGAGGTTGAATTCAACACCTACTTGTTCAGTCGTGGTGCCTGGTTGTCCAGACAATTTCTTCGTGACCGGCCGGACACCCCCTTCCAGGAGGCCTTTTCTCGAAGAAGTCGTTAATGACCGCGGTAAGTATTCAAGAGAATTCAATGTGAACGTTTCCTTGAATTTTCCTTGAAGGCAACCTCTCCTCATATATTTGGTTGAATTTCGCAACCCTGTCTACCAGCCATGCGTAGTGACAGGGGTCACGATGCGGACGTCAGAAGGCTCGAAAGGAGAGTCGTGCTTCTATCTGCATCAGTACCATGTACACACAAGATTCGGCTTCCTGGTATCGAGCAAACGAGTGGGGCAAAAAGCAGCAGTGCATGCGGAAAACATAATGAACTGTCATAGTTCGTGTTCTTCCAAGCTACTCATTGAATGATCGTATGTCGACTCTCTCTGCAAGAGTTACAGTGGCGTCATCCCTTCGGCTGTCACCCTCTGTGGGCGAGCACCGCCGCCACGCCCCGGCATAAGACACAGACGGGCTACGGAGCCGGTGCCTTGACCGGAGCCCCGTTGTCAACCCCAAACATCACCACGTGCGCCCACACGCACGTGTCATTCCCCGTGTGCGCGTCACGGCGCACCGCCCTAGAACACCGTCGCACCCCGCCAGGGTGCCCCGCCAAGGAGGGCATTGAATAGAACCATACGCTTCTCAACATTTACCTGGTAACGCCCCAAGAGGCTCCTTCCCCTCTGGTTCCTTCTCCCCCGGGCCTGGCGAGACGCTCCCTCGGGCTTCTCGTACCTTCATTCGGTCGAGATGTGCAGCGCTGTGCCCGCTTCCCTGGTACGCGCCGCAGCGGCGCCTCGAATCCTTGGCTCGGAACCACGACCCCGGTGGTGCCCCCGTCGCTACGCTTTTGTGTGAAGCGTGCGCCCTTGCCGCGCCCCTCCTATCCCTAGCCTACCGCCGATCCTCCCGATCGCCCGACCCCGGCCCCGCCTCTCTTTTCGCCCCGCCCCTCCCCGGCGCCATGGACGCCCCCCAGGATGTCCTTACCCTGTTGCCCGACTTCTCTGTCTTCGCCACGTTCGACTCCGCCCGGCAGCGCCGCATGACTCTCCGAGACAACCCCGAGCGCCGCCTGTGGTCGCCGCTTGACATCCACAACCTCGTGACCACCGCTGCCAGCGACCTCGACGCTGCTGCCCTCACGGAGCACCAGGTCGGCGCCCTAATGACGCTCATTAGCCGGTTCTGGCCGGCCACCCCGCGAAAGACCCGTGGCAAGAGCTTCAAGGACGCGCTGCTGACGTATCTCGCCGGCGACGACGCCGCCGACGCCGAAGCCGCCGCACGCGCCCGTGCCTCCGCCGCCCACTCCCCGCCCACGCGGCCGCCCGCGCCTGCCGCTCCGTCGCCGACGCCCCCCCCGGTTGCTCCCCTCTCTCTGCCCCCGGCTAACAGCCCCCCTATCCGGCCGGCCCCGCACCTGGCCCCACTGGACCTGCCCCCCGCCGCGCCGGCCGCCGCGCTCGGCTCCGCGGCCCACGTCCCAGGCCTGGCCGTGCCGCCTCAGTTCGTTGCCAGCATCAATTCCGCGTTGGCCGCCCACGACATGCCGTTCGGCGCCCTGTTCCCGCCGGCCGCCGCGTCCGACCTGTTTCCCGGCGTCATCGCCCTCTCCCTGACCCCCGTCTTCAAAATCCAGTCCGTCGAGCGATACTATACCTGCGACACCCGCAAGTGCCACGGGGCGAACACCGAGTCCCTGTACCGCCACATCGCCTCCTTCCGCTCCCTGTGCACGCGCATGGGCGGCCAACCCCTCGACCGGGTGACCTGCATCCCGTCCTCTCTCGGCCCTTCCTTCCATAACTTGCCCTCCGTGTGCCACGCAAATGCCGCCGCCGACGATACGAAGATTTGGACCCTCATCCAGAAGCGAGTCTACACGCCCGCCCGCATGAGCCTCCCTCTCACATTTACTTGGCTGTCTGCGATGTGCCCTCGGAACCGCACGGGAATAATTTCCCCGTGGAGGGGGGTGCGACGACACGGTGGTTGCTCGCGCCGCGTCAAGGCACCGCAACGGGCCCTCGCGCTGGCGTTGGCGACGGCACGGCGCCGCCAAGCCGACGAATGCAGTGTCGCCACGACGCCTCCACGCTGGCGACCTCCCGGAGGCGCATGGCCGCAGCGGGCGCGACGCACGATGCGCAGCGGCCGTAGCTGGCACGCCGACGCCGCCACGTCGCACCCCCTCCCCGACGACCAAGCTTCAAGACTCGCGCAGCCACCTCCCCCTCTACCGAGCGCCCGCCAAGCGGCCGCAGGCAAGATGGGGCGCCACGCGGCGCCCCTTTTCCGCCGCTCGCCACGATGACGCGGTGACGACCGGCGGGGCGGCGCGCGCGCCCGCGGCCAAGCGTGTGCACGGCGCAACGCGCCGACGGCGCGGGACGAGACGGCGGGCGAGCGGGCGGGGCGGCACGGACGACGGGTGGTGGTGGCAATTGAGGACAAGAAGGATGCTCTCTCTCTCTTTGTCTCTCTCTCCCCCCTCGCTCCCCAACGTCCTTTGCTTCTCGCCGCCCCTTGAAACGCAGCTCGAAGCAAACTCTCCTGGGCTTACCCCCACGGTTTTGATGTAGCTTGCCTCACCATGAGCACCGGCCCCCGCTCCGACGGCATCACCGTCGACGCGGCAGCCAACGCCGCCGCCGCCGCCAGCGCCGCTGCCGCTGCCACGCTCGCCTCCACGGAGGCCGCAGCGTCAGCGCCGGCGCTGACGGCTGCGGCCGGCCGCGACCCGCCGCACCGCGCCGGGTCCGACGAGGAGGAGCCGACAGCCATCGAAGCCGCCCGCCTCTCCGCCGCCGCCGACGCTGCCGCCGCCGAGGTCGTCCAGGCCCGGCGCGACCTCGGCAATTTTGGCGGCCAAACCGACGCCCAGGTCAACGGCGCGCTCGCGCGCGACCTGGCCGCTGCCAACGCGCGTCTCGAGGCGCTTGGCGATAAGAACGTGGACGACCGGTTTGGCGCGGACGAGGAGACAATCAATGGTCGCCCCCCCGCCGGCGCCCGTCCGACGGTCGGCCCGCCTGGCGGGCGTCCCGCCCGCACTGAGGACGCCGGCGACCGTGACGCGCGCGACCGCTACGACGACGGCTCTGATCGCGTCGAGCTCCCAGACGGGCCCGAAGACGTCCTCAACAGGTTTTCCATCCCGTTTCGCGTCCAACGGCGCGACGGCCTTCCGGTCTCATTCGCCCCAGAGGACACACGTCACGCTTCCACTTTCCCCGGCGGTAGCAGGGACGAGCACGAGGCGCGGGCCCGGTATCAGGCGCTCGCCTGGCTCGAGCAGCACGCCAACGTCCTCCAGACCTTGCTATACAGCGACAAGGAGGTCGACGACGCCCAGATCGCCGCGCTCCTGCCCTCCGCGCGTCGCATCTACTCGCTTGGCGCCGCCCGATACGACTTCCTGGTCCTCCGCCAGGCGGAGCCCGGCCTCGCTGACGCGTTCGCGCATGCCACTGCGGTCCCTCGTAGCACCCTCCACGGCTCCAGTGCCCTTTCGTTCCTTGCCCGCGTCGCCCGCGCTGAGGTTCATTCCTCTGCGAAGATCGGCGCGGCTGCTCGCGGCTTCCGTGCGCCGCTCCGCGACGCTATCGCCGGTGGTGGCGGGGCGCGCCGCGGTGGCAGCCGCGGCGGCGGTGGAGGTGGCGGCAACGGCCGTGGCGGAGACGCCAAAGGACGACGGGCCCCCCGCGCTGCCGGCGGCAGTGGCCGTGGTGGCGACGCCCGTGACGCCGGTGCGGCCGCGCCCAACCGCGGCGCGCGCGGCGCACCGCGGCAGTGACCACGTCCCGGATGGCGCGCGGCAAGGGAAAGGGTCCGGAGGGCCTATCCTCCGCCGCCATTCCCGACCGCGGGTCATCTCGGCGGGTGCCGCCGCCCACGCCGATGCCCCCCGTGGTCGCACCGGTCGCGCCTCCGTCGCGGTCGCGACCGCCGTCGCCGAGTGCCACGCCCGTTTTGGCCCCCCAGGCGGTCAAGATGCCCGTTGGGCACCGCCCGGCTCACTGGGTGCGGCGGGCACTACCGAAGTGGCGCAAGCTCGGGGCGAGCAGCTGGGTGCTGGACTCAATCGCCAATGGGGTGAAAATCCCGTGGACGAGTCGTCCTCCCCCGCGGCGCGCCCGACCATACCCCGCGTCTTCGGCCGCCACGTTCTTTATCAGGGACGAGATCCAGCGGCAGCTGGACCTCTAATACGTTCGGGAGGTGACGGACCGGGCCGAGCTGGCCCATATGAAGGTCCTGTCTCCGGCATTCGTCGTGCGCTCTAGCAGCGGTGCCGCGCGGACCGTTTTCGATTACCGCTTTCCCAACGGCTACATGGCGCAACGGGCGTGCCGGTACGAGACGCTGGCGGACCTGGCCCAGGTTCTCCGGCCGGAGGACGCAATGCTCGTGTGGGACGTCGCCGACGCCTACCATCACCTGCTCCTCCGCCCGGAGGATGCTATTTACCTGGCGTTCGAGCTGGACGGCCGCGTCTTCATCCCGTTGACAATGCCCTTCGGGGTACGGGTGGCACCGTATACGTGGACAAAAGTCTGCCGACCCGTCGTCCAGGCGCTCCGTGGCAAGGGTTTTCGCATAATCGCCTACGTGGACGATGTAGGCGGAGCCCCTCCGGCGGGGCGTGGCCAACCGGCGACGGCGACGGAGGCGATCGAGGCGTTCGACACGGTCCAGCGACTTTTCACTCGCCTTGGACTGCGGGTGCACCCGAACAAGGGCGTGCCGACCGGACCGATGGCCGTCCGCCTCCTTGGGCACACCGTCGACACGGAGCGTCTATTGTTCCTCCTCCCCCGAGACCGCGCCCTGTTTACCGAGCGGACGGCGGCCGCCCTCTACCGCTGGGCCACCGCCCACCGCCGGTACGTCAAGTTTTCCCCGCTCTGCTCGTTCTTGAGAAAGGCGGTGAGCACGCACCTTAGCGTTCCCTCCGCGTGCTTCCACCTCGCCGCCCTCTACACGGCGCTCAACGCGAGGCGGACGCGCGACGTCCTCCTCACCCACCAAGGCTTGCGGGACCTGACCTGGTGGGCCGCGGTGCGGCAGCACTCGTCGACGGGACGAGCTATCTGCCCCGCCCCGCCCACCGTGACGATGTAGACGGACGCAAGCACGGTGGGGTGGGGGGCAGTCTTCAATGGCGTCACGCCGGCGCGTGGTCTCCACGGCCCGCACCGGCGGTCCATGCACATCAACCCGCTCTAAATGGGCGCCGTCGGGCTGGCGCTGCAGTCCTTCCGGCACCTTCTCACCGACCGCGAGACGGTCATCCGGCTGAAGATGGACTCGACGGTTGCCATTGGCGTCATGAACAACGGCACCTCCTCGTCGCCGGCCATGATGGACGAGTTGCAACTGCTCCACGCCGTCACGTCGGCGATGGGAATAGACCTGCGACCCGAGCACCTCCCGTCGGCGCTCAACATCTGGGCGGACCGCCTGTCACGGGAGCGCGACAGCACGTCCTGGACGCTGTCATTCGCGGGCTTCTCCCGGCTGGAGCCGGCCTACGGTCCGCACACGCTCGAAGTTTTCGCCACTGACCTGACGACGCGTTGCGGTCGCTTCTTCTCTCGTGGCGCGACCCCCAGCTCATCGGGCGTCGACGCATTCGCCCAAAATTGGTCGACGAAGAACTGCTGGGCGAATCCCCCGTTCAACCTCATCGGCCCGCTGGTCTACCGCATTGTCGCGACGGGCGCGCGGGTCACCCTGGTGGCCCCCCACTGGGAGGCCCAGCCGTGGTGGGCCGTGGCGATGGAGGCGTGCGTCGCGTTTCCCCCGCTGCCCCTGGCGGAGGGAGTGTACACCCACGGCGCCGCGGACCGCTCATCCCCCCGGCCGTGGAGGCGGACTGCAGTCTTCCGTTTCAACGACCGCGCAGCGTCACGGACGACGACCGCTTCCGCCACCTTGCTGCAGGGCTGACGGACCCGCAGCTGCTGCCCGGCGCCCTGGGCGATGCTTCGCGGGCGCTGCTCGCCCAGTCGTTCCGGCCGCTCACACGCCGCAGCTACATGTCGCGCTGGCGCGCCTTTGCGACATACTCTCGCGATCGGCATCTCCGCGCGCTCCCGGCCGACGCGGCTACCATCTTTCGGAAAATTGCGCTCGAGAATGGTCGGGGCGCCTTGGCCCCCAAGTCGTTGGCCAAGTATTTGTCGACCATCCGCACCGTCCATGCCATGGCCTGCCACTCGGACCCGACATCCGCCAAAGTGGTTTCCCTGGCGGTCGCCGGCCACAAGGCGGCCCACGCCGAGCGAATGGACGGGCAAAACTGCAAGCGGCTGCCCATCCCGGCCGAATTCATCAAGCGTGTGCTCCTCGTTGGCGTGTACACGACGGACGTCGAGCTTTCCCGCCGCTGCTGCGGCCTCGTCTGGGCGTACGTCCTCTTCAACCGCCCCGGCGCCGCCGCCGACGTGCGCTTCAAGGACTTCCGCGTCACTGCGGCTGGTGTCGAGTGCCAGGTGCTCTCATTCAAGGGCGGCGTCCGCCAGGGCGCCGCGCGCATCGCGGTGGTCGTGCGCTTCTCGGTCACCAACGCCGTCGGCGGCGACGACGTGATCAACCTGCTGGCGCGTCTGCTCAACGAGCATGCCGTCGTCGGGCGCCTCGCTGACGAGCGCCTTTTTGCGCCCGGCCACTTGCCCGCTGCTGAGCGGGCGCGCGACTTAGGCGCGGGCGCGACCAGCATTTGGCTGGCCGAGCTGTTGGCGCGCCTGGACGTGTCGCCTCCTCTGGGCGCGTCTTACTCCGGGCACTCTCTCTGTAGCGGCGCGGCCTCCGCGGCATACTCCCTCGGCTTCCCTGTCGAGGTCGTCGCCGACCTTTGCGCCCACCGGTCGGTCCAAACGACGCTGCGCTACTATATTGTGGTGCACTTCCGCGCCACGCGGCAAGCCCAGGAGCTGCTCGGCCGTTGGCGGCCTCCCGATCTCCACCTTCGGTGGCACCTACTCAGCTCCTGTCCTGTTCTACTCGGCATTCTGCGATTTTCCCTCGGAACGGCGCGGGAATACTTTCCCCGTGGGGGGGGGGGTGCGACGACACGGTGGTTGCTCGCGCCGCGTCAAGGCACCGCAACGGGCTCTCGCGCTGGCGTTGGCGACGGCACGGCGCCGCCAAGCCGACGAATGCAGTGTCGCCACGACGCCTCCACGCTGGCGACCTCCCGGCGGCGCATGGCCGCAGCGGGCGCGACGCACGATGCGCAGCGGCCGTAGCTGGCACGCCGACGCCGCCACGTCGCACCCCCTCCCCGACGACCAAGCTTCAAGACTCGAGGAGCCACCCCCCCCTCTACCGAGCGCCCGCCAAGCGGCCGCAGGCAAGATGGGGCGCCACGCGGCGCCCCTTTTCCGCCGCTCGCCACGATTACGCGGCGACGACCGGCGGGGCGGCGCGCGCGCCCGCGGCCAAGCGCGCGCACGGCGCAACGCGCCGACGGCGCGGGACGAGACGGCGGGCGAGCGGGCGGGGCGGCACGGACGACGGGTGGTGGCGGCGATTGAGGACAAGAAGGTTGCTCTCTCTCTCTTTGTCTCTCTCTCCCCCCTCGCTCCCCAACGTCCTTTGCTTCTCGCCGCCCCTTTCCTCCCCTCGGCTTTTGACCTCGCTACCGTTTTGGACCAGGACCATCGGCACGTGCCTCTGCTTCTTGTCCCGGCGCAGGTATCTGCGGCATTTTCCATCTGTACCCGCAGCTACCTGCTTGTACCCGCCCGTACCAACCACAATGTCCCGCCCGACACTGGCGTTGGCAACGCGCCACCGCGGTGCTGCACACGGGCGGTACAACGCCGGCGAGACCAAGGTTTCCCCGCATGGCCTGCATTCCTTTGCATTGTTTATCTTCTTTGCATGTATTACCCTTGCTGTGGCCGGCACAGTGGCCGGCCTGGGGTCCCCTCGATCGGACCCTGTGCTCATGCTATGGTAAACACTATGTCTTTAGCACCTACTTTGCTTCTGTCCTGTTCCTGGCATAGCACCTCCATCCGCAGCTTTTCCGGCGAGCCCCCCGAAACCGACGTGCAGCATTTCAGCCGGATGATGGTGTGAAGCGGGAGGTAAGTGGGTGGATGCGTTGCTTTACTCGAGACCGGTCTGAGGCGCGAGGCCAGCTGCCTCTTACCCCCCTCGTGTGCCCCTCTCTCAACGTCCTGGAGGCACACCCCCGCCAACGCAGTGACAGGGCCCACAAATCGCGACGCCCCTCAAGGAGCCCACGAAAATCTCCCCGAGCTCAGCTCCAAAAGGAGCTCCCCTCGAGATACAAGTACAAGTAAATACAGCACCCTCATACAGCAATGCATGTCAAAGGTACAGACAAACAAGCCGATCACCGCATAAGTACACCTGGAATTATCCAGGCATTCCGCAGTAACTCCGACTTACCAGTGCGGGCTTGTGGGGCTGCCTCAACACTCCCCCCAGCGCCCCAGTCCGCACAATCGTCGCTCCAGCGCGACCACAGCCGGTCCCGACCAGTGCAGAATCTCCCGCCAACATCCGCAGGCGAGAAAACGCCCAAGTCGA
>Ga0209093_1000926_pt1 | contig 16454 bp, 15 predicted proteins | sample SidtaG_4_FD_187450 | JGI IMG/M metagenome (GOLD analysis project Ga0209093, IMG submission 187450) | Marine algal microbial communities from Sidmouth, United Kingdom - Sidmouth_Male1 metaG (SPAdes) (version 2) | ecosystem: Host-associated > Algae > Red algae > Unclassified | place: Sidmouth... | reverse complement strand
GGGGGGGGCCGCGCTCCGCTCGGGTATCGGGGGTACGGCGCTTCGCGCCTCGTCGCACGGCCGGATGAAGCGTTAACCGCGGGTAGCCGGATGCCGCAATATCTCGATGGCCGTCGTTTCGCGGCCCACTCCGGATTCTTTGATCGGTCCACCTCCCGTGGTGGCGGTCCACTGGTGGTGCATGGCAACGTCACCCCGTCCAACGATGTCCCCCACGGTCCTGTCCCGCGCGCTGTCCCCCTGCTTCTCACGGCTCCCTTCCACCGCGAGCCCCCCGTCATGACCGTCCCTCGTAGCCGCTTCCTTCTTCCTCACCCATCCCCTCCGCTGACTTTCCAGCCACCGCCGCTGACATGCTGCTTTCCATGAACCACGGGCAAGTACGTTTGATGTGTGCGACGCGGGGGGTGCACGTGCGATGGGAGAGGCAGTCGGGTGCGTGGCGGTGGGGTGGCGGTTGCGTTGCGTGGTCAGGCGCATTGGGCAGAGCAGCGTGCGTGTTCATGAGGAGGGTGCCCCCATCTGCGCACGGGCAGTGATGATTGTGGGCGCTGACGCGGGCGCGCTCCTTTCGTTCTGCTCGTGTCTTTGTCGTTGTGTATCATCATGCTTGCGGAGCACCTATGCTAGTCGGCAGGTGCAGACGAGACCAACGGCCAAGTTGCGGGGATTGAGAACAACCAAGGCGTCATGATCTGCGATGGCGCCGGCCCTGTGGTCTCGGCGGGGGCGGTCACAACCGCGGACGCGGCCAATGTCGTCAATGCCGTAGAAGCCGGCACGGCCGACGTGGCCGCCTCCGACGCCAAACCTGTGGAGCCTACTGGCAACGCCCCCGCGATCGTCACCGTCCCCGCCAAGGACACGGTCAATGGGCAGGGGCACCCCGCCGGTGAGGTGGCCATCAAGGACGCGGTATCCGCCAAGGACGTGGTCAACAAAAGAGAAGATGCGGTCAATACAAGCGGCGCGCTGACCGCCACGGTCTTGTCGGAGGTCAAAGCTGGCGTGCCTGCCGATACCAAACCGGTGGACGCGCCCACGGTGGATGAAGACAATGAGGCGGCGCAGGCCGCGTCGTACGAGGAGGCAGGTGACGGTGTCCGTACGCGACACCGCGGGCGGGAGCGCCAACCTGATCGGGACTACATTCAGTTCTTTCGAGATCTCAATATCACGGACTCCACCAAGGTCCCCTTCCTAGCCGGGCTGTTGCGCAACTTCCGAGACGCCGCCTCCAAGCTCCACGCGCACCTTGCCGTGTACTCCACTTCGGTCCATGCGGCGGTGAGCCGCATGACCACGTCGCCAAGCCCTTATGAGTCACCGCAACACCTGTGGATCAGGGTGCACGACCGCCTCGGATTCTTCCACGACGAGGACGGGCACGCTCAGCGGCTCGTCAACATTGGGCTGGCGTACGCGTACCGGCACCTGGAGATGGATGCCCTGGCAATTGCTAATGCCAAGGTCCTGAAGGACATGTCGCGGGAGACAGGAATTGTGGTTTCTGATGTGTTGTGCGAAGACGCCGGGCGCGTCGACGGCGGTACCGGCGTAGCATTCAATGCGGGCTCGGCCGCCACTCAAGGCGTGCCTGCGGCAGACCGGGGCGTCGGCGGGACACTCCCGGTGGACGGTGCCAGTCTACTAGCACGCGAGGACGGTCGTACCCCTGGCTTCTGCGTCAATCCATGTACGAAAACTCAACTGCCGCGCGCGGCTGGGGGTGGTGATGGAGTCGACTCGGGCGACGGCAGTTCGGACTCTGGAGGTGAAGGCAACGCGGAGGTGCCGCCCCCCGCCGATGAGATCGGCACTGACGCCGGCGATGTCCCCGCTGGTGGTGACAAAGAAAGCCGTCGTGGGGACGACGGGCTCAAGGTCGCAGTGCACAGACCAGTAGCAGGGAGCATGACGCGGCTCGTCTTCGCCAGGCAGCCCGTGCTCAAGCCAACCGCAGAAGCGCTGGCTGCTGTGGTAAGAGCCCTCGCCGCACTACGTGGGCATGAAGACGCCGAGGATGCTTGCCGTGAGCTGTTCATCAACAGCGTACTTTTGTGCATCGGAAACCGCGAGTCCTCGTCGAATGGGTCAACGCCCTACACGTCGGAGCGCTGCTGGACTGAGCTCAACCAGCTCACCTCCGCGTGGTGGCCGTACTGGGAGTCGACATCCGGTCGGTCAAAGCCGGTGCCTGGTACGGCTGCCTTCAAGCGCAGCTCGGGTCGTTTGGCGGCGGCGTCGCGGTGGTGCTTCCAGGTGGAGATTGACGGCGTACACGAGACCCTTAAGACTTTGTCAGCCCCGGGCGCGCGGTGCCCTCAACAGACCCTACCGGCGACTGAGGTCGTGGAGCGACTCAACGTGAAGGACAAGCTCAAGCTTACCGCCCTGGTCGCCGCCATGCTTCTGCTTGCGTCGAAGGAGAAGGACTATGCGGTTGCGCTCGTCGAGCTCATCGCCTCTGGCGTTGGGCAGCCGACCAAGGGCCTTCCCTTGTCCTCGGCAAAGTGCCAAAGCTTCACCACCACGGGCTTGGTCTCGCCCGCGACCGACAGTGCTCCGCCTGCACGGGGGGTGGCTCTGCCTGCGGCCGCGCGCGCGGACGCTCGTGGCAAACCTCTCCTTCCAGGTGCGGGGGTGCCTTCCTCCTTTTCTAACGTAGCTGAGCCTGGCCCAGCCATGTACGCGGAGGTGAAGAGTGCTGGCGTAAAGGCAGCGGCTCGCGCATCCAAAGAGGTACGCGCTATCCGCCGCGGTCACATCAAAGAGCGGCGGACGGCGCGCGGCCGGGCCCCCGTGGCAGCACCCCCTGTGGAAGGGCCGAGTCGGCAGGGAGTGGTCATTGACCTGAGCACCCTTGGGCTCCATGCTGAGCAACCTCCCGTCCCGTCGTCATCCCTCTTGCGGCCGCCCACCACCGGGACGGTGCATCCGCTTCCTGTTAAACCTGCCCCGATTGCCCCTGCCGCCCAACCAATCGCTTTCCCCGCCGCGCTCGGCCATCTTGGCCGACCGGGGCTACCACCCCCCCCACCCCCCCGTCGCCGCGGCCTACCTCCCCAATCTCATGAGGCGCCCCACTTGGCGGTGACGTCTGGGGCAAAGCGCGCCCGGACTGATGGGGAAGTGCACCACGCAATGTCGAGGGCGGATGTGCCGCAACATCAACCTGGCTCGGCAACGATGCCCCCGAGCCCATTGGCTGTGGGCGGTTTCCGTGCTGCGCCTGTCGCTCAACCTCCTGGATTGACCCCATCCTGGGATTCCCCTGGTGTTGGCAACGAGCCTCCTGGGATGCCCTTTTTCTCTCCTCCGCAATCCCAGTCGTTTGCTGAGCGGCGGCTTGAACGGGAGCAGCAGCATTACCGTGTGGAGGCGAGCTCTGCGGTTACCCAGCAGACGTTGAGCCAGTTGTTGGCGGTCCGTTATCCGCATGGCACAGCGGACGGGAGCCCGAGTCCTAGCCAACAAGCGTTTGGCCGCTCGTAGAGTTACTGTAGAATGGTGGGAGGGACGCTGCTGAGATCTATCGGCGGAAGGGTCGGGAGTTGTGGGGATAGATACACATTCACTTCACTTGCAACACCGGTGTCCTGCTTGCATTTTGCATTCATCCACGCCAGCGCCTTGCGCCAAACGTCCAGCTGCTCGGCTTTGCTCCACCCAAGCATGGACACCGAGGTGGTTGCGACGAACGTACGATAATGAGCTGTCATCCATTCTTCCTTGACCCAAGACAAAAGAGAACAAACGACAATAAAGATTCAAAGCCATTCAAGCGCTACAAAGCTACAGGCGCTGCCACTCGTGGAGATACTTCGATACTGCACCAGCATCAGGAAACAATCGCGTCGGCGTAAACGACTTGATGTACAGCCGTTCTTTGTCACTCACCCGACTCACGGCCGCATGCACAATGCCAGCCTCGAAGGACCTGGCCAAGTCAAGCACCGCCTCGGACAGCGTCAGGCTCTGCGAGCGGTGGATGGTAATGGCCCAGCCAAGCACGAACAGCACCTGCTTGCGGACAGCCACAGCACCAGGGCACGATAGGAGCGGGGCCTCAAATTCAACCACCGGGCACTCGACGTCAATCCACGACTCGCCGGCATTGCGGACGCCCATCGAGTGGAGGCGTACATCCTTGGGGAGGGGGGTATCAGGGAAGCGCACGACCGGCGTCCTGTCGGGCAGGTACTCGCAGATGTAGCCGATGCTGCCGTGGAAGATGCCGAGGACGTGCTTGGCGTTAGACGTGTACATCACGCGCGCCTGCAGACAATGGGTGACCTCGGGCGGGGCGACACAATCGGCGAGCGCGGCGCGCATGGCCGCGTCGCCAACGCTGCCGAGTCGAGGGGGCACCGTGTTGTCTTCGCGGCTCTTGTCCAGCTGCACGCTGGCCACGCACGAAAACGGGGTCGGGCGAGCACTAGGGCAGAGCACCTTGAGGCACTTGGCGTTGTGCGCCGTCACGTCCTTGTGAGTCGGCATGAGGTGTAGTACCCGGCACTCCAATTCGCGATACTGCACGTCCGATACCGTCCGCTCGGCGATCAGTCCGCGCAAAGCCGGCGAGAAAAGCCCGAATCGAGCATCCCTAATAGCCGTGATGAAGGCTCCGTCACGTTGACGATGCACCAGCGTCAGGTCCGAAAAGGAGCTTCCAAACAGTGGCACCCAGCACTTGGCCTCAAACGCGAACTTTCCCTCGGTTGGCCGCAGTTGGAGGAAGTCGCCAAAGGCGTATACGACACAAACGGGGTCCCCGGGGGCGCGCGCTTGCAATAGCAGCTGCACCATGACGTCTAAGCGGTCTGCCGGGACCATGGAGATCTCGTCGAGCAGCAGCACGCGTACACGGGCTAGTCGGGTGTGGATGGGCTTGAACTTCTTGGTCGCCAGCAGGCGCGCCGCCTCGGTGGCCGCGTCGAGTTTCTCCGGATTGTAGCGCAGCGGGAACCCAAAGAAGGAGTGATAGGTGCTGCCGCAAGCGGTTTTGGCGGCGCTCCCAGTCGGGGCACACACTGCAACTTGACCGTCCGCTACAAAGGTGCGCCGCAGGTGCCCAACGAACCGCTTGAGGAATGTTGTCTTTCCCACACCAGGACCCCCAGAGACAAAGGTGTCGGTGAGACGGCCGACCATTTTCTCGCAGAGGGCATCCCACTTGCCGACCGCCGCAAGCTGGCGCATCGGCCCAAGCACGGCTTGACCGTCATGAGCGGCCTCACAGCCAGACCGACCCGTCTCGGCCGCGGCAGCCGCGGGGAGCCCAGGTTGACCGGTGACTCCACTGCCGGCCGACAACACCAAGCCCGCTGCGCTTCCGACGATGGTCGCCGCCTTGCTGCACCCGGTGGTGACGTCAACAGCGGTTCCACTGAGAGGGCAGCTCCCCTTGGGGCTGCCTGCCTTGATGCCCGCCTGGCTCGGGGCGGCGACTCCCGTAACAGCTTTTCCCTTGAGCGCGGCCGCAGCCTCGAGCGCGTCTAGCGCGTCGTAGTGCCGCCGAAAGTCAGAAAACATGCGCTTGAGGGCCACCCGCGAGAACATGCCCGAGTTTTCACGGACCACACCAGGGGGGTTTCGCAGGTCGACCTCGCCGCGCGACTCGGCCGGTTTGTGCTTCTTGGGGGGACGGCCACGGCCGATTGCACCAGCGTCAGGCCCGTCAACCCACTCGTGCGAAATAGAGGCGTCACCACACAGCGCGTCCGACATCCCCACCCACTCCCCGTCGCCAGAGTCTGCTCGCCGCCCATGAGCCCGCTGGCGCCGGCCCGCTTCAGGATGTTGAACATAGGCGCCACGGTCCGCTGTTCACGGCCAATGCCCATCTTGGCCTTGCAAGCAGCCGCACAGTCAACGGGGGGCGCGGCGCACAAAGACTTGTTGACGGAGTGGACGATTGGCGCCGTCGGCTCGGCGAAATGGCGCTGCGCGCCCTCGTGGAGGTCATTGCCGCAGGTTGAGCGCGACTCATACAGCGTCTTACCGATGCGCTGGGGCTCTACCGTTTTCCGCACTTGGCCGCAATGGCCAGGACCGTCGCCGGCCGACAAAGGGGGAGCAGCAATCTCCAGCAGCCCGAACGTCTCGGCAGCCGCCTCATCGCTGTGTCGTGGTGGAAGATCAGTAGCGTGCGACGGGGGAGGAAATTCAGGCACTACAATGTGGTGGAGGTCGTTGGGTCCCCCGCCCGACAGCCGAAACATGCCGGCTCGTGCAGTCCGGAAGAGGCGCACAATGGACACCCCCGCCGCAACGGTGCACGCCACTGCAAGCGCGCGCTCGACACCGTCCTGGTCGACGTCATACACAGCACAAGACGACTCATTGTAAACAGCCAACCATCCGGGGACCGCAGCCAAACCAGGGAACGCCTCCACGGCTGGCGATGCGTTGACGACCGCCTCCTTGGTGAGAGGGTTCGTCAACCAGCACAGAGCCGCCACCTCCGTCCGGAAGGAGCCGAGCACGAGAGCGTCGCTCAGCTCCAACATCACCAGGTAGTGGCCGACGTTCTGGGAAACGGCTCCCGCGGACACGTCGTGGAACATTGTCTGCACAGGCGTGACAACGCCAATGTAGTGGCCGTCGGTCCCGTCCGTCGCGGCCATCACAAACAAGCACGACGAGGGAGGAGAAAGATAAAGTGGGGGAGGGGGGTGGTGGCAGGCCAACCGTGGAGCGGAGAGGGCGGCACGTGGGCAGACGTGGGGCGGTGGGAAAGGAGACGACGGCCAAACAAACGCCAGAAGCAAGGGGAAAGCCTACGTGCAAGTACCACGCGCATTCCCGGCGGGACACGGTGCCACAGGTGTGGGGGAGCGTGCAGATGGGGGGGGGAGGGCGGTTGTCCTGCTTGGGCACCTCAAGGTGCCCGCCCGAAAGGGCCGGCCAAGAGGCGGGCGAAAAACGGTCGCTATCCCGTGTACCCAAACGGACCCCGGGAACGGCACCCGATCGGGATAAAAGCGGGAAGATCAGACCTCGCGCCATGGAGTCCCCTCTCATGCAAGTGCCACTGTGGGGGCTACTACCGGGGCTACCTTTCGTGTAATCCTGAGATTGTTGTACTTGCTATTGCGGCTCAGATCAATTAGGTACCTGCGGGCTTGGCAATCTCGTCGGTGCCTCCACCGATCCCCCCATGTGGAGGCCTACAGAGAGCAATTGCCCATCACGCCGGCGCGGGCAGGGGCTGTCCTGCCGCCAGTCATGGATATTGCAATGCAGTGGAGAAGAGGACTCCCCCGGTTTACTTGCGCCTATAACAGATTCCTATTGTCACACAATGAGCCACGGTCATTCTTGTTCACATGCTGCGTGACTACCGCTGCGATTGCGCGGTTCTGCCTCCCACGACAGAAGTGAGAACGCATTTCCGCGACAGGACCTATCCTCCATTGAAATGTCGCGGGGGCTCACCACCAATCCTTCCTTCTGCAGCGCCGGGTGGGGTGTTTACTGAGGTCGGGCAGGTCGTTGGTTGTTGCTGGGTGGCCGCACAACCTTCGGTGACCTTGCTTATGTCTACACCTGGACATACTCAATCGAAGACGTTTCCTTTCCCTGATAAAACGCGTAGGTGCGTCTGAACTTCCCGTTTGACTCTGTACTGGTATGCGTCATGCGTGCGTAGCCACATGGTCCATTGCCTGCTGTACGCACACCGGCACAAACGTTGAGGCATATCTGAAGGCTTGCTTTTCTTTCTTTGATTTCTGATCGACACAGAGCAGGCGGGTTTCGTGCCTGCATGTCGCACATGTGCAGGGGTCCCAGCTCTGCTTCCCATGCTCAAGCTGCAGCTCTGGTGCTGGTGACAGCCCGCGGCGCTGCAAATCACATGGCGGTTCTCCTTTCCTCTGACGCGTGGTGCTGGAACCGTGCGACTTCTCTGGCCTGGGGTTGTTTTCTTCCCTGGACTTGCTCTGCAGTACGTGGACGTTCTTCGTCATAGAACGGTCGAAGTAGAACTCGTCGTGTGTTCGAAGACGGGAGCTGGTTGAATGTGGCTCACGTCCACGCCTAGCTGGCAGTGGTGTCGGTGCGCACAATCTCTCGGCAAGTCACGCGTGACTGGAGAGGCCTCGGGCGCTACCCTGTTTGACGCTCTCAGCTTCGCGGCATTGCACATCACCCTGCCGGCATGTCCATCGCTAAGGACTGGCGGGTACGGTCGCCATTGTGCCGAGCTGAGCATGAATGCGGTGACGCAACGGCTGTGTTATCTGGTATGGTCAGGCTCACCCAGTGTCAACGCTGTGCGGATGTGGGAAACTTGCGCCGTCGAAGGCATTCCATTCGAGTACAGCACGCAACGGCAATCTGTTTCAGTCCAGCTGTGCAGATGCAGTCGCCTTCTTGTGGCACCGCACCGTGATGACTCTTACAATCCACTCGCTCTCTTGGCTTTGGCTGATTGTTCGTATGTCTGTCACTTTTATGTGCTCTTTCTGTGTGGTGAGGCCGTCGGAAAGCTGTTCTGTTAGGCCTGCGCTATTCGTTTCCACCATGAGCACATATGGAGTGCTCTAACCACATAAATGTGTCTTGGTTGGTGCTTCACGTCAGGTGCTCCACGTCGGAAAAGTAAGTGATGTATTACAACGTGGGTTCCGCCAAGGAACTACAAGAGAGCTCGTCTAGGTAAAGATCCACGGCCATGCGGCTGCGCACCGCTGGGATGTCACTCTGCGAAAAGCGAGGCGCTACTCGCGCCGCAAGACAGTTGACAAACAACAAGGAAAACACACCACAACTGCCCGCATCCATCTGCTCGGGCCAATCGACATTTCCCTCCACAATGCCCGACGCGCTCACGTCCAATGCTCTCGCTCCGTCCAGCCCCAGTTGACGCACTGCCTCGTCGTACAGCCATTGCCGCACGATGGGCACGCAGCCTTGGTCGTCCAATGTGCCGTACGGATCAAAGTACATGAAGGACTGGTGCTCCACATCCACCACGACCACCACCCAATGAACCCGGCTGAGGTTGATGGGCACGACAATGCGGTCTACGTCTGAAAAGTTGAGACCCAGCTTGATGCCCCAGTTGCGCACGCCGTCGCCGTTGTAGCCCCTCAGTCGCGAGTACATCCGGCCGAAGAGGTACGTGTTGAAGCAGAATGTGCGTCGAGAGATGGACGCGGCCGCCGTCGCCGCACTCGCCGCACTTCCTCGAGCAAGCCGCAGCGCCTTGTCACGCTTGTTGAACAAAGCCAGGTACGAGTTCATCACCTCGTCGTTCAACCAATTCTCCCCTTCCAGCAGCAGGAAGTCCGCCTCCGACAATAGGATTCGCCCGTGGTTGAGCGGCAGTACAGGGCGATCACCAGCGCCACCTGACGACAGCCGAGCGACGGCCAGTCGCATCTCCGTCGACAAAGGATGCGTGCCCGCCTCGCCGACGTCTTTAAAGAGGGAGCTGTCAAAAGCCGGAGGTGCGTCGGCTGCCGCGGCTGCAGGTGGCAACGGGCCACTGCCATCGGGCAGCACCCAGTCGTCATCCAGACCGTCGTCGCCGAGTCCGCCTTCGGACGCGGCATCGCTTCGCGCCAGGGAGGCGGGAAGCTCGGCCCGATTGTGAGCTGCGGGAAGGCCGTCGTTGTCAGGCCCGGCCTTAGGCGCGGCACCACGGCAAGATGGGGAGGCCGGTCGCTCAGCCGGATAGTCAGCAGCAGGTACACCGTCCCCAAAAGGAGAGCTCATTGGTGGTACAGCCGGGGAGCCCGGCGCCGGCACCGCAACGGACCCTTGCACGCAAATAGAAACACCGCGTGACCTCCCGTCCACCGTGCCGTCAGTAATGGTCGACGAGCCCATTGCCCAGCCCTTGGCCATGCTCTTGCGACCCGACAGCGCCATGCCGGAAGAAATCTTTCCCGACGCGGCGGAGCTGCCGTCGCACGAGCACGTGACACCCCGTTGGCAAGAGTGCGACAGCCGCCGGTGAAAAAAAGGCGCCAGCGCAATGTGGTCGTTCTCGGCACGCACGTTGTTGGAGTACAGACGGTACAGCTTTCGGGCGTTCATAAAAGCCACCTGTATCATGCGGTGGACCATGTAGGTTGACGGGGCCATATAGGCCAAGCTAGTGCGGTTCCCCACCGAGATGGAGTGGGACACCTCCGCTGCCTGCGTGGCGACACCGGCCGTCGCGCCCAGGCTCTCGTCCGGCATGTAGACGGGGGAGCACCCGTGCGTAATCGAGTGCGGGCGGTCAAGTAGGCAGCGCACGTCGTGGTCACGAAGGAGGGGGCGCACGCGCCGCATGGCATTCTTGTCGATTTTACATGCCACGTCGTAGAAGATCACTCGCGGCAGCTTCGGAAATCGCTCCAGGATGATGGAGAGGGCCTCCCCCACGCTCTCCGCGCGGAAGAGGCAGCGAAATCCCAGAGTGATGACGTGAGGACAGACGACATTGAAGACACCTTGGGTGAGGCCGGTTGCAATGGAAAACGCCTTATTGCAAGCGTCGCCGTCCCCTTCCACGTCGGCGGCATGCCGCTTCTTGCCGTGGTACTTGCGCCGACGCTCGGCAGATACCGAGTCGTGCACTCCAGGTCGCACCCGCGGCAGGCTCGCAAAGAACTCGTAGCTGACGAGCGGGTCGTCGACGTCGGCGTGGCGGTACTTGGGGTGGGAAGCCTTCCACGCCGCAAAGTCCGCGGCCGTCGGCTGCTTGCCCCACTTGGAGCAGTACTCGGCGTTCCGCCAGCCCCGCTCCAAAGTCTTCTTTCCGCCGGCGTGCTTGGTGAACTCGTCGTCCACAATCTTCTCCACGTCCAGGGCCTGCCGCAGGAGCACGCCGACCGACACCCGGAAGAGCGCCTGCGAGTCCATCTCGTCGTCAAAGAGACCTAGGAAGCTGCTGACAAAGCCCACCCCGTCCGCCGCCTTGGTCACTTCACGCCATCGCTCCTTTCCCTGGAACATCAAGCTGTCCGCGAGGAGCCCGACAGCCGCCTCGTCGTGGCTTTGGAACATGCTCGTGGCTGATTCCGCTAGCATCTCCTTGAGGAATGGCAAGATGCACAGCCACGCGCCGTCATCGCTGCGGGCGTACGTGTAGAAGTTAGGAGCGCACATGCCGACACGGTCACGCCATGTCTCGACGGGGGGCGCAGGTACCTTACCCTTACCCCCTGAAACGAGATTGCCGTCATCGTCTTGGCGAACGGCCGCGTGCGGGCCAAGCCCCGACTTGGAGCGCGCGCGCTTTCGGTCCGGCTCGACGCCCTCCTCGTCCACCGCGTCCGCATCACAGCCAGCTCCCGTCGTACCCCCCCCATCGATCTGGACGCCACTTCCGCCGCCGACGCTGTTGCGCCCAACCTTGGCAGGTGTGGTCCGCGCTTCCCCCCCAAGAGGGAAGAACCGGAAGAAGACGAAAGCAGCCGCGGCCTCGACCGATGGCCTACGGCAGCTCACAGTCTGGCGGTGCCACGCCCTCAAATGGCGCTCCTGCGACGCGGTCAATGGCTTGCACCCGCTCAAGATCTTGTCAACGGCTACTCGGAGAGCGGGTAGCTGTAGGATGCAAAGTTTCGACGCCTCGATAGGTAGCACGGGGCAATCTTCACCTGGGCGCAATGGTTGCACCTCGTCCGGGTCCGTACAGCCGATGGCCTGCGCGTCGATGACGATAAAGTCCGGGTTGGGGCCGCATTTAGGACACCGCGCGGTCTCGGGTGTGATGAGCACGGTGCGGTTGAAGGCCGTCCCGAGCTTCACCATGTCCTGGCGCCTGATATTCAACGCCGCCACGTCAGCCACCAGGTGGCGGGTCGCCGCCGTGTAGGTGGAGCGAGCAGCAACCACGAACGACATCAATTTGTCGAGGATGCCGCGCGTAAATATGAGCCACTGCTTGTCCTTGTTGCGCCTACGCATGGAGAAGAGGCCCTCCGAGGCGCCGTCGTACTCCACAGTCCGTCTGCAGCCCTGCCCGTCGCATACCCACCGCCCGACGCGTACCTGTCACAGTCAACAGCAAACCCAATAAAAAGGAAAAGAACCGCGCCACCACACGGGGATCAAAAAGAAGTGTCAGCATTCTGTTGTGCCGATGAGAAGCGGTGGAAGATGCAGTACAAGAGAGAACGGGGATCGACAAAGAGGCGATCAGCATACACAAGTGAGAAGAGGAGACAATGACGTACACGTAATCTCGGGGCCGTCGGATGATGAGTGGTCACGACTCCTTGCTCCAAAGTGACCTTGTTCTTGACCGTGCGCGCTTTTCCGCAACTGCCACAATGGGACTCGACCAATGGCTCCCTCGTGTCTGCGGCCAAGCCGCGCTTGACCGCCGCGGTGTAGCACGCCATAATGGTGCCCAAATCGTGCGCCCGTCGGTCGTCACACATCCGGCTGCGCCGCATGTACATGGACCTCCAGTCGGCAGCCCGGTTCCACGCCTCGCCAACGAGCAACTCGCCGGAGCATGGCAGCATGTTGCGCTTGAGACGCGCACTGAGCTCAATGTCGGGCGCATCTTTCCCGGATCGGACAGTGTCGGATGGAAGATTCTCCAGCCCCGTGTCCTCCTCCTCGTCGGTGAGGAAGAGCTGCCGCCCGCATGGAGTCGAAGTTGGCGGCTTGGATTTGTGTTCATGCTCGTCGTCGGGGGTCGTCTCACGGTTGTGGACGGGCAGGTTGTCCCGGTGGCGCCGCGCGAGCAGCACGTGCCCGCAGCGGCGCGAGAAAGACCGGCATCCAGGCGCCACGCACGTCCCATACTTGCCCATAAAGGTGAGGATCGAGTAGACCTTGCGGTACAGCACGTACACAACGAGCGTTGACCCAAAGATGCGGGACACAGAGAAGTTAGCCGCGTCCGCAGTCAAACTCAATCGCCGCCTCAACAGGTTGACCGACACTCCAGCCGCCACCAAGCAGTTGTCGAGGACCTTGGCGTGCACACACTCTGAGCTCCGCGACGATGCCGACAGGAAGCTCCCGTTCTGTGTCCCACCGTAGCAGGAGCACAAAAGCCCGCCTCGGGGTGACACCCACATGATGGCCGCCTCGTCCCGTCGTTGCCCATGCCGCAGCACAATGGCACGCGAGCGTGATGTTGGATCCCTAATCACCGTCGCGGTGACGCGGGCCGCATCTCGACCAAATGGAGACGACGAAGGTAGGCCACAGGTCCGTTGGATGCAGGGAATAAGGGCCGCCTCCATCAGCTGCTCCAACGTCGGTGCACGGGCGACTGCTCGTTGACGTTTGCTCTCGATGACGGCTGTTTGCGGGGCATCACGCAAGCCCGCTGAACCGCCACCATCTTCGTCATTCGACGGAGCAGGACGCAAAGCAGACGCGGCTCCTCCTCCATCATGTGCGGGACCAGCAGCACGACAGCGTGGTGGACGAGTAGAGGGAATAGAGGCACATAACTCTCCCGGCGCTTCAGCGTCATCATCTGCGCGGGACAACCGAGTGCACCAACCGGCGGCCACCAAGCGACCGGCAGACCCGCTCCTCGGCGCCGCCACGACCTTGCCAACAGGACACGTTGACGTGCGCTCCTTGAGCGCCTGATCAATGACGGCCACCGAGGTTGATGCTCCAATGTAGGGACATCTCACGGCAGAGCCAAAGGTATCGGCTTCCCCCTCCATTCTTGCAGTACCAACCTGAGAAGACAAATCAGAGGCAGCAGCCATGGAAAGCACACCATGCCAAAGATATTAAAGTTGTCAGAACACTGCAGAGAGAGGGTACAATGGAAGAGTGGTCTCTGGCGTCGCGCAGCTCGTCTGAAAAGAGAACATGGAATATACCAACACCGACAAGAAACTCACACAAAAACGTACCAGGTCACTCATCAGTCATAGCTCGGACCGCCACGGTAGACACTGCGAAATAGCGGGGGGGAGATGAGGCAGCCAGAAGTATCGGATGCGCCGTCGCCGACAGAAGTAGGCCCCGACGCAGCGGCGTCGCAGCAGGAGCAACCCAAGCCCGAGGCGGTGGCGACGTAGCAGCGATTGGGGAGCAGGCGCGACAGGCGCCGCACACGGCCGTAGTTCCACGGGCGCGGGGGGGCAGGGGCAGTACCAGGGCCCGCCTCATGCGGCAGCAGCGTCTCTGCAGCGGGGGGGGGAGCCGCACCAGCGCCCCCGAGCACACGGCGCAAGCGCCACGGGTGCGGAGGGGGAACGGCACCAGCACCCGCCGCACGCGGGGGAAACGCTACGGGTGTGGGGGGGAGGAGCACCGGAGCCGGCCCCACGCGGTGGCAATGCCTCAGGAACAGGGGCGAGGAGCACCGGCGGCGGCCACACACGGCGGCAGCGACACGAGCGCGGGGGGGGGGGCAGCACCGGCACCCGCCGGACGCGGAGTCGGCGCCACGGGAGTGGAGGGGAGGAGCACCGGCGCCCGCCACACGCCGCGGCAGCGTCACGAGGGCCGGGGCGAAGCAGCCCCAGCACCCGCCGGAAGCGGTGGTGGTGCCACGGGCGCGGGGTGGAGCGGCACCGGCGCCGGCCGCACGCGGAGGCAGCGGCACGAGCGCGGGGGGGGAGCAGCCCCAGCACCCGCCGGAAGTGGTGGTGGTGCCACGGGCGCGGGGTGGAGCGGCACCGGCACCGGCCGCACGCGGAGGCAGCGGCACGAGCGCGGGGGGAGAGCAGCGTCAGCGGGGGCGGCGCTACGGGCGCCGGGGGGAGGAGCACCGGCGCGCGCCGCACGCGGTGATGGCGCCACGGGTGCGGGGAGGAGACCCGCGCAAGGCGCACGCCGTGTTCGTGGTACGGATGGGGGGATAAGCAGCTGCGCACCCCGCCGATGCACCAGGCGGTGCCGTACAGCAGCCGTGCGCGGTAAGCCGCCGGGCACCGCGTACGACCGCGATCCACGCCCGCTGCCACCGGGCCGCGGTACAGGGGCGGTACAGGGTGGGTGATCGGCTGCAGCAGCGTCGATTCGGTGCCGTGGGAGGGGATGCTATGGCGCTCTTCCGTGGCCCACAAAAATCGGTCCAACAGGCTCACTCAGAGGCATGCGTGCTGGCCGATCTGCGGGGCCGGAGACCGAGGGCACGCCTTCCTATCCGTTCACACATGGGCCACCTGCAGAGCATCCGGGCAGGATCCGCCGCCATCGATCCCCAATTCAGAGGGTTATCCGGCGGGTGGGCATGCATGGACCTGGATCGGGGTGGATCCAGGGCCATCTGACGCAGACGATCCCTGCGTTCTGATTGGTTGGGCCAAATTCACCGCCCATGTTCACCGATGTTCGGTGAAATTGCATCAGGCCGTCTCCTTCATGGGTCCCGTCGACGCGCCTTCGTCTTCGTCGCCGACTTCGGCCTGAGGCACGTTGCTAGGTGCGACACAGGGGTGATCGTGTTCGTGGTGAGGTAGCAGAGGGGGGAATGCAACCTGCTTAAGGGGAGTCTAACCGAAGTGCGGGGAAGAGGACAATGCCTGTGCGCGTACTCTCTATTTGTAAAACATCCAAGCACACGCCATATAGGTACTCTGGCCCCTCCTCCCCGCCCGCCGGCAGGGAAAAAATACACGCGTGAAGGACGCCGCTGGGCTACGCCCTAGGCTACACTCCGTATGGATGACGAGTAGGTGGGAGGCGAAGCAGGGAGTATCGGGCGGGGACGGAGAGACATGTAGGAGGGCGCGATGCAGGCCCGCCACAGTACCGGATCACACAACAAAGCACGGAGGATGTAGTACAATGAATCGCGATCACCTCGGAGAGGAGGGAAGTACCGGCCGTCCTAGCCGCTCGTGCGTCACCCGCTATGGGACTCGAGGTCCAGGAAGTCAGGCCGACCGAAACGCCAAGACAAACAGGCACGGTTTACTTGCCGGCGACGACGGTGCCTCCCACCGTCGTCGCCCTTCGTCCTTAAAGGGCGGAAACCGCTGCGCGGGGACCGGGGCCACTAGTTGGCCCGGTCCCGCGCTGCCAAATACCTACGATGCAGATAATTCCCTCCAATGCATGACACTACCCAATCTGGATTGACACGCCCCGCTGTCAGCACCGGACAATCCGACGAGCTCACCCAGACACGTGCGCCGCAGGCGCTCACACGCCGCAGTGGCACGCCACAAAGGCGACACACCACCGACCACCCGGCTTCCGCGCACCAGCGCCCACAGCCACGAGTACAACGCCTCTGGCGTAGTACTACATCTCCCCCATCTGAGACTGCGGCGTCCGCGCCGCACGAGGGAGACCGTCCACAGCGCATCGACGCGCAAGACAGGGGAACAGGAGAACCGCCAAGGACGGGGCGGCCACCGAGATCCCCCTAGCCCAGGCGCCGCCTTGGGGGAGATGTAGTACTACGCCAGAGGCGTTGTACTCGTGGCTGTGGGCGCTGGTGCGCGGAAGCCGGGTGGTCGGTGGTGTGTCGCCTTTGTGGCGTGCCACTGCGGCGTGTGAGCGCCTGCGGC
>Ga0209093_1000925_pt1 | contig 16469 bp, 12 predicted proteins | sample SidtaG_4_FD_187450 | JGI IMG/M metagenome (GOLD analysis project Ga0209093, IMG submission 187450) | Marine algal microbial communities from Sidmouth, United Kingdom - Sidmouth_Male1 metaG (SPAdes) (version 2) | ecosystem: Host-associated > Algae > Red algae > Unclassified | place: Sidmouth... | reverse complement strand
GGCCGCACACGGAGCCCCCCGGCCCGCCCGTGTCCCCTCTCGGGCGGTTTTCTTCCCCACGTGCCCCCGTTGTGGGAGAGGGGGAGCAAGCCCCACACCAACTCCCCGGCACGCACTCGGTGCCCCCCCCCCCCCAACCTCCCCCCCCCCCCCCCCCCCCCCCCCTCCGACGGTGGCGTGACGCACCCCAGTGTTTTCTTCTCCACGGACGCTGGTGCAGTTGCGCCCCCGTGCCGGTGCCCGTGTGGCGCCATAATGTTGCGCGCCTGTGGAAATAAACCAGCGCGCGCCGCGTCGGAGCGCTCGTCGGACGGTTGGGAAGCATCCCTTTTCTCCTAGCCGCCGGAGCGACGGCCGCATCGACCGAGAGTCGGGGCGCCCGTCTGGTTCGGGTCACAGCCGCCGGTCGGGGTACGGCGGGCCGGCGTGGGGTGTACGTCGGGCGAGGGCGCGCCGGTCCGCGCATCATCACCATCGCGGCCTGCGGGGCGGCGGGGCGACACCCCAGTGGGCTCTGCGCGCGCGCGCCACGCCAGCCACCGCCAGCGCGTCGTCCCTCCGGCCCCCGACCGCGCCCTCGCCCCTTTCTGGGCTCCCGCTACTTGCCACCGCCCCCCCCATTCCCCCGCCCCCCCGCTGCCTCACACCGCCCTACGAACGTCTCAAATTGGTTTCCCCCGGCCTTTTGCTGTGCGGGCCCGTGGCGGCGGGTTGCGGCGACGGCGGCCCCGTGCTGTCCTGTCGGCTATGCCCCCCCCCTCAGAGCGCCTGTCACAGTCGTAGCGCGTGAGCACAGCACTGTGTTTGCAGGACGCCAGCTGGCCAGTGGGGCCGGCGGGGCGGCATGGCAGAGTGGTGGGCGAGGGCGGAGCCGCGGTGGCCCGGACCTGGCGCGGGTCGTGAGGGGAGCGCCGCGGGGGAGTGTGTGACCGGCGGGCGTGTCGCCGACGTGCCGGGCGGCTGTGCGGAGAGCTGTAGTGGCGACGGGGACGACGTGCGTGTGTCCTTCGTGCGGGGGCAGGACGCCACGCAAAGGGGGCACCGTGACCGCACAGTGTGTGGCGGGGTATTCGGGGGTCGGGCGCGTCGGCCTGTGCGCGCAAGAGCCGCCCCCGTCCACACGCTTTGGCACTGGTGGAATTTCTTTTATTGGCTGGGTGCGTGGACCGGCGGACGCGGACGCGGCCTACCCGCCCCCTTGACACTTTTATCGGCGGCGCTCCGCTGGCACGGAGCTGTAGTGCACCTCGCTGACGTGACGTGGTTGCGACGCATGGCTTCCGTCCGACGAGGAGGGGGGGGAGCAAGTCGGGGCTGGGAGGCTGCACGCCGTGGCCGCGAGCTTCGGGCAGCACGCGGCGGCCGGCGCGGCAGCGTCGGGACGGCTGCTGGCGCAGAAGGCGGCGGGGGAGGGCAAGATGACGCGGTTGGGCTGCGGCCGCGCGGGATCGGACACGGCGGTGGTGGTGGCGACAGTGGTAGCGGGCGGCTCGTGGATGCTAGCGCGCCGAGCAGAGCCAGCGGAGTACCCCCGACGGGCCAGCTGGGCGCCACCGCCACGGGCCCGGAAGCCGACGAGGAGCTAGGTATAATTGTGGCCGGGCGCGTCTCTCACCTGCCCGCCCCCGCCCGCCGGGTTCACCCTGCTCCAGCTCCTGCGCTGGGCGCACACACCCACCGTCTTTTCCCTGCTGGGCGGGCGATTCCAGCGCGCGTTGCTCCTCGGAGCGCCGCCCCCCAAGGTCCCAGCTCGTTGATGGCACCTGGGACCCGCGGCACCACCAATTTTCTGGCGCTTTCGGCCCGGGGCACGACCGCGGCGGGACCTCCCGGCGGAGCCCTGTCTCACGTGGAAGGGCCGACCCCCGCCGCCTCCCCTGCTGGTCCAGTGGCGGCAGCTGCGCGCGCTCGTGCGGTTCCGGATGACCTGGTGACTGCCCCCGTCATCCGACTGCACGGAGACCTCGAGGGGGGGGTGGTGGGCGAGCGCTCGGCGGGATTTGAGCAGTGGGTCGACGGCGCTGTGGCGTACACGCGGCGGAATCTGATCGGACGCCTTTTTATGGGCCGAGAGGAGGACGCCGACCGCCTCAGTCACCTGGGCTCCCTCTACTCGACGGAGCGGCGAGACGATCCTCCCTTTGGCGAGCCCCCCCCTGTGCCCCCCGCCAGACCTGGGGATAGCCGCACCGAGCAGCAGCGGGTTCTGGGCAGCGCCACATACGACAAGATCGTCGCCCTGGCGAACTTTGCCAAGTCGTTTGGCCTCTCGAATGACAACGTGCGCGCCGTCGCGGCCCAGGCGGCACACTTGGTCGAAACTGGCGGCCACTCACTGGTTGAGACTGTGGCGAGCGCGGTGCACAACAGCTGGCAGCAGCACGCGGTCAGCGCTGCGCAAAATGGGCGCAAGACGACAGTGAGTTTCTACCGGACCGCCGTAATGGCGTATTGTGCGTGGTCGGCCGAAAAGTACGGCGACGAGGCGGTGATTTTGCCGGTCAGCCGCACTGCGGCCGTCACGTTCCTGGAGGTCGAGCGCGTGCGTCGCCTGCTGCCCAGCAGGCGGCGGCACACCGAGGAGGACGCCGCGGGCGGCGGGAGCAGCAGCAGCGCGGAGGATGGGAAAGAACAAGACGGCGGATGGCGCGGGGGGGAGAGGGACAACGATGCAACGGGGGAGGGGCCGCGGGACGGGGGAGGGGCGCTGGTGGGAGAAGGCGCAGTGGGCGGCGGTGCCGACCTTCATGGACGGCGCGGGGCAGCCGCCCCGGGGACGGACAGCCCGCTGCGGGCGGGCTTGCGGGCGACGGCGTCCTCTGCGTCGCGCGGTGCTGGTGAGGACGGGCGGCTTACGCCGTCGCCCGGCGGTGCAAGAAGCGCACGCGACGAGGGGGTTGCAGCGGGACGGTCGCGGGCCGCTCGTGGGCGGCAGGTAGGGCCGCAGGTGGTTCTGAACGCCGTTAATGCGCTCGCCAAGATTGGAAACACGTTCAACCTGCTGTGGCGCGACGCCAAGTGCGCGTGCTGCGAACGGTGGTGGCGGGACGACTACGACTCCGTGGGCAGCTACGCCCCCGCCCAAGCGGTCTTCAACCAGCGCAAGCGGGAGAAGGTGCTAGAGGACCACGCGGCCGGATTCTCAAAGGCATTGGGGCGGCGGGACCCGTCCGTTACCGAGGAGCAGCAGGAGGAGGCCTCGCGGAGCCTGATGCTGACGCCGACGACGGCTGCCGAGTTCCAGCTCAAGTCGGTGCTCGCTGGTCTTTTTGTGTTTACGTTTTCGCTGGACGCCCGCGGGGGGACGGCGCGGGGGGTGACCTGGAGCGACCTCGCGGTCCGCCGCTTTACGGCAATGTTCTCGGAGCTCCGAGGGCCGATTTACGTCCTGTGTACGTACATTACGGCTTCAAAGACGCCGGAGGGGATTGTGCACAACATCGGGGCGTTGGGGCACGTCAACGCCTGGCTGTGTCCGGTGGGTGCCATGGCCGACGCGCTCGTCGCAACCTTCCACTCCCCTGGGATGGACGAGACGCGGCCGCCCGTGACGCTTTCCCCTGTGTTTGACCCGACAAACGCCGAGCTGCGGGCGGGCGGCGTCACCCCCGCGCTGTACCCGGCGGCCGACCAGCCCTACGGCTATCGGCCGTGGTACCGCGTGCCTCTGTGGCCGTCGGCGCGCGGCTCCCTGTTCCGGCAGATCAACCCCGCCGACCACCACAACAAGCAGCGGGAGGTTTTGCTTCAATGCGGGGTTTCGAACAACGCCGCGAAGACGCACTTGGGCCGGCGGGCAGCCGCCCAGAAGGGCAAGGAGGCGGGCGTCTCGGAAAACGACATCAAGAAACAGGGGATCTGGAACCCAGGGCTGGCCAGAGGCGCGTACGACGCGGCTATCCCCAACCGGGACGCCATTGTGACTTTGTGGTCGCGCCCGCTCGCAACCACCTGCCCCACCACCCCCCGCTTGCAGGTCCCCGTGCCGCCCGAGCTCCAGGCGACGCTGTGCCCATAGCTTGAGAGCGAGGAGAAGGCATACGAGGAGCGGCTGGCGGCAGACGAGTTATGCGTGGACGAGGCGCTCGTCAACTTCTTTCGTCTGATTCGTTGGGCGCGCTCCGCCTTCTTTCAGTCTTGGGCCGCCCAGTTTGCAACGAATGGCATCCCTGACGACGCCTACATCCGGCGCCACCCCCTCTTGGCCGACCCCCTCTTCCAGGACTTTGAGGACCTGATGCAGCGTACGCTCAGCGGCGTGGCGCAGTCCGCCGTGAGCGCGGTGGAGCAGATGATCCCGCAGCTGGCGCCGGTGGTGGAGGCGGTGGTGGAGGCGAGTGCCGTGGCGGCGATGGCATACCTACACCGGCACGAGCGGTACATGGAGGGGCGGCTGGACGCGGGCTTTTCGGGCGTTCACGCACAAGCGAACAGCACGCGGCGGCGCTCATGTCACACACGGACGCGGCCGTCGCCTCTGTGCAGAGCCAGAACCAGGCGCTGTAAGCTTCCTGGACGGCACAGGTGACACGCCTGCAGGACCTTCTTTGCCACGTTGTGCACGGGCACGGCGGCGCGTCGCCCGCCCTGCCGGGGCAGGTCGCCCCCCACGCCCTCCTCCACTCACCACCTTCCAGTGACCCGCTCCGCACGTCGCACCCCCCCTGCCCCGCGCCCGATCCCTCCCACTCCTCATTGTACCCCCCCCCCTCCTTTGTGGCGGCCACCGCTAACGATGGCGCTGCCGTTGCCCGCTCTGCCCCCGTGAGAGCCGATTCGATGCCCGTGGTTGGCATGCCGCCGCTGCATTCACCGACGGCTTCGCCGCTGCTGCTGGCTGACCGTGCCGCTGTCCGGGATCTCCGGATATTGGGAAAGCTGGAGGGGGTGCGCGTGGCAGACGACGGGGTGCGCTGCGCCTCACTGATGGGGTACGTGGCGAGCACGGGGTGGTTAGAGGCGCTGGACGAGTACTCCCTGGGCACGCCGGCGCGGGCGCCCCTCCGTGACATCGAGCAGCAGTTTGGCAATATGTGGCGGCTGATGGAGCCAGATAACGTGCAGCGACGACGCCTCAACAACAAGCACTCTCGGCTATCGCCAATGTACGAGGCGTTCGAGCGCCTGTTTTCGGAGCGCGGGAGCGTGGTGGGAGTGAAGGGGGTGTTGACGATCCTGAAGGGGCGATGGGCTGGCGAGCGGTCGTCTGGGAAAGGCATACGCGAGATGGGAGAGGTGTACTTGGGACGGAAGAAGGGGACGTAAAAGGACGTGTCTGCCGTTGCCGACACCGCGCACCATCGTCGTTGCAGTTTTCCTACCTTCACATGCCGTGGCCGTGGGCCACCCACACACACGAACCATCGCGCGCTACTCACTTTCTGCGGGTGCAGACACAGACGGAGGCGCCACAGCGCCGCTGTTTGTCAAACAGACGCACAGGCAGCATCACACCACTCGCAGAGCCCTCGTACATCAGAGGTACCAACACAAGCGCCATTTCCGGCACGCTTGTCTCGCACGTACAGGTACCCCCCCCAAACGAGTCAGAATGGCCTTTTATCCTTTCTGAGAAACGAACATGCCGCCGACAGACGCGCTGTGGAGATGCCGTTTTTTCTTTTGAACCTGCATGAGGGCACCCTCTTCGCTCGACTGCAACTACACGCAGACGTAACTCGCATCCCGCTGGCAGGCGCGAGCTGCCCATCTCGGGCATGCATACAAAGACAGAGGCAGCACAATGTCACGGCTTGTCAAACACACAGAAAAAAAGAGCCACACCACTCGCAGAGCCCTCTTACATCAGAGGCCGCACCACCAGCTCCAATACCGGCACAGTGTTTTCGCACCTACAGGTACCCCCGCCAGACGGGTCAGAAGCGCCCTTTATCCTTTCTGAGAAACTGACATGCTGCCGAAAGACGCAGTGTGGAGATGCTGCCTTTCTTGTTGCACTTGTGGATGTCGGCGGTGGACGGCGGGGCTGCTGCTAGCGCCGCGACGGCGATTGAAAACAGCCGGGGCGGCGGCGCTGGCGGCGAGGCGGGCGCGCGCGGCGCGGACGGCCATCTTGTGGGCGGCCCCAGCGTTGGCGGCGGCGGTACCGTCGCGGACGGCGAGTCGGTGGCAGCGGCGGCAAGATGGCGACGGGGGTGTCGGGTGCAATGCCGCCGGAAATCCCCCGGGCCGTCCGGTTGTAGGCCTCCCCCCCCCACCCCTGCGACCACAGCGCGTCGGCCACAGTGGCGGAAGTCAGACTGGTTGTCGGCCGCCGCCAGTGGCGTCGGCACGCAACAGCGGCGCAAGGTCTTCCCCGGTTCCGGCGGCGCGTCGCGCACGGCACCCACCGGCGTTGGTGCGTCGGCGGCGGCGAGCGGGAACAGGGACACAGGTAAACCGGCGAGCGGCGGCGTCACTAGCCGACCGGCCCAGGTGGGCGGAATGTGCGACAGGATTGGAGTCGGAGGGACAGGGCTGGGCGCGTCGGCGGGCGGCGGCGTGTCGCCGGTGGCGGCGCCGGGAGACGAAATGGGCTGGGCGGCGACAGGGTCGATCCCCGCTGCCAGCGGCGTGAGAGCGGCCGGCGCGCGCGACGGGGATACTGGCGGTGGCGCAGCGGCGGACGTGGGCCATGGAAGAGCCTTTTGTTGGCTACCGCTAACGCCTCGTCTAGCAGGAGCGTGTGCGGAAGCCTCCGCTGCGGCGGCGGCGGCGCGTTACGCACGGCTGCCGCCCTTGCCCACGTTGGCGGCGGCCCCGACGATATCGTGCGGCAGGCGACGGGCAAGGTGGAGGCCCTGCCGGCGGTGGCGGTGTTCGGCGGCGGTGGGGGTGGGGATGAGACTGGGGGTTCTTCGCCCGCCCCCCACCGCCGCCATCTTCATGCCTTCGCTCACCCCCACCGCTATCGAGATCCCTGTAGTGGCGGAGAAGCCGCCTGTTTTCGTGGTTTGAAGCTTGACATCGTGGCAGGCCTCACGTCTAAGCAGCGAGGCCGGGTTCATGTCAAAAAGAAGTGCTGCAGGACTCAAAACTGACAAAACGTGTGCCAGAAACATCTGAGGACATTCGCCGCCGCACACGGCGTTGTTTCTCTGCCTCTATCGCGGCGGCGAGTCGTAACCATGGCTTTCTCAGCCGCTGAGCGTTCTCGCGCCATGCGCGCCCGCAGGCGTCTAGGCCTTGGACCGGCGCGCAAGGGGCGTCCCTGTGGCTCACCAACCTCGAAGGAGCACGCTGTCGCGTTGGAGGCTGGCCGCATATCCAAGCGGAAGAGCCGGGCGGCCGCTGCCTTTCGGTTGTCTCTTGCTGCCCCTCCTGTCCCCGCTACGGTCCGCGAGGCATCCGCCTCTCCTCTCGCGGGCGCCACCGCCACCACCCCCCCTCCGGCAGCTACATGCCCCACGACGAGCGTCCTGCCACTTCCCACGTGTGCTTCCCCATCTCCTCCTCCGCCTTCTGCGACCACGACCACCGCTGATGCACTTTTTCGTTCTGCGGCCGGCGCGTGCTCCCCTGTTGCGGTCAGTGGCTATCATGCGTCCGCCGCGGACTCTTTTTCCGACGTCTTTGGTGCTGACTACTGCTCTCTGCGTGCCCTTCTGGTGCGCAGCGCCGACGCGGCCGTGTGTGCCTACCGGGTGGCTGGCGCCATGTCGGCGTAGTCCTGGACGCTGGGAGGCCCGCTGCCTGCCATGCGGCGGGGGCTGGTGATGGGTGGGGATGGTTTTGGTGTCTTCAATCTTGGCACTCCCGCAGCGACGCTGGCGGCCGTGGCCGCAGAGCTGCCGTCCATCGTGGACTCGTTGGGGCGGGTGACAATATTCAACTCCACCTCTGTTGAGACAATCAACTTGGCGGGGCGGGATGAGGACCATGGGCGGTCAATGGTGCCCCTCACCTTGCAGCTCCTTGCGGGCTGTGGGGGGGCCCCCGGCCTGTCGAAGGCTCTGGATGCAATCGACCGGGTCAGTCGTTTGCTCTCCGTCGTTTTTTCTGTTCTTTATCGACCGGCCAAGCCAGTCTTGTTGGTCTCCTCCCCAGGAGCCGATGCGCAGATGCCTCACTGCGACGCCTACCCGCCCTGCACCGTTTCGGACCCCCCCCGACTTTTGGGAGCTCTTGTGGCTGTGCAAGTTGGGACCCGCCTCCCTCTGTGGCGGAGGTCTCATACCGACGTGTTGGCGGGTGCCAGGTGCGGAGGGGGCGAGCCTTTTGTGGTTCACGTTCCCCTATTTGCGTGTGTCGTCTTTCGGGGGGACCTTGTGCATTGTGGGGCGGCCAACCCTTCTCTTTCATTTTCATTGCCGTGTACATGCGTCGCAGATTGCGGGAGCGAAGAGGTTGTTCGACCTGGATGGTACGTACCCGCTCCCGAAGTGGCGGGATCGTGCCGAGAGAGAGTGGTGAGAGTTTTTTCATAGCAGCGTCTCCCGCCCCCCTCCGTGCGACGGCGAAGCTGTTCGTGAAAGAAACATGGAATCATGTCCTCACAATCCACAGAACCCTCCTGCATTGGGCGACTCCCTCCCCCCCGCCGGCAGGGACCGCCGCCCCGGCAGCCACAACGCCGCCCCATTCGAGCGTCTCCCACACCGTCCCCGCGCTGTCCACCGACGACATTCCGGTGGCAGCACGGGGCGGCGCGGGCGGCGCAGAAACGGCGGCCGTGGGCGCGGCGGCACAGGCGGATACTGCGGGCCGCCGCGACAGCGGCGTCGGCACCGGCGCGTCAGCCGACACAGGCGACGCCGGCCGGCCTGCCGACTGCCCTCGCGGAATCGCCGGTGGGCGTTGTGAGGGGGGGGACGAAGCCTGCGGATGGCCGGCTTTTGTCGACCTCGCGGTCGCCCCCCCCACCCCCTTCACGAGCGGCACGGGCCGCGGCCATCCGCAGGCTGATCACGCCCCTCCATGCCGCCGCGGCGACGAAGGCGGTGGTGGCGGCGCGGACGGCCGCGCGTTTGGCGACTTGTGGGTGGGGTTTAGTGGTGGCGTGCCGTCGGGCGGCGTCCGCGCCGACATTTTAACGGTGGTGGTCGCCGCCGCCCGCCAGCGACGGGCGGTGCGGCGACCCCGTCGAGCGGCGGCGCCCACCGCGCCGGCCACGGGCGGCGACGGCAATGCGGGGAACGGCGGAGGCGGCGGCGTCGACGACGTGTCGGCGGCGCGAGGGGGGAGGGGCGTGGCGCCGGCGGTGGTCCCGAGCACATCCGGGCACGCGGCGCACCGCCGGGCACGCGGCGTACCTCCTCTCCGTGGCCGCCAAGGACGAAAGACATTCGCCTTCCCCCGACGACGGTACCAACACAGGCGGGCAGCCTGCCTCGTCCCTCTCCTTGGCTGGCGACGGCGTGTGCTGCGCGACCCCCACGATCGGCGCCACGTGTGGCGCGAGCGCTGGCGCCGCGGCGAGCGACTGGAGGGGAGGCGTTGCGACGCCAGAGCAGGGAGTGTGGCCGACAGCGACGGTGATAGCTGCGGTGGCGAGGGCTTCAACACCGCCGCGCGCCACGCACCGCTGCTACCGCGCCGACGGCGGATCGGACGGGACAGGTGGCGGCGGCGTGCTCCGCCGACAAAGTATCGGCTCGCGGCGGCGGGGGGCAGCCGCCGCGGGGGACGGGGGCGCGCGCAGCGACGACCGGCGACCCTGTGCCGGGCGACGGCGAGTTGCCTTGGGCGCCGGCCGGAGCGGCGGCGGCGGCGGCGGTCAACACGAACGCCGGCGGACGTTTGGCGACGACGGTCGGCGCCGGCGGTGCCGGTGGCGGCGCGAGGGAGGCGCCCCTTGCAGTGTCGGCGCCGGCAGTAGCGGGGGAGTGGAGGCAGCGGGGCTCTAAGCCGGCGGCGTCCGCCATCGTGGCTGGGCGAACAGCGTCCCTCCCCCATGTCGACGGCAGGATCGAGGGGTGCGCGCCACACCCCCGGGGGTGGCACTCCCCGCGGCGCGGCGCGATTGGAGCACCCTCCCCTCCTGGACAACCCACCGCCCCGGGGCGACAAGGTCGCGCGGCGCCGGCTTGCCCCCGTCGACGTCGAGACCAGCGTGGGCGGCGGCGCCCGGGCGACCAGGCGGCGGGCGCCGCCGCCAGCGGCGAGGCCTGCGTCTCCCGAAGAGGCCATGGCGTCGGCGCCGTCCACCGTGGACCGCGGGACTGCGGCGGGGGCACGCGCCTCCGGAGCGCCGGGCGCTGCGAGCGCCATGGCGATCGGCGACCGGGCGACCGGCGCAGTCGGCTGTACGGCGGTCCTCGAGTAGGCGGCCCGGGCGGGCGTCAGCGCCCCGCGCCCCAGCGGCGTCGACAACGAAGGCGACGGCAAGGCTGGCAGCGACGTCTTGGGGGGGGGCGTTGTCGGCGGCAGGCCGGCGGGGGAGTTGGGCGCAGGGCCGACGGGGACCCCCATGGTGCGCGGGCGGGAGAGATAGGCCACCTGTTTGACCGACACTAACTGGCAGGTCGCGCCTCCCTCCGGGCGCATCGCCGACGCGGGCGGCGGCTCGACTGCTGTGGGGGGCATGGCGGTGGCAGCGCCGCGCGTCGACGACTCTGGCGTGGCACCGATGATGACCGGAACCAACTGGTCGTCGACGACGAGGAAGGCCACAGGGACGATTCGGGCACCTGTCTGGAGCCACAGTGTGACGGTTCCGCTGGTGCGTAACCGCGTGTTGTTGGCGTCTCGGAGGCGTACCTGCTCCTCCTCCTTGGGCGCGACCACCTGACGGAGCCCGTCAGGGGCGAGGGCCCTTCGGCGGACCAGGTTGGGGCCCGCCCCCTTGTCCACGACGACGCCTAACGCGATGAAGGACAACTTGTCCAAGCCCAACGAGGCCACGATGCGGTAGTTGTGCAGGATGAACAGCAGCACCTCCCCGCCCCCGGATGGGGCGTCCGGGGGGTCCGCGGTGTCCGCGACGGCCGCGGCGTCGCGCTGGAAATGGATGCGCTCTCGTCGGGCGCGCCCTCCGTGCCGCCGCTGGAGCCTGCCTCCGATGCGTGCCCCGTTGGCCGGAGTGTCCGCTGGGATGCCATCCCCACAGCCCCACGGCCGGGGTTCGGAGTGGTCGAGGTCCAGTACCGACGCGGCGACTGGCGGCGCCGGCCGGGCAGGCGGGACGGCTACCGGTAACTTTGGAGTTGGGGGGCGCGCTGGCACCCCCGGTGCGGCTCCACTGCCCCCCCCCGGCCGCGCGAGGACGCGAGGGCAGAAGGCGGCCGCAGGCGGGAACCCCGCCGCGGCCCGGCGCTTGCGGAACTGCCGTAGGCGGCTCGCCGTGATGTAGCAATGGCGGCGCGTCTTGAGGCGGAAAACATCCGTCGAAAACCCACCGAGGGGGCCACCCCCTAAGCGTTTCCCTGCGCGTGGCAAGGGTGGCCGTGCTCGGGACCCGCTTAGTCGTCGCCCGCGGTCCACTGTTCGGAGGAGCTTCCGCTCTCGTTTGCTGCGGCATCCTGGTACGCACGATCATCCGTTTCCACGGCGTGGACGATCGCGGCTGTCCCCGGCGGGGCGGACCCATTGGTGTTCGCGGTCGGTGGCGGGGGGGCGACTGGCAATCCCTCTCCCAGAGGCAGAAGCGGGGGCGGAGCGGTGCCCCGCCCGTTGCGGTGCGCCGAGACGGCCTCGCGCAGCGCGCGTCCGTGGGCTCGCACTTCCGGGGACTGGGCGGGGCACTCCCATACCCAGTGCCCCGAGTGCCCGCAGAACGAGCAGGCCCTCGCCGCCGCAGCGGCGGTTCCGACTCGGGCGCCGCGCCCCCTCCGATACCGCGCGGCGGGGGGGCCCCGCCTCGTGGGAACCTTGGCGGACGGTCCGAGTGCGGGAACACGGTGCCCGCTCGTGGGGGGACCGGGGTTCCCGGCGCCAGGGTGCCTTATCCGCGCCCTACCCCAGTGCGAACGGGGTAGGGCTCCGGACGCCCGTTCCACGCGGGGCGCTGTTGCCACCCGGACGCGTGCGGCAGTCTGTCAACCGGTAGCACCGGGACGACGCCCGGCGGCCCGTACTCGGCGGGTGCCACCGCTGCGGCCAGCACGGTGGCCCAATCGGCCCGTTCCTCCTCGGTACCGTAGTCTGCGACCGCCAGGGCGGCCGTAGCAGAGGCAGCTCCCACGGGGAGGACCCCGGACGCCGCCGGCCGGGCCCGACGGGGCTCCCGTTGATCGCCACCTGCGTACAGGGAGGTGCTCCCCTTGGGCTTGGCCTGTAGCAAGACCCCCCGAGCCTCGCGGGTGGCTGCTCCCGTCTTGGAAAGGAACTTGCGCAGCTTGGGGAAGGTTCGGCCCCGGGTGTTAAAGTTCTGCCCCAGGGCCCGCACCTCCCGTCCGACTCCCTTGAGTAGGATACTCTTTAGTTCGGTCTCCTGTAGGACGGAGCCCAAAGCTCGATTAGCGTCGGGGATGCGATTCGCGAACTCGTGCTCATCCTCCCATTTCTCTTGGGACGCTTGCATGAGCGACTGCAGGTGGTCCACGAGGTTGTCTCCATAGAGATACTCGTTGATCAGGGCGCGGACCGCGCGCTTGTACGTCAGCTGACGCGAGGCATGGGTGTCCTTGGCGCGTTGGAGCACTCCGAGTACTTCACTCGTGACAAAGTACTGCAGCAGGGTCACTGCCGTCCCCTCATTCAGGTCGCTTCCGTCGCACGCCGTCTGTAAATTTCCGAGAAGTGCCACCTACCCCAACGGGGTGTCGCCCGCGAACTTCCGCGAGGTGTGCATCAGGGCCTCGAAGTCCGCGCGTATGCCGCGGATGGATTTGCCTCGCGGGAGATGCAGGCGGCCCCCTCGCTGCGCAAGCCGGTAGCGCTCCGGCTACAGGAGCCCCTTGAAGCGGGGGTCGACGACGTGTCCTCGCGCTGCTCCCGCCGGAAGGCGCGCAGTGCTTTTCGTTCCAGGGCGCGCTGCGGCCTCTTGTCGGCCGCGCGTGCCCGCCGTCGGCTCTGAGTGGCTCCGGGGTCGCTGCCGGTGGCGGAGGAGGAGTTCGCGCCGTCGCTGCTGTCCGTCGCGTCCGCCTCACTGGGGTCGGAGGACGCGTCCGACGGCCCCTGCGCACTCTCGGTCGACGAGGGTGGCTCCGAGGGTGGGGCTGACCCATCCCATTGTGCGCGCCGCCGCCGTCGGCGGCCCCGCTGCGACTGCGCTGGGCGTGCGGCACGGCTGGCGGTCACCGTCAAGGCGGTCCCCGTCATGCCGAGGCTCCCCGCTGCGGGACGCTTCCCGGAAGTCCCCGACCCGGGCCCCGGTGGTGCCGGTGCACCCGCGCTCGTAGCCGCGGGAGAGGGCCCCTGGGCCGCCGCGAGGGCCATGGCGACGGCTGCGCTGCGTTCCGGGACGGGTGTCCCTTCCGACGCCGCATTCGACACCTCCTCCGCAGCGTCTCGGAGCGCCTGGGCCAGGTGCTGCAAGTGTCCGGTGTCGGCCGCCGGCCGCGTCCCCCCTTGGGCCGCTACGCCGCCGACCCCATGCAAGCTGGGCCCGGTCCCGCCCGCCTTCGACGTTGCGTCGATAGACCAGTGGTCCCGGGTGGCACGCCGCCACTGTGCCCGGGCCACGTCGTCCGGGGTGACCCCGAAGGCTCTTTGAAACTCGCGGCGCTCCTGCTCCTCCTCCACCAGCGACAGCGCGTCTGGGGTTCGGTTCGATCCCAGGCCGGCGGGCGTACCGCCCGCCGCGATTCCCGGCGAACTGCTTACCGCTTCCACACGGGGTGGGCCAAAGGGCAGTTCCCCGTCCGGGCGCTGCCCATTCAGGGGCAAGGGGTGAGCCCCCACGCCCCAACGCTGGGACTCCGCCAGCATAGACGTCCGTCCCGCGCCTAGAGGAGGACGAGCCCCGGTCGTCGGCGTGTCGCCGGGGTTCTCGGGCTGGGAGTTCGACTCGCCGGCCACCGTACCGCCGCCGTCTACCGGGACCGCCCTTCCACCCCCGACGGGGGCCACGGCGCCCAACGCCAGTGTCGTCCCGGATTCTCCCGCCGGTGGCGCGTCCGTCACCCGGCTAGTGCCGGGAATCTCAAACGGAGGGGCGCCCCCATCGAGCGGGGAAGATGAGAAAGATCCGCGAGCCATGGAAGCGGGGCCCGCGTATCGATCGGATGTCCTCGGTCACCGCACCGCAATACAACCAGCGAGGGTCCCCCGAATTTTGTACCGAAAGAGGTGGCGATCCGCGACACGCACCGCGTGCGTACAGCGGGTCTCACCCGGAGCGCCAAATGTAGTACCACAAAAAGGGGGGATACCTGAGGAGGAGGGAAGTAACGGCCGTCTGGGCCGCTCGCGTGACACCCGCTATGGGACTCGAGGTCCGGGAAGTCGGGCCGATCGAAACGCCAAGACATAAAGACACGGCTTACTTGCCGGTGACGACGGTGCCTCCCACCGTTGTCGCCCTTCGTCCTAAAAGGGCGGAAACCGCTGCGCGGGAACCAGGGCCACTAGTTGGCCCGGTCCCGCGCTGCAAATACCTATTGCTGTCCTCCCAATTTTGGCCGATCGGGTCGAGGTCAAGAGAGGGCAGATCAACTACGGCTTTCCGAAAGCTGAAAATGTCACGAGAAATTGGCACTCCTCTGCTGACCTGACCCTCATGAAGCCTGATTGAATCATCATTTGAGGTATATCTTCATCTCTTTTCGTCGTTCTGGACACAATCATTGAGAAAATCCGTACACCTGTCCTTTTACCACCTACTTCAGCGTGCCCAGAAACCACTCAACTCCACTTTTACGTGACGTGGACGCATACTTGCACGTCGTTTGTGGGTCCGCTTTGCTCAGGAATCGGGCATTGGACAGAAGCGGGCGTTTTCTGAGGCAAGCTGTCCTGCCAAGGCATGGTCCGTAAGAAAATTGTCCAGCGGTGCCGATCAGTTCGATTCAACGAGGCAGATCCAGGCATTGTGCAGCTGCATACGGGCAAAGAGGACCCGACGTTGCAGTGCAGTCATCGGGGTGCGTGAGGTTATCGTGCAACTGCGCCATCCCGCCCGGGACTCATCCACCTTGCCCCTCTCACTTCTGTTGCCCCCCCCCTTCGGAGCACCCTCCGGCGTCTACACCGCAACTGTGCTCCCCACTTTCCCACACCTCAGTCCATCACGCTTCGCAATGAAGTCTGCCGAGACGCGCCAGCACCTTGTCCGCATGGTGCTCGTGGAGGGCACCACCGTGGCTGCGGCCTCCCGCTGTTTGGGTTTGTCTGTGCGGTCGGCGTCGTGGTACTTGGGCTACTTTCGCCACACCGGCTGCGATTTTCACTACGCGCCTGAGGGATGGAACCGGCACGTGGACAACGCATCCGACGACACGTGGCTGCGCGCCGCGGTACTGAAGGCCGTCGACGAGCAGCCAGAGATCTTCCTCGACGAGATGACGGACGCCGTGAACTACCTGGCGGAGGAGGTGGGCGCTGGGGTGGTGGTGTCACCCGGTACTGTCGGGCGAATCCTTTCCCGCAACGGCATCACCCGCAAGGTCATTGAGCGCGCCTTCGTAACGCGCAATGAGGAGCAGCGCGCTTTGTGGGTGGAGGCGCAGTGGAGAATCCCTCTACGCTGTCGCGTCTACGTGGATGAGGCCCACCGAGTGGGGCGGGCGGCAGAGCGCCGCTGGGCGTGGTCATTGCGCGGAACGCGTGCTGAGTGCTACTTTGAGGCGAACCCCGGCGTGCGCACGAGCTTTTTTGTTGCGATGGCTCATGACCAGGTTCTTGACTGGATGGTGACGCGCCCACCACCAGGTCAGACGTCGGTTGACTTTCTAGTGTTTGTGACCAACTTTCTGCTTCCTCGTATGCGCACCGTAGAGGAAGTCCAGGCGTGGGAACAGCAGCCCGACAGGTGTGTTCTGGTGTTGGACAATGCCCGTATTCACGATGAAGTCTCTCTTGAGATGCTGCGGGACGCCAGTGTGTTTGTTTTGTCGTTGCCACCGTACTCTCCTGACTTCAACCCCATTGAGGATGTTTTCTCTGTCGGGAGCAGTTGGCTTCGTCGGTGCTCGTCACCAGCGCAGTTCAACATGTGGCCGATGCTCACCATCGACTCAATGCTCCTGCATTTTTTTGGAAGGATGTGCCAAGGGTTCGTTCGTGCAGCGGTACGGCGCTACGAGCTGTAAGTTCCCTGAGCATAAAAAAACATGGGCAGCACACATCACCAAAAACCAATAAGAGATATCGAGCGGCAGCGTCAGCCGAACCCGCGCCGCCGCCGACCGCGCCGCCGACACCCCCCAAAAGCCCCCCCCCCCCCCCCCCCCCCCCCCGCCGACACGGACGCGCCGTGCTTGCCGCCGCCGCCGCTGCCGCCGCACTTATCGCGGCGGCGGCGGCGGCGCGCCGCCGATCGTGGCGTCAGGCGCCGCCGCGGGGGTCGGCAGCCCCCCGCGGCGGCGGCCGCACCCGCGCCGCTACCCTGCGCTGCGCGGAGGGAGGCGGGTGTCAGAGTTCGGGGGTAG
>Ga0209093_1000924_pt1 | contig 16470 bp, 15 predicted proteins | sample SidtaG_4_FD_187450 | JGI IMG/M metagenome (GOLD analysis project Ga0209093, IMG submission 187450) | Marine algal microbial communities from Sidmouth, United Kingdom - Sidmouth_Male1 metaG (SPAdes) (version 2) | ecosystem: Host-associated > Algae > Red algae > Unclassified | place: Sidmouth... | reverse complement strand
TCGCGCGTATGCTGGCCGCGCAGAAGGAGGACCAGCGGAGCCAAGAGTTACGGGATAAGATGGACCAGAACACGCACTCCCGCTTCTCGGAGACCAAGGAGGGCCTCCTCGTCCGTGTCGCCCCCCTCTACGGGGCTGTCCAAGTGTACGTCCCGTTCACCCTGCGCCAGGACCTCCTGCGGCTGGAACACGACGTGGTGCGCGCCGGTCATCCTGGGGTTAACCGGATGTACACCGCCATCAGGCGCGACTACTACTGGGAGTCCATGGCCGCGGACGTGTACGACTGGGTGGCCAGTTGTGCGTCTTGCGCCAGGAACAGGATTGCACCAAAGCGACGCGAGGCGATGCTCAAGTTGTTCCTGGCGACGGACCCCTTCGCGAGCCTGTCTATGGACCTCCTCGGACCCCTGACAGAGACCAAGACCGGGAACGTCTTCCTCCTGATCATCGTGGGCCGGTTCTCGAAGCTGGTCCGAGCCGTCCCCCTGGCTGGCATCACCGCGACGGACGTCTCGTCGGCGTTCTGCTCGGGTTGGATTTCCGTGTATGGGCCCCCGGACACAGTCCTGACGGACAGCGGACCCCAGTTCGCCTCCCTGTTCTTCCAGGGTGTGTGTAACTTGATGGGCATCCGGAACCTGTACACCACCTCCACGTACCACCCGCAGACTAATGGCCAGGTCGAGCGCTTCAACAAGACGATCGTGGACATGTTCATGCATTACATCGAGGACCACCAGGACAATTGGGACGAGCTTGTCTCCGTGTTAGCGCTGGCGTACAACTCGCGGCCCCACCGAACGACGGGCGTGGCTCCCATGGACTTGGTCACCCCCCGGCGCCGGAGCAACTTCTCCCTGGAACGGATGCCAGACGGCATGACGCCAGACCCGAGCCAATCGGTGGCCGAGGCCAAGGACGCCTTCCTGGAGTCGCTCAAGGCCTTGCTTCCCCAACTACGGGACTCGATTGCCAAGACACAAGCTCGGTACACGAGGCACTATGACAAGAAAGTCCGCCCTCGCCGGGTATCGGTGACCAGTGGTGACTGGGTGTACCTACGGAACCACACCCGGAAGCACAAGCTCGAACCCAAGGTGACCGGGCCGTACGAGGTGTTGGAGACCTACGGGAGAACCTACCTGATCGACCAAGACGGACTCCCTTACCGGGTAAGCGGCGACCACGTGGTGCCGGCGGGACCGGTGGACCCCGCGAACCGACCCAAGCAGCCGAAAGTGGCAGTACCAGACGCGCTCCAACCGGGTGGGTCCGAGTTTGTGTTCGAGCGGTTCGTGGACCACACCTGGGACGAGGAGGGAGTCCTGTGGTTGCTGGTACGGTGGTTCGGGTACGGACCGGAGGATGACACCTGGAAACACTCGGGTCGCCTACCGGTAGCGGTCGTGTTCAGGTATTGTCGTCGCAAGGGGCTTCTACCCCAGGATTCAGACAAGGCGGCGCCGGGTCGGGCGGTCCAGGAGGCGTGACGGGACAATCAAGAGACAACAAACCCTCGCTTATGCAAGTACTACGTCTCCCGATTCATCCCTCGCGAAGGGGCCGGGAACTACCCCGGCCAACACGAAGCACACATAGGTTCCATAACCCGACCGACACCGACCTGGGGCACCACGCCTCACTCCAGACGACGACGAGTCCACGACGGGCCCTCATAACAGGACGGACCATCTGGACCCCCGTAGGTCCGACCATACCCACGCGTGTTGTCAACCGGGGTGCGGGCCCGAGGCCACGACTCGTACCAGCTGTTCCCCGGCCACGTCTGGTTTCCGCCACCGCCGGTGCCACGCTGGGGGCTCCCCGGCGCGTCGTGGTAACAGGTCTCATTGGCTCCCGTGGCCTCTTCCCGCCGATCACCTGTGCCCGACCCGCGGGCGCGCCAAGTCCCGGCCGGCTCCGCCCGGCGAAGATGGTTCTCCAACCGCTGCTGGTGGATGTTCAAGAGACGCCAGAGCTGGTCGTTCACGCCGGCACGGGACCAGCCCTGCAGGACCACCTCCAGAGCCTCGGGGTCTCCCACCGGGTGCGTCTCCGCCCAGGTGAACAAGTCGTTCGACAAGCTCCCAAGCAAGTCGACCAGCGAGACCAAGAGCAAGCTGGTGGGAAACCTAGCCGACGCCCCACGGAGGCGCCCGACAAGACGCTCCAGCCAGGCCTCACCCTCCGACCCCAGCGTTGCCGATGTATCCGATAGGAGTGAGTCGGGCACCGGGGGGGCCAACGGAAAGCGGTTGGCCGTCGCAACCCGGGCCACAGTACTCACCACGGGAGTCGCCGGGTCCGTCCGAGACGCAGGAGCCGTCGTCGCCAAGGTCACCGAGCTGGCGAGAAGGGAAGCACGAGGAGGCGGCATCAGTTGATAACCCGGGAGAGGCAGACCACCCAAGTGCGAAGAACCAGAGCCTCCGGTTCGCTACGCCACGGCGGACGCCCTCCCAGACGGGACCCCGACAGACGCGAGGGGAACTTGGGCGCGGCCCAGAGGCGGCTCCGCCGGGACCGCCATGCTAGACGCCGGGATCGAGTACGCCGCGGCGTCCAGGGGGTCCTGGATGACGATGCGCGCCCCATCGGTGTCATGTCGGGTCACGACCGTGAGCCACCCATCCCGGTCCCGACGAGACGTATCCAGGCGGCGCACGGCGTCGTGGAAGGCTTGATCCTGTACCGGGAGAGCCGCCCGCAGAGCCAGCATAGCCTGGAAGAAGTCCAAGGCATCTGCGTCATCACCGGCGAGCTCCTCCGGCGCGAGCTGCTTGACCCAGCCGAACAGGGCGTCCGAGAACAGCCAGAAACGGCCGTCATGCGCCTCCTCGTACCAGCGGTTGCACGCCACCACCAAGTACTCGGTCGACCAGATGGCCATCGTGACCGAGTGGGAGTCCCGGCACGACCGGTATATCTCATCCCGGGAGTAGTACGCCACCAAGGAGCCCCCAGTGGTGAATCCAATCGGGGTCTCCATCTGGGCGAACCAAGGGGGCACCGCCGCAAAGAACTGGGTGCGCATCACCGGGGGAAGGCGCCAAAACTCTTGGTGGTTCCAGCTCATCAGGAAGCCCCGACGCCGCGCCCGTTGCTCGGAGTTGGCATGAGACGACGGGGGCATGATGGGCAGCTTACGCAGGTACGGACCCGGAATCGGCATGTAGAGCAAGTTGGGGTACGCTGGCGGCGCGGCCAAGGCCTTCACCCGGGACACCGTCTCGGCCAACCACACCGGGTTCTCGTCCTCGATCGGCGCGCGAATGACCGGCGCCGAGATGATGGCGTCATAGCGTACAGCGGGATCCCGCACCAAGCAGTCGGGGAGACCGGCAAGAGGAGTAGCCCAGGCGCTACCCGGAGTACAAGGCGCGCTGTCAGCCCCAAGGGCCAAACCCGGAGCGGACTGCACGACCTCCCCCGCCCCGCGGTCAGCCGAGACAAGTGCCGTCGTGTCCAGCCGCGTCAAGAACCCCCGCCGCTGCTCCCGGGACCAGCTCAGCGCCAGGTCGGGGCGCATGGCCAGGAACCCTTGGAGGCGCTTCGACGTGTTGACATCCTCGCGCGGCGCGGGAACGACACCCACGGCCACCCGGTACAGGCGCACCAACAAGGCGGGGGGCAGGAGACTCGGGGCGGGCGCGTCGCCCGGCCCAGCCGCGGGCAAGGCCACGCCCGGGATGACCCCACCGACGGGCACCGGGCTCGTGCCGGCGGGACCACCATGCTCCCCACAGTGGCCGACCGACCGCGGCGCGACCTCCACGGACCCCGACGACGACATCTTGACCTTGGTCAGGGACGCCTTGCTCTTGCCCTTGGCCTTGGACCGGGACGCCTTGCCCTTGTGCCGGCTACCTCCACCACGACCGGACCTCCTCCAGGGGACAAGGTGGGGACTGGCGATGGTGGGTCTGGTTCTGGGTCCCACGGGAATAAGGTGTGCACCAGTGGAACAAGACAAGGGGGGGGGCGCGCGAGCGGACTCGCCCTCACCCGGGCGTGGACGCTGCTCCTCTCTCTTACCCTGGACGACCCGCGACCCAAACCCGACGATCCTCCTCCTCCCCACGGACCACCCACACGCAGGGAGCCGGTCGGCCCCGGGATCGGGACGGACGGCAGCCGGGCACGCACGCTACCCCCCGAGTCCCGCGGGACACCGAAGGGTCGTGACGAGGCGCCGGTTGCGGAGCCGCCTGAGCTGGCCCGGGACGGTCCACGCTGAGAAGGGAGCCATGTCGCATTACGCGTCCCAGCCCACGCCCCTTGGCTGGCCAGTAGGCCGTTGGTACACCGGGTGACGCGAATGACGTGTCACGCCCCGGTTCGGACAGGTGGCGCTGTCGGTGCTGGGTGGAATCTTGATTGATTGTGGGTCGTTTGCATTTGGTTGTCAATTGTTTGAATTATCTGCTTTACAGTAGGGGGGTCCACTGTTATGGATCCCCAGATCTCCCCATGAAGAGGCTACTGCGTGGGATTCGGCGCCATTTGGGCCCGCTTGCTCGGTTAGCTTAAGGGGACAGCGGGGCGCCCGTGGCCCGGCTTCCCCTTAAAAAAATAACTGCGTTCTCACCTCCTTCCTCCCTGTTTGCGCCTTCGGGTGTTTTCCTAGGTGCCCGTGTCACCGGGCGAGAGTAGAGCAAGGGTGTGCGGGTGGGTTCCCTCAGCTGGGCAGGTATCCCTATCTGCTTCTGTGGGCTGGGGTGACACGGCGTTTTATGCGACAAAACAGACGGTATTGCCATGCCTTGCAGCTCACACGGGGCAGCGTTCGTCTGTGATGTCCTTGCGAGAGGTTCAAGCCCTGCCGCGAGGACCATAAGATTCTGGCCAAGCCGTCGTTGTGGCGCTCGGGGGTTCCGCGGTTGGAAGGGGCGTGTCCCCTCAGCTGTGGACAGCACACCCCCGGGGGCCTCCCTAAAATATCCCGATCCAGGCCAGCAAGGAAATGACCTGTCCGAATCTCAGGAAGCTCGGATCTGGTCGGGGGCGGGGTCTTTCCCCTGTGGTTTTCCCAACCCCCCCACTACGTGTTTGAACTTTTCGCTTTGGAGGGATTTATCTGTTTGGCGCGTTTGGGGTGGCTACTTTGGCCGCTGGCGCTCGGGTTGGGGAGGGGTTATCGACAGTGGGGAGGCCGTCCCCGTCGCCGTTTGAGAAAACCAGCTGTGCTTTGGACTACGATTCTCCCCTGGGCTTTGCCGTGATCCTCTGCTCCCGTTGGGGGAAGGCTGGGCTGTGGGTCGATTTTTGGGGCAGTTCCTTCAACGGACCGAGCTGATCAAAAGGCCACTTCGGCTGGACGACGAACCAAAGTAGTGGTGCCTAGAACCGCTACAATTTGTGGGGGAGCAGCAGGGGAGTCCAGCCGTTGCCACGCCCGTATCGGGTAGCCGGTTCCCTGATTGCAGGTTGGTTTGTTGAGTTCAAGACGACGTGGATCTCCGCGTCGGTATGTCGTCGATTACCGCACGGACACTACGATGGCGTCGCCTCCCGACCTCCTCAAGTTGGACGCGAACGCTAGCGGCATGCCGGCGGGTACATCCGCGGTGACCCCAGCGGCCGCCACACCCGGAGAATCCGCGGGTGGATTAGGGACACCCCTCACTCCGCCTCGACCATTGCCGGATCTCGTGGGCGAAAAGGCACGACAGGTCCCGCCGGGGGCCGATACCTTTCTTCCTCGACGCCAGAATGGTCGGACACTATTGGCGGATCAAGGTCAGGGTCCGGCGACGCCTCTCGCGATGGAGGATCTGGATACGGCGTTCTCGTCGTTCCGCGAGTCGTTGTTGGCCAACGTTTCTAGTGTCATCGCGGCGAGCCCATCGGGCTCTGCTCAAGATGCCCCACGCAGGGATTCTCCCGTGGACACGCGGAAGAGCCGCAGCAAGGAAAAGGCACGGCGTCATCGTAGTCCTTCGCCGTCATCGTCGTCTACATCTTCCTCGTCGTCACAGGCGACAACTGACGACGACGACCACGTGGGGACCAAGGCGGGTTCCGGAAAGTTGGCGGTCCTCGAATTTCCGGATGCTCGCTTCGCGGGCGTCCTCGACTACCGATCGTATCGTCTGCGCAGCCTTCACTCGACCTACGGGGCGTCTCTGGCTCTCAAGATGGGACGGACGGCCAAGAACATGACGTTCTCCTTCGGGGGTACCCCGCTGTTCAACGGGAAGGAACCCCTCAAGGTCTTTTCGTGGCTTCGGAAGTTCGTCAAGGCCTGCGACGACGACGACGTATCGGAGGGGATGGGTCTGTAACAAATTCCCAACTTCTTCGCGGGCGACGCCGAGGCGCGGTTCACTCGGAACCTCCCGGGATCAGACATTGGGGGCGGGCAGAAAGCCCTTGGGTCCTTCCCCGCGGCGGTCAATTGGTTGCTGTCAACCTACGCGGAGCCGCACGCATTGGGGTTGGCGCAGGACAAGTTTATCCGGGCGACGCTGTTTGACAACGACGGGGTGGACGCCTTCGCGGAACACCTACGGAGCCTCTCCGAGCTTTGCGGCAACAACCACTCCGAGGGGACGATGAAACAGCAGCTGATCTATGGCCTACCGGAGTACCTTCGGACGTATGCATTTGTGCACAACAGGGCGCAACGGAGCTAACAGCAGTTGTCGACCTACGTGGCGGGGAAGTATCGATCGGGCCGCCAACGACGTCATGGTGCTCGACAATCGGGAATCCCCTGGGGGATCATCGCGGAAAAGGAAAGCGTCGACGGGGCCCCGAGGCCTCTCGGTCAACCACCTCAACTCCCCGTGGGTGAAGGACGTCACTGCTACGCACGACATGGTCGAGGTACGTCCGTCGGGTACCCCGGGGTTCCATACGGTCGGGGCAGCGCCCTACCCTCGGCGGGAGGCCCCGACGGGTCCCTCGTTGTGCTACATGTGTTGGACACGCGGGCACCGAGTACCGGACTGCAAGATTCTGACGGACAAGCAGCGGGACATCGTGAAAGCCGCGCGGAGTACCTTCCTCCGACAGAGGAACGGCGGGGCGGGCGCCGCCCCGGATCGCACCGCCGTCGTGACCCTGCTGTGGGACGACCTGTCGGGCGGCGCTGAGTTAACGAAGACGGAAGGGGGGGACGTCCCGCCCGTGGCAACCTCGTCCAAGGGGCGCCGCGGGGCTGGAGTCGCCTAGGAGGGGTGGCCTCGCCATCCCCCTCAACCCCCCCTGTCCGCCCCAACTCCCCGGTTTCCCCCCGTCGGGTCACGTTTGCCTCACCGGGGGTAACCGTGACGTGGCCCGTCCCGGCTTGTTGTCCCTGTCGTCTTGAGCGATACCGCCCGCGGTTCAAGGTGACTCTGTTGCTGTTGCGTAAGGAGAATTTTGAGATCGGGGCGTCGCACCAGTTGGCACCGTGGCAGACCCCCACCCCCACGAGGGCGGCGGTCGATACGGGTGCTGGACCCAGAGTTATCCAGGGGCTTCGGAATAATGATTCGGATAAAGCACCGTTCTGTAAGCAGCGGCATCCTGCTCGCAGCAACATCTTATGTTCATCAGTCTTTCCACGAAGAGCCTGAGCATGAGGTGAGCTTTCCAGCAGTGTCTTCCGATTTTCTCTCACATTGGATGGCGAGAAGATTCCAACGGATATATCCGGATATATCTGGATATATCCCAGATTCTGCTGAAAAACCCGGATTCTGAAAGCCCCTGGTGTTATCCGCACGGATATGTTTCCCGAGGGGTAGACCGACTACTCGTCGCGGGCGCCCCCCCGGACCCAAGTGAGTGACGCCTCGGGGCAACTGCTCAAGGTGAACGCGGAGGTGTCCCTGACCATCTATGTCGGGGGGACCGCCATGGAGTATGACTCCCTCGTCAAGGCGCTGTCGGTACCGCTCATCCTCAGGTGGGACTTCCAGCAGAAGTACGTGGACACCATCTCCCCAAAGACGCAGACGATCAAGTGGGACGAAGGTACCTCCACGGTGGCTGTGGGCAGTTGGACGGGTAATACGCGGCCCGCGCCCCCCCGACGAGGGAACACGCCGAAGGCCCACATAGGGGCCATCCGGCTTCGCCAAGGGGTAACCGTGGGCCCGCGGTGCATGCAGGCGGTTCCAGTGTGCTGCAGTGTCAAGGGGGTCCACCTAGTGCTGGAACGCCCCGTGCAAATGAGCCGACGGAAGGTGCTGCTGCACATCGCCATCTTGGAGTTCTCCCCCGGCACCCCGCGGTCCCTCTACCTTACGAACATCGGGGACGCGGCGGTCCACCTAACAAAGGGGTACGTCTTCGGAACCGCGACGGCCGACAATGGACCGCTTCACGTCGTCGCAGACGAGGAGGAACCGGGGGCAGTCTTGACGATCGGGCCAGACACCCCTGGCGCGCCCGACGAGGAGGCCAAGACGAGCCGCCGAGCGGGGGAGGGGATCGACGAAGGACAACCCCCATCTCACCCGCCGGACAAGAAGTATCCCAGGCGGGAATTCCACTGGGAGGGTGTCCCCGACGCCATCCGGGGTGACGTAGACGGCCCTCTAGAGGGGTGCAACGCGTTGCGGGCGGGGAAACTCGGCAAGGTCGAAGTCACCCCTCATCGGATCGAGGTGACCCCCGGGGCACGTCTGCGGCGGGCCCAACCTTACCGGGCGAGCCACGCCTCACGGGAGGTCATCGCGAAGGAGGTGCAACGCCAACAAGACCTCGGGGTTATCGAGCCCTCGAGTGCAGAGTGGGCCTTCCCCGTGGTCCTGGTCCCAAAACCCGACGGGATGATGCCGTTTTGCGTGGATGAACGGCACTCAACGAGGTGACGGTACGGGACGTGTACTCGTTGCCACGCATGGACGACTCTATCGACTTCCCCAGGGACGCCAAGGTGTTTTCTACGCTCGACTGCAACTCGGGGTATTGGCAGATCCCCGTGGCGGACGAGGACCGCGACAGGACGACCTTCGTCTACCAAGAGGGGGCCTATCAGTACATCCGCCTCCCCTTTGGTCTGTTGAACGCCCCAGCGACCTTCCAACGGGCCATCGACATGATCCTCGGTGGGCTCAAGTGGAAGAGCTGCCTCGTGTACCTCGACGACATCATCGTCTTCTCGCAGTCGGTGGGGGAGCACTTGGAACACCTCCGGGAGGTATTCGCGGCACTTCGTGGCGCGGGCGTCTCCCTCAGGGCTAAGAAATGCCATTTGTTCCAAAAGGAGGTGAAGTATTTGGGCCACATCGTAGGTCGACCGCAGCTGCAGGTGCAGGATAAGAACATCCGCGGGCTCAAGGAGGCGTCTCCCCCGCGGTGCAAGAAGGACCTGCGCAGCTTCCTCGGGATGTGCAACGTTTATCGGAGGCTCGTCAAGGACTACGCCCAGGTGGCACGGCCGCTGGCAGCGATGACAGGTTCCAAGCGGCCCCGCCGATGGGGGACGCTGTCGGACGAAGCATTGGGGACATTCGAGGAGCCCAAGAGAAGACTGACGGAGGCACCCTTCCTCGCCCTCCCGCGGCGGCATTGGGCTTACACGTTGGGCACCGATGCGAGCGCGTGGCACGTCGGGGCAGTGCTGCTGCAAGAGCAACCCGACCAATCCACGAGACCCGTGGCTATTGGAGTCGCTCCCTCAGCGCAGCCGAGCGGAACTACAGCACGACGGACCGGGAGTGCCACGCGGTGGTGTGGGCCTCCCTCCTTCTCCGTCCCTATATCGCGCGGACGCGTTCCACGGTGCACAATGACCACGCGGCACTCAAGTGGATGCTGCACATGGATGGAGCCCATGGGAGACTGGCGCGGTGGGGGTTGCGGTTGACGGAGTTCGACTACGTGGTGCAGACGCTACCGGGTGCAGCCCATCACGCGGCGGACACGATATCGCGCATCGCGACACCCGCGGTAGACGACGCGGCCATACCCGACGCGGTACCTTGCTTGTCGCTACCCAACTCGTCGGCCGCGTGGCAGTTACTACCGCAAACGACAGGAGGGCTCCTGTCCCCCCTGACGCTCGCGGAGCTCCTCGAGAGCCAAGCGGAAGACGGACGGTGCAAGGCGGTCCCACCGGCCATGGACATCAGCGACAAGTCTCGGTTTCGCGCGGATCCGAACGGTCTCTCGGTACGCATGGCGCCGTTGGACGGAGCCACGAAAGTCTACCTGCCGACCCACATGCGCTACGGGGTGATGATGCGGGAACACTACCCTCCCCAAGCCGGACACTCGGGGGCAAACAAGATGTACACGTCGATGCGACGGTGGTTTTATTATGAGTCTATTGTGGTGGACGTCTACGCCTTCGTGGCCAACTGCACGCAGTGCGAGCGGAACCGCGTCGGCAAGCAGCGCAAGACAAACTTCCTCAAGACATTCCCCCCGACGGAACCGCTGACGGATTGTGCATGGACCTGCTCGGTCCCCTCCCCCGAACCGCGGCGGGAAAAGAACATCTGTTGGTCATCGTGGATCGCTTCTCCAGGATGACGCGAACCATCCCCCTGGAGCGGATCGACGCGGAGACCATCGCTGCAGCCTTTTTGGACTACTGGGTGGCGGCCTATGGACCCCCAGCGACGGTGCTGGCCCCCAGTTCCGTTCTACGTTCTTCCAAGGGGTTTTCTCACTCCTCGGGATCTCCAACCGATTCTCCACGACGTATCATCCGCAGACGAATGACCAAGTGGAACGGTATAACCGAACCATCGTGGGGCAGCTGCGGACGTACGTCGAGTATCACCAAGAACGTTGGGATAAGCTCGTGTCGATGCTGACGCTGGCCTTCAACAGTCGGCCGCAGCAGAGCACCGGGGTGGCCCCTCTCGAGTTCGTTACCCCGAGCGGGTACGGAGCCTCTCCATGGAGCGCATGGTCGGTTCCCCGACGCCCGAGGAGACGGACGGTAGCCCACAAGCCATCCGCCAGGTCATCCGGACGAAGCTACGTAACCTCATCCACAAAGTACGACGGTCCCTCACGCTGGCACAGCGGCTGTACAAAAGGAACCACGACGCCCGCGTGAGGCCGGTAAACGAGCACGTCCAAGCGGAGGACTGGGTATTCGTCGATCGTCACGCGCGGACCAAATACAAGCTCGGGACCCGCGCAGCCGCACCCTAAAAGGTGTTGACCCGCGGGGAGGGCACGTTCTCCTTGGACATGGGCGGCTACCCGGAGACGGTGAGAAGCGACCACGTGACGGCCGCGCCGGGGCCGCTAGGGGACCCGCAGACACTCCTGAAAACTCTCGGGGTACCCCAACATGTTGTAGTCCGCGAGGGGCACCAGCACACGGGGAAGTTGTTCGTGTGGGAGGCCTTTGTGGGGCACGATGTTGCGGACGACGGCACGTTACGCTTGTGGACCCGCTGGTGGGGCTATCACCCCGAGGAGGACACCCTCGAGTTGGCCAGCCGGTTCGATCTGCGCAAGGTCCACCAGTGCATGCGGCGAGTGGGCCTATGAGTCTAAGAAGCTGGGTCGGTCGTTGACTTCCTCGCCGAAGGGGATCCCCGCGCGAGGATACATGGCTTCCAAAGTTCGAGTTTTGGCAGACCTTTGGCCGTGACACGTGTCCGGGTGGGGGCACGTGGCCGCGGTGGCGACCATCACTGCCTTACCACGGGATGGTGGTCCTCCCCGTGGCTCAAGACCGGGCCAAGTTGACCGGATCGTATGGACACACCCGGGGGGAGGCGGCACGAGACGGCGGACCAGTATGAACCTTTCGGACGGCGGTTCGCAAGGTGGGATCGGGATCTGACCCGCGGGACAAGGGGCTCTCCCGTGGGTGATACGCAAACGACCCACTCGGGGTTAATTGGTCGCTGACGTGCCCTACGACACCGTCGACACTATGCCACCCCCTATACTATGGGCTACAACTACAGTCCCCGTGGGGTGGTCCCCGCCCTCCCTTCTCGGCTATCCTCCTTGTTCGCCGACGCCCCGATAAATGTCCACCGCCCCCGTGGCCGGGCGGACCTCGGGGGCGCTGCGCCGGCGGCTCGTCGTGGTAGACGTCGCGGTCCCGCTGGTGCTGCTGGCGGCGGCTCACACCACCGGCGGCCACACTGGTCTCGCGGAGAAGGACCGAGCGGGCATTGCGCCGACCCACGAGTTTAAGCAACTCCTCCGCTTGGTGGGGTGGGACCCCAGGGTTTTCACGGGCCCACTGCGCGATCGAGTCACCGAGGGAGACCACAGTGTGGCACAAGCCGGCCATCACCGTCCCCGTCGTGAAACCGCGAAGCTCCCCGGGGTCGCAGGCAACGACACGCGCCAACCCCTGCGGAACACGATCCGAGGGGACGTGGTCCAGCTGGTCGAAGGCGGCGTCGGGGATGTCACGGTGTTCCACGGGGTCAAACGAAACAGTGTGGTTGCCCAAGGAGTTGCCCACGGAGGGGGAAGCAGGCGGGGCAGACGACGACGGACCCGCGGGGGATGATCCCGCGGCGCCGGTCACCGCGGAAGAGGCAGGCGGCTCGGTCCCACCCCCGGGTTAGCGAGGGCTTCGCGCAGTCGAGACAGCGGCGGTCCAACCCCCCCGGGCGTCTCCGTAGCTGCGTGCCGCGAGGATGTCCGCTGTGTACGGCAGGTCGAAGGGGCGGAGGTCCTCGGCGACCTTGACGCATGTCCCGTTGCTATCCATCTCAAGGGCGGCCCAGACCCAACTCTCGCGGTCCCGGAGGTCGGTGCTACGGGCGCGGAGGCGCTGGCGGAAGGCCTCCGTGCCGGCAAGTTGGTCCGCGAGGTCCAACAACGCCCCGAGGATGGCGGTCGCTTCCGCGTCAGGACCCTCGGGACCGACGCAGATGTTGGCCGGGCCCAAGGAGCGGATCCAATCGAGGAGTTGCGGAGGGAACCGCCACAAGACCCGACGGTTCCGGAAGGTCTCTAGGAGGACGATGGCCGCCTCGAGGGCCCACTCTCTACGGAAGATTGCCCACGGGGTGCGCCGCCCCGTTTGGAGGTCTTCCGCGGCGTACGCGTGGACCCACGGAAGCTCCGCCATGAAGACGTACGGGACCTCCACCCCGGACCACCACGCGGGGGTCGGTAGGTAGAAGCGCGAGCGGGTCTCCGTGTCGCAACTAGAGTACTCCGCCTGATGCCAACCCACGAGGTGGCCGGTGAGCCCGCCCCGGTGGTTGCGGGCCGTCGTCAACTGGGCCGTCGTGGGACCCTCCGAGTCGGACACGTCGATGAACGGCGGGGACGTCAAGATGTATTCGAAGGTCGGCACTAACGGTGGGTCCGCGGGGGCGTCGTCCAGGAACCCGAGGTACAACCGGCGGTACTCTACCTCGCGGCTACGCCGCACCACGGTAATCGACGAAGCTCGGTCGTCCAAGGACGGCACGAGGGCGTGGGGCATCGCGGCGATCTGCTTGGCGAACGGGTTGGCGCGGCGTTCCGGGTCGATACCCCGGAACATCGCGTGGGCCAGCGTGCCCTTCACGTCGGTGCGCGCCTCCTCGCGCGCCCATGCCGGCGCCCACGCCGACGGGTCGGTCAAGACGGGCAGGGGCCCTACGGCGGTGATGTACCTCATTTCCTCGTCAGCCATCACGGAGGACGATGCGGACGCGGACGCCTCGTAGTCGGTCGGCCGCCGGGTCCTCGGGCCGGCGAGGGAGTGAGGGCCACCGCGGGGAGGAGGGGGGGGTGGGGGAGCCCCCGAGGGCCGACAGGAGCAAGAAGCGACGGGCACTACGGGGGGAGGTGGACGGCACGTCGTGGGGTGGGAGGGGGAACGAGTTGGCGAACACCGCGTCGCAGCCAGCGCGGATGGGTTACGTCGCGGGGAGGTGGGGAAGAGTCCCGGAGTTGCACGTGGTGGGGGAGTGGTACCGGGGTGTGCGTGTGGGCCCACGGGAAAGGGTCGGGCCAGCGTGCGTCACGGGGGGTCGCGGGGTTCTGGGGGCCGTGGGACACCGGCGCGGGCCGGGCGCCACGCCACGCGGGCGCGGCATGGGCCCAATCCAGTCCGCGGGCCGACATGGACAACCACTCTGGGGCGAGGATCGGGGGGGGGTGGGGGCGGCGTCTGTGGCCGGCACCCTACCAGGGGACCGGGCCGGCCCCCCCTCCTCAGGGTCGTCTCGGGACGGGCGGGGACTCCATGTCACGCGACGAGGGGGCTGTGTGGCGGTCGGGGGTTCCGCGGTTGGAAGGGGCGTGGCCCCTCAGCTGTGGACAGCACACCCCCGGGGGCCTCCCTAAAATATCCCGATCCGGGCTAGCAAGGGAATGACCTGTCCGAATCTCAGGGAGCTCGGATCTGGTCGGGGGCGGGGTCTTTCCCCTGTGCGTTTCCCAACTTCCCCACTACTTGTTTGAACTTTTCGCTTTAAAGGGATTTATCTGTTTGGCGCATTCGGGGTGGCTACTTTGGCCGCTGGCGCTCGGGTTGGGGAGGGGTTATCGACAGTGGGGAGGCCGTCCCCGTCGCCGTTTGAGAAAACCAACTGTGCTTTGGACTACGATTCTCCCCTGGGCTTTGCCGTGATCCTCTGCTCCCGTTGGGGGAAGGCTGGGCTGTGGGTCGATTTTTGGGGCAGTTCCTTCAACGGACCGAGCTGATCAAAAGGCCACTTCGGCTGGACGACGAACCAAAGTGGTGGTGCCAAGAAACTCTACAGTCGTCACAGTACGTTTGACGCAGCTCGCGATGGAGAGGATCTCGTCTGAGGAGAAGAGACCGTGAATCCGTAGCAAACCGTCGCCAACCTGCGACGACCACACTTAATGGGAGAAGTCATCCCAAGTCGCTTCCAATGAAAATTATTGTGCGAGAGTAAACATTTTAGCCGTATACTCGTAGGGTTTTTTCATTTTCATATCCGGCCGTGTCCTCGTTCTCAAAGAAGAAAAGCTTGCGTGTTCATGGAGTGGGGAGCTCCGATAGTGTACTTCGCAGTGCTCCTTGTAGCGTAGGCGCATGCCAGCCCGTTTTCGCAAGAATCTCTTGACAGATGTCATACTGCAGCACAAGATCTTGTAGCGTGAACCTGTGCAGCAAAAAGGTCTTGTTTTTTCACGGTTGGTGGGTAGAGCCTGGATACGAAAGCGGCCAATCAGTGCTTCAGAGCCTTGACCCAATGCACATGGCGCGCCTTCAGCGCAAGATTCTGGCAGGGTTCGATACGAGCGGTTGTTGACGGACTCTGAAGCGCACTTCTGCAGCATGAAAACCTGCTCTGTTGCACTCATCGTCTGCACTGCCGCAAGACGCTTCTTGTGATATGAATTTTGCAAGTGTAATCCGAGAAAAACCTTGTTGCAAACCACTTGTACTGATAATCGGGCCACAGGGTACTGTGAGGTGGGCGCCAACACGTTTTTGCAACGCAAAACGTGCCGATTTGCTGCTTGTGTGCACCCACGCTTTAAGGAGGACTGCGCCAGTCCGACCATCGAGTCAGAGACGGACGAAAATCATATGGACAACCTGAATTGTAGCGGCCAGCAGCGAGCTCGGATATCACGAACCGTGACAGCTTTCGGAGCGAGGAGTCATCATGACGTGAACTGCAGCTGTGATGTTGGCCCATCCCAGATCAGTGGATCTTAAACCAGGTTCCCTGGCCGGAGTTTGCCTCCGATGCATTTCCCCCACACCCCCTCAGAAGAGTGTTCTTTCGGCAGAAACGCGGGCATTTTACCAAGCATCGTCGGGAAAGTGGGGCACATACTATACGCGTACTAAAACTTGTACTACAGCAGTTCTCGGGTAGTAAGCGCCGAATTTTCGTATTGGCATCAATTCGGAGGTGAACTGGATCTGAGGCAGAGCTGGGGGGGCCGAAAGCACGTCATCTGGCGGGGGGGGGTCCAGAACGTGGGCTACAAATCCCACGTGCCGTCCCCGGTGGGGTGTACCAGGCAAACCGGGCCAGACTTGTGCGCTTGTAGCCCCTGCTGAAGTAGGCTACAAGTGACGCGCACAGGAGGAACTTGGCTGTGTCAACGTCGTTTCGGAGTGTGTCAGGGCCGGTCAGGACGGTTTGTCACCTATCAATCTAGGTCGGGCGTGCTGGACCACCAGAAGCCACCAGCGTTCAGCACGTAGCATTATCCAGGTTTGTTGTCGCACATCAGTCTAGAACGGATGTCTCTAGACTTCCAGAAGCCACCAGCGTTGACAACGTCAACGGCACAGCTCTGGGGGTCACACGTCAGTTCTTGTGCCGCGGTCTGGTGGGCCAAGGGCTCTACGACTACTCGCCTGGCTGGCTCCTTCCCAGGCTCAGTGCTGTCAAGCAGGCCGATGCAGCGGTCATTATTTGACTCAGTCAGGCCTGTTGACGGTCAGACGCGGTCGCCCCTTTCCACCGGAGCCCCCTTGCCAACATCAAAGAAAGACATAATCCCCGACAACAAGCGCGGGACACCCGGCGGGGCGGCGCGCCACGCATTGTGTGTCGGCGGGACGCACCCCCCCCCCCCCCCCCCCCCCCCCCCCCCCCCCCCCCCCCC
>Ga0209093_1000923_pt1 | contig 16476 bp, 20 predicted proteins | sample SidtaG_4_FD_187450 | JGI IMG/M metagenome (GOLD analysis project Ga0209093, IMG submission 187450) | Marine algal microbial communities from Sidmouth, United Kingdom - Sidmouth_Male1 metaG (SPAdes) (version 2) | ecosystem: Host-associated > Algae > Red algae > Unclassified | place: Sidmouth... | reverse complement strand
CCGCCCCCCGCCACCCCCCCACTCGTCGCCGCCGCCCGCCGCCGCCCCCCCCGCCGCCGCCCCCGGCTGCCACCCCTCACTGCAGCCCATTACCTTCACTTTCGTCACCGCCGCGAGCCAGTACCCAAGCAATGTATCCCGCAGGTGCTCGCCTTTTGGCGGCTCGTCTGCCTTGGGGTGATGACTGCGGTAACAAGAGCGCGGCGGAGGCCGCTCCGACTGCCAAGAGCGACAGCCGCGCGCTCGCAGTCCCACCGCACAGCTGCAACAACATCACCGACGGCGTCTGAAACGCAGAGGTGGCCGCGCGTACCGCAGCAGAGCTCTCTCAACCAGCGTGTCTCCCAGGCATCGAGCTCCCCCCCCAGCAAGCCCCGCACGTCCCCCAGGCAAGCAACTCCTCTTTCCCCCGTCCCGTTGACGTTACCCACTGGCGGCGATGCTGGCTGCGGCTGTGGTGGCAGTGCAATCGAGGCCTCCAAAGGGCGCCAAAGAAAAACAATCCAGCTGTCCGCCGCCCCGTGCCACTCACCTAAGACCTGCGTGATTGCGTTGGGGGGAGAGAAGGCAACGGAGGTCGTGACACTGGAAGAGGCGCTGCGGTGGGGATGCGCGGCGCGCCCGCACGGACAGGACAAGCGTAAGAGGTGCTGGGACGCCAATCGCGGCGGATTGGCGCCCAGAACTCCTGGCGCTTGGGCTTGCTTATGTCCGAGAGACACCCAGCGTCCGTGGGCACTGTGGGGCTGTAAACGGGATGGCAGTGAATGTGTGAGCCGAATCGGCCCGGAGTAGGTCTCCTGCGGATGCGCTGGCCGCGGCTGGACAGTCGATTCAGCGCGCGGATGACAGCTAGCAGTAGAGCCGCCGTTGTCAGCAAGAGCGCCCAAACAGCGACTCTTGAGGGCTAGGCCAGACGTCTGTGGGAGGCGCTCCGCCACCAGAAGGCTGGAAGGCCGCCCAAGAGCGGCGCTTTTGGGATGGCCCGGGAATGTATGGACCACGCGGCATGTCCTCTCCAGGGCGTGCCAGGGAGAATACAGCCGAGTCAGCCCCAACACACACGAGGATCCCCCGAGTCCGAGCTTCAATGATGTGCTTGCAATTATTTGTCGCATTCTGGCCACACTTAAGGTGCCGGCAATCCCCTGCGAGTGCTCAGATGGTGACAGTTTCTTAAGGAGGCCCCCCTGTCTTCGAGTTCTGGAGATGCCGCACGGCACGTGGGAGGTTCGAGCGAGGCTTCGCAGCAGCTGTCCGGCAGTGGTCACGAGCGGTCTCACTGAGACGAGATCTGACCGATTCAGCGGCCCCTGACGACGCCCCCACAGGCCATTGGAATGCAACTGTCTCTGCAGGTGCCAGCAGGCGGCCCTCGTGATCACTGGCGCCATGCCATTGGGTCCACCGGCGCCACGCCATCGGGCGCACTGGCGCCACGACATCGCGACCACTGGCGCCACGGCATCGCGCCCATTGGCGCATCTCGATCGGCACCGGGCCCGCTGGCGCCCCGCCCTCGCGCCCACTGGCGCCTCGCCAACGGGCCCACTAGCGCCCCGCCACCGGGCCCGGTGGCGCCACTCCTGCTCTTCCATTGTTTGGCGCCGTTGGGGTGCGCATCCCAACACGCGCTCCAGTCGTGTTGTTCCCCGCTCTCCCCGTCCCCCTTCCCCGGAACGCTAATGCTGCACGGTCAACCGACTCCCCTTGCACCCTTCCCTGACGATGACGTCACCAGCGGCCGGCGGCAGCGGCGCCCGTGCGGGTTCTGGCTCGCCCCCGGCATCGCCACCGGCCACGTCCCCGCCCCGGCGACTTACTGCTCCTCCTTCTCCTCTGGCCGAGCATGTAGCCCTCTCGCGGTCGCTTGTGGACAGTGGCATCCCCGCAGTCGTTGCTGCTGAGGCCGTGGACGCCGAGCTTTTTGGGGACTCGGTCGTTCCTGATGGCCGGCCGCTCGAGGAGCGCGTCCTGCATCGCGCCCTGGCAGCCAATGTCGGCAATGGGTATTCGGCTGGCGACGACGGTGGATCCCGGGGCATGGCGCGTCGCAGTGGAGGAGCGTCGGCCGGGCGAGAGGCATCCGGCGGACGTGACGGTCCGGGTGGACGCCATCACCGGGACGTTGCTGGACGCAGGGACGGTGTCTCCGCGTCGCCTGCCGCTGCCGCCCACGCCGATGTCGTCGTCGACGGTCGCGTCATGGTGGTGTATGGCGGCGCCGACCAGTTGGTGGCGGCGGCGCCAGCCGCTGCCGACGACGCTCGCACGCCGACGACGACCGTGCCAGCCGCTGCCAACGGCGCCCACCCCCCCGAAAGGGTCGTGCCGGACGTTGTGCACGTCAGCGACGACGATTCCGTCGTCTTTGTGGACGAGGGAACCCGTGCGACGGCGTCGGTCGACGGCATCGCTCCTGACACTGGTGTGGGACACTCTGTGGCCATGAGCCGCGTCGGTACTCACCAACAGACTGCGGCGGACCTACTGCGAGCATCGCCCCTTGGGGTCACGGTTGGGTCAGCCCCTGCCCGAGTGGGAGGCATGGCGCTGGCCCACCAGCCTATCGCTTTACCTTACCCTCTCCCCCCCGAGCCTACCGGACCAACGGCCTCGGAGGTTTACCTTGTCGTCGACGACAGAGAGACGGCGGGAAGCAGCACGTCTCGCGCAGCCTTCTTGTCTCGGCTGCGTGTCAACCCTGGGTTGGCCGGCCGGGTTGTTACGCGTCGTCTTCCAACGGGCGACGCAACGCTTGTGGCCCGTGTGACGCTCGCCGGCGAGGCCGCCTATGCGGGAGCGCCTCCGGCGGGCACAGAATTCATCCTGGACCAACTGATCGAGCGCAAGACGGCGGACGACCTGGTGGCCTCGCTGCGTGACGGGCGGCTGCAGGAGCAGGCGTACTGGATGGGAGCATCCGGTCGCTCCTCCCTGACGTTTGTGATCGAGGGGAGCGTGGGTGAGGCGGCGCGCGGCGACGCGGCAGTGCGTGGGGAGATTGGCGCATTTCTCGCCCGCATGACGGTCGAGGAGGGCATCTTCGTTAAGGAGACCGACAACATGGAAGAGACGGTGGGGTACTACTCCGCCCTCGTGCGGCATCGGACCCGTCGGATGGGGACGGCCGACGGATTGGAGGCTTGGCTCACGTCCCACCGGTCACTTGACGGCGCCGTCCCGGGAGCCGACGGCGTCCTCACCTACTCGTTGTGGGAAAAGCACGTACGAGAGATGCGGGGGGTGGCGACGCTGCAGCAGCTGTGGTCCCTGCAAATGAGCGTGTTGCCCGGCGTCGGCCCTGTCAGGATTGACTTCATCATGGCAGCCGGGTACAAGACGCCCGCGGATCTGGCGGCGGCCTATGGCAGAGTCTCGGTGGAGGACGGTCGTTCCCTGTTGGCCAAGCTGCCGCCGCTTCCGGGCGGCCATCACATCACCACAAAGGCGTCTGAGTACGTGCACAACCTCTTTACGGCTGAGCAGTACGGGCCTCGAGCGTAGGGGGTAGATTAGAGGGGGCGGGGAAGATGGGGGAAGTGGAGGTGTTCCGCTACGCCAGGGTTATAGCGATATCAGTCGTTCTTCTTCTAATACTGCTTGTAGTTCTTTCTCTCTTCAGTCGGTAACCAATCCACGACGGAGCCCCTGTACATGGACATCTTTTCTCCGAGGGTAGTCACGCCGCAGGAGTGGCACGAGCTGTGGCGGAGGTGGACCGCGTCGAAATGACCGGCCGAGTCGCAGAGGGGTGGCCGCCTGTGAAGACACCGGCTGTGGCGTCCGAGGTGACAGCGCGCGTGGCGGGTGCGGCGGCCGTGGGGGAGGCCACGGGGAGGGGCGCATGACATCAGTCTCATGTGGGTGGCCGATGTCGATATGGAGACGCTGGCGGTGTGAGAATGGCTACCGACAGGACGTGGGGTGAGAATTGCTTGGGCAGCGCCCTGATGGCGGTCCTCAATGGTGACGATAGAGGATACTCTCATAAAAGCGACACTGCATTTTGCACCCGTGACGACGTTTGTGTTTCTGGTTCGTACTCGTGGTACGTAGGGGGGTAGCTCTCATGAACGGCTGGCACACCGACGTCACGAGTCTTCCCCGGAACAGCTGGTGTGAGAAGGTTGTCCAACGGGTGGAGTCGGGTATGCTGCGTTGACATCGTATTTGCAGGAGACGGTTCACGCTAGGGGGCGTCAGGTAGCGCCGCACGAGGTTTACCGACAGCGACTGGGAATAAGCGGACAAAGGAACAACTGGGTCACGGAGGCAATTCAAGTGACTGGTATCGCATTGACCAGGACGTTCTATACACAGAAGCTTTCGGCTTCTGAGAGCTTGCTTCGTGTGGGTACAGAAGGCAGAGGCGCCAAGTGTCTGACAACGGCGGATGCTCCGTCAAAGGCTGCACTGCGTGTGCACCGCGGAGGGACCATTTCGCATCGTCATTCTCCCGATGACTGCGCGGGCGGTAGATGTTGTGGAGTTGCATTGTAGCCGCTGCCAGGTGTGGCAGCGCCACGCCCGCTTCCTCATCGAGGCAGGAGTGTGAACGACAGTGATGTGGGCTTGAATGCGGGGGACCACTCCGCAGCCACCAGACAGAGAGCTGATGGCTGGCAGTTCCGACCGGGGTGGCTTCTTGGTGTCATCCCACGTTTTCTCTTTTCCAGAAAAGAAGCGATACCACTGTTTTGGCCTACGTTTGTTCCAGGCGCCCGTGAAGCCGCGCGTGGCCCAAAGAGCAATTGAGAAAGGCTCTGTATGGGGGCGATGGTGGACGTCCTGCGTGCCAAGATCCGGTGTGTCGCGGCCGCTCCAGCGATGGACAGAGGCATATCTTCGCGCGTGCTTCCACCCCACGCTGCACTTCCATGGCCACAGAGCCAAGCAGCGCCACACTACCGGTTGCGCGCCCATGCTGCCCTGAAGGGAGCTGTGGGGCTACCGCATCGCCGCAGTTGGGCGAAGCGACCCCACACTGTGTGCACCGCACCTGTCGGGACGGAAAACTGGGGCCTGCAGGAGAGGCGGCTATTGCAATGGAGGGCGCTCCCCAGTTACCCACCCTTTTTCCTGTCCATACCATCTGGAAGGCTACGGCTGGTAGAGCACGCGGTCTGGAGGTGCCAGGAGTGCCGGCGGGCCGCCCCACGCCCGTCGCCGGTGGGGGCCGGCGGGGGGAACCCTGCGCAGGAGGGTTGGAATCAAAAGACCCCACTCAGGACCCTCTAGAGTCGGTTTCCACCTCCGCCTCCCTGGAGGCCATTGCAGTCCCCCCCCCCTACCCAGCTGGCCAGGTTCGATGGTCGACCGCGTGCGATGACAGCCAGCTGCCTATTCCCCTGAGCACAGATCTGCGGTGGGCCGCTGTGGGTGACGTGTAGGTGCCGTTTTCATGCCGGATGGGCGCCATTGCAAGGCCGTTTACGCCAGCAGATCATCAGTCTTCCTTCCCTTGGTTCCAGTATCAGGGGGTCTACCTGGAGTTTCTGACAAAGTTAACGGTAGCTGCTTATTTGATGACTTCAAGCTAGATAGCTGTCCTCTCAGTGTAAACGGCATGGCCAGATTACACTGCACAAGTCAACGGTTCGCGTGCGATTCGGATGGAGCTCGATCCTCAGACCCGCGGCGTACAGAACAGCCCCTGCTGCGAAATGACGAGTGGTCGGCACACACGTGACACGCCCGCGCAGTCTCCCGCCACTGTCAATCATCGGTCGCATCCTCGCTCGCCGAGTCCCTTCTCTCCCCGAGTTCATCTTTTGTCGGACCTTTCTTGTAGTGCCCTAGCGACCCCTCCCACCCATGCGCATCGCCGCGCTTGTACCAGTTTGGTGGTCGGGTGTGCTCCCGGGTCAACCTTCTTGCAATGGACGCCGGCGTTGCGAGCGAGTGGGCGGTGGGAGTGCCCGCTGCCTGCTGTTGGAAGGGGTGGGGGCTCGGTCGGGGCCCCTCCTTCTTTCTTGTGTGTGACGGGTGGGTGCCTTTGGACCGGTTTTTCCACGACAACCATTACGGCTGTAGGCGCCTGACGCCCTCTACGGTCCCTTCTAGGCTGTCTTTCCATTCCCCCGAGTGCCGTCACGCATCGACGACAGCCAGGGGGTAGGTACGTTTGTGACCAGGTTGTTTGCCTCGTTGCTGCTACTTGTGGCTATTTCTCGATGAGTGCCTCCTGCTCGAGGCCAGGCACCGGACTCGTGGTGCATGCAAGCACTACGCTGTTTTCCGGGATCCCGCGCATGCATGGTGCACGCTGGTGGTCTGTGCGCCCCATTGACGCTTCCCAGTGACGTTCGTGCTTATTTGCTTCGTTCCTTTGCGCTGCTGTTTGAATGAGTTGCTTTTCAGATGCCTGGTGACGAGCCGGACCGCATTCTGCGGGGACGACAAGACCGTGTCTGGAGCTTTCTGCCCTTCCACCGGGCGACCACTCCCACTGTGGTGTTGTGAGTATGTGCGTTGAGTGGTGCCCTGCCTTGTCTGTGTGGTGGTGTTCCCTCTCTGAGCAAGACGGATTGCTGTGTTTGCGGAGGATGCGTGAGTCTGCCGTTGTTTTGTACTCTGACTCGTTGCGTCCTTTTCTTTCTACAAAGCTTCTTCACATCTTTCTCTCCAACCCCAATGACACATCTGGCTGCACCTTGTCTCTACACGGACACCCTTCCCGCATCTCACAATGGTCGACAATAAAGTCATGGTAATATGTCTCAACGGGCTTATGCTGGATCTCCACAGCAACTTTGCGCTGGCCGGGGGCGCGCGCTCGGTTGGCCTCCTTGGCCGCCTCACGCCGCTGGGAGACCTTGATGTTGTTGTGGGCCGCTATAATGCGCGACCGCACAATAAACCGCCGCTGCCGCATGTACGACAGGCTGTTCTTGGACCGCTTCTTGATGGAGTGTTGCCGCTCAGCGCCCGACGTGTCGTGGCCGCGCGTGAGGTCGGGATACTGGTCTGCGTTGAAGACCGGAGAGCACGTATGGTTGCACCTGTGGAACCTGTCGATGAACCACAACGTGCACACACCGTCCATCATCCACGGGACGCGCCGCAAGGCGTTGCGCTGCGCTTGACAGGCGGTATCAAAATAAACGACTTGAGGAAACTTTTTGAACCGCTGGACCAGCGCCGCCACGACGTGGGCGGGGCTCTCGGTCTCCCTCAGAAGCTCAAAGCCGATGATGTACCCGCACCCGCAAACAAACGTGATGACACCCGGCGCCCGCAGCACGCTCTCAGGGAAGTTGTGACGGCAGTCGTCGACATCCCACCCCTTGACCTCCTTCGCCTTGACCTCCTCCTTCTCGTCGCGCTTACAGGCCGCCTTGAGCCGCTGCTTCACCGCCGTAGAGTCCTCGGGGAAGGGGCGGAGGATGGCCCTGCCGGGCCACGACTGGCCGGTCCTCAGCTCGTTGGCCTGCTCAGCCGCACGGGCCTTGGATGGCGCTCTGGCAACGACGTGGGAGACGGCCGGCTGGACGCCACAGGACAAAAGCCACGCCTCGTACGCGTCCGCATCGCCATCCTCCCACTTGTCCCGGTACTCTTTGGCGGCGGGCTTGGCCTTGGCCAACCACCGCGACATCGTCTGCTCCTCCGCCAGGACGCAAAAGAGCATAAGCTCGCCTACGGCCTGGCAAAGGTCAGGCTGGGCGTCCATCGTGAAGCGAACGAGGAGGAGGAACCGCCAGATGAAGACGACGGGCGTAACACACGGGGCGAGCTTGACCCACTCCGAGCTCTGCTTCCGCGCGATGAGCGCCCGCGCCAACACCTCCACGTCGATGGCGTCGCACGCGCCGAAGATGTTGAGCACGGGCTCGGCGAGCATCGCTGCCAAAAAGGTGCGCACCGTCATCCACCTGTCTTTGTCCACGTCCTCGTCATCGGTCTCGGGGAAGAACTCTGTGCAGACGCACAGCACCTCGTCCGCCGCATCTACAGCGGCCGCCTCGGGAGCCGCCACGGGCGCGTCAGCCGGCGCGGGCTGGTCGTCAGTATCAGCGCCGGCCTCGTACTCGTACTCGTCGTCAAACACCTCCTCGTAGACGTAATCCGGGTTGACGGGCGCCTCCTCTGGGGCGGTCGCCACGGGCTCGTAGCTGAGCGCCTGGCTCACCGCCGACCCCGCGGCGCTCCCCGCCCCCCCGTCCGACACTGCGTCGGCGCCCGCGACAGCACGGTTGGCGCTCGCGGCAGCGGCGCGGGCGGCAACGTCGCTGTTGCTCGCGTCCGCTCGGGCGACGGCGTCAAGGCGGATGCGGCGGTTGGGGTCGGGGGCGGCGTCAGCGTCGGCCGTGTTGCCCTCGGGTTGGCCGTCCTCCGCCACGCCGTCATCTGTCCCACCCCGCCGGTCCGACATGCCGTCTACGTTGGAGGAACCAACTGTGGCAGATTCAGAGGAGTGAGTGGCCGCCGTGAAGCCCGTGGCGTCCCCCAGCGTCTCGTCGGCGGGCGACATGCCCCCATTGCTGACCGCCATAAAGCTCTGGACAGCGTCACGGCGTCGGCAGAGGCGAGGGCGGCGGTGGCGGAGGCGACGAGAATATTCCCCGCGCCGAATTGCGCCGCGACCCCTGCCGCGCAGCCAGGTGATGAGACCGAGGGACTTATCGCCCCGATATATGGACGTGGCTCGGCAGGGTCGCCTCGGCGGGGTGGGCGGCGCCGACGCGTCGCTGACGCTCGCCGACGGGGCGCGGCCCTCACGGGTCTTGGCCGAGCCGCCGCTGACGCTGCTGCGAGAATGGCTACGCGAGTCTTTGTGGAGCCGCTGCCGATGCCGCTCCGAAGATGGCGACGCGAGCGCCGCGTCAGGCGTAGCGCCGGCTGTAGGGGGGTGGCGAGCACAACGTCGGCCGCAGCGTCAGCACGCGTCGGCGCGGAGGAGGCGTGCGCCGCGTCGGGTGCAGTGTAGGTAGCGGCAGGGTGGTGGGCGCCACACCGGCCGAAGCGTTCGCCCGCCTCACCAGGGCGTCGGCGAGCGCCGAGTCCCGCGTAGCGTCAAAAGCCGGCGGGAGGTCGCTGCCACGCCTCCACACCGTCTGCGCGCGTCCGCGACAGGCGAAGCGAGCCCTGCGTCGGTCGTGGAATCGGCCCGGGTCAGCGGGCTCGTGGTAGGAGCCACGCCGTCTCAGCGTCGGCCCGCGTCGGCGACGGGGAAAGCGAGGGCCGCGTCGGCTGCAGCGTCGGCCCGCGTCAGCGCCGGGAAGGCCCGCGTCGCATTGGGCGGAGCGGCAACCGACGTCAGCGTAAGGGAGGCCAGCGCCGCGTCCTCCGCAGCGTTGACAGGGAGGGGGTGGTGGGCGACACGCCGGCCGCGCCATCGGCCCGCGACGGTGAGGTGTCGCGAACGCTCCTTCGTGCCCCACGTCCAGGCACGAGAGCGGGGCAGTTGCGGACGCCGCGCATGGGCACGAGAGCCGGGGGGTGGCAGGAGCCGCGTCGGGCTCTGCGTCGCCCAGGTTGTCCGCCGCGGCCCCTGCCTGGCCATAGAGGTGCTGGCCGGGGGGTCAGAGAGACAGTCTGCATCATGGGTCATTGGCGTCATGCAGTCAAAGGGAGGGGGGCACTCGAGGCCGGGAAACGAAACACGGCCCTTCGTCCATCAATGCAAGCTTTCAGCGCCCTGGGCCGGCCATCGCCAGCCGTGAGCCATCCGGGACACGAGGAAAGGGGCACCAGAGGGCGGGCAACGGAGGAAGCCTCTTGGTGGCGGTTGCACGGACGAGGGGCACTGAAGATTGCGGTTCCGGGGCCGCTGGCTGGTGCGGGGTGCCTCGAGAGCGCTTCCTTTCAGCAACCTGCGGCCGTCTGAATGCGGGGTCAGGCACATGGAATCTGGCCTGTAGATGGATCCGACCCAGGTGGATCGGTCATCCAAGACCCCCTCCAACGAGCGTTTTGCGGCCAGATACAATCAAATAGTTGTATTCACGGGGGCGCCACCTTGGCATTGCAAGTCGACAAGAGCAAGAACTTACATCCTGCTTCCTGTAACTCCACTCACAGGGACAGATCTACGAGAGGACCGAGGGATGCGCGGTACACAAAATTGTCATGAACAAGGGCACTTGTTTGGCCATTGTAATTGAATTGACACAAGGTTGCCCCCCTGCGGATTCGTGGCAGGGATATGGGTGGCTGTGCGCGTGAGCAAGACGACCAAGAACAATCCTGCCGAGTCCCTGTACCCCGTCCATGAACAAGCCGGCCGGCACAATACACGCACACTCAGGTGTGCAGGGGTATGGACCTTGTTGTTTACCTATTCTGGCACGCAGGGAGAAAAGAGTGGACCGAAAAAGAGCGCCGAAAAGTCAAGAAAGAACGTCACTCTCGAATACCCTCCCCACCCAGACCCCAGCCCCTTCACCCCTAGCCGCCGATGCTCCGCGCCAGCAGCTCGGCCGCCATGCGCCGCCGGTAGTATGCGGTGCTCCGCGTCATGGTCCGCAAGTTCAGGCCCATCGCAATGTAGTTCATGTTCTGAACCATGAACACGCCGCAGTCGTCCGAGTTTTCTTGACTTCTGGACCAAGCGTGGCGCACACTCCACGCCTGCGCCGACTTGTTGTAGTAGTCGGCCTCGTCCAGGGCCCACCGCTTGATGCTCGCCCCGATGATGGGGTGTTCACCGCCGAGGGAGTCGTAGACCGAGATTGTGCCGGCGCCCTTGTCCATCACCACCAATATCCAGTGGCAGTTGGTGATGTTGATGGGGAAGAAGATCTTGTCGTACGCCAGGGAGTCAAATTTCTGCGTCCAACGCTGCACCATGTCGTACGAGTACTCCCACCCGTGCCACAGCTTGGTGTAAAAGAAGCTGCTGAAGAAGTAGTGTGTCGCCGCCGACGGGTCCGCCGCCACCGTGCGCTCGTTCCGCATCTGCATGAGGGTGGCCATGCCGTTGATGCACTCGTCGTTCAGCCACTGGTTTGGCACAAGCCGCGCAAAGTCAGAGTGCGAGAGGGGGATCTTGCCGACGTGCAGCAGCGTGAAGAGGCTGCCCGTGATGGGCTCCTTGAGCACGTCTTTAGTGGCAGTCACGGCGCACTGCGTCAATGGGGAGGCGGGGTCAGTCACGTCGACGGCGACCGGGTCGTCGCTGTTGGACAACGATCTCCTGGCGGCTAGAGGCTCCACCGACGCTAGGGGAGTCCGCCACTGGTCGTTGCTCCGCAGCACGACCGCCTTGACAGACTCAGGCGCCAACGCATCGCTTCCGGCACCATCGGCGCCGCCCGGCTCGGACAGCAAGAACTCTGTGCCGTCACCGACCGGGGGCGGCGTTCCAGGAGGCGAGAGAGGAGCGGTGACCGAAGCGCCACCGCCAGGCACCACCGACTCAAGCGCCAGCTTCTCAAGTCCCAACTCCACCTCGGACTGCTCGACGATTTGAGCATCTTCAGCGTCTTGGCCACCGTCCTCGTCGGCGGCGCCCACCACCGACTCGTTGCCGCTGCTCTCGGGAGCCGCCTGCTCCAACTCGTCGCTCGAATACGCCGACCGGCTGCCCGAGGAGCCTCTGGCAGCGCGCTCTTGCCCATCCTGGACCGCAACGTTGGCCTCGCTGTCCTCGTCACTGGCGCCCGACAATGACGCTCCGTCCGCGGCGCCCGCGGCTATGACGCCGGTGGCCGAGTTAAGGTTGCGCACAAAGAAGAACTTGTGGAAGAGCGTGGCCGCGGACCAGAGCAGCGCACGCTCCTGCTCCTCATGCGTCCGCACGCCGCGGCTCTCCTCCGTCGGCGCTGGTGGCGGGGTGGGCGGCGGCCCGAACACGGCCGCCTCAAACGCGCGGAACTTCACGACCTCGTCCGCCGTGACAGCGACAGAGTCGACTGCACTCGAACGGACGCGGTGGCGGATTACTGCCCGCACCGTCGCGTTGCGGACGCCGCATGCGTATGTAATGGCCATGTCGGCGCGGGGCGCGTCCATGCCGGGACGTAGCATCGGCAGGATGTACTGCTGCAAGACCGCCAAGATCTGACCGTCGCCGAGTACACAATTGTATCGCCCGCCGGCCGCCTCGTCCTCGCCACAGTCCAAGAACTTGAACGCCACCTCGGGGATGATGAGCGTCTCGGTGAACTCGCCGACGGCGTGGGAGATCCTTTGCCGGTTTTGCCCGTGCTCCCCGTCCACGTACGCGCCAACGTTGCGCAGCACGCTCGCCAGATACTCCGCTGCCGCCGCCATTGTCGACCTGGGAATGACACAAACCCCCAGCACCGAGTCTAGGAAGACGCGGACGTACAACGTCTCCGCCCCGACCGAAAAGAGCCCGTCTTCAGCCCCGTCATACTCGACGAGGTGGCCATTGACACAGGTCCACGATCCGACAATCACCTCCAACCGCCCGCGCATCGTGTAGAGGTCGGCCGTCCACTTAATCACCTCACGGCCGCGACCCGGCTCGTCGCAGACGAGGCACGACGACTCCACGTGCACCTTAGATATGCTCCTGTACTGCCCGTCGTTGCGCAGGAGCTCGACCGCCGAGCTGTACTGGTCACAGAGCCTCACCCCGGTCGAGCAGGGGAACATGTTCCGAGCCCGTCGCCGCTGAAGGGGCTTGGCAGGTATCGCCGCAGGCGCCGCTGCGCCATCTCGACGGGCCGTGGCGGGGGCGGCGACCCGCGGCTCCTCCTCGTTGAGGATGCCTGTCGGACCGAGTTGGAGCGCGTCCTCCCGTGCCATCTCGGCCAGCACCGCGTCCGACTCAGCATCCACCCGTGTGATCTTGTTCACCGCCTTTGCGTGGATGCACCCCCAGGGACGCGACTTGCACGACAGCTGGCAACAAGTGGCCAGCTTGAACTTGTTGCTGGACGGCCTGATAGCGACGGCCGTCCATACGCCTTCGTAGAAGACGACGTAGATGGGCACGTTCTTTCTCAGCCCCGCCTGCGTCACGTAGTACGCGATCGTAGCCGTCGGCGGTCCATCTTCGGTTTCGTCGTCAAGCGGCCCGAGCAACAACGGGAGCGCCAAAAAAAAGTCGGCGTAGCTGGCGGCGCCGACGTCGAGCGCCAGCGAGTCGTACGCCCGCAGCAACGCTGCCGCGTGCCGGCACGTGCTGCTCCGCCCTAGCGCCTCCTGCATTTGCGGGTACTCCATGACGACGCCGGTGAAAGCCGAGCGCCCGTTGCCGAGTACGCCCGAGCAGCTGCACAGGGCTAGGAGGATGTCATTGGAGAAGACCGTCCACGTGACCACAGGGTCAAAGGCTTCCAAAACCACCAGCACATGGGCCCCATGGACGCAAGCGCCCTTGACCTCCGACGTCGCGCCCATCCGCGCCGTGAGACCCACAGCCACTCGCAACTCCGTCACGTAGAAGTAGGCAAGCGCATCCTCCTCGTACGGAAGGCGTTCGAGGGTTGGCGCCGCCGGTACAAGGCGCCTCATCCCCGCCAGCACACCAGCTTGCAGTGCAGGGTGAGGCTCGCGTCCCGAAGGCCGCCCGTCAGCACCCGTGCCGGGGACGACCGCCGAGAGCCCTTCAGGAGCCGCCCTTTCCGTGACCGCCACGGGGTCACACTCAGCGGCGGCTGCTTCCTCATCGCTCGCAGCGGCGGCATCTGCCGCGGCGGAGGCAGCGGCCGCGGCCCGAGCAGCACCGACCACCGCCAGGTGGGAAGCGCCAGTAGGCGCGTCTTGGACCCGGGTCTGACCGACGCCCAGATCTCCACCAGAGTCGGTCCCGCCGCCGCAATCGTGTTCCCCCCCCCCATTGGTGCCCCCTCTCGGGGCGGTCTCGTCGTTCCCGCGGTCACTCGTGCCCCCCGCGACCCCAGGGCTCCCCCCTTCCGACCCTATTCCACCCGCAACATCTCCAGCGTCCTCCTCCCCGTCGCTTACCGGCAGTACATCGGCGGGCACAACGGCGACGTTGTACAGGGACGACGGGAGCATGACAAGTGAGTCATCAATACCCTCCACGAAGACAGGGGGGTTGGACACAAACGCACACCTCAGCCCAGATCGTGCCATGGTACAGCTCCAGGGATTGCACCCCCAGGGCGGCCAATGCCACGGCCAGCGACGGCGGTGGTAGCGAACGCCCCGGAGGCGAGCGCCCCGGATGAGGGTGGTGCTGGGCGCCCCGTAGGTGTGTGGTGGAGGGCGCCCCGGGTGTGAGTGGTGGTGGGCGCCCCGGAGGGGGGCGACGCGGGAGTGGCGGCGAGCGCCCCGGAATGGGACGCCCCGAAGGTGGCGGCCGCCGTGGTGAGCAAGTGCCCCGGCGGCCGCCGCCGCCGCGGCGGGCGAGAAGCGCCCCGAAGTGGGGGGGGGTCGCGGCGGCAGCGGCGACGGGCGCGGCGGCGGCGGTGGGCGCGGCCGCGGCCCGGGCGGTGCGGCGGCGGCCGGGGCGGCGCGAGGGCGGCGGCCGGGGCGGCGCGGCGGCGGCGGCCGGGGCGGCGCGGCGGCGGCCGGGGCGGCGCGGCGGCGGCGGCCTGGGCGGCGCGGCGGCGGCGGCCGGGGCGGCGCGGCGGCGGCGGCCGGGGCGGCGCGGCGGCGGCGGCGGCGGGGTCGGCGCGGCGGCGGCGGCGGCGGGGGCGGGGGGGGCTGCGCCGCATGCCAGCGCGCGGGCGCGGCGCGACGACGAAACGACGACCGTGGCGGGCCCGCAAGCCACCAGGCTGGCGCTCAGCAAAGGCGCTTGCCATGATCCCGAGCCACGAGAGCGCGCGCAAACCAGCCGCAATCTGCCGATCGGACCAGTGGCGGAGCATTGGTGGTCCAGTCGCTATATCTCGATCTGCTGTGATATCGGGGACAAATCTACATTCGTTTTATCATCTCCTGACAGTAAGGATGAGCCAACCAAATGCCGCGGCTGGCTCGGCGGCGACCGCCCCCAGAGCGCCGTCGGAACGAGTGCAGAATGGTCTGGGGGCCCGAAATTTGCAGGGGCCCAAACCCCGGCCCAGGCCGCAAAACCCAGCCAGCGCCAATTCCGAATGCCGCTCGTAAGGCCCTCCTGGGGGGGTACTTCCGGCCTCCTATTGGTGGACGCCACGGCACCTTCCGGGTGGTCATGTGGCGCCGTGCCGGGAGTGGATTCCGGCCTGGAAACGGCGCGTTTTGAGGTTCTGAGTGCTGGTGGTCAAACGGCGCCGAGACATTGAGGGTCGTCCTTTGCGTCGTGGTGGCCACCTTCTTCACAGCAACTCGCACCGCGACGTACCCTCCCGTTTGGCAGACTGCCGCTGCGGCGCACGTCACTATCGCGTCTGCGGCCATGTCTCGCGGGCTTGGACTTTTAGTTTCTCCATCCCCTGTTGTAAACACCCTTTTTACTCATGAGGACGTACATGCCCGCTACGGCGGTTGCTTTGCCCGCGCCTTGCTCATGCCGGCGGACGCCGCTTTTGACTTGGTTGACATTTTGCGCCCTCACCTTCCACGTCGTGGGCTGTCTCCTTTATGCCGTGCAGCTCTGGCCTTTCGGTACTTAGGTGGCCGTCGCTACGTTGACATCTGAGCAGTATTTGGCGTGCACCCCGCCACGCTATACCGGTCTCTGCGGGATGCGATTGACGCCATCAATGCGACCCCTTCCCTGGACTTGGACTTCCAGCTGAGCTCATACGAGAGGCCATGGGTGGTTGGTGAACAGGTGGAAGGGATGTGGTTGTCGGTGGGGAAAGACACGAGAATGGGTCCGGGGTGACGAGGGGACGAGAGTGGTGTGCCGGACAGGCTGGAGCGGTCGCCGTCGGTCACGGAGACAAAAATGGCGCCTTCATGTACACAAATTGGTCTGCAACGAAACCATTTAAAGAAGTCAACTCTTGCTCATTCGCGGGAAGTACGTGCAGCGCGGTGCATCCCGTGTTTGTCAACATACGCGGCGCGGCCGCGTATCGTCTCCTTCGGACTAATTTCCATCGACAGCCCATCGACGCATCGATTAGGCATCGCAGTGCCGAAAATCGTCCGCGATGGAGCCATCGACGGTCCCATCGAAACGACAAAAGCGATGGGAATTGGGAACAGATGTGGAGCGCCACTCCCGTGGCAGGGATTCTGAGAGCGTCATCCAGGGCTCCCGGATCTGCAGCCGCGCACGTGCGAGTCTGTCACGCGGCCGTATTATTGGATGATGCGGACAGAGCACAGCGGGGCGGCCAGGTACAACGCCGCTCTGTTCCGTGCGCGTCTCCGGGCTTCGACTTGGCCGTGCGAGCGCGGCGGAGACGAGAGAAACACCGGGCTGCTCGGGCTACCGCTACCGACGCGGTCGGCCGGGGCGGCGCCGGCGTGGATGGCGGCACCAGTCAAGCGCAGATTTGGGTCGGCCCGGCCAAGTACGGGGTGGTCCGCAGTCGGCGCGCCGACGGGGCGGCGGCGGAGGCGGCGGCCACGACGAGGCGGGCTGAAGCCTGAAGGGAGGGGGGGGCTGGCTTTCGGCCGCCGCCGCTGCTTCCCGGGGTCGAACGGGGGGTCGAA